>JABAOF010020002.1_pt1 | contig 18180 bp, 20 predicted proteins | sample 7062171 | NCBI WGS metagenome assembly JABAOF01 (sample SAMN14538628, study PRJNA623070) | marine sediment metagenome | biome: marine biome [ENVO:00000428]; feature: marine pelagic biome [ENVO:01000023]; material: deep marine sediment [ENVO:00002113] | place: India: Gulf of Khambhat ...
ATTTCTACAGGCGATATACTCAGGGATGAAGTACAGAGAGGAACAGAACTGGGAGTTACTGCAAAATCCTATATGGATGCAGGCAAACTTCTCCCGGATGATATTATTATTGAGATAGTTAAAAACAGGCTAGGAGAGGATGATTGTAGGAATGGATTTCTCTTCGATGGTTTTCCCCGTACTATCAGACAGGCTGAGATGCTCGATCAGATTGCTGATTTAGAGGCGGTTATTTACCTCAAATGCGATGATGATATTTTATTAAAAAGACTANNCTAACCGGCCGTAGAATGACAGAGAATGGAAAGATCTACAATGTCTACTTCGATCCCCCTCCTCAGGGAGTAAAAGTGTATCAGCGCGAAGATGACAGGGAAGAAACGATAAGGGAAAGGTTAAAAATATTTTACAACACCTTTTCTCCTGTGATGCAATTCTACAAACAGAAGGGAATTTTCTACGAGTTAAAGGGCGATGATGAACGCGAAATAGTATTTGGTAATATTATGCAAATACTAAAAAATATATAAATTGTTATACTTTTTTATTCATTTTTTCATGCGCAACGGCAACCATTGCCATTACGTTCTCAACAGGAATATCATCGGTAACACTGTGTGTGGGAGCCAGTATGTAACCACCTTTTTTACCCATAATTTTCTTCACCTTCCTCGTCACCTCTCCTACCTCCTCTGCCGAGGCATATGGGAGAAACTGCTGTGTGCTGATCCCACCGTAGAAGGTTAAGTGTTGTCCATATTCATTTTTTAACTTGTTCAGGTCATAAATCTCAGGCTGAATTGTGTTGTAGATGTCAAGACCCATGTCTACGAGATCAGGGAGAATATCCCTTATATCACCACAACTGTGCAAACAGACGTATTTACCCCTCCCCTTTATCTTTTCAAACATCTTTGACATACCAGGTTTAATGAACTTTCTCCAAAGCGGTGGTCCCATAATAAGACCTTTCTGCTGCCCCCAATCGTCGCCTATATAAACGGCATCAAAATCATAATCGAGAACAGTATCGAGAAGCTCGAGATGATGGTTAAGGATATGGTCTAAAAGTTCTTCGACAAATACTGTATTCATCAGCATATCTGTGAGAATATTCTCCATACCCCTCAAGCTCCAAGCTCGTTCATAGTAGTTCATTGTAATGAGAAACATTCTAAAAGTATCTCTACTATCAATTTCCAGCTTTTTGCAGAGATTCAGGGCAAAATCCCTCTGTACATCGGGAAAGGTATAGTGCGCGAGACTCGGTTCCTTTATCGGATGATCGCATATTATGCCTACATCTCCATGAGCTGGATCCTCCATCCATGTGACCCCAAAGAGGTCGAGCTCCTTTCCACCATCTAGCTTCCGATTCTTTTTATATTTGGCTTTCGAGAGATGATTTCCGAGATATTCCTCAACATCATTGCACCCGGTTTTTTCCTGCAATTTTAGAGCAAATCCTGAGGTTACATCTATCTGATATGGTATAAGATCGGTTTGTGCACCTTCAATAGCAGCATAAACCCTTTCTCTTCTCGTCAAAGGAAGCTCTCCTCCTTAAACAAAATGTAATATCAAATTAATAGAGGTTGAATTACAAAATGGAAGAAAGAGAAATGTTTCATTGTTTTTTAAAGAAACAAACGTTAAGATAGTGCAATCTGAAGTACAAGTCTCGGTATTTGTATTTTCGGTGTAATGTAACCATGGAGCTGTGTTCTTGCAGGAACAAGGAAGACTGGTAAAAACTGCAGCATATTTTGTATCATTTATAATAACCCTAGGTTTCGTTATCGGTATAATCGGTCCTACCCTTCCAAAACTCGCCGAACACACCGGTACCGACTTAAGCAGGATAAGCTTTCTATTTACTACCCATTCCCTTGGATACCTGTTCGGGTCGCTGTTAAGTGGCCATATGTATGATCACATGAAAGGCCACCCTATTATTAGTATCGCATTGTGTGTTATGATGGTAATGATGATTCAGGTGCCACTCATTTCTTTTTTATGGTTGCTCACTACAATTCTTTTCATTCTAGGTATGGCTGAAGGTACACTCGATGTAGGTGCAAACACACTCCTCGTATGGATCCACGGAAACCGGGTAGGACCCTTTATGAATGGCCTTCACTTCTTTTTCGGACTTGGTGCATTACTTTCACCCCTGGTTGTTGCGCAAGTGCTTCGGTTTAGCTCAGATATAGACTGGGCATACTGGATCTTAGCCTCTGTCATGCTTCCATTGGTCCTTCTTGTTTTCTTTTTGCAAAGCCCGAAAATTCAGAAACCTTCACAGAATATAGACTCCAAGGGTAAGGATCACGTGCTCGTTATACTTATTACGGTGTTCTTCTTCCTTCATGTAGGAGCTGAGATAAGCTATGGCGGCTGGATTTACTCCTATGCAGTTGCCCGCCGTCTCGCTAGTGAAACTACTGCAGCATATCTCACCTCAGTTTTTTGGGGCTCCCTCACCCTTGGAAGATTATNNGAACAATGCTTCTTTGTGACATTGCCGGCTGTTTTATCGCAGGCTGTATCATACTGGTATGGCCAGGTTCAGTAATTGTTGTTTTGATTGGATCTGCAATAATGGGAATGTCAATGGCCTCTATATTTCCAACATCTATTAACTTTGCTGAAAGAAACATGGATATTACCGGTCGGATTACAAGCTGGTTTTTTATTGGTGGGAGTATTGGGAGTATGTTTTTTCCCTGGCTAATAGGTCAGTTCTTCGAAAAGACCGGTCCACAGATAATGATAATCATTTTATTGTTTATTTTTTTGGCTGCAATATGCACTTTATCGGTTACCTTTGTCCGTGCATCGCATTTAAAACACATTAATGAGATTATCGAATAAAGCGCTGTTTTCCCTTATCTTCCCCTCATTCCCGAGTACACAGATATAGTCCTTTTTCATGGACTCCCTGATGAGATCAGCACTATTTCGGATGTCCTTACTTCCGGTCCTTAAAATTTCATCCCGCAATTGCTGTACATCTTCGTGAGTGCTATTTTGAAGGTATCTTTCCGTTGCTACCTCTCCCTTCATGGACGGGGTAAGTGGATGATCCAGTTTACTTATGGTACCGATTACGTACTTTGTTATTTCTCTATCGCCTATGTTAAATGACCTGAAATACTCATCTGCTTTATCATACACTTCGAGAGTCTCCGCCAGATTCGGGTCTCTGTATGAGCAGAAATACATGTTGCCATCTCTTGAAAATCGAGCAAAGCTTCCATAGGCACCCCCCTGTACTCGTATTCTGTTCCACAGATAATCGAGACTTGCTATGGTTCGAAGCACCTGCAGGCTTCCGCTATAATCAAACCCCAGTTTCTTAAAGTTAAAGCCCTTTGCAACGTACTGAACTTTACCCGGTGTCAAGAGACCCTCGTTTTTAGAGGAATGATTGAAACTATACGAAGCTTTCGGCCCCTCACCGTCATTCAGATAATTAAGGATCCTTGGAAAATTTCCCATGAAATTTTTCAGATCATCCCTTGCGGCCGTCACACTTACCATGAGGTCTTTTCTACTAAAAATATTTTGGGCAATTTCACGTAATTTATTTATGACTTCATCTGCCCTCTTATCGAATTCCCTTTCGAGCTCACAGACAAAATGGAAGAAGGATATGCCACCGAGCATCTCCGAATATTGTGCGCTTGGAGAAAAATATGAGAGTAAACGTCCGGCAGTGATGAAATGCCCTCTGTCGTATAAACTCATCTCAAATCGAGATTTTGTTTCCTGAATTATTTCCCTGAATCGTTTCGTCTCGTCATAACGAGTATTTCCCATTATCTCACCAAGAACATTGCAAAGCTCGGGTAGTTTACTGACAAGTGATTTTGACCTGACCATCAGTTTGGGATAGTAGATAGAATCATTATCCTTATCACTGAACGTCTCAGTACTGAACCGAATACCACCTGTATGAATAAGAATGTGGTTTGATAGATCGGCATAAAAATACTTACCTGTACTCACCTTGGCTAAAATCTGAGTAAGAAGTGATATATAGGGTAAATCTTTCTGAGGGACTGATGATGTATCAAAGAGGAGATCAACATACGCAATACCGCTTGTAAATATGGGATGGGAGAGAATCTTGACCCCATCCTTCCCCAATTCTTCGAGGGGCAATTTTTCGGACTTAGGATCTATATCACCCAATGAAAGCAGCGGAATTTTCTCAAGATCCTCAGGTTTATCGGGGATCCTCTGTCGCCTCTTTAAATCAGAGGTTTTGCTAATGATTTCTCTTATCTGTTTAACTTCTAAACCCTCCTTATATTGGTCTAATTTTTCCTGAACCTCCTGTGCCATTCTTTCAGCAAGGCCTTTCTCAGGTTCGACGACAACAAGTGACTGATGGGAATTCTGAATCAGATACTGCTCTATCATACGCTCGAAGTAATCATTTTTTAAAGCCCTCTTTACCTTTTTTAAACTCCTTTCATATTCGAGATGCATAAAAGGATCCCCGTCATAAAGCCAGCTTCCCATTACCGACATACAGTAAACGAGCCCCTTTGGAAATCCCCTGAAATCAGCCTCCCGGAGTTTGAACTCATGTATATTAATTGCCGCTTCAATTTGTTTTTTATCTATTCCTTTGCTTACCAGATTATTGAGCGTCTCGAATACGACTGACTCAAACTTCTCCTTACGATCTTTATTGCTGTTTTTCAACACAACGCTCAATATGGGCTGCAGGATTGCCCCCTCAAACTGACCTAATACATCCTTGCCAATCAGTGCATTCTGCAGGGCAACTTTCAGAGGTGCAGCAGGTGTTTCGAGCAGAAGATATTCGAGAATGGTAAAGGCTAGAACCAGCTCTGGATTAGTAGCGTGGTCGATAACCCAATTCAGACTAAAGTAGGTCTTATCCTTTTTCTCTTCATGTGGTAAAATTGGATAGGTTGCAAGTACTTCCCTCCGTTTTCTAAATTGAGTTTGCAATTCAATTTTCGAGTTTATCTCTGATCTATCAAATTCATTGAGATAATTCGTATCAAGGAATTTCAGATATGCAGTTATATCCAGGTCTCCATAAAGAAATATGTAACAGTTTGATGGATGATAGTATCGCCGGTAAAAAGAAACAAACTTCTCAAAGGTTAAATCGGGAATGATATCTGGATCCCCACCCGATTCATAACCGTAGGTAGTATCCGGAAAAAGGGATTCAAGTACATTTTTGAACAGTACAGCCTCTGGATTCGAAAAAACCCCCTTCATTTCATTGTATACCACTCCTTTAAAGGTAATGGGATTATCCGCGGAATCGAGCTCATAATGCCAACCTTCTTGCATGAATATTTCAGGATATCTTGCCAAATTGGGATAAAAAACCGCATCGAGATACACATCCATAAGATTATAAAAATCCTTCTTATTCCTGCNNTCAGCGATCCTTTTGCTAGCTCGATGAAGGGTTCCTTTGTCGGAAACTTCCGTGATCCGCAGAGAGCAGAGTGTTCAATGATGTGGGGAATACCGGTGTTGTCACTGGGTGGTGTTCGAAAGCTTATGGAGAAAACTTTATTGTCGTCATCATTCTCTAGTGAAAGCAGTCGCGCACCACTCTTTTCATGTTTAAATATTCGACCTTTTGCTTTTAATTCCCTGATAGGTTTCTCCTTAACAAAACGAAACCCGTGATAGACCTTTTTCAGCTCTAACTTCATACACCTCTCCTTCTTCTATTCCTTATGTTTATTGCTCCAACCTTCTTGTAAGCGAAGCATCCTAAGCTCTTTAAATCTAGCGATCCAATTCTGTAAATAATAATAATTTCTTATCCCTTCACTGCCCATTGTTATTTTACCCTGATCAGTCTGACTTGACGTAAAACCATGACTCGGTTATCGTTATGATATGGCTCTGGTAAAAGATGTAAAACGAATAGACGATGCCCTGTGGGAAATATCTCAAACCTCCAAGAGTGGAATGCGGGTTCCAGCGCGTATCTATGCCACAAAAAAGCTTATCGAGAGCATGGATGAAGGTGTCTTCGAACAGATCACCAATGTTGCCACCCTACCTGGAATTATAAATTATGCGATCTGTATGCCTGACGGGCATACAGGATATGGATTTCCAATAGGAGGCGTTGCAGCTTTCGATTTAGAAACAGGAGTTATATCTCCCGGCGGTATCGGTTTTGATATAAACTGCGGTATGAGACTTGTAAAGACCAACCTCGAGTTTGATGAGGTAAAATCGAAACTTAGAGAGCTCATCGACAAACTGTTCGAACGTGTCCCTGCCGGTGTGGGTGGATCAGGATTTATCAAAATATCCAAAGATGAATTCAAGAACCTGGTGGAACAGGGTTCCCGCTGGTGCCTGAAACAGGGATTTGGCCGGCAGGAAGATCTTGACCGGACCGAAGAAGGAGGCTGTGTCAGTGGTGCAAATGCATCGAAGATCAGCCAGAAGGCTATCGAACGGGGATACAAACAGGTAGGCACTCTGGGTTCGGGAAATCACTATCTCGAAATACAGCTCGTAAAACCAGAACACCTTTTTGATAAGGATTTGGCGGAGACATTCGGTATTACACGACCAAACCAGGTTGTTATCATGTTTCACTGTGGGAGCCGTGGCTTTGGTCATCAGGTGGCCACCGACTATATGAAGATCTTCATTGAAGTGATGAACCGTAAATATAATATGACGATCAAGGACCGTGAGCTTGCCAGTGCTCCTTTTAGATCACAGGAAGGTCAGGAATATTTTGCTGCAATGAATTGCGCGATAAATATGGCTTTTGCCAACCGCCAGGTAATACTCCATCGGATTCGCGAGGTATTTTCCGATATTTTTCACCGGTCTCCGGAGGATCTCGGTATGGACCAGATCTATGATGTTGCCCATAATACAGCAAAGATAGAACAGCATGAAGTAGAAGGAAAAACGCGAAAAGTGTTAATACATCGAAAGGGGGCCACACGGGCTCTTGGTCCCCATACCTCTGACCTGGTGGGGCCATACGTTGAAACGGGACAACCGGTCATTATCGGTGGGAGCATGGAAACAGGGTCTTACCTCCTTGCTGGTACAGCAGGAGGCAAGCAGACCTTTTATACAACCGCACATGGAAGCGGTAGAAAAATGAGCCGTCGCAGTGCGAAAATGCAGTTCGATGGGCGAAAGCTACAGCGAGAAATGGAATATCGAGGCATCTATGTACGGACTTCCTCATTTTCCGGTCTTGCTGAAGAAGCTGGAAAGGCCTATAAGAACATCGATGATGTTATTGAGGCAACAGAAAAGGCAGGAATCAGCAGGCGTGTTGTCCGTTTTGTTCCTCTGGCAAATATAAAAGGTTGATCATTCAGGAAAAGACATGACCTATCGTTATCTGGAAAAAATCACAATAGCTGATGTCGCTTTTCAGGCATATGGCAAGAGCCTCGATGAGCTCTTTCTCTCCGCTTGGGACGCAACACTCAACGTAATGGTCTCAAATATTGCAACAATCGAAAGAAAAATTTCAAAATCTATTAGTATATCAAATTCCGCGATCGAGCTCCTCCTCTTCGATTTTCTCCAGGAGCTGATTTTTCTTAAAGATGCCGAAAGGCTTTTGCTGAGAATAGCCTCGCTCCGTATTGGAGAAAAAGGGGAAATTTATAAGCTGAAAGCAATAGCAGCTGGGGAGATGATAGACAGTACACACCATGAGCTGCTCGTTGATGTCAAGGCCGTTACCTTTTACCGTTTTCGTGTTGAGCAGCTTGCCCGTGGCTGGCGAGCAACGGTAACTCTCGATGTTTAACATACGGTCCATTCCCTATCCTTTGTAACCGTCGTGTTGGTCTACTGATTTATGGGAGATACACAGTGTACCATTCAGACAGCATATCAAATATGGCGGGAATGGTCGTTACAGATCTCGACGGAACCCTTCTCCATAGAAATGGTTTGATCAGTTCCACGGATCTCAGTACACTGAATTCTTTGTATCATAGAAAGATACTTCGAGTTATCGCGACCGGTCGCTCTCTCTTTTCAGCCTACAGAGCACTCGATAAAAGTCTTCCAATTGATTTCTTAATATTTTCTTCAGGGGCGGGTACCGTTGATTGGGCCACCAAGAGAATCATTCAAAAGCATACAATGGATAGAGAAAGCGTAAAAAGGGCAGCACAACTGCTCCTTGAAATGAACATCGAATTCATGATCCATAATCCGATACCTGATAACCATACCTTCACCTATTACGGAACGGGAGAGAACAATCCCGATTTTCTGCGTAGACTTGAACTCTATAGGAAATTTGCCACGCGCGGCAGTCACTCAAGACACAATTTTCAGGATGCTTGCCAGGTTGTGGCCATTGAACCTGCTGACGGTGAAAACTCCACCTACCGTATACTCCAAAAAAAACTTCCATTTCTCAAGGTAATCAGGACAACCTCACCCATTGACGGACACTCTACCTGGATTGAGCTCTTTCCCCGCACAGTCTCCAAGGCAAGGGCAGCCGAGTGGCTCAGGTCACGCTTTGACGTAAACAAAAACACTGTATGCTCAATAGGAAATGATTACAATGATCTGGATCTCCTCAACTGGGCAGCGACCAGTTTCCTGGTGGAAAATGCTCCCGATGACCTTAAAACCCAATTCCAGATAGTACGCTCAAGCATAGAAGACGGATTCAGCGATGCCGTTGAAAGATGGCTTAAAACCAACTTTGCTCCTTAAAAATCTCAAAGTCAACAGATTATAAATTGTACTTCGCTGCAATGGGGAACCTCCTTCCAACACCAAATGCCTTTGAGGTGACTTTCAACCCCGGTGCTGCTTGATTGCGTTTGTACTCACTGTGCGCGACAGTCTTCGCCACCCAGGCAACAGTTTCTTCGTCAAATCCACGTCGCACTATTTCTTCCGCTGCATACCCTTCTTCGATGAGAAAGTAGAGAATCTCGTCGAGAAGCTCATAGGGAGGGAGTGTGTCCTGATCCGTCTGATCTGGTTTGAGTTCAGCAGAGGGGGCTTTTTCGATTATCTCGCGGGGAATAATTTCTCTATCTTTGTTTATATATCCGGCCAGTTCATATACCATCGTCTTTGGTACATCAGAAATAACTCCAAGTCCTCCGCTCATGTCTCCATAGAGGGTGCAGTATCCCACAGCTATCTCGCTTTTATTTCCGGTGGAAAGAACGAGATAACCGTATTTATTGGAAAAGGCCATAAGGATATTACCACGGATCCGGGCCTGCATGTTTTCCTCGGTGACATCGGGCTTGGTACCGAGGAAATGTTCGTTGAGTAAATCCAGATAACTTTTGTAAACACTGGAAATGGGAACGGTTTTTAAGGGTATGCCAAGGTTATTCACGAGTTTTTTCGCATATGCAATACTTCTCGATGATGAAAAAGGAGAAGGCATTGCAATACCGAGTACATTATCCTTACCGAGCGCGCTGCTTGCTATACTGGCTGTTACAGAGGAATCGATGCCCCCTGAAAGACCAACGACTGCCTTTGAAAAACCGCATTTTCTTAGATAGTCACGGGTACCGAGAACAAGTGCCTCGTATACCGATTCGATTCTATCCTGCGGTTTGTAATGAGCATCACTTCCCTTTTCCTGTAGATCAAAAGTTGCAATATGTTCATTGAATGCGGGAAGTTTATGTACAGGCCTGCCTTGGCTGTCGACAAACAGGCTACGCCCATCAAAGATCAGCTCATCGTTTCCACCAACCTGATTGACATATAAAAAGGGTATCCCGTGCCTCTTTGCATGAGCTGAAATAAGTTTAAAACGAATCGCTTCTTTTCCGATGGTAAAGGGCGATGCAGAAATATTTATGAAAAAGGTGGCACCTTTTTCTGCCAATGCCCCAACTGGGTCAAATGAGTACCCGCGGCTGCCAGGCCAAAACTCCGGGTCGTTCCAGGCATCCTCGCATATNNTTCATTTTTAAAAGAGCAAACCTGAACATCCCCTGAGGTATTGAAATATCGGGCTTCATCGAATACATCGTATGTCGGTAGGAGCGATTTGTGTCGTTCTGCAAGGAGTTTACCTCCATAAACCACCAGTGCCGAATTGTAAAGCCTCTTCACTCTTCCCCTATTCTCCCCTGTTGGTGCACCGAGGACTATTCCGATCCCAGGGTGTTCAGATGATAGTCGCTCTATCCGATCTATCGTTTTTTCAACCTTTTGGATAAATGACCTTCGCTCAAGAAGGTCCTTTGGCGGGTATCCGACGAGAAAGAGTTCCGGAAAAACGATCAGATCCGCCCCGTCCTTTTCAGCATTCGAAAGTCCATGGACCAGCCTAGAAAAATTTCCTTCGATGTCACCAACCGTTGGATTCATCTGCGCAATGGTAACTTTCATCGAACTCCTCTTTCCTCATTTTCCCAGTAGAAAACCGCTACGGTAAATGTTTAACCTGTAAACTACAAGTACAATATAGGCGCCAGCCTCTGAAAAAGTAAATATATGATTCAAATACACCGATATGTATGTCCTTTTTGTTGTTACAAAATATACAGTAATTTTCTTCCCAGGTGTGTAACCTTATTGTATTATATTGACCGAAGGGAGTGTTAAACGATGAGCGAGGCCATAACAAGACTACAATTAGGTAAAAGAGAGATTATCATTCTCGGAACAGCACATATATCAAAACAAAGTGTCGATGATGTTCGAAAAGTTATCGAACAAGAGAAACCAGACCAGGTTTGTGTCGAAATTGATGAATCCCGATACAAGTCTCTCATCCAGCAGGATATCTGGAAAAATTTGAACATAACTCAGGTTCTCCGACAGGGAAAGGGATTTCTTTTACTGGCAAATCTAATCCTCGCTTCTTTCCAGAAAAGGATAGGTCTCGACCTCGGAATAAAACCGGGAGCTGAAATGATCGAAGCAATTAAAACTGCGAAAAATATGAACATACCATTCACCCTCAGTGACAGAGAGTTACAGATTACACTGAAACGCGCTTGGTCAAAATCAAGCTTCTGGAAAAAGTTTAAGATGCTGGCAGTCATGCTCGCATCCATATTCTCGAGCCAGAAGCTGAGTGAAGAAGAGATTGAGCAGCTGAAAAAGAAAAGCGCCCTGCAGGGAATGCTTGAGGAACTTTCCCATTATCTTCCATCGGTGAAGGAGGTACTCATTGATGAACGTGACATCTATCTGGCAACGAAGGTATTCCAATCGGAAGGAAATAAGGTCGTTGCCGTAGTGGGCGCTGGCCACGTACCAGGAATGATCGAGAGATTGAAAAAGTTGCGAGACCGCAAAGTTTCTGATGATCTGAGCTATCTGGAAGTTATTCCCCAGAAAAGCGCGCTGGCTAAGAGTCTTCCATGGATTCTACCTGTTGCAATCATCGCGGCCATTGTTGTTGGATTTGCAGTTCGTGGTTCTGAAGTGACACTGCCCTATATATATAAGTGGATTTTAATAAATGGTACGCTCTCAGCAATAGGAGCCATTGCGGCGCTCGCTCACCCCCTTACCATACTGCTTGCATTCGTGGCTGCTCCTTTCACTTCACTGGTTCCCGTTATAGGAGTAGGCATATTAACGGGGATTCTTGAAGGCGCTCTGAGAAAACCGAGGGTGCGAGACTTTGAAAACCTTCACGATGACATAGTAAGCTTTAAAGGATTTTTCAAAAACCGCTTTACGCATGTACTCATTGTCTTTATGTTGTCAAATATCGGAAGCTCGATCGGAACATTCATCGGGGGAATTCCCCTCTTCGCCTCTCTTTTTGGATAAATAAGTGGGGTAAATTTTACGGTTTTACTTTTTCGAACCGGGCCTGAAAGAATCGCAGGTACTTTGGCTCATACACCAAGACGAGGCCAGTTATTCCCTTTCTATTGTAGAGCACTTCTTCAACGGATTCGGCCACCACATCCATATACGCCTCTGTATATACTCTTCGCGGTATCGTGAGCCGGACAATTTCGAACTTTGGATAGATGTGCTTCCCTGTCTCTTTGTCTCTGCCAGTTGAAACGATTCCGCGCTCCATTGCATGCACACCTGAATCGCGATAGTGCATCGCAGCGAGAGACGGCGCAGGAAATTGACCCTGTTTTAGATGAGGAAGAAATTTTTTCGCATCTATAAATACAACAACCATATTCTTAGCACAGTCGAAGAGATCTTTGTCGTTGAGCGTAAGAAATCCACCGATATTAAACAGCGCATCCTTCTTTGCGCTCACCGTCGCACCATCGGTTAGAGAACATATATCACGAACAATTTCTGCAACTGATTTTTCCCCGTAACCTGGCTCTCGCTTTTTATATGAAATAAGTTCTCACTTCCGGCATAGGCTTCATCACCGAGAATCAAACCTGCCTCCCTGAGAGCCTTTTCACGCTCGTTCCGGGTTGTCATCCGTACCAGTTTAACCATCTTTATTTTAAACGGTTCAGCCCAGGAACGTTTTTATTCTTTCATTCAGATATTTTGAAGGAAATTTTTTCTTACAACATATACAATAACGGTATTCAATTATTCTGTGGGAGGAATATACAATGCAGGTTGATCTAAGCGATCAGGTTGCTCTTGTAACTGGAGCGAGCAGGGGTATTGGGAGGAGTATTGCTTTGAACCTTGCTGAACATGGGGCCCATGTGGTTCTTGCAGCCAGGACGGTGAAACTGCTGCAGGAGGTGGAAGAGCAGATCCAACAAAAGGGTGGAAAAGCAACAGCCATACCAACGGATATTGGTAAAGAGGATGATATTCTATCTCTATTTGACCTTATAAAAGACCGGCTCGGGAAGCTCGATATTCTTGTGAACAACGCAGCAGTGGGTACGTGGGGAAAGCTAGTTGACTTTTCCATGAAGGATTTTGACTGGATAATGAACATCAATATTCGCAGCCTCTATATCATTTGCCAGCAGGCAATGCGCCTCATGATCCCGAGGAAAATGGGGTTCATCATAAATATCTCCAGCGTTGTCGGCTTCAAGGGCTACCCAAAGCAGTCAGCCTACACAGCAAGCAAACATGCGGTTATGGGTCTCACGAAGTCTCTAGCTGTAGAGGCTCAGGAATATAATATTCAGGTGTCTGCCATTCAACCTGGAGGCGTTGAGACGGAATTTGCAACGGCAGCACGCCCCGATCTGGACCCCACTATACTTGTTAAACCTCAAGACATTGCAAATACGGTACTCTACCTCCTTTCTCTCTCCGATAGGGCGATGGTGGACCAGATCCATGTCAGAAGGCGAAACGGAACTCCTTTTATAGGAGTTTAAAGCTCTTGCACCGTGTCACTGCCCTCCTGCTCCATCATACTTATCGGGATCATGCATAGAGGCTAAAGTTAAAGGACCATGGCTTAACAGCTGGTCGGATTAAACCTTTGACCTGGCTAGACGTTTCTTGGATTCGCCTTTTACAATCTGGTAGTATGCAATAAGTGCATTTAGATTGGCACCATACTCTTCATCAGAGACAAGACGAAAGGGGTCGAACCCTCGTGTCCTTTCTTTCATGTGCGTCATTTTCTGTTGCTTCAACAATTTTTTTCTCCTAAAATGTATAAGTGACATTCCTCATTTATATTTAAGCAAGTACCATGCCAATCAATTAAATATTTTATATATAATTCTTTATATTATTTGAATTATAGCACATTATTCTTCGTATTTATCAACCCTGATCAACGTTGGATTGCAGAGTCAGATTGAATCGGATTGGTCACAAAAGGTGTGTCATTTTAACACACATGTTGACAAACATCCCTTACCAACGTAATTTGTATAAACAGAAAAGGGAACTTAGAAAGCCATGAAGATACTCATACTGGAAGATTCATATGAAAGAATAAATATGTTTAAGAGATACTTTGGGAAGAAACATGAGCTCTATTTCTTCGATCAGGTGGAGGACGCAAAGAAAGCCATCGAAAAGCTCGGTCCATTTCAAGTTATATTTCTTGACCACGATTTGGACGGACGTATCTACGTTGACTCTGAGGAGAAAAACACTGGCTACCAGCTGGCTAAGTTTCTCGCTGAGAAAAATGTAGACGCCGATATTTATATTCACACCATGAATTCATATGGGGCGGCGAAAATGAAGGAAAAACTCCCCCGGGCAAGACGTGTAATGGTTGATGAGATTTCCGATCTTTTATAACGGAACTTATTTTGGCATCACTCTTTTTTACTCACCCTCAGGGTTCTTAATCTGTTTATTGTAGCAGCGAGTTCCAGCCCTCTGAAGAGAGCATATTCCCCTTCAGGCACAGGGCTCAGAATATCGAGACCACTCTCCATCACATCTACCATAACCGTTTCGACAATTTCACAGATTGTTCTCTTGCCGTCCATATATCGCGTTGCATACTGTATGGCATCGCCAACCGCTTTTGTCTGGCTCATATCGATGAGCTGCTCTACTGCTCCGAGATCAATACGATGAATACCAAAATCAATCGACTTTAAGCCCTTTGAAGATATTTTAACCTCACGCTTCCCCTTTGAAGGATCGAAACTATGTGCCAGTGGGATACGCTCAGTAAACGTGCCGAAACCCTCCCCTCCTTCCGGTGTACGCTCCGCTCTGTACTTTTTGGCGATTTCGTTTGCCTGCTTCGTCACATCCAAAGGCTTATACTCTACCATACAAATAACGTGGTCGGCCACATCGAAATAATCTCCAGAACCACCTATTGCCAAAACCGTTGAAACGCCGAGGTTATCATAGAGATGTCGTATCTTATCGATAAAAGGGGTAATGGGCTCCTTGTCCTTGGAAACGAGTTCCTGCATACGGTGATCCCTGATCATGAAATTCGTGGCCGAGGTGTCTTCGTCCATGACAAGCATTTTAGCACCTACTTCAACCGCCTCTATAATGTTTGCTGCCTGAGATGTGCTTCCACTTGCATCTTCTGTGGAAAACGCTCTTGTATCACGACCAAAGGGAAGGTTGTTGATAAAGGGAGATATGTCTACCTTTTCAATACGGCGTCCATCCTCTGCTCTGATCTTCATGGTAGATGGATCAGATACGACAAACTCCCTCCCATCCCCTGGTATATGATTGTAAACGCCCAGTTCGAGTGCTCTGAGGAGTGTGGACTTGCCGTGATAACCGCCTCCAACGATCAATGTCACCCCTTCTGGGACGCCCATGCCCGTAATCTTTCCTCTATTTGGGAGTATCATTTCAACCCGTAGCGTATCCGGAGATTCAAAGGGCACTATCCGCCCCTGACGAAGTGGACGGGAATCTATTCCGCTCGCACGAGGGAGAACCGCACCATCAGCTACAAAACCTATGAGCCCACGGGATTTCAGCTGCTTTCGCAGCTCAACTGCATCTTCTGAAATATCGATGTGCTTGAAAAGCGAATTTTCGTCGAGATTCCGAAAGTACAAAGAAGCTCTCACAATCTGAGGAAGCTCACCGAAGAGCATGGTCTCTGCAATTTTTCCTGCTATGGTTCTTCCGAAGGCGGGAAGCCCTATTCTGAACCGTGCTTCAATTAATCCGCCATCCACAAAAACCGCTGTTCTCTCTAAGATTTCCTGATCCGGTCGATCGATAGATATCACACCGCCCTTTCCGGTACCGCGCCGACCCCTGCAGAATCTCTTCGTAGCCTCCGCAAAACGTCTAGTGAGAAAATCCCGGAGCGCCACTTCTCTGTCCCTGTTGCTGTATGTATTTTCCGGGAACCCTGCATTGTTCTGATCAATCCGTACACGACACCTGCTTGGTGTTGCAAAGGGATCCCCCTGCACATGATCTATGAGTAACGCAAATTCCCCAAATTGATAGCTCCCCTTTATATCCTTGTACGCTTTGTACCCTCTCCCGTCGATTCTGTGCAGTAAGCTTCTCAGATTCTCTGCAGGAACCATAACCTACACCTCTGTTGAGACGTCATTTGATGTATGGTATTGTTTGAGGTCCTTCCGGTAATACACAAATTCGTGCGTGCAAGCCATACTTGAGGAGCAGTTCTTCAACGCTATCCTCTATACGATGGCACGGCTTTAACAGTGCTGACCTTATCTGTTTATCCGTCAAATTATCACTTCGAACGTACACATCAGCTTTCAACTGAATTTTCGCCTGAACATGCACACTCCACTGATCATGCTGGAGAAATCCCGGTTTACGGATCCTTTCCAGCAATTCCTGCGGACTTTTTGATTCCCGGAGAAACCTGCCGTACAGTCCATGTTCAGGAATACCGTCCCAGCAATCTGCAGCGATGATTATCGATCCCCCTTCACGTGCAACCTGTGATGCTGCCCCCATCCCCTTCACAGACTGGTACAGGTTCAGGTCTAGGGGATAGCCCGAGTTGGAGGTGATCACAATATCAAAAGGGAGTTCTACCGGTACCATTGCGGATCTTTTTACAAATTCACACCCACGTGCATGCGCTTTGGTCAGATCACCGGTAAAAACAGCCGTGAGCTCCTTATCTCTGTTCAACGCAATATTAAGGAGAAAAACCCGACCCATTTTCAGTGCAATTTCGTGAATTTCCTCCCATATTGGATTCCCCCATGTAACACCCCATATTGCACCTGGTTCATCGATCATATTGGCACTATGGTTTTTCATGATCGTCTCGAGGCCTGCCATTCCCGGCATGATCGCTTTACCACCACCGGAAAATCCAGCAAATAAATGCGGCTCTATAAATCCGGTAAGGATTTTAATATCGCGTTCCATAAGCTCGCTGTTTACCCATATAACATGCCCCCGTGAGGTACTCCCAAGGTTTGTCTGGGTAGTACGGTCGAAACTATTATTTTGAATGACACGATATCTATCGACAATCTCATCTCCCAGTATTTCACGCAGCTCGCCAGGGCTGTTCTCTCGATGTGTGCCGAGCGCAATAAAAAAGGCAATATTTTGCTCAGGTACTTTTTTAAGCTCATTCAGAACAACTGGAAGCAAATCCTGGTATGGTGTTGGACGTGTTATATCGTTGACAACGATCCCAATCTTATCTGAAGGTTTAACAAGATCCTTTAAGGGAGGGGATGCAATTGGAGCCTTTAAAGCTTTCTGTACAGTGGAGTGAGTATCATGTAAACTCTGAATATACTTCGGTTCCAGAACTGTGATATCGAGATTATCAGGAAGGTTGATCTGCAAGCCGGTTTTACCGTAAGCCAGTTTTATCAGCACGATGCTGGGCCTCTTATATTGAATCAGATATGTTGTAACTAATAAAAGATATAGTGCTGGTAGAGAAATGGAAAGGAGACATTGAGATTGTGTTAAATTTATCGTGTATGATGGAGGCACATCAATAACGAAAATTGTTTGGATGGCCCAAGTAAATTAAAAACTTCAGAGGAATGTCTACTGGCGGTAATAAATTCTGTAGTTCCTGTTGTCTGGATCGATCTCTGTAGCAAATTCAGTGGGAGCAATTATTTCTTCGTAAATCTTTCCCGAATCTCCTATACGCACCAGAAAATACTCCCATGACGTATGCTCGAGAGTAAACTTATACCAGACATCTCCGTTGGAATCTTCCCAACTTTCAACAATGTGAAATCTTAATCCAGCAGCGTGTTTTGTGTCTGTATCCCGAATATATGAAAGCATTACACTATCAGGCTGCATAACGAACTTCGCTCTCCCCATTTTATTGTATTCAGGATTAACCCATGTACCGTACAATGCTTCGTCGTCATTCTTCTCCTGAGCGATCACAGGGCTGAAAATTAAAAAAGGCACCAGACAAAGCGAGCAAATAATGATTGGTATGAGCGAACGTTTAATTGTGCCCTGGAAAACCTTTCTGTTAACGCTTAATACATTGCGGATTCTTTTCTCCAACATTCTCTTTCCTCCTTTATGAATGAATACACATGATAAAACCACATGACCTCTTGTAACACGAGCTATTTCGACAAGCTGTCGTGCATAGATTGTTGGTTTGACGCCCTGTTTAATTACAAACGAGTCGCATACCCTTTCCTGTTCAATCTGAAGTTTAGAATATGCAATCCATATCATTGGCATAAACCAGAAGAAAGCACACAGTAATCGAACAATAAAAATAATGAGATAGTCTCTGCGCTTTATATGCGCGAGCTCGTGAAGCAATACGTGACGTATCCTTGTTTTTGACCAGCTCTCCACATC
>JABAOF010000040.1_pt3 | contig 18171 bp, 12 predicted proteins | sample 7062171 | NCBI WGS metagenome assembly JABAOF01 (sample SAMN14538628, study PRJNA623070) | marine sediment metagenome | biome: marine biome [ENVO:00000428]; feature: marine pelagic biome [ENVO:01000023]; material: deep marine sediment [ENVO:00002113] | place: India: Gulf of Khambhat ...
TCCATCTCCGGAAACCACCAGCCGTGATCTGCGGCCACTACGCTTCGTGGCACTCGCTCAGTCACAACAGCTCTCTGCAAGGCGAAACCTCGCAAGGATGAAATCTTCACCCAATCCCCATCCTGGATTTTCTTTTCTGCCGCAAGGTCAGGATGTATCTCCACCAAGGGATCCGGGCGCTTGTCACGGAGGGGGCCAGGGACCCGGTTCTCCGAGTGAAAGAAACTGGGGATGCGCGCTCCGGTGACGAGCTGATAGGGATAGCGGTCGAGGAGATCGATGCTACTCCACGGGCTCTCGGCTGGATCATCATAGCCGGGCAGCGGATCGTAGCCCAGACGTTCCATGGTCGCCGAGTAAAACTCCACTTTGCCTGTAGGGGTCGAAAATCCGTCCTTGAGGTACTTCCGAAAAACGCGCGGACCTCCGAGGTAACCCCGTTCGCAAAACTCTTCCCAACTCAAACCCGATGGCGAAAGAATCTCGTTGAGCGCGTCCCTGACCGTCGGCCACCAGAAGCTTGGGTCGGTGCAAGTTTTCCCGAGCTCATTGAGGATATCGTAATCCGAGCGGCAATCTCCGATCTGCACCGCTTTCTGGCGAGCTTGCACCGAGCCGTGCCGCTTCCACAAATCGGCCACATAATCGTGTTCCAGCCATGTGGCTGACGGGAGGACGATGTCTGCCTCTTGGGCTGTGGGGGTCATAAAGAAATCGGCAACGAGCAGAAAATCCACGCTCTCAAGAGCGGCTTTGACCTCACGCGAATTCGCTCTCGTGATGACCGGGTTGGTGCTCATGAGAAACAGGGCCTTCACGGGATAGGGTTTCTCTTCCAAAATCGCATCCCAGACGGCCTTTGGGTTGAGAACCGCAATGTGATCGGCCAATCGGAACCTCTTCCCACCCAACCGCCTCTCTCGTACTTCCTTGGGTAACAGACGATGTGCACCCAACCGGGAGGCACTCATCACGGGCGGGCTCGGGTAGAAAACATTTCCTCCGGGCCTGTCCAAATTCCCGGTCATCGCCATTAGGCAGATATGAAGACTAATGGTATTCACGCAGTTCTTGCTCTGCTCGAGAGCGACGCCCCAGTGAATTCCAGCTGGCTTCGTCTTGGCAAAGAGCTCAGCAGCCGAACAGATCTGCGATTCACTCAGTCCGGTTTTTGCTGTCGCCCACTTCAGGTTGTACTGTTTGGCCCGCTCGCAGAAAGCCTCCCAACCGTGTACATAATTCCGGACAAAGGCATGATCATACCACCCGTTGTCGATAATCGCATTGACCATACCCCAGGCCAGGGCCCCATCGGTCCCTGGCCGAATAGGCAACCAGATATCTGACCGCCTCGCGAGAACGGTGTTGCGCGGATCAACCGTAATAAGCTTCGTGCCGTTCCGAAGGGCTTTGGTTAAATAGATGCCCTTGTACTCGTCGGGGTTGGAGACGATAGGATTTGCACCCCAGACAATGATGCATCTGGGGTTCCCCTCGTAATCCACCACCGGCAGGTTGCCACAACGGGTGATGCCGGTGACAATCCGGGGGCCGTAACACACGTGTCCCGCAGTCAGAACATTCGGCGTGGCAAAGGTGTTTGCAAAGCGATAGATGAAGGCCTCGTTGTCTCGGCCCGTCCCATATCCCAGGACGACTGACTCAGCCCCAAACTCCTCTTTGATAGCCAAAAAACGGTCACAGATCTCTCGAAGCGCCTCTTCCCAAGAGATCCTCTGCCAGGAATCGTCCTTCCTACGGAGTGGATGGAGTAGCCGCTTTGGGCTGTAAGCGATTGTATGGGCCTGCTTTCCCTTGATGCACAGCCAGCCGCGGTTGATCGGACAATCCGGATCGCCCTTGATCTCCTTCACCACATTGTCCTTGACCGTAACCAGAACCCCGCACCCACCGTGGCACCCACGGCAGCAGCTTCTGACGATCCGTCTTGCCATCATCGCCTCCTTTTGGTATCTAATGAGAGGGTTCGGAAAGCTTGGCGTGTGTGGCGAATCGCCTCTTTTTCGGATCGACGTGGATTTCAACCACCCATGCAATTCCGGCGAGTTAAGTCGGATATAATAGTGATATATTGAGACAGGTCTGTCAAGGAATCCTCACGACCCCCTTGGCGATCCAGGAAGCTCAAAGGCCGGACTAGGGAGGATCTCTTTCTGACCCTGTAAGAACCGCTCTGAGTGAAAGTAATTTAAGCTCATCGGAGGTAGATACATGTTCAAGAAGGTAGAACGAGGAGGGTTCGAGGGTGGCCAATACCGTCCGCTCTCCGAATCCGATATCGGGCACATTCATGACACGGTGAAGCGAATTTTTCAGGAAATCGGTATCCACGTCTCCGCGAAAAGGGGGTTTAAGCTTTTCAAAGAAAAGGGAGCAAGAGTCTCCGAGGAAAAACAGACTGTCTATATCTCTCCAAGCATGTTCGAGGATCTTATTGCGCTCGCTCCATCGGAGATCGTTTTATACGGACGGGAAGAGAAAAACAACATCTTCCTAGGGGGAAGGCGTGTCTATTTCGGCAGTGGGGGAACGGCTCTCAATATTCTGGATCTCGAAACTGGAGAGAAACGTCCCTCGACCCTCGAGGACGTGCGGAATGTGTCAAGGCTTCTTGACGAACTCGAGAACGTCCACTTTGAGGTGATTCCCGTCTATCCAAACGATCTTCCCCCAGAAAAGGTTGATGTCAACCGATTCTTTTCAGCCCTTCAAAATACAACGAAACACGTCATGGGAGGGACCTACACCCTCGAAGGAACCAAGAATGTGATCCGCATGGGAGAAATCCTCGCAGGCGGCGCCGAAAAGTTAAGGCAAGAGCCTTTCATCTCTTTCATCACCTGCGTCATGAGCCCCCTCAAGATCGATGATACCTATGGGGAATTTCTCATGACGGTGGCCGAGGCCGGCATTCCTCTGGCCATTCCTGCTGAACCAATCGCCGGAGCTACGTCTCCGGTTACCATTGCAGGAACTCTGGCGAACCTGTGCTGCGAGACCATGGCCGGGATTCTTTTGGCCCAACTGGTCAATCCGGGGACACCCTGTTTGTTTGGATCTGTGGGCACGGGGGCCGATCCCCGGACTATGGGCTACGTTTCCGGATCGGTAGAAGAGGGATTGATCAATGCTGCAGCTGCCCAGATGGCTCAGTTCTATGGAATTCCCTTCTATGCCACGGCGGGCCAGTCAGATGCCAAGTGCATTGACGCCCAGGCGGGCTGGGAGGGGGCCATCACCAACCTATTGGTCGCTATGGCAGGTGCCAACTTCATCCACGACGCAGTGGGACTGCTCGAGTTCTGTATGACGGCTTGCTATGAAAAGTATGTGATTGACAACGAGATAGTTGGAGAGGTTATCCGAGTGCTCAGAGGCATTGAGGTCAGCCCAGAAACGCTTGCCTTCGAGGTGACCCGAAGGGTTGGCCCGGGTGAAAACTACTTGAGTGAGGATCATACATGTGATTACATCAGACAGGAGCACTTCATTCCCGCCGTGGCAGATCGCAATGATCGAGAAACCTGGATGAATTCAGGACGGAAGGACACCTTCCAGAGGGCCCATGAAATGGTGCTAGAAATTCTCAAGACCCATCACCCGCAAGCCATTGATTCTGAAAAGATGGCAGTTATAAAGGGTAGATTTCCGGAGATAATGCAGTAAATCGATCGAACGGTGTTGGACCACGCTGGAATCTAGATAATAAATCACAGGATTCGCAGCCAAAAGAATGCCAATTGAAATAACACATCACATCGTAAGAAAGGATCGAGTTGGATCCGTTGCGTCGAAGGGGTGAGAAATCCATGGCAAGATATGGCAAGGAAACCAAACTCGAGACCGGAGACGTTCTCCGACGGGCCGAAGCGTTTTTTGGTACTGGGGGACTCGGGTTGAAGCTCATTGAGCGAACGGATTGCTGCTTGAGCTTTGAGGGCTCGGGGGGTCACGTAACCATATCAGCAGCCCGTTGTGAGCCCGACAAGACCAAGGTCGACCTCGAAACCAGAGAGTGGGACTATCAGGTTAAACGCTTCATGGGAGAACTCTAGCATGCCAGAGATCGGTTGTGACTCGTCGGTTCTTCGGAGATATTCATTGAGCAGTTTGGTTTGACTTTTGAAGTAATTATGGTAGCATCATTTTTGCATGTGCAGCATAAGAAGGCCTTGGAAAAAGCTGCTCTTCGCCACTCAAAAGCTTTTTTCAACGGTTCGAGAGCTGGCCCTGTGGAATAAGTGTCACGTGAATTAGAGGACATTCGGCCGTTATGAGAAGACTTAGAAACCATAGCCGACAACCGGGGTACTATTCAACAGGGCGAGGTTTCACTGCAAATCCAGAACTCGCCCTTTGGGCTCAAATCCCGCGGACGGCGGGACTTCGCTGAGGACCGTTGCCGAAAGAATCATGATTCGCGCTCAGAGCGACCTTTTCCAGGCTCAGATTTGTTGCACGGACTCAGGTGGGTCTTTGTAGCTATTAAGAGCATGGCGAAGATTCGTTCATTTCTGGCCATTGAACTTCCCTCACACACGCGTTCGGAAATTGGTAGAATACAGGAGCGTCTCAAGGTTTCTCGTGCTCATGTCCGGTGGGTAAAGATAGAACACATCCATCTCACGCTAAAATTCTTCGGGAATATCGAAGAAGAACAGGTTGCCAGTATTTCATCCATCATGGAAGAGGTCACACGAAACAAAAGGGCCTTTCCAATCTCGGTCAATGAACTTGGGGCCTTCCCATCCATAAGGAATCCGCGAGTCATTTGGCTGGGCCTCCATGGTTGGGAGGAGAATCTGTCGTCTATGCAAGGAGAAATCGAAAAGAGATTGGAAGAGGTGGGATTTCTCCCCGAGGAGCGTCCCTTCCGCCCACATTTGACACTCGGAAGGGTCAAATCGCTAAAGGGAAGGGGAGATTTGGTCGATCTTATGGAGAGAGATCGAGATGTCGACCTCGGGTCTTTTGTTGTTGACAAACTCGTCCTTTTCAAGAGCGATCTGAGACCCACTGGCCCCATCTACACTCCCCTGGCTGTCAGGGAATTTGCTGGAGGCTAGGAATGGAAGAAGCGAAAAGGGAGAAGGCTGTTGATTTGGCCATGTCTCAGATCGAGAGGCAGTATGGAAAAGGGGCGATCATGAGGCTGGGTGGCGAGGCCACTTTGCCGGATGTCCAGACGATCTCAACTGGATCTCTGGCACTGAACCTTGCCCTCGGTGTGGGTGGACTGCCCCGGGGAAGGATCGTCGAAATCTACGGTCCTGAGGCTTCGGGAAAAACGACCCTCGCCCTGCATGCTGTTGCAGAGGCACAAAAACAAGGGGGCATTTCTGCTTTTATCGATGCGGAACATGCCCTCGATGTTCATTACGCCAAAAAAATGGGGATCAATACGGACGATCTTCTCATCTCGCAGCCCGACACAGGAGAGCAAGCCCTCGAAATCGCGGACATTCTCGTTCGAAGTGGAGCCATTGATATGATCGTGATCGATTCGGTGGCGGCATTGGTCCCTCGAGCGGAAATCGAAGGGGAGATGGGAGACAGCCACATGGGGCTTCAGGCCAGGCTCATGTCCCAGGCCCTCCGGAAGCTCACTGCCACAATCAGTAAGTCCCGAACCATTCTCATCTTTATCAACCAGATCCGCATGAAAATCGGCGTCATGTTTGGGAATCCGGAAACGACAACTGGGGGACATGCGTTGAAGTTCTACGCATCGGTGCGACTCGACATCCGACGGATAGCCTCGATCAAGCACGGACAGGACATGATCGGAAGCCGAACCCGAGTGCGGGTCGTGAAGAATAAGGTGGCACCCCCTTTCAAGGAAGTCGAATTCGACCTCATCTATGGAGAGGGGATTTCACGGGAGGGTGACGTGCTCGACCTCGCCGTGGACACAGGGATCGTCGAGAAGACCGGCACGTGGTACTCCTTTAGGGACCAGAGAATCGGCCAGGGTCGCGAAAATGCGAAAGTCTTTCTCAAGGAAAACCCTGACATCTTAAAGGAAATGGAAGCAGAGGTTCTCCAACGATTCGGAGAAGAGAAACCGAGCAAGACAGAGGAGTCGTGAAATGGATCTGAATCAAATCCTGCTCGAAGCCCTTCACGTCAACGCATCTGACGTTCATATTAAAGTCGGTCTTCCACCGATTTTTCGGGTGAATGGGGCGTTGCGTTTCATGAAGGATGTCAAACCGTTTGACCAGAATGAAGTCAGTAAAATGGCACTCGGCATCATGAATGAGTGGCAGAAAGACCGTTTTATCAAATCTAAAGAAGTCGACATGGGCTATGAGATTTACGGGATGGGTCGCTTTCGGATCAACATATTTCAGCAGCGGGGAAAGATCCGGATCGCGCTCCGAATCGTTCCTTACAAGATCAAAAGTCTTGGAGAACTCAACCTGCCAAACATCATCGGGAAGATCGCTCTGGAAAATCGTGGATTGGTGCTCGTTACAGGCACCACTGGAAGTGGAAAATCGACCACCCTCGCGACGATGATCGATATGATCAATATGAAGAGAACGTGTCACATCCTCACCATCGAGGATCCCATTGAGTTCGTCCATGAGGATCGGAAGGCCGTCATTGACCAAAGGGAAGTGGGTTCGGACACGGTTACTTTTGCGGATGCCCTACGAAGTGCTCTCCGCCAGGACCCCGACGTTATTCTGGTCGGGGAGATGCGAGACTTTGAGACCATTGAAACTGCACTGACTGCTGCAGAGACTGGTCACCTCGTCATGAGCACACTTCACACTGTGGATGCGGGAGAGACCATTAACCGGATTATCTCTGCCTTTCCTCCTTACCACCAGCAGCAGGTACGACTGCAGCTGGCTGCGATTATCAAGGGAATTATCGCCCAGAGACTGGTTCCGAAGGCCGATGGCTTGGGACGGGTCCCGGCAGTCGAAGTCATGGTCTCAACGGCCAGAACTCGGGAGTGTATCATCGAGAAGGAAAAAACCAACGAAATCAAAGACGCCATCACAAAAGGCTATACAACTTACGGAATGCAATCTTTCGACCAGTCCTTGATGTCGTTACTCAAACGGGGGCTGATCACTTATGATGAGGCTCTCCGTCAAAGTAGCAATCCGGACGATTTTGCCCTAAGAGTAAAAGGGATCATGTCTGGCGGGGATACGTCCTGGGACGATTTCGAAAAGGTCGCCAAGACCAAGGACGAGGGCGACAGAGATCGGCTGGCATCTCAGGGTGTTCAGAAATACTAGGGCAAATCGAATCTGTTCCTTCAGTTCCGCTACGAGAAGGCGGCTTTGCCCCTCGCTGAATTCAGCGAAAAAGTTGCTGTACTTGTTCGCAATAAGGTGTGAGGGCTGACGTCTGTTTCCCCACCTACGGACCCTGCCGGCTTTGATGATCCGGAAACACAGATCATCTAACCTTTGTATGTCCCCCCCGGTTATTGTACAATAAGGAGATGTTTTCCTAGGAGGGAGAGGGCCTCCCAAAAACTGTTTGATAGATTGCTCCAATGACTAGCCGTGATATTCGAAATGCCTTTCTGAAGTACTTTGAGGAACGAGGCCATCAGATCGTGGCCAGCTCTCCGCTGGTTCCCTACGACGATCCAACACTCCTCTTTACGAATGCGGGGATGGTGCAATTCAAACGAGCCTTTCTCCAGGAGGAGAAACGGCCTTACACGCGGGCCGTGTCGTCTCAAAAATGTGTCCGGGCGGGTGGGAAACACAATGATCTAGAAAACGTCGGTTATACCGCAAGGCATCATACTTTCTTTGAAATGCTCGGAAATTTCTCTTTCGGCGAATACTTCAAGGAAGGTGCCATCGAGATGGGATGGGATTTTCTCACCCGTGTCCTCGGTCTTCCGAAAGATCGTCTCTGGATCACCATTCATCAGGGCGACCCGGAAATGAACCTCGGGCCTGATGAGGAGGCTCGAGATCTCTGGAAGAACTATGTGTCTGAAGATCGAATCAAGGCATTCTCTACCAAAGATAATTTCTGGAGTATGGGTGACACCGGTCCCTGCGGTCCATGTTCAGAGATCGTCATTGATCAGGGACCAAGTGTCGGGTGCGGGCAACTGGACTGCAGTCTGGATTGTGAGTGCGACCGGTTCCTTGAACTATGGAACCTCGTCTTCATGCAATACAACCGGGATGCCGACGGCACCATGACTCCTCTGCCAAAACCCAGTATCGACACAGGTTTGGGTCTTGAGCGGATCGTTGCTGTTGCCCAAGGGGTGACCAGCAACTATGATACCGATCTCTTTCAACCCATAATCAATCATATCGAGACGGTGACCGACAAGAAATACGGTGAAAATGAGAAAGACGATATTTCGATTCGGGTTATCGCCGATCACGCCCGGGCATCTGCATTTCTCATTGGCGACGGAGTGCTCCCAGAGAAGGAAGGAAGGGGATATGTGCTTCGGAGAATCATGAGGCGGGCGCTGCGCCATGGTCGAAAACTGGGCATCGAGAAGGCATTCTTCTCGAACGTTGTGGACGTCGTCATCGATGTGATGGGAGATGCCTATCCGGACCTGACAGAACACAGGGCCTTCATTCGGCGGGTGGTTGGTACGGAAGAGGAGAGTTTCTCTGATATTCTGACACGAGGGTTAGACCTACTGCGGGATGAAGTCACTGTGGTGAAGAAAAGGGGAGGCGAATCCCTACCGGGCTTCGTTGTTTTCAAGCTTTACGATACCTATGGATTCCCTGTGGACCTGATTGAGGACATTGTTAAAGACGATGGAATCGGAATCGACTTGAAAGGGTTTGAAGAATCGATGGAGGTCCAGAGACAAAAAGCCAGGGAGGCATGGAAAGGATCAGGAGAAGAGGAACTCAGGGACGAATTCAAGAAGCTCTTGGCTGAAGAAGTGGAGACGGCCTTTGTAGGCTATCACGACATTGAACACGAGTCTGAAGTCATCAGAATCATCAAGAATGGGACTCTCGTGGATCAGGCCTCTGAAGGAGACCGTCTTGAAATCATGACACAGGAGACGCCGTTTTATGGCGAGACGGGCGGCCAGGTGGGTGATACTGGCAAAATAACCGCATCTGATGGCCTCGAAATCGAGATCTCCGATACGATCCGCCCCATTCCCCAGCTCATCATCCACGTGGGTCAGGTGAAGCACGGAGCCGTGAAGGTTGGCAAGCGCGTGCTTCTATCTGTGAATCGAAAGGTACGGGAAGCGATCGTTTTGAACCACACGGGAACCCATCTGCTCCACGCGGCACTCAGAGAGGTCCTCGGTGACCACGTAAAGCAGGCTGGGTCGCTGGTTGCCCCTCATCGGCTTCGTTTCGATTTCACACACTTCTCTGCGCTCACCAAGGAGGAGCTCAACCGCGTCGAAGACTACACCAACCAGCGGATTCGTGAGAATACTCCTCTCCAGACTGAAATCATGGCAACGGAGGAGGCGAAGAAGACCGGGGCCATGGCCCTTTTTGGAGAGAAATACGGGGATAAGGCCCGGGTAGTGACCATCGCAGACTTTAGCAAAGAACTCTGCGGCGGCACCCACAGCGAGAGAACTGGTGATGTGGGCCTACTCAAGATCGTTTCGGAGACTGGAATAGCCGCCGGTGTGCGGCGCATTGAGGCTTTGACGGGAGTCGATGCAATACACTACGTTCGTAAGCAGGAAGAGACCCTCCAACGAGTTGCCGCCATGGTGAAGAGTTCTCCGCAAGAAGTTGAGGAGAAGCTCGAGAGAATCATGGCCCAGGTCAAGAAACTGGAGCGGGAAATCGAATCCCTCAAAACGAGATGGGCCACTGGAAGCTCGGATCTCATGGAACAGGTTCGAGAGATCGGTGGCATTCGGGTATTGGCCACAAAACCCGGAGTGGGCGAGCCCAGAAGCCTTCGAGAAATCGGTGACCGTTTCAAGGAAAGGATCGGGAAGGGGATCGTTTTCCTCGCCGGTGAACACCGGGACAGGGTGGGTATGGTCTTGATGGTCACGAAGGATCTCACAGATAAATTGGACGCCAGCAAGATCATGAAGGAGCTGGCCGCCAAGGTCGGTGGGACCGGAGGCGGACGCCCGGACATGGCGCAAGGGGGAGGCCCTCACCCCGAAAAAATCGACGAGGCGATGAAAAGCCTTTATGCCATGGTCGAGAAGTTAGGAGGTAGAAAGCAGAAGTCAGAAGACAGGAGACAATCGAAGAAGTCAGGAGTCAGAAGTCGGAAGTCAGAATGAAAAGGCGGCAAGAAACTTTCAAGACGTGTGACTGTGTTCCATAAACCTCGTCAATTCATTCTTAATGTTTAGAGACTCAGATTTGACGTGACAATTTGCCAGGCGGACCTTAGATCTACGCAGAAAGCGGCATCCATTTGGGATGCCATTTCTTTTACTTTCTGATGGGTAGTCGAAATTGAATATATGAAAGCCATATGTTGGATATTCAAGCAGAATCAAGATGCAAGATATATTGCAGAGATCTTAACCTTAAAGGGATTCGCTTAACGCACTATGTATCGCTACGACTTAAATATACCGAATAGGGCGAACCCGTCAGGCTAAGTATCGGAAAATTCATCGACTTGTTTCTTCTCTTTTCAAGCAATTGGCGAGTTCTCAAAGAAAGTGGAAGACCCACGAGAGTCAGGGCGAGACACAAGGAAGTTAGCAGGACAAGATGAAAAGTTCCCTCACCTTCAATGACAAGGCTATGAACCTGAGCTTCCCTGTACAGGTCCTGCGGGCAAGACTACTGTGAAAGTAGACCCGCACCCCTCTTGGCTTTCAACGGATATCGTGCCCAGGTGCGCTTCAACGATATGCTTCACGATGCAAAGGCCCAAGCCGGTTCCAATGATCTGTCTCGTTTTTTCCGATTTGACGCGACAGAACCGGTCGAAGATCCTCGGAAGATCCTTTTTAGATATGCCGATACCCGTGTCGGAGACCTCTACCCTGACGTTTTTCTTATCCTGTTTCAAATGGATCGTGATTTCTCCACCCTCTGGGGTATATTTGATGGCATTGTTGACTAAGTTGGTAAATGCCCCTTCCAGATTGCTTCTGTCTCCATTGACGGGGGGGAGGGGACACTTAACATGGAGCTTCAGCTTCAATCCCTTTGTTTTGGCCTCGGGCAGCATTTGTTCGTAGACCCTTGCGAGAAGTTCCTCCAATTTCAAGGGCTCCTTGTACTGGACAGCCATCCCAGCTTCGATTTTTGACAGATCCAACAGGTCGTTAATCAGATCCAGAAGCCCACCAGCTCTCTGCTTCGCCCGTGTTAACATCCTCATCTGCCTCTCAGTTAAGTCCCCTGAAAGGCCTTCGAGCATGACTGAAAACTGCTGCTGGATCGAAGTCACCGGTGATCTCAGCTCGTGGGATACCATGGCCACGAAATCCGACTTCATCCTGTCCAATTCCTTCAAGCCCGTAATATCCTGCAACACAGTCACTGCTCCCAAGGTTTCCCCCAAATCGTTCTTTACCGGAGCAGTGTGAGCCCTCAGGTAGGTAAGGGGCGAGTCAGTAGGGCATAGTTCTTGGGAAACCGTGACGAAAGCAGTGTCGGTGGATCTCAAGCTCTCCGTTATGGTTTCAGTTAATGTCCCGTCGATGTTGCATTTGGACAATGACCTCCCGATCAATGAGGATTCCTGTATGCCCAACATGCGCCCGGCCGCCGGATTGGTCAAAACTACACAGCTATCACGGTCACATACCAAAACCCCATCTCCCATGCAGTTGATGATCGTTCCAATCCTGCTTTTTTCTGTGGCGACATCCCGTAAGCTCTTATCCCTCTCGAACTTCAGGACCTCCATCTCCCTCTGCAGGGCCCTCTTTTCCAAGGCCCTTTGGACCACGATTCGAAGTTGGTCCGGGGTGAAGGGCTTGGGGATGAAATCATAGGCCCCTTTCTTCATGGCCTCGACGGCCAATTCAACCGTGGCATAACCCGTAATGACAATGACCAGGAGATTTGCATCGATCCGTTGCACAGCCTCCAATACATCCATCCCGCTGATGCCGGGCATCATGACATCCAAGAGCACAAGATCGAAACCATCGCCCTCTTTGATGGCCTCAAGACCTGCCCCACCGTCCTCCGCCGTCACCACCTCCCAGTCCTCTTTGCAGAGGATTCGGGTGCAACCGTCCCGCATGATCTGTTCATCGTCGACCACCAAAATTCGTGCACTAGTGGCCATTTCTCTCCCCTAGCGAGGCAACTCTCTTTAGGCGCCTCGGCTCAACAGAACCTCGATCCGCTTCACCAACTCAGCTGGCTCGACGGGCTTATCGATGTAGTCTTCTGCCTCCGTTTCCAGACCCATCTGATGCGTCCAGCGGGACGACTTGGGAATTTGAGAGACCACTGCAGTAAGGAGCAGAATAGGGATCTCTCTGTATTTCGGATCGGCCTTCAACTCCTTACAAACGGCATATCCGTCCTTATCAGGCATCATAACGTCCAGGACAATCAGGTCCGGCTTCTCGGTCTTCGCCTTCTCAAGCCCCTCGAATCCGCCGTAAGCGGCGACGACGTCGTAGTCCTTACTTTCCAGTATCATCGTAACAGCCTCGACCAAATCGGGATCATCGTCAACGATTAAGATCTTTGACATGTCCACTTCCTCCCTTCTCTGTTTAGCTCTCTGACGAGTGAAATGGCGCCATGATCCACGAAGACCAGGCACGCTCTCTAAGCCGATGGCCTCGGATGGAGATTCGCCCGTTTGACGATTTCCGGAACCTTCTCTTCCCATTCGATGGCCATGATGTGGACCCCGTGGACACCCTCAACGTTCTTCAGCGTCTGAATGGACTCCACACAGATTTTAATCCCCTCCTCAGCCTGGTTCTCCTTGTCCACCCCCTTCAGCCTTTCGATCAACTCATCGGGGACATCCATACCGGGAACCATATTCTTCATGTACCTGGCCATCCCGACGGATTTGAAGGGTGTAACTCCGGCCAGGATGTGTACCCTTTCGTGGAGCCCCCGATCCCTCACCATCGCCATCCACTGTTCGAATTTATCTAGGTTATAAATGCACTGGGTCTGGATGAATTGAACTCCAGCGGTCACCTTCTTGGCCAACCTCGGCACGCGAATTTCGAAGGGGTCTGCAAAGGGATTGGCCGCCGCACCGATAAAGAGTTTTGGGACGCCCTTTAACTCCTCTCCACTCAGGAACTTCCCTTCATCGCACATCCATTTGATTGTCTGGATCAATTGGATTGAGTCTATGTCGAAGACGTTCTTGGCACGTGAATGGTCGCCGAATCTCTGATGGTCGCCGGAGAGGCATAGGATATTATTAATCCCCAGGGCCGCCGCACCCAGGATATCGCTCTGGAGCGCGATGCGGTTTCGATCCCGACAGACCATCTGGAGGATCGGGTCAAAACCCATCTCCTTCAAGAGGATACACGAGGCGAAACTGGACATCCGAACCACCGAGGTCTGATTATCCGTGACGTTCACCGCATCCACGTAGCCCTTCAAAAGTTCCCCCTTCCTCCTGATAACCTCGGAATCGGCTCCCCTGGGAGGACCGCACTCAGACGTAACGGCAAACTCCCCCCCTTCCAGAATCCTCTCCAAACGGCTGTCGCTCGTCACAACTTCAGATCCTCCCTGACCCGCTTCCGTGGTCCACCATCTCGGCTCGTTGACCAATCCTTTACGGGGGTGATCTCCTCATATCTGTCCAGCTGATTCAGCTCTTTAAGCCGATCGATAATGAGCTGCCAGCCACAGTCTATCTCCTTATCGATCTCGCACTTTCCATTGGTGGAGCCGCCGCACGGTCCATTAAGCAGGCTCTTGGAACACCGGGCGATGGGACAGATGCCTCCCGTTTGATCCAAGACACAATTGCCGCACCCCTGACACCTCTCGGTCCAGACGCCCTGCTCTTCCGTTACACCCAAAAAGGTCGTATTCACAAGGGGAAGAACTGGCTTTCCCCGATACTTCTCGGCTACAAATTGGATTCCTGCTCCACAAGCCATGGACAAGATGGCATCGTATTCGTCCACAAAGGGCCGAAGTTGTTCGATATATTCGTGGTCGCACTGCCTCTCTAAAACCACCTCTTTGATCTCGATTTCGTTGCCATCTTTCTTCCGAGAGAGCCTCAGCTCCGAAGCGAGGATCCCCACCTCCTTCTCTCCGCCAACAGCACAGACGGTGACACATTCGTTGCACCCAACGAGGATGATCTTATGATAGTCCTTAATCATCTCTTCGATTTCATTCAGTGGCTTCCGATTGGCAACGATCATCACTCACGCCTCTTTCCCGAGGGAGAGAATGGGGCATCGAGGGCGGAAACCGGATTTCCCTTATCCCCCTTGCGCCTTACTTTCCTCCTCTCCTTCATCCCCTTCTTTCAACTCCCTTCCCTGCTTTGTCCTGATGGGGGAAGGACCAAGGTTTCTGATACGCTCCGTCATTTCCCTCGCGATTTGAGCAAACCGTCCTCCCTCAGCGGCGGAAAGATTATACATCTCAACCCTCTCCCCCCGGATTCCTACCTCCTCAAGGAGTTCTCTGGCATACATTACCCTCTTTTTTGCCCTGAGGTTTCCTGTCAGGAAGTGACACTCTCCCTCCAAACATCCCGCCATGTAGACGCCGTCCACACCGCTTTCAAAGGCCTTCAAGATATGCAAGAGATCCACTTTCCCTGTGCAAGGGACCTTAACCACTTTGATGTTAGTGGGATAGTCTAAACGCATCGAACCTGCCAGGTCCGCCGCTGAATATGCTCAGTGTTCGCAACAAAAGGCCAGGATACTCGGCTCAAACCCATTCATCGCAGCACCTCTTCAAATGCGAAAGCCTCGCATTTGGCCAGGATCTGATCATCGCGGTAGTGTTCCAACTGTATGGCCTTGGCCGGACATTCCGCAGCACAACAACCGCATCCATGACACTTGGCCACCTCGATTTCAGCCTCTCCTTTGGCGTTGATTATCGGAACCTCGTAGGGACAAATCCGAACACACGTTAGACAAGCTGCACACTTCTCTCCTTCGACTCGGGCCACGACGCCGCTTACCGTAATCATCTCCTTGGAGAGCAACGTTGAGGCCCTTGCAGCCGCTGCATTTGCCTGCGAAATGGTTTCGCTAATGAGCTTCGGGGCGTGGGCAGACCCGCAGACGTACATTCCTTCAGAAGCCAAATCTACAGGCCTGAGTTTCATGTGGGCTTCCAGGAAGAAATCCTCCGCTGTCCTCTGGATCTTGAGTAATTTGGCCAATTCCTCGTTCTCCCTCGGAACAGCAGCCGAGCTTAATACGACGAAATCTGGACTGATCTCCATCTTGTCCTTGAGAATTGGATCCACGAAGCAGACCACGAGTGAATCTCTATCGATTCGAACCTCGGGCTTATTCTCCGGCTCATAGTGGAAGAATCGAATTCCATTTGACCTTGCCCTAGCATAATGTTCCTCCAAGAGGCCGTAAGTTCGCATATCCCGATAGACTATGGAGAGTTCAGCCTGGGGATTGATCTCCTTCAATTTAAGTCCATTTTTGATGGCTGTGCTGCAGCAGGTTCGGCTACAATAGGGCCGTTCCTCATCTCTCGAGCCCACGCACTGAATCATCACCACCTGCCTCTTTTCAGCGAGCTCTTCGGGCCTCTTAACCATCAGTTCTTCAAATTCCATTTGAGTCATGACCCTTGGATCTTGCCCGTACAAATACTCCCGGGGCTTGGCTTCCTCGGCTCCTGTGGCGACGATGACGGCGCCGTGCTCGATCTTCCGGTATGTCATACCCGGAGCGATCATCAAGCCCGTGGAGAAATTCCCCTGGGATCCGCTGAAGTCCACCACTAGGGAATTGGTGATCACGTGGATCAATGGATTCTCACGAACCCGTGAAATAGTTTCCCTCAAAAACGCCTGCACATCTTCTCCTTCAAGGGTAAAGAAGATATTCCTCAGATTTCCCCCCAGCTCGGCCTCCCTTTCAACCAGGTATACCTCGAAGCCCTGTTCGGCCAACTTAAGGGCGGCCGTCATTCCCGCTATCCCTCCGCCGATGACCAACCCCTTCTGGATAACCTCCAGTGATTGCTCGGCCAAGGGTTCGATGAATCGAGCTCTGGCCACCGCCATGCGAACCAGGTCCTTAGCTTTCTCTGTAGCAGCCGTTTTGTCGCGCATGTGGACCCAGGAGCATTGGTCCCGAATATTGGCCATCTCGAAGAGGAATTTGTTCAATTGGGCTTCCCGTATGGTCTCTTGAAACAACGGCTCATGGGTCCGCGGCGAACAGGAGGCAACGACGACCCGGTTTAGTCTATGCTCCTCGATGGCTCCCTTAATTGTCTCCTGGGTATCCTGAGAACACGTATAGAGGTTCTGGTCGGCAAACACCACGTTCGGAAGGGAACGCGCATACTCCATCACTTCGAGGACATTTACGAAGCCGCCGATGTTGATCCCACAATGACAGACGAAGACGCCGATACGGGGCTCCCCATCTCGGACGTCCAACTCCTCCGGGTACTCCTTCTTAATCGTTAGGGTACCCCTAGCCTCCGATATATGCCCCGAAGCGCAGGCCACAGCCCCACTGGCCTGGGCTACCGTCTCCGGAATATCCTTTGGACCCTGAAAGGCACCGCAGGCATAAATCCCTGGCTTGGAAGTGGAGAGAGGGGCGAGGGCATTCGTCGCACAAAACCCGTATCGATCAACCTCCACCCCTATCCTTTGGGCTAATTCGACCACGTTTCTGGATGGAACCATGCCCACGGACAACACCACCAGATTGAACTCCTCCTCCCTGATCTCTCCCCCCTCGTCGATGTAGGTGATGACCAAATCCTTCGACTTGAAGCGCTCCCTTATCCGGGAGACCATGCAACGGATAAACCGAACGCCGTACTCATCCTTCGCCCTTTCGTAATAGACGTCGAAGCCCTTCCCATAAGCCCTCACGTCCATATAGAAGATGGTGGGTTTTATAAAACCCGCGTGTTCCTTGGCGATGATGGCTTCCTTGGTGGCATACATGCAGCAAATGGAGGAACAGTAGTCGTTGCCGCATGTGGCATCCCTCGACCCAACACACTGAATGAAGGCGATCTTCTCCGGCACGGTTCCATCGGAGGGCCTCAAGAGGTGGCCCCTGTACGGACCTGAAGCGCTGAGCAACCTTTCGAGCTCAATACTGGTGATTACATTGTCAAAGACACCATATCCAAACTCCGGCTTCTTTGCGGCATCGAAGACTTCATACCCCGGAGAGAGGATAATGCTGCCGACCTCTATGGTCTCCATTTTTTCCTGGTCGCTATAATTCAGGGCCTTGGCCAAACAAACCTTCTCACAGAGGCCGCACCCGATACACTGTTCCCGATCGACGGCAAAGACCTTGGGAACGGCTTGAGGGTATTTAATGTAAATGGCGGACCTCCGGCTCATCCCTTCGTTATACGTATCGATGACGCTGACGGGGCAGTGCTTGCTGCACTCGGCACATCCGGTACACTTCTCCTCATCAATGTATCGAGGCCTTCTGGTGACGGTGACCCTGAAGTTCCCTGGTTCCCCCTCCACGGACTCCACCTCTGAATTGGAGATAACCCGAATATTGATATGCCTTCCACACTCCACCAGCTTGGGGGACATGATGCACATGGAGCAATCGTTGGTAGGAAAGGTCTTATCTAGTTGGGCCATATATCCGCCGATAGTGGGAGAGTCATCAATGAGATAAACGAAGAAGCCCGCCTCAGCCAGATCAAGGGATGCCTGCATTCCCCCAATTCCGCCCCCTACCACCAGTACTGCCCCGACCTTTCCGCTGTCCTTTTCTAACGCTTCCATAGGTTTCATCCACTCCGCACGTATGTGGGAACTTTCCCCTCCCCCTCATGTACGGCTATCCTCCCTTCCCCGATGAGGTCAACGAGAAAGGGCAATACCTCCTTCACCGTGAGACTCAGGATCGATCCGATCTCACCAGCGGAGAGGGATTTCCTCTCGACAAGCAGTATGATGCGGTTCTTGATGTATTCATCCCGAAGGGTGGACTCCATCAGTCGACGCAATTGCTCCGGTTTCACGGTTTCCCCATAGACATTCTCGCCTTCAACA
>JABAOF010002863.1_pt1 | contig 18168 bp, 21 predicted proteins | sample 7062171 | NCBI WGS metagenome assembly JABAOF01 (sample SAMN14538628, study PRJNA623070) | marine sediment metagenome | biome: marine biome [ENVO:00000428]; feature: marine pelagic biome [ENVO:01000023]; material: deep marine sediment [ENVO:00002113] | place: India: Gulf of Khambhat ...
CCTGCAACTAAGGCTGTATGTGAAGTCTGCGGCACGACAATGTTCAAGATCGGCAAGGCTAAGTAAATATACTTAAAGATTGCAATTATAGCTTCTTTTCCACAAAGGATTCTCTGTCGTGGCCCAAAATCTCTCCTTCCTCAGCGGCTGGACTTCTTTGGATCAACCTAGCAATAATCCAGCCAGTGGCAAAACCGCCGACGTGAGCCCACCAGGCAACACCTCCTACCTGGGTAATGGCGAATGATCCTACTCCAGAAAAAAACTGAATTACAAACCAATACAAAAGCATAAATGAAGCAGGAATGTTTATTATCCTGGTAAAAAAACCCATTGGTACAAGGGTCTCTATTCGGTGTTTCGGAAAAAAAACAAGGTAGGCGCCCAAAACGCCTGCAACCGCACCACTTGCTCCAAGCATTGGAATTTCACTATTAGGAACAAAAATGTACTGAGCCAATCCACCGATTACTCCTGATAATAAATAGATTGCCAGAAAGCCCAAATGTCCAAATTTCTCCTCTACATTATCTCCAAATATTTTCAAAAACCACATGTTGCCGATTATATGAATAAAACCTGCGTGAAGGAATTGACTAGTAATAAACGGTATCAGGGTAAATATATCTTTAAAATCCACCAATGAGGGTATTAAAGCGTAACCCGCAATAAAAACATCGGGGTTAGGTGAAATAATTTCAATAATAAACACCAAGACATTGATTACTATTATTAATAGAGTAATAACTGGAAAAATATATGTTGGATGACTATCTCTTAAGGGAAACATGGTAGTTCGAACGGCATTGACTAATTAATGTCTCCGCGGATTTTCGCTGAAAAAGCTGCGCGCGATTCTCTTCGGTTTTTATAGTCCACCGGCGCAGCAAGCGGATTTACGCGGAACAGTATAAAATATACCCTAGTAGGCCGTAATAGCGACAGCAAAAGTGTTTTGGGCGTAAATGCAGCCCCAAACATACTCCCCTCCTGTCATTAACTTTTTATGCCCCAAAGTATTTTCCCACATAGAAACCGTCTCTTCAGGAGTCTGGCCGCCAAGAGCCAAAAATTCAGAAATATTTGAATATTTTTCAAATATCCATTCCAAGTCTGAACGTCTTTCTTTCAAATTGGTAAAGCCTTCGTGTCCATCTAGAGTTCCAAGGGCTAATAGCTCATTTAAACGTATCGAAGCAATGGTGCAAAGTTCATCACGTTGGGATAAAGGATTAACACCAAATTCAACCCTTCTTTCATTTACAGCACTCCACAACTCCGGCCCACCCCACCCAGGAGACATTGTCGGGGTCGCTTTAATTGGCGAGGATCCTTCTGGCACCGGTGCAACAGTCGGTAATGCCTCAAGTCCACCTTCCTCACTTACTAAAGACACATACTCAGTCCCTATTATCGAAACCGCTGCGTTATAACCTTTAACATAACCAAAATAATAGAATCCAACCAATGATAAAATGAGCGTAATTACCAATAAGGCACCGGCAAACACATTAACTATTTGTCTAAATACTAAATAAACTTCTGATCCCTCCATATTACTTGCTACTAACTAAAATTGTTACTGGTCCATCAAGTTGGGCATCAATTTGCATCATTGCTCCAAATTCACCGGTCTTAACTTCAACTCCTAAACTTCTTAATTTTTCAACAAAATAATTATACAACCTCTCGCCTTTTTCGGGCTTTGCCGCTTTAATAAATGAGGGTCGATTTCCTTTGCTCAAGTCACCATAAAGAGTAAATTGGGAAACAACCAATACTTCACCTCCAGTGTCCGATAGAGATAAATTCATCTTTTGTTTTTCATCACTCATCACTCGAAGTTTGGCTAATTTTTCCGCTAAATAATCAGCCTCTTTTTCCGTATCATCATGAGTTACCCCTACTAGAACAAAATAACCTTTATTAATACTTCCCACAACTCTTTTTTTACCCTGAGTTGACCGAAGGGTTACCTGAGCCCTTTTAACTCTTTGAACCACTAATTTCATTTGATTTATTCTAACAAATTACGACTTAGCCTTGATGGAGAATGATATAATATAGGAGCAATAGCCACCAAAGGTATTGGTCTGGCCTATTGCTCTCCTCCTCCCAGTGACGAGGGCAACCTCGTCACTCGGCAAACTAACGAGCTTAATAAGCTCGATAAATAGGGGAAAAGTACATTGACGTTTGAGGTCCGGTACTACCGGATCCGGTGGAAGGACTTGCGATAGTACCTGGGGGATTTTGGCCTCCCCTGCTAGAATCCTTTGTTTGCTGGACCAAGTCCTTTCACCACCGGTCATTTACGACCTGACTAATAATTAACAAATGCGTCGAAGCATTAGTCAGGATGAATAAAAAAGGGGGGTTGGGGTGGATCCTCATACCTACGGCTGTTAAAAAACGCCCATTGGGGCACCTTGAAAATAACAGCGGATCTACTCCCAGCCCCTAATCACTTCAATACCTCTTTATTATTAGCACCCAAAAGAATACCCTTTTCAAAAAGTAAGACGATCAGTTCAAAAAATAACAAGTGTAAGTATTATCAGAAGAATAAAAAGGACAAGCCAAGCTATTGTATAACCAACTAATTTTAATGCCTTGCCTGTTTGCTTTTTTTCCCAAAACAAGATAAATGGATAGCCCAGAACAATAAAAGCGGAAATCAAAGCCGAGACAACAAATAAAACCAAAAAAAGCAAAGGCCCCAAATAGTTGGGTACTTTGCCAAACAATTCATTCCCCTTCCAAAATAAAATCGCTACCAATCCACAATAAATAACCAATCCCAAAGCTTGATATAGCGAAATACAGACAAGACTTTTACCTTCAAGATAGTCTATTATCTTTTTCATTTACCCAATTATTATACTCCGTATAACACTTCGCATTATAACAAACACTGACTAATTTATTGCTATAATAAACTACCGAGGACTAAGAGCCCTCGGTATTCTCCCCCGGTGTTACACCGGGGTCGACAAGTTTGACTCTTTGCGTTCGCTTCATCCGGCCTAAAAGGCCACGGTTTTCACGAATGCTAGAATAAAAATATGCAAAAGCAGACAAAAGTTTCCTATTTAATGATCGCCACTTTTATAATCTCGGTGATCATCCACAATCTTTTCTACGCCATATTTGGCACTGAGGACGTGGTTTTCTTTTTCTTAGGTCTGGCCGCCTTTTTGGTTTTTGTAATCACCCTGATTTACAACACCTTCACTTTTTTTAAAAAAGGTGAGCCTAAAGATTGGTGGAAAGTGGGATTCCTGGGACTTTTAGGACTAGTGGGTATTATCCCAAATTTCGGCCCAAGATTTTTTGTCCTCTACAGCTTCTTCGCCTTCTTCGGCCTCCGCAAAAAATAACTACTTCTCCATCCTCCAATGGTTGCCGGTAGTGGGGTGGGGTGAAAATTACACTTTAAAAAATCCGGCGATGATTAAATTTACTGCTTCTTTTTCAGTTAAGCCTCTTATTCTCAAATAGTTCAATTGCTCCTCCGATATCCTGCCAATTGAGGCTTCGTGAGTGACTTGAGCTTCTCTGTCTTTACAAATAACTTCTGGAGTGAGTGATATTTGGCAATTCTTATCAACCATTAAACCTTGACAATCCAAATGCCCTCTCGATTCTGCTTCTGCCAGTATTTTCGAATAAGCTTTGATACTACTTTTTTCTCTACCAATCAATCTAAGCTTTGTTATCCCCGAAGAGTTCTTTCCTTTTAACACGACATTATCTTTAGTTTCAAAATTAGTGTTTCTGCAATCGGCCAAAATATTAACAAATGCTTTTGCATCTTTTTGACAACTAATTGAGGTTTTAAGTCTCAGGGTTTTTGGGGCAAACTGGACTTGGTAAGTGTAATCAAGGCGTGCACCTGGTTCTAATAAAAACTCGTAGTTTGGCTCAATAGCCGTATCCCCCTTCCAAGAGTGAAAATGGAGATAGTGAACGGATGAGCCTTTTTTCAAAATAACTTTGCCCGTTGCCTTATGCACTCCTTTCAAGCCTCGTTTCAATGAGCCACAGAATCCTTTTAAATCAATCTTTAAATTCTCTTCTATCACTATTAAATTACCTAACTGCTGTTTAATATCTTTGCTTTCAATTTCAACACAAGTAGCAAGATGGCAACTGGGTTGTCCCTTGACCCAAATAAAATAGCCTTCTTTAGGTTTTTTAACAAAATATTTCCGGCTCCAGTCAAAACGCTCCCAAGCTTTTGGGCTGGGAAATATTTCGCAATTGCTAAGTTTTGCAATTCGTTTGAGCTTATCGTCCACTTGCCAATAGTGGCCCTTATTTGAATTTTTTATAGCCATATTTATGGATAGTATTAGTAACTTTTTTGTAATCTCGGCTGCTCCAAACAATTCTCCCATCCAGCATTACACTAGTAATGTCTGGCTTCAGTGACGCCAAGATTCTTCCGGAATGAGTAATTACTAAAATAGAAGTTCCTTTTTTGATCAATTCCTGTTTAATAATTTTTACTACTTTATCTAAATTTTTGATATCTAAACCAGTATCTACTTCATCCAAAATTGCCAGCTTGGGTTTAAGCGATAAAATTTGCAGCAGCTCTGATAATTTCTTCTCGCCTCCTGAAAAACCAACATTAACCTCTCTTAACAGAAGCTTTTTAACCACTCTTGGCAGCGGACCGATATCAGTCTCTTTTCTTACAATTACATTAAGCAAATGATCCAGAGTAACTCCTTTGATTGACGGTGGGTGCTGAAAAGCTAAAGCAATTCCCAACTTTACTCTTTCCTCTGGTGGTAAAGCATTAATAATTTTTCCTTGAAAAGATATTTTACCTTTGGTAATTTCATATTTGGTATCTCCTAAAACTACGTGAGCTAAAGAAGTTTTTCCTGAACCATTAGGACCTATTAGGGCATGAACTTTTCCTTTTTTAATCGTCAGCTCAACACCCTTAAGAACTTCCTGGTTCTCAACCCTCGCGTGCAAGTTTCTAATTTCCAAAATCATGGACGATCTGCACATAATCTTACCACAGGTTCTTAAGCTACCCTGAGTTTGGGACAAGTAGGGGTGGAATTTGCGTCGATTGATATAATGAAAAAAACCATGTGAAGGCTACCCACGCTTGAAGTGGATATATTATGGACAAAAGAAGCTTCATTTGTAGCCTCACCTCTTTACTTATAGGTTTTGGAGTTTTACTCTTTCTGGCTGGGCCAGTTAGTGCCCAGGCTGGCTCAAGGGCTTATGTTGTCAAAAGAGGAGATTGGCTATCAAGAATTGCCCAAAGGTTCGGGGTCTCTGTTTCAAGTTTGGTAAGAATTAACAAGATCAGTAACCCAGACCTAATCTTTGTTGGTCAAAGACTAAGACTTCCAGGAAAGCAAGTCATAAGCACGCCTAAAACCTATACGGTTCGCTGGGGCGACACCCTTTTTTCAATTGCCCGACAGTTTAGGGCGTCTTTAACAACCCTTATAAAACTCAACAACATTTTAAATCCCAACCTGGTTTATGCCGGCCAAAAACTTGTTGTTTCGGGAAACTCTGAATCTTCTTCTGCATCATCAACCTCATCAGCTGGAAATTTTTGGGTGGAAGTTAATTTATCGAAGCAAAAACTTTACCTTTGGCACGGAGAGAGAATTATTTTTTCTTGTCTAGTTTCAACTGGAACTTCTCGTTACCCCACCCCAACCGGTAAATTTAGGGTTTGGGGTAAATTTCTATATGACGATATGAGTGGTGGCTCGAAGGCAAGAGGCGATTATTACTATCTCCCCGACGTTCCTTATGTAATTTATTACTACAAGAGCTATGCCCTTCATGGAACTTACTGGCATGGGAATTTTGGCCAGAGAATGTCTCATGGTTGTATAAATTTGTCGACTCCTGACGCCAAGTATCTTTATCAAAAACTTAAAATTGGAGATTCGGTCGTGGTTCACTATTAAAATTTAAAAAGCCAGCCGTTATTATACCAAAATCAGAAGTTGCACCATCGGGTACAATAAGAACAACAAAGGTAAGTTAAAATGAAGCCAGGCTATCTTAAGATTTCCAAAAAGGAGTTAGAAAAACGAGCTGAAAATGCTTGGGAGCTATTAAATCCTTGCCGTGTCTGCCCAAGGCGCTGTGGCGCTGACCGCGCCCACGACAAGTCCTATGGTTTTTGCCAGATGGGGTCGAAGGCACGAATTAGTTCAGCTCATCCCCACTTTGGAGAAGAATCATGTCTGGTGGGAACCAATGGTTCTGGCACAATATTTTTTTCCTCATGCAACTTGGCCTGCGTTTATTGTCAGAATTGGCAAATTAGCCAGAGGCGGGAAGGCAAAGAAGTTGAATTTGATGAGTTGGCTGGAATGATGATCACCCTTCAAAAAAAAGGGTGTCACAACATAAATTTTGTCTCTCCTACTATTTGGGTTCCCCAAATCCTAAAAGCTTTAAACTTAGCGCGAGAAAAGGGACTGAAACTTCCTCTTGTCTATAATACGGGCGGTTATGATGCAGTTGAAGCATTAAAACTATTAGCTGGAATTGTTGATATTTATATGCCTGACATAAAGTACTCGGATGATACCGCCGGCCGGGAATACTCCAAAGCTCCTAACTACTGGACACAAGTTCAAAAGGCAGTAGCTGAAATGCACGGTCAAGTCGGAGATTTGGTCATTAACAAAAAAGGCTTAGCAGAAAGGGGTCTTCTTATCCGACATTTAGTGTTACCTAAGGGAATATCGGGAACTCGCAAAGTAATGAAGTTTATTGCCTCTCTTTCCAAAAATACTTTTGTAAACATCATGGATCAGTACCGTCCAGCAAACATCGCCCATCAATACCCAGCAATTGCCCGACCTACCACCCTAGATGAGTTCACTCAAGCAATTGAGTTGGCTAAAGATGCTGGTCTTCATCGCTTTGACAAACCAAGACCTAGACTTTTTTTGAGATTTGATTAATTTTCCTTCGTGGGGGAGGAGCTGGTGACTCCTTTGGATAACCAACTGGTAAAATTGCAATTGGCCTCAAATTCTCTGGCAAAGTCAAGATTTCTCTTACCCACTCTTCACTGAAAGCTCCTACCCAACATGAAGCAAGTCCTATTTCGGTGGCAGCCAAGCAAAGGCTATAGGTAGCAATCGTTGCATCCTGAACTGCATACAAAGTTTCGCCACGTTCCCTATATCGCAAACTACTTCTTTTGCTATCGGCACAAGAAACAAAAACCACTGGTGCTTGGCCAATAAATTCCTGACCATGAGCCGCTTCTACCAGTTGCTCTTTTGTCTTTTGGTCACTAACGACAAAGAAAAAATAACTTTGCAAGTTTCCAGCTGAGGGAGACCAACTGGCAGCCTCCAGGAGGTGTTTAATCTGTTCATTAGAAACTTTTTTGTCCGGGTCAAACTGTCTGACCGAACGTCTCTTTTTTATCGCTTCAAAAACTTTCATCTCTTTTTATTATTATATTGGAAACCCTCCAATTCTCCATTGGTTGGTCGTAGTAGATAGTATAAAGAAGTTACTGACAAAGTATATTGGCCCTACTGATACAGTGGTTAAAATCACCCTCAATTCAGGACAATTTTACCTCTTTTCCTCTGCCGACCAACTTTATTTTTCCATTCTTTACCAATATTGCTTGGTCGTCATTTAATATCCTCACAGGATGTTTTGATTTTGAGATACCCTCTTTAAGTCCGCTTCTATATTTCACTCTGTTGTAATGAACGGTAATCAAAAATGGAACTAAATTCATAGCAGTCAAATCTACTAGTCCAAATTGATTCCTCCTCTTGTCCTTCCATGTGTGCATTTCAATAGTTGGACAAGCAACATATGTTCCAGCACTTACTCCAACGTAAATTACGCCTCTTTTTATTAAATTCTTGACCACCTTGTCAAAACCACTTTTTTTAATATGTTTAAGTAGAAAAAAACCATTTCCTCCCTGAACATAAACAATATCTTTATTGTTCAATATTTTTCTCAATTGCTTTTCAGTCTTACCAACTATGTCAATATCTTCAACTTGAAATCCTACTTTCTTCATCACCTTTTTATCTCTCTTGACGTATTCTGTGTCCTCAGCAACTTTTGATGCGGTAATAATGTGGGCTAGTTTAATTTTATTTGCGGATTTAGTAAGTATTTTCAATAGCTCGTCTTTAATTGGAGGAATTTTTATTCCAGCAGAAGTTAACAATAAAGTTTTCGCCATAACAACTTAAAAGGATTATATCAAAACTTTAATAAGCGGTCGTCGTAGAAGGTATTTGACTTCGATTTCTTCCTAGCAATATACTTTGCTTAATGGAGAATCCTGAAGACAGTCCACCGACCCTTGATAATATTCCGATAAGCTCTCCAAATGCAGATAACCAAATTACTCCGCAGCCTCAAATAACACCTCCAAGCAAATTCCATCTAATTGTGCAGAAATTCCGTAGTAAAAAAGTGATAATTACTACCGTTGTAATTATTGGAACTTTAATAACATCTGGTCTTATATACACTCTACTCAGAAATCGAAAAACTAACAAATATCCAGTTTCCGAATCGAGTCAACAAGAAATTCAAAGCAAAAATATAAAATTTCTAGAAAATAAATACTGGGGATTTAAGGTAGATTATCCTAAACAATGGATTAGTTGGGACTCAGAAACTGGAACTAGATATTATATTGAAAGTTACGACGGTCAAGATATTGATACCTGGTACGTGCCAAGACAAGACCAAATTAGAGTTGTCATTTCAATTCTTCCCAAAGACATGGGAGAAGATTTCACCTGGGCAGTTCCCGATAGAATAGTAGAAAATACTCAAGGACCTGTTATAGGGGGAGTCAGTTCAAAAAAGGTTGTTTGGAAGGGCGACTTTACTGGATATGAGAAATCCAGTCATGAAAGCCGAAACTATCCGCAATCACATATCGATAGAGGTCATTACGTTGTTCAATATATCCTATTGAATAATAATTTCACATACATTGTCTCTGCTGAGCCAGCTGATTCTACACTGATAGGTGAATTCAATAATATTATTTCTTCCTTTGAGTTTATCCAACGAAGCCCCGTTTACAAAGAATATCAAGGAGAAATACCAGAAAATGTAAAGCTTTATCAAAACACGAGGGTTGGTTTTGCTTTTGAATACCCCTCAAATCTAAATCTTCAAGTTGATGAAGATAGAGGAGGCTTTGAGGACGGAACGGGACACTTTAGTTTAGCTTACTCCAGTGACCAAGAATATAGTGAGTTTGAAAAAGATATTACAAGATATGTATCTCTTATCTGTGCTGCAGGTGGGCCTGGAGGCTCTATTTATTGCCCCGAAGAAGATATAGAGGTTACAAAATTCCAAAACAATAATGGAGTTGAAGGATATAGATTAAGAAGAAAAACTGTGTGGGAAAGTTACTCTGAAGGTAAAACAAGCACTTCTGTAACATATGACACAATAATCGCTTACCAGATTTTTTCACCGGATTATTTCGCTATTATATATGATACCTATCAAGAGGAAGAACAACCAATGACTGATATTGCAAACACACTCAGGTATCTGGAAGCAGAGGAATAAGGATTAATACGTCTTATAAACCACCTTTACCGAAAAAGCCCTTCGATTCCACTCAGGACATAAGGTTTCCTTCTAAATTCTACTTACCTTTTTAATATTTCAATTAATTCACCTGGGTCTATTATTTTTGGCTTTCTGAATTTTTTCTTCAGACTCAATACATGCTTTTTATCCAGCGATACAAGATACTCTACCCTTGACTCCTTTGCGCTAGCAAAAAGATGTGCATCTCCAATATCAACGACGACCTTGCGAAATCTATCAACACTTTTCTTGTCGGGTGGTGGGGAAATATCCTTAAACATACCTTTTAATTTTTTATTGAAAAGCTTTTTACTGACTTTTATTTTAGTCAAATTCCTTATTGTCTCGTCGATCACAATTTCACTAGTAAATGCTTGGATTTTGCCTTTTTTAGCCCAAGCAAGAAGCGCGCCTGATCCTCCCTTGGGGGAATGTAGTCCCGCTAATATTACTGAAGCGTTGAACAAAACCTTTGGAGACTTGATCTTATTTCTCACTATTTACTTTTCTTCCTCAGACTTTTTGACAGCTCTTTGTCGTACTTGATAAATCCGTCTATCTCTTTTTTAGTATATCGTCTTACTGGATAACCAAGAGTTCTTATTGGCTCAAGAATTAGTCTTCCTTTATCTTTAATTACCCTAGCTAAGCTTGCATCTCTTAGGCCAAGTTCCTCACGGAATTTCTTGGGAATAGTAATAACTCCTTTTGGCTGAATTTTTATGATGTCCTGAATTTGTGTAGTCATATATTATCAATTTTCCATAATACAGAAATTCCGTAATTCTGTCAACTATTAGTCTTTAGGCCCTCTTTACCCTCTTTAGCTCGCAAAGAAATAGTCCTTTCCCCCTATCTACTAAATCCTTAGTCCAAAATACTAAATACTATTATCGTCCTTTGGACGATATTGGAGAGCTTCTGCTAGATGATTGGTGGAAATTTGTTTTTCTCCTGCCAAATCAGCGATTGTGCGGGCGATCTTGATGACTTTGAAATAGGATCTGGCAGTAATATTCATTGATGCTACTGCACTTCTTAACATTGTGCGACATCCAGGGGAGAGGGGACAATATTTCTTAACCTCCTTGGTACTCATTTCACTGTTTGCTTTTAGTTTCGTCCCCTTTAATCTTTTCATTTGAATTTCGCGTGATCGCTGCACTTGCCTTTGGATAGTCTTCGAGTTTTTAACATCTTTAGCCTTCTGCTTACCGACCAGCTTTTGAGTTTCAACACTCGGCACATCAACATGGATGTCAATTCTATCCAGGATTGGTCCTGAGACTCTTTTTTGATACCGAGAAATTGCCCCGGGCAGGCATTTACAGGGTTTTTTAAGATCGCCAAAATATCCACAGGGACAGGGATTTGAGGCTGAAACCAGCAAAAACTGGGCAGGATATGTCACTGTTCCTTTTGCTCGAGAGATGGTGACAATTCCATCCTCCATAGGTTGTCGGAGAGATTCCAATACATTTCTTGGAAACTCTGGAAATTCATCTAAAAACAAAACTCCTCGATGAGCCAAAGAGACTTCACCTGGAGTAGGATTTGTTCCACCACCAATAAGGCCAATACGGCTGGTTGTATGATGTGGACTTCTGAAAGGCCTGGTGGTCACAATTGATTCTCCTGGTAATAAATTGCCAGTTATCGAATATATCTTTGTCACATCCAGCGCTTCGTCACCTGTTAGTTTAGGCAAAATTCCCGGTAATGCGCGGGCAAGCATTGTTTTCCCCGAACCCGGAGTTCCCTTCATGAAAATATTGTGCGACCCAGCTGCAGCAATTTCCATTGCTCTCTTTGCCTGCTCTTGGCCAATAATTTCGTTAAAATCAAACTCTGCTTCAGCGGTTTTTAGCAAACCCCCAAGACTCACCTTCCTTGCCGCTTTTATCTCAAATGTTTTTGAAAAGAAACGAATAAGATCCAGCAGTGATTCAATTGGATAAACTTTTATTTGGGGTACAACCGCTGCTTCTTTTTGATTAACTTTGGGAACAAAAACTCTTTTATACCTTTTTTCTCTTGCCAGATAGGCCATTGGTAAAATGCCGTTTGTGTGTCTTAATCCCCCATCCAAAGAAAGCTCGCCAAAGAAAAGCGAATCACTTACATTGGGTGCGATTTGGCCCGAAGCGATTAAAATTCCAAGGGCGATCGGTAAATCATAGGCCGGTCCCACTTTGGGCAGGTCGGCCGGAGCTAAATTGACGGTAATTCTAGTAGTGGGAAAATCAGCGCCAGTGTTTTTTATCGCACTCCTCACCCGTTCCTTCGCCTCCTCTACCGCTTTATCAGGTAATCCAACAATATTGAAAGCTGGAAGACCTTCATTGGGAATATCAACCTCAACATCAACCAATCTGGCATTCAATCCCACCGTCGCCCCACTCGTTATCTTCGCCAGCATTTAATTTATCTTACTCGTAATGAGGGTTTATGTCGATTATTTCAGCTTCTCCCTTGCGATAAATAAATATTGCCCGATATTTTCTATCAATCCGAAATGAATAGATTCGAAGCTTCCTTGGTTCTAAAATTTCTGTTCGAAGTGAGGGGTGATATATATCTGCTTCGAAAAGCTTTAACTGTTTTAAAAATTTTTTCTCCAAATTTCGCCTTTTTAAGTACCTTGATAGATCGGGACGGAGAGGTTTAATCTTGGTCATATAAAGAAGAACGAGATAATCCTCTTACCACGCTTTTAATAAACTTATTGTTATACTTTCCACTCTTTCTCATCTCGGTCTCAATAGTTTTTAACGGTATCTTCTTAAAAGGAAGGAGTTTGATCTCTTCTTCCCTCTCTGCCAAAAGATAGAACCGAACAAGAGCACGAATAAACTCAGAGCGGGAAGCATATCCCTCTCGAGTAACTACACTATCAATCTTCTTGGCAAGTTTCTCTGGTAAAGAAATATTTACAGTTTGCATATTGCATGTATATTAACAAAAATTGCCAATTTTTGTCAAGATTATGATGTTACCCGACAAGGTTCCATTGTGCGCTTTGTACTATGTTGTATGTTCTATTTCGGGTGAAGGTGGTTTCTAAAAAAATTGTCATATGTTACTATTTTTTTTGATAGGAGGTGAATATAAATGGTGAAGTCAAGAAAAGAAATTGAAAAAGAATTAGAAAAAGAAATAGAGAAAAAGGTGGAAAAAGGGGTTGAGAAGGGGGTCTCCATCCTCGTCTCCGTCACTGTGACTTTTATCATTTCCGTAATAATATTCAAATTCGTGTGGGCATGGGTCGTTCCTGATTTGTTCCCCGGAGGGGTTGATCAGGGTTTAATTAGCGACAACCTAACATGGCTCGAGGCGTTGAAATTAGCCGTGCTCGTGGCTGTGCTGAGTGGTTTTTATCCTGCAATTGTGGATGCCTTCAAGCAGCGAGTGTGAAACTATTTAAGAAATCTTTTTCTTTGAATATCTAACTTTTGGGTAGTTTCGGGGCAATATCTGGTCGGGATATCCTTTCCCCGATATAAAGCCCTCCCTTCAACTTCAACAAAGGAAGACATGATACAGTCAGGATTATCAACATGCTCCACCCCCAAAAGATGCCCCCACTCATGCATTATCGTTGATCTCTCAAGTTGCTTAAGTGTCTGTTTTTGCTCGGTGAGATTTTCCATTGCATCTCTGAATATATAAATAGTATCCCGATGCAAAGTTATGCCAACGTAGCTTTCCTTTTCCTGGTACTTGGTTAGATAAACGATAAAAAGTTTTGGCTTGCTTTCAAATCTACTGGCAAAGCCATCTCTTATTTGATTTAAATCTTTGTCCGAATACACTTCTTGCTTACTAACATCAAGTAGTAAAGAATCGATACTAACGTCTTTGTTGAGTGTTTCAATAATCATCTCTTGGATCCAAACTTCAATTTCCTCATCGATTTGGGAATTGTCTAGATATCTTAGCTCCATTGGGATGATTGAATCTTTTGAACTTAGATAGATAAAGCGAGCATCTCCTGGTTGATTCAGATTAATAAGGCTTACCAGGTATGGATTTTTAATTATTTCTCGCTTTAAAAAATCAGAAAGTATTGTTTCGTTTTTAAACTTAACTAGGAAAATGACGATTAATGCCAAAAATACCGCTAAAGTGATGAGAAAGATAATGATTTTGCCAATTAACTTAAGCACTCCCACACTTTATAATAAACCACCTTCTAATATCCTGCCTACCAGCAGGCAGGTCGGTGGGTGTGAGAAATAGGTGGTTGGCAAAATAAACTATATCTTCTAAAATTAAGCCAGGTTTCGCCCCCTAGTGAAAGGAGGCCACTATGGAACCGGAAACTTTTTTTCCCTCGGAAAGGGCAAAAGCGGGCGAAAAATGCGGTGCCAAGGAGTGCGAAGGGACACTGGAGTTGGTCGTTTACCACGGCCGTCTTTACCTGGCGTGCAGTGAATACTCGGATCGACATTTTAGAGTCGCAACAGACGAAGAAAATAAAGCCCATCAAGCAAGTCGAACAGCCGATGTCTGCAGCACAAATTAACCCCTTGGTCTCAATATTGAACCCGGCTTAACTTTCAGAGCTGTCCCAAGCCGGGTTCTTTCCATTTGACTTTCTTTGGGTAAGATCGAATAATTTAGGTAATGCCCACCCCCACTTCTCCACCAAGTGACGATAATTTAATAGAGTCTTTCTCGTCTCAGCCTCCAAGCAAGGAGCAATTCGATGATTTAACCAAAAAACCAGAACCCAAAAAAAAGGAAGAAAAGCCACAATTTCCCCAACCAACCGCAACTTATCAAACCGAGGTAAACCATGTCATTCAAGGAGCCGGTGACTCCGATAAATCCTATCATCAATATATTCGAAAAATTACTCTACTTGCTGTTTTCCTGATGCTTATCTCTGCCCTTGCTGCTGGAGCAATTTATGTTTACAACTTCGCTTTCAATCCGCTAAAAATCATCCAAACAGCTTTGGCAAAATTAGAGAATGCCAACTCTTTTTCAATTAATGCAACTTTTGCGCCAACTCAGGAGTTTGGCAATGCCTCAATTAGGTTCGACTGGCAAAAATCGGATCTTGATTTCTCAAGAAGTCAAATAAATTTAGCCAAAATTAACGACCAAGCCGGACATAATCTGGTAATCATGTATATTTTCAACACTTTTGATAACTACATTCAGGCCTATTATTCTGAAATAGATAGTGTTGATAATCAGCTCAAGCTAGTTTTCCCCCAAATATCTTCTTTAAAATCCTATAACTTAATTCTTCCGGTATTAAAGGGGCAAAAATGGTTGCATTTCAAAGCCTCAGAAGAAGAACAAGACGAAGGGGGCATTCAGATAAGCAAAGATAAAGAAAGACAACTTAACGAAAAATTTGATGATAGCATCGTGGTTAGATCTCATGAGAGAAACTTTATAAAACTGGGGAATAAATACAATAAAATCATCCTTGGCTTTGATAAAGAAAAATTAGTTGAGTTTATTGAAGAATTTAAAACACTTGACCTTGAAATCGAACTTAAAGACATCAACTCTTTAATAAAAATTGTCCAATCTGTCGAAAGCTGGAATGAAGACCTAATTATTATTTTAGTTGACAAAGAAACTGGAAATTTCCACTCTATTTCGTTATCGATCCCCCAGATTCCCAAAGACGCCCTTGAGGCAGGTGTCCAAGAAAGTGTGTCTGAAGAAAGTGGTGTCTCGGCTTTTGCTAATTTACTAACCGATAAAATATCTGGGCTTTTAGAAAAACCTACCTCAGCCAACTTAATCTATATTGGTGAATTAATTGTTTCGAACTTCAACACCGCCCCCAAATCTAAAAGGCCAAGCCCAGTTGTTGAATCAGATGAGCTTATGCTTGCTCTAAATAATGACTTACCATTACTAATGCAGGCATTGATACTGCAAATGCAAGGATTGCAACCAGAAGTTGATATCTACTCTCCAGAACTTTTCAATACCAGTCCGCGAGATGTTCTCGGTGAAACAGACACTCCACCCTAAAACTATCTAAATCCTCAAACTTCCTATTATCCAAACAAAAGGGCAAAAAGATAAACAATTACCAGGATTGGGATGATGATAAAGAAAAGAAAAAGCCACCAATACTTAAGCGTTTTCTCCTTAAAAATCATTCTGAACACTTTAAAATTCAAACTAATAAGCATTGTTGCGGTAACAATAAACCCTACAAAAGCGATGAATTTCAAAAACTCAGCCATATATCTAATTTAATAATAGCATAAGCATATTTAGATTAAGTCACTGAAGAAAAATCAGGCAGGTACCTCAACCACTTCTTCTCTTTTTTCCCTTATAAAAGCCGTCCATTCCTCAAAAACGGCGATTATATTTTTTAGAGGAGTTTCAATTAGAAAATCCATAATAACGACAAGAAAATTAAATCTGGCCAACACTTGAGTCAGCCACACTCCAAGATTCAAAAATGGAAGCGTTAGATTGGAAAAAAGATGAGAAATAATTCCCTCTCTTTCAGCGGTTACATTTAACTCGCTGGCAGTGAATCGAACTCTGTAGCCAAAAAGAAGCACCAAAGATAAGAAGACAAAAAATATTATTCCACTTAATAAATTATAGTCTAGGCTTATCAACAAATAGGTAATTACCCCAAAGGTTAAAAGAAACAAAAAGGCGTATATTGAGAGGAAAACACGATATGTTAAAGTATTTCTGTTACTTGAGGTAAGAGAAAACCGTATCTTCTCCCTATCTTTATTATCATAAACAAAACTCTTGATTTTGCTAATAATACGTTTTGTATTTGTCTCACCAGGTCTTTTAATTGTCAGCCCCAAAAGAAACATCAAGGAAGGAGGAAATAAAGTATTTATTAAAAGCGATAAATAATTCAAAGCTCCAACAAAAATAAGCTCATACGGAACCTCAATTATAAACGCTAATAATACTTTTGTTGTAAAAATATAAATTACACTCCTGGTAATACCTCTGTTAACCTTTTTTCTAATCTCGTCGTATCTTCTATCACAAACCTTGAGTACTCTATCTTCAAGCTGCTTGGCATTAGAAAGTAACTCCCCCGCTTTCTCAATATCTTCTTCAATAACTTCTTTAAGAACTTGAAACGCGGCTGCTTGTTTTTGAACAAAACGGTAAATTCTCGGTTGAATCGGCGAATTTATATGATCCTCGATTTTTTGATGAATGCTTACAATACGATCAATCTTTAAATGCAACTCTCCATTCTCAACCTCAATCCATTCAGGATAAAAAGTCTTTAGCAGGTGATATCTTATTCTTGGATTATCCGACTTAGGCAAACTTCTGTGAACAGCAATAAGAATCTGGATATCTTTATCTTCCTCGCTTAAGTCCTCGTCCAGCCAATCGAAATGTTTCTTGAACCACAAAAAGACTGGTTTGTTTAACACATCGACATAATAAATGTAAGGATCAATAACTTCCTCAACCTCACATGAAGCTACTCCAAAAAACCAGTCCCTAATCTCACTAGATCCAGTTAATCGTGAACCGCTTTCAGTCTGATATTTGAGTAAGTGAAATATTTCTAAATATTTTTCTAATATCTTTGCGGCATCAGTTATTTTACTTTTTGGAATTGAATCATTTTTTAAGTATCTGGCCCAAATCAATTCACGGACCAAAAAGTTCGCTAGGTTAGACGGATCCCTTCCAGGGCGTTCCCATATTTGTCTTCTTAAAATTCGCTCGATTGCATTTCTTTTTAATAAATGCTCACTTTTATAATCAACGGCATTTCTTAATCTTTCATAAAGAAAAGCTACTGGAGCAAGAACCTGGCTTACATCAATGTTCGGCTCAGCAGAACCCACCCGCTGTCTCTTAAAAATTTTCTCATATTCATTCAAAAGCAAGTTTGCCTCATAAGATAAATTATTTAAATTCGAAATTGCAGTTTGCTTTTGAACAACAACATCACCAACCTCCTGCTTTTGTTCAGGTTCATTTACTAGATGATTTTTAGCATCAAATATAACTTTGCTCTTAATCATAATTCCAATAGATAAGTATACTAATAATTACTGCTTTTGATCTAGTTTCATCCATTCATTCCCAAAATTGGCAAGTAACATCACTTTCGGAAGAGATAATATGCAAGCTAAATTATTTATCGTGAAGAGGAACCAAGTCTTAATTCTTCAATCTGTCTTTAACCTTAGTAACTACCTGTCCAGGGTTCTGCATTGCCTTAACCAAATAGTCTTTAACTCCAAGATTGAGGGCCCTTTCTTTTTCTGCTGGATCAGTAAGATTAGTAAGCACCACTACTAAAGTATTTTTACCTTTCTCGTGCTCTCTGAGTTTTTTCAAAAGATCAATGCCCGACATCCGCGGAAGCATAACATCCAGCAGGATAATGTCAACCTTATTATTCAAAGCCATTTCCAGACCACTCTCTCCATCAAGTGCAGTTAAAACCTTAAACCCCTCATTGGTGAACTTTTCAGAATACATCTTAGTTAGAATCGGGTCGTCTTCGATCACCAATACTACTGGCGTCTGGTTTTCCTGTCTGGTTATATCCATTTT
>JABAOF010009836.1_pt1 | contig 18162 bp, 11 predicted proteins | sample 7062171 | NCBI WGS metagenome assembly JABAOF01 (sample SAMN14538628, study PRJNA623070) | marine sediment metagenome | biome: marine biome [ENVO:00000428]; feature: marine pelagic biome [ENVO:01000023]; material: deep marine sediment [ENVO:00002113] | place: India: Gulf of Khambhat ...
TCGTCACTGTTTTAGGCGTTTTGCTTATTATCCTTGTCAACTGGTATTTCTTTTTCTCAAGAAGAAAAGAAACTACTGCTTCATTAAAAGAAAGCGATCTTCAGGCGATTAAAGTTGTCATTAAAGGGGGATATAAGCCGGATGTAATCGTGGTACAGAAAGGAATACCGGTTCGTTTGGACTTTTACAGGGATGAGACCGATGATTGTTCTGATACAATAGTATTTGGAGATTTCAATATTCGCAAACCTCTGCCTGCATTTAAAACAACGTCTATAGAATTTTTGCCGGAGAAAGAAGGTGAATATGAGTTCACCTGTGGGATGGGAATGCTCCGAGGAAAGTTAATAGTCAGATAAGGGCATAAATACTGAATAAATATTACCAATTGGGGGATTTTTCTTTTGGTAAGTTGACAATTACAATAAATATTATAAGAATAATCAAGTTACAGAAAATTGATGGCACGAATAGAGAACAGAAATATTTTAGAAAATGGTTTTTTATAAGCAATATATTTCAGCAAATGTTAACAGAGAGGAAAAAAATGAGAAAAAAAATAACTGTTTTTTCGCTCATTATGGTATTTATCTGTTCAATCACTGCCATTTCGCAGGAGACGGAGAGCAGAAAGGCTGTTCTTTCTGAGTTGATTCAAGAAGCCTTGACCGAGAATCCGCAGATCAAAGCTGCGGAGCAGGAATGGCAGGCCGCCTTGAAGAAAATTCCACAGGTGAAATCTCTACCTGATCCCATGCTGAGTTATTCGTATTTTGGGCAGAGCGTGGAGACAAGGCTCGGGCCTCAGAGGAATAAAATCTCGATATCCCAGATGTTTCCCTTTTTCGGGAAGCTCTCTATCAAGGGAGATGTGGCCAACAGTCAGGCCTGGATTATTGAGGCCCAGTACCGGGCTGTCAAAGAGGATGTCATGCTGAAAGTGAAACAGGCTTTCTTCTCCTTGTATTGGTTTGATAAAGCGTTGAAGATCAGCCAGGAGGAAAAGGAAGTTCTCCAGAGGCTGGTTGGAATCGCACAGAAAAAATATGAAACCGGACAAGCCACCCAGCAGGATGTCCTCAAAGCCCAGCTCGAGATTTCAAAAGTACTGGATAAGATTTTGTCACTCAATCAGGGGAGGAAGGCTGTAGCCGCGGAGATGAATGCTCTTTTGAACAGGCCTGCTGAGACTACTGTGGGGATTGTCGATGAAATTGTGGTTCCGGGAATTCAGTTCGAACTCGCCGAACTCTACGAATGGGCGAAAGAGAACCGTCCGGAACTGATAAAAGCGCAGCATCTCATCGCGAGAAATGAAAAAAGTTTAAAGCTGGCAAAAAAGAATTATCTTCCTGATTTTCGTATCATGTTCGATTATATCGATATTGGTGGAGGAACCACTGCAAGCCCTGATGATGGCCGGAACGCCTGGATGGGCTCTATCGGAATCAACATTCCTATCTGGAGAAAAAGACTCCGGGCAGCTGAAGCCGAGGAAGCGACAAAGCTAGGAGCCAGTGAGGATCTGTATAGAAATATCGAAAATGAGACTTTTTCTCGTGTGAATGAGCTTTTCTTTGAGGCAAAGACGGTCGAAGAACAGATCAAACTCTATCAATATTCTCTTTTACCCCAGGCCGAGCAGTCGTTTAAAGCCTCAGAGATGGGCTATCTTTCTGGAAAAGTCGATTTTCTCAATCTTTTAGAAAGCGAGAGGATGATTCTGATGATCAAGACCGGTTATCACAAGGCTATCTCAGATTTGAATAAAAGTTTGGCTAAACTGGAAAGGATAGTGGGGAAGGAGTTGGTCAACAGAGAGATGATTGAAAAAGTAGAAAATAAACCAGAGTTATCCGCAGAAAGCAGTGACATCCTTTTAACGGATGAAACAGCTAATAATATAAATTTAAAAAATGAAGAACAAGGAGGAAAAAGAAAATGAATACATTCAAGAAAACTTCTGTCATAGGTTTTGGCATTATCCTGCTGGCAGCTAGCCTTGCGCTTGTCTCATGCCAGAAAGGAGAAGAGGGATCACCGGAAGCGCAAATGACCGAAGAGAAAAAGGCAGCAGAAAGGGAAATACTCTACTATACGTGCGGCATGCATCCTTCAGTGCGAGTGAGCCCTGAAGATTACGAGAAGGGAAACCAGAGCTGTCCCATCTGCAATATGGGATTGGTTCCTGTATACAAAGAGGGTGGAATGGAAGGGATGGAACCCGGAGAGCATGAAGCGATGGAAAGAGAGATTAAATTGAATGCCAGAGCGCAGAGATTAGCTCAGGTCAAAACCGAAGAAATCCAATTCCGCCAATTGTTCAGAGAAGTCAAGACCGTGGGGGAGATAGACTATGACGAGAGAAAAGTTGCTTTTGTGGCCGCCTGGATTCCCGGCCGGATCGATAAGCTGTTTGTGGATTTCACAGGAGTCCAGGTCAAGAAAGGAGCTTCGCTTGTCTGGATTTACAGCCCTGATTTAGTCACAACCCAGCAGGAATATCTTCTGGCTCTTGAAACCCTGGAAAAAGTCAAAGAGAGCCCGCATGGAGAAACCATTGAGGGAGCTCAATCTTTAGTTGAAGCATCGAGAAAAAGGCTTCTTTTGTGGGGAGTCAGTGAAAAACAGATTAAGGAGCTGGAGGAAAATAGAGAAGCCAGCACTCATATGGTTATTCATGCGCCCATCGGAGGAACTGTGGTCCATAAGAATGCTGTGGAAGGGAAGTATGTGAAAGAAGGAGAGAATCTTTACCAGATCGCGGGCCTTTCCAACGTCTGGGTCCTTGCCGATATCTATGAATCTGATCTGGTTAGCATCGAAAAAGGACAGAACGTTGAGATCACAACATCCGCGTTACCTGGTGAAAAATTTGAGGGCCAGATTTCTTTTATTGACCCGTACTTGAATCCCAAGACCCGCACAGTGAAGGTGAGAGTGGATGTGTCCAACACTCAGAGGAAGCTCAAACCCGGAATGTATGTCAACGCGCTTCTGAGCGCTCACGTTCATGACGGCATCCACGGCACGGGAAAAGTGATCTACGAATGCCCGATGCATCCCGAAGTTCAATCCGATAAACCGGATGACTGCTCGATCTGTGGAATGGCCCTGGTGGAAAAACCTCAGGCTCCGTCTGGTTCGGTCCTGGCTGTTCCCAGGAGTGCGGTTCTCAATACGGGTCAGAGAAAGCTTGTTTATGTCGAGAAGGAGAGAGGCACTTATGTGGCGAAAGAGATCGAAGTGGGCTCAGATGCTGTAGCTTTCGTTGATGGGCAGAAGAAGAAATTCTATGCGGTTAGAGACGGGCTTTCTGACGGAATGAGAGTCGTTACTCAGGCGAATTTCCTGATCGACTCTCAGAGCCAGATCACAGGACAGGCTGAAGCGGTTTACTCTGGAGCTCTCGATAGGGAGAAGAAGGACAAAACGCCTCCGGCAAAACACATTCATTAGGAATAAAGATGTTGGTTTTTAGAATGAATTAGGAGATTCAGATGATAGACAAGATTATCGAATACTCACTCAAGAATAAATTTATTATCCTGGCCCTGTTTTTGCTCGTCATTGGTTGGGGCTATTGGGCTCTGAACAATACACCCATCGACGCGATTCCTGACATTGGAGAGAACCAGCAGATCGTGTTCATCGACTGGCCGGGACGAAGTCCCAAGGATATAGAAGACCAGGTTATCTATCCTCTTTCCGTCAATCTCATGGGAATTCCCGGGATGAAAGTGATCCGCTCCAATTCCATGTTCTCCTTCGGGATGATCAACGTGATCTTTGAGGAGGGTGTGGATTTTTACTGGTCGCGAACACGGATCTTGGAGAGGCTGAACCTCGCCCAGAAAGACCTGCCGGAAGGTGTCGTTCCCCAGTTAGGCCCTGATGCCACGGCCCTGGGTCAGATATTCTGGTACACGGTGGAGAATGGATACTACTGTCCTGACCACCCTAAATTGAGGTTCGATGAGCCTGGTGAGTGCCCAGAGGACGGCCAGGAGCTTGTTTTTTCAGATTATAATCTGGGCGAGTTGCGCTCGATTCAGGACTGGTACATCCGGTATCAGCTCAATTCGGCTGAAGGAGTTTCTGAAGTTGCCACTGTTGGTGGTTTTGTTAAAGAGTATCAGATCGATGTGGATCCGAACAGGCTTTTATCTTTCAACGTGAATCTGCACAGTATGTTCGAAGCGGTGCGCCGGAGCAACATCGATGTCGGAGCTAAGGTGATCGAGGAAGGGGGAACGGAGTTCATTGTTCGGGGACTCGGATTTATAAGATCAGTGGAGGACATCGAGAACATAGTCATTGGTTCCCATGAAGGAGTGCCTGTTTATGTCAAGAACGTTGGAGAGGTGAACACAGGCCCGGCGTTTAGACGGGGCGCTCTGGACAAGGAGGGAGCCGAAGTCACTGGCGGTGTGGTGTTGATGAGATACGGTGAGAATCCTTTAGGAGTCATTGAAGCTGTCAAAAAGAAAATCGAAGAAATCACAGCCGGCTTGCCTCATGGAGTCCAGATTGTATCTTTTTACGACCGCACAGAGTTGATTAGCCGGGCCACAGACAATTTAAAGGAAACCCTATTAGAAGAAATTGTTGTTGCGGTTGTTGTGATTTTAATTTTCTTGCTGCACTTCCGCAGCAGCCTCATCGTCTCTATCATACTTCCTGTTGGAGTTTTGATCTCCTTCCTCGTCATGTATTACTTGAAAATTCCCTCTAACATCATGTCTCTGGGAGGGATTGCAATTGCTATAGGAGTGATGGTGGATGCCGGAATTGTCATGACAGAGAACATTTCCAGGCATCTGGCAGTGAATCCAGAGAGAAAGCTAGATACGGTCATCAAGGCTTCAAAAGAGGTGGGTTCCGCCATCTTTTTTGCTATTCTCATTATTGTTGTAGCCTTTATTCCGGTATTTTCCTTGAGGGGTCAGGCAGGGAAACTCTTTTCTCCACTGGCGTTCACCAAGACCTTTGCCATGTTCGGTTCAGCCCTGCTGGCCATCACCCTTGTTCCGGTGCTCAGTGCGCTTTTCTTAAGGGGAAAGATGCGTCTTCCAGAAAAGAATATCTTAAACAAGATTTTGATGCGCCTGTATGAGCCAGTGCTTCGTTTTTCTCTCAAGCATAAAATCATCGTCCTTCTGATTGCCATTCTTCTTCTGGGAGTGAGCTATTTCCCTCTGACTCAAATAAAAAATGAATTCATGCCGCCGCTGAATGAAGGAGACCTGCTCTTCATGCCTGTTCTTCTTCCCGGAGCGTCCCTCACCCAGGTGATGGAGATCATGAAGACGCAGGATATGATTTTGAAATCTTTCCCTGAAGTGGAGCTTGTTGTCGGAAAACTGGGAAGGGCGGAAACGCCGACCGACCCGGCTCCTGTAGGTATGATCGAGACCATTGTCAAGCTCAAGTCCGAGAAACTCTGGCGGGAAGGAATGACTAGGCAGAGATTGATCAATGAGATGGATGAAGCCTTGAGAATTCCCGGCGTGAGCAACATCTGGACTCAGCCCATCCGCAACCGGATTGACATGCTTGCGACCGGAATCCAGACTCCTGTGGGAGTAAAGGTTTTCGGCGAGGATATGAGAATAAACGAGGAAATCGGGATCCAGGTTGAGAACATTTTAAGAGAGATTCCCGGGTCCAGAAATCCTTATGCGGAGAGAATCGGAAACAAGCCTTACATAGAGATTGATGTGAACAGAGAAGAAGCCGCCCGATACGGTGTTAAAGTGGGTGATATCCAGCATTTGATCATGACTGCTGTCGGAGGGATGAACATCACGACCACAGTCGAGGGAAGAGAGCGCTACCCGGTCCGGATTCGCTACATGCGGGAACTCAGGGACAGTTTCGAGGCTCTGGAAAGAATCTTTGTCCCCACACCGAGTGGTGCCCAGATTCCTCTCTCTCTACTGGCAGACATTAGAAAAGTGGAAGGACCAGCCAAGATAGCCGGGGAAAACACTCTTCCTTATGTCAGGGTTTTTGTCGACGTGGATACGGATAAAGTGGGTGTCGTGGATTTTGTCAATCAGGCACAGAAAATTGTCCAGGAAAAGCTCGCCCTTCCGACTGGATACTATATTTCCTGGAGCGGCCAGTATGAGTTTGAGATGCAGGCGCGGCAGAGACTGATGATCGTCGTCCCGATCTGCGTATTCATCATTTTTCTTTTGCTCTACATGAAATTCAAGAGGTTTTCCGCGGCCATGATCCTGGTTTTCTCCCTTCCCTTCGCTTTTATCGGAGGCATCTGGCTTCAGTACATCCTCGGTTTTAAATTCAGCACAGCTGTCTGGGTGGGTTACATCGCCCTCTTTGGAGTCGCTGTGGAAGATGGAGTGGTTATGATGGATTTTCTTGTGCAATATGTGAGAAAGCGGCAGTCATTCGTTGAGGATGTTGTCCGGGCTGCCTTACTGAGAATCAGACCCATCATCATGACCACAGCCACGACGATCCTGGCCCTCCTCCCGATATTGTTGAGTACGGGAGCGGGTTCGGAGATCATGAAACCGATTGCAACACCCACAGTGGGAGGTATGATTACGGCGACAGTGTTAAATCTGATCCTGGTTCCTGTGATATTTGCCTGGGTGGCTCAGGGAAGGATGAGAAAGCAAGCTGAGGTTGACGAATCGGAAAACGTATAGAGAAAATGGAGACTGGCCTCTACAGTCCATATTTTCCGGAAAAGAGGAACAGAATCTATTTAGGACGCCAGTCGTTTCTGGCCTGCTTTGTGTACAGCTGTTTGATCTTGTAGTTTTTCCAGAATAGATGCGGCTTATAAAAAGTTAAAAGGTAAAGACGGGGTGAAAATTAACCAGTTGCCCAGGCATCTTTAGAGGCTATGAGAAACTTCCCTCAAGACGATTACCCCCCTTTCTTTTCCTGTTGAATTGATTTGCGGAGGGTTTGGATGATTCCAGCGTCGATCCATTGAACGTCTCCTGCTCCGAAAAATATGTAACGACCATCCGGGGACAGGCTGATGAAAAAGTTCTCATTGACGCCAAACTCGACCCCGAAGCCTTTGGGTTCTGTCCATGATTCATCTCTGTTTCGGAAGCAGATATAACTGTCAAGCTCTGCATCTCTACCATCAGTCCTGGGCCGTGATGATGAAAAAAGGAGATAGCTTTCATCAGGGGCGATTAAACAGCTCAACTCGTAGTGTTCCGTGTTGATCCCTCCCCCCAATTTTTCCCGGGGCAGATAGCGGCCATTCCGGTAAACGCACCTGTAGAGGTCATAGCCTGACGCAAAATACAGATTTCCGTTCAGAGCGACAGAAGCGCAGCGCTCGTTCAGTTCCGAGTTCACAGCCGGACCTGCATTAACCGGCTCTTTCCAACCGGTTCCCTGACGTTCCATGATCCAGATGTCCGAATCCTTTTTCCTCCCGCTTCCGTCCATGGCGGAGTTCGAGTCGAAGAACATCTTTTTTCCATCCGGAGAGAAAGCGATGTGTTTGGCCCTGAATTTTTGGTGCAGGTCGGAGATTTCTGGCAGTGTCCATTTTCCTTCTATCCTTCTCATGTGATATGTCCTTCCGAGTGTGGACCAGAAAACCTGGTCTCCCTCATGGTCCCAGGCTGGCACCCCGTGCTCAAGCTCATCGGGAGAGGAAATGATTCCCACCGCAAAGGATTCGGCACGTTCGCCAGGCTTTTTCTGTCCGAAATAAAGATCCCCCGGAAGCTCCATATATTTGAAATCTCGAACCTCGGCTCCCTGTTCGGCCAGCCAATCACAAAGTTTTTGATGGCCTTGGCTTCGGGCCAGATCATAGGCTGTCGCACCGGTCGGCGTTTTGGTGTCCCTTTCGGCTCCCCTCCCGAGAAGCTGCTCCACAACAGTTAAATGGCCTTTTAGGGCTGCCAGATGGATGGGGCTTCGACCGTATTGGTCCGGGGCATTGATATCAACTCCTTTGGCCAGCATCAATTCTGTCAGGGTTACCATTCCCCCCTCAGCGGCACTGTGAAGTAGGGTACCCCCTGTATTGTTTTCAGAGAGCAGTTCCACACCTTTGGCGATCATGTGATCGACAGCGGCTGATATGCCTTTGAGAACAGCGCGGTGGAAAAGATAGTTGTTCACCGGTACGGTGGCACCTCTGTCAATGAGAAGTTTGACGGCTTCCCGGGCACCGCTGGAGAGAGCGTAATAAAGAGGAGTCTTCGGCTTCGAGATTTCAATATCCGCTCCATTATCGAGCAGCAGTGCCACCGCATCCCTGTGATTCATCTGGGCAGCCTGGTGCAGGCATGACTCTTCTCCTCTTCGATAATTCACGTCAGCTCCCTTTTTAATCAGATAGGCTCCCACTTCGGTTTGGCCGTAAAAAGAGGCGAACATCAGCGGCGTCATCTTGTTGATGTCCTGGATTTCTAGCTTATCAGGATTCTCTTCAAAAAACTGTCTGACTGCTTCCAGGTCTCCGTTCCGAATGGATTGAAATATTTCCTGCCCGAGGATTGGAGAGGCGACCGTCAGGGCTGCAATCAAAACGAAAACATATCTGGTCTTCATGGTGATTCCTTTAGTATAGATTTCTAACTCTTAAAGCTTCATTAATCTATTATATTGAGACAGACAAAAGAACTTCAACGCTCATGTAACCGAAGGTCGGAATGGTGTAACCGATAGTTGCTGGAATTGAATGAAGGGTTATTAATAAATTGTCCGGAGGCAGGCAGTCTCCGGCACTTATTTGGCTTGCATTTTTTTAAAGAAGGCGTCTTTCCTTGACCGCGCGAGAGGAACCTTTGATCCATCTCGAAGGACAATAACTCCGCCATCCCTGTGAAGGTATTTGCTGACGTGTTCGATGTTGATAAGATGGGAATGGTGGGAGCGGAAAAAACTGCCGTCGCAGAGGAGCTTGTAAAACTCACCTAGGTTCTTTGTAACCAGCATGCTGTGGCCGTCAAGCATGAAGATTGTGGAGTAACGGCCTTCCGCCTGGATACGGAGGATGTCTTTTACAGCAATAAATTCCAACCCTGCGGATGTGGGGATGGCCAGCCGTATTGGTCCCGGGGACTTTAAATTTTCCTCAAGAACCTTGTATCTCTGAAATGTGTGCCGTCCGGACATTCGGTATCGTTTAATCTGGTTTACGGCATGGTTGAGCTCCTGAACATCCACGGGCTTGAGGATATAGTCGACCGCACTGAATTTAAACGCTTTAATAGCATAATGGCTGTGGGCGGTTACAAAAATCACATCAAATGTGCGGTCTGGAAACTGCTCCAGCAAATCGAAGCCACTTCCGTGAGGCATCTCTATATCCAGAAAGACGAGGTCCGGATCTTTTTCTTGCAGGAGACGGATGCCTTCTTTAAAGGAATCCGCCGTTCCTATGATGGTAACATCCGGGCAGTGGTCGGCCAGCAGCATACTCAGAGATTCAAGAACGATTTTCTCATCATCAATCAGGATCGCATTGATCATTGGACATGACTCTTCATATTAATTTCCACTCGTGTTCCTGTGGCCTCACCCTCGGAATTCTTGAGATCGTGAATGGTGATGGAGTATTTATCCGGAGTGAGGGAATTCAGGAGGTCTATCCTTCGCTGGGTGATCTCCGTTCCGTGCAGCCTTGGCTCTTGCCTCTGACGGGCTCTGTTCTTTCCAGCCTCGGCGCGGCCGATGCCGTCGTCTTCAATGACCCAGAGGATGCTGTTCCCATCCATCTTGAGCTCCACTTTGAGATTCCCCTGGATTTCCTTGCGCAGCAGACCGTGGCTGATGGAGTTTTCCACATACGGCTGGATGAGGAAGGGTGGTATTTGGATCGAGGTCAGATCAATCCGGTGATCGACCAGAATTTCATAATTGAAATGATCCCGGAATCGCATATGCTGCAGCTCGAGATAGAGTCTCAGCCCCTTGATTTCCTCCTCCAGATCGACATACTCTTTCTCGAGGTTATCCAGAATGAGCCTCATCAATTGGGAAAATTTTGTGAGATAAAGGTTGGAGGTGTTGCGGTCACTTTTGAGGATGAAAGACTGGAGGGAGCCCAGGGTGTTGAAGATGAAATGGGGATTCATCTGGCGGCTCAAGGCCTGCTGTTTTGTGCGAAATAGCTCATATTTCATTTCTTTTCGGCGGGCACTCTCGCGAATGCGGAAGACGGTCAGAAACGCCACCGAGAGAGCGGCGAAAAGAACGAGAGAAATCAACATAAAACGTTGCTGAGCGATTGTGGCGCGGCGCAGGGCGAGTTCCGCATCTCTGTCCTTCACCTGTTCGGCCAGATCCTCCACCTTGTCCTTGAGGATGGTTTCATCTTCTTGCTGGGGCGGGGTCTGCGGTTGGAGGAAAGCGGGGAAGAGGAGAATCAACGCGATAATGAAAAGAAAAGGAGACAGAGCAAACTGCGGTGATTGCTGGATGCGCACCATGAAATTTATTATATCAAACTGCATGTCACCGGTAAATTATCCATGAGACATGATAGATTGGTCGTCCACAGCACTTGCGTTGGTAAAAACAGACGTCGTTGCGAGGAACGCAGTGACGTGGCAATTTCGTGATAATTAGCGATACACCATGAGATCGCCACGCTCCGCTCGCGATGACAATCTTAATCTAACAAAGGTCGTCAGATTTGCTCGCCCGAAGGGTAAAAGATGCCGACTTTAAAAAAATGGGGACTGCCCCTTTTAGTCCTTAATTTAGGAAAGAGAGGGACTGTCCTCTTTTTTGGAAGATATAATAGGGTGCCAGCAGATTTTATGAATGATTCGGATTAAAGAATGCCTTTTTCTTTAAGCCACTCATCGTTATAGATGGAGCTCAAGTAGCGAGTGGCTGCGTCAGCGAAAATAGTAACGATGCGAGCAGGCTTATCGATCTCCCGGGCTAGCTTAAGCGTTGCCCATACAGCGGCTCCGCTCGAACCTCCAGCCAGGATGCCCTCTTGATCCGCGAGTTTTCTAGCCATGAGAAAGGCACCCTTATCCGATATCTTGAAAATGTCATCAATCAGGTTGAAATCTACGCACTTAATCAGAAACTCATCTCCTAGCCCTTCCATGAGATAGGGGGAAGGTTTGGTGAGTTTTTTGGAGTGAAAATAATCGTAAAATATCGATCCCACAGGATCGACTCCGATAACCTTTATTTTTGCATTTTTTTCTTTAAGATACTTGGCTACTCCGCTGATTGTTCCTCCGGTTCCGATGCCAGCCACAAAATAATCGATTTGGCCTTCCATCTGCTCCCAGATCTCCGGCCCCGTTGTCATGTAATGGGCTTCATTGTTTTCTCTGTTGTTGTGCTGGTCAAAGTAGTATCCTCTGGGAGTTTCCCGGGCGATCCGCGGCGCGATATTGTTGTAGCTGTCCGGGGATTCGGGGGGGAGAGTGTGGTCGACCATAACCAGCTCCACGTTGAACGCTTTGAGGAATTTGATCTTCTCAGAGCTCAGGTTGTCCCGGACAACCATTTTGACTCTGTATCCTTTGAGCGCACAGACCATGGCCAACGCCAGAGCCGTGTTCCCGCTGGAATTGTCCACGATCGTATCTCCTGGTTGGATCCGGCCTTCCTGTTCCGCCTTCTCGATCATGTACTTGGCGATTCGGTCCTTTACGCTTCCCATCGGATTCAAGAATTCGAGCTTGGCGAATATATCGGCTTTCAGACCTTTTGTGACCCTGTTGAGCTTGATGAGCGGCGTGTTTCCGATTCCTTCCAGGATATCTTCGTAATATTTTTTTTCTTCCATAGTTATTCCTTCCCAGGAGTCATTAGGTAATTCACTAAGTCAATTAGAGAATTCTAATCTAAATAAGATAAAAAGGACTGTTTATAACATCGAATGTGAAAGCTGTCAATCCGCTGACATGATTCATTTGACACAAGACAAATCGAAATTAACTATTGACAAAGCAAATAAGAAAAAATAAATTGTTAACAGTAACGTTTGTTACTAATAACATTTCAGGAGTTTGTGATGAAGGGAGAGACACGAAAAGGGAAGGGCGGGATTATTGAGAAGAAATGCAGTATGTGTGGAGAATGGAAACCTGAGACGGATGAGTATTTCTACAAAACAAAGAAGACAGGCCAATTTAGAGATGATTGTAAGGTGTGCACAGCTCCCTTTCAGAAGTACAGAGTCGAGTCAAAAAAAAGAATGAATCCTAAAGAGAAGAAAGAAAGACCTAAAATCCAGAAACCGAGCAAAGAACAAAAAAAGCCAGTTCTTTTGAGTAAAAGGCATACCTACAAGATGAACCCGGACACGATTGAAAAGATCGATATCATCAGCAATGTCAGCGGAATGGAGAAAGGAGAAATAATCACTCAAGCAATTGATTCATTCATCGAGAAAAATCAAAAATATGAAATGATGATCGCCCAGTATAAAAAACTAATAAAAAAATTCAGGGAATAGCTGCAAGAAGAGAAGATTGAAAAAGCATGCTCAGTTGATCTTTATTTATTCCGCGTGCGCAACCTCTCTTGAATAATCGAAAATGTGTCTGCCTTTGCAGAACGATTGGAAGAGGGGTGGTTATGAGTTTATATATTAACTGAGTTGGCATGGATATCCTGGAGGCAGATGAGGGAGGGAGGGTTTTTTCTTCTCATCTCGATGGCTTTTAAAGCGGCGCTGGCAGAAGGGATGGTGGTGTAACAGGGAATCCTGTAGGAGAAGGCCACCTTTCTGATTTTATGCGCGTCGCTTCTCTCCGGAGTTCCAGAGGGAGTGTTGAATATCATTTTAACTCTTCCCTCTTTGATATCCTCGAGGATATTCCTCTTTTCTTTGTAGATCTTGCCAGTGGTTTCCACACGGAAGCCGTGCTTGCGGAGATAATGAGTCGTTCCTTCAGTCGAGACTAGGTCGAAACCCAGCTGCTCGAGCTTCTCGACGATAGGAACAATTTTCGGCTTATCTTCATCCGGGGCGCTGACAAAAACTCTTCCTTTATCAGGGAGATGAAAACCTGCGCCTTCCTCGGCTTTGAGGAATGCTAGAGGAAAATGAGTGTCTATCCCTATGGATTCCCCTGTTGACCGCATCTCAGGTCCCAAAATCGGGTCAACCTCCAGGAATTTGTCGAAAGAAAAAACAGCTTCCTTCACCGCATATAAGTCTGAAGCACAGGGAGTTAAGTCAATATCTCTGAGCTTTTCTCCCATGATGATCTGGGTAGCGACCTTTGCCAGAGGGATTCCGGTGGCTTTGGACAGAAAGGGGACTGTCCGCGAAGCCCTGGGATTGACCTCCAGGATGTAGATCTTGGTTCCTTTGACAGCGACCTGAACGTTCATTAAACCCAAGATGTGCAGCTCCTTGGCCATCAAAGTGACTTGGCGCTTCACTTCTTCGATGACTCTGTCAGGAAGAAAGTAGGGAGGAGTGACCATCGTGGCATCTCCGGAATGGACACCCGCTTCTTGGATGTGCTCGAGAATACCGCCGATGTAGACATCCTCACCATCGCTCAGAAGGTCGACATCCAGCTCAACGGCATTATCAATGAATTCATCGATGAGAAGGGGATATTCTGAGATGTATTCCTTTATGGATTTGACGTATTTTCCTAGTTCCTCCCTGTCTTGGATCACCCTCATGGCCCGGCCGCCCAGGACATACGAGGGCCGGACGAGGACCGGATAGCCGATCTTTTCAGCTGTCTCTAAGGCTTGATTCGAATTCCGGGCCATCCCGTTTCTCGGCCGTATCAGGTTTAGTCTATTCAAAAAGTTATCGAATTTTTCTCTATCCTCGGTTTCATCGATGGCGTGGGAACTTGTTCCCAGTATATTGGCCTTGTTTTTCCACAGTCCTACTGAGATTGTTAACGGAGTCTGGCCTCCGAACTGAGCAATGATTCCTTCTGGTCTCTCGTTGCGGTAGATGGAGAGGACATCTTCCAGCGTCACCGGGTCAAAATAAAGGCGGTCGGAGATGTCGTAATCAGTGGAGACGGTCTCCGGATTGGAGTTGACCATAATGGCTTTGTATCCGAGGTCTTTCAGCGCAAATACACCGTGCACACAACAGTAGTCAAACTCGATTCCCTGCCCTATCCTGTTGGGTCCTGAACCAAGAATGACGGCTTTTTTCTCGAGTAGAGCTTCGGCTTCGTTTTCATCTTCGTATGATGAATAGAAGTAAGGAGTTTCGGATTCAAACTCTCCAGCGCATGTATCGACGACTTTCCAAACGGGAAGGACCTTTGCCTTTTCTCTCATCCTCCGGACTTCATCTTCCTTGAGCTTGGCCAGTTCACTGATCCTCTTATCCGAGAATCCCAATTCTTTGGCCCGTCGCAGAACATCATGGTGGGTTGTATCTTTTTTCAGAGATTTTAATTCCTTCTCAAAATCCACGATTTCTTTGATATTCTGGAGAAAGAAGGGATCGATCTGGGTGTGCGCATAGATCTCTTCTACGGGTATTCCCGCTCTGATGGCATCCGCGATGAACCAGAGCCTTTCCGCGTTCGGCTGGGTGAAGTCGCTTCTCAGGATTTTCCTGTCTTTGGTCTTGAATTTTTCCTCGAATCCCCAGCGGTTGCTCTCGAGGGACCGGATGGCTTTCTGGAGAGCTTCTTTGAATGTTCGGCCGATGGCCATGGTTTCTCCGACAGATTTCATCTGAGTAGTGAGAGAGGGCTTTTCTTCAGGGAATTTTTCAAAAGCGAATCGAGGAATTTTAACGACGACATAGTCGATCGTAGGCTCAAAACAAGCCGGTGTCTTTTTAGTGATGTCGTTCAAGATTTCATCCAGGGTGTATCCCACAGCCAGTTTGGCTGCCATCTTGGCGATGGGGAAGCCGGTCGCTTTGGAGGCGAGCGCTGATGACCGGGAGACTCTGGGATTCATCTCGATGACCATCATCCGTCCATCTTCGGGATTGACTGCGAATTGAATGTTCGATCCTCCCGTTTCCACACCAATCTCCCGCATGATGGCGATGGAGGCGTCTCTTAACCTCTGGTATTCCTTATCGGTTAAGGTTTGGGCCGGAGCCACAGTGATGGAGTCTCCGGTGTGGACACCCATGGGATCAAAATTTTCAATACCGCAGACGATCACCACGTTATCTTTTCTGTCTCTCATGACTTCGAGTTCGAATTCTTTCCAGCCGATGATGGATTTTTCAATAAGTATCCGGGAGATGGGACTGATGGCCAGGCCGAGAGGGACATATTTATAAAAGTCTCGCCAGTTCTTGAGGATGTTTCCTCCTGTTCCACCGAGGGTAAAAGAGGGGCGGATCACCACTGGGAATTTTATTTTCTTCACGATGTCCACTGCTTCTTTAAGGCTGGACGCGTACCCGGATTCCGGTACTTCGAGCCCGATTTTCTCCATGGCCCGGCGAAAGAGCAACCGGTCTTCTGCCTTGCGGATGGAATCGGTGTTCACCCCGATGAGCTGTATTTTGTGCTCCTTGAGGATTCCCTCATCGTCGAGATCAAGGGCTAAGTTCAAGGCTTTCTGGCCTCCCAGAGTCGCCAGTAAAGCATCGGGTTTTTCTTTCTGGATGATCTTCTCCAGGTATTCGACGGTCAAGGGTTCAAGATAAGTACGGTCAGCAAACTCGGGATCGGTCATGATTGTGGCTGGATTAGAGTTGAGCAAAATGACTTTGTAATTTTCCTCTTTGAGGGCCTTGAGGGCCTGTGTACCTGAATAGTCGAATTCACACGCTTGCCCGATGATGATCGGACCGGAACCGATGATCAGGATGGAGTGGATGTCGTTTCTCCGCGGCATCTTATTTTCCTTTGAAATCCTCCATCATCCGAATGAAATCCTGGAAGAGATACCTGGAATCCCTTGGACCAGGCGAGCTTTCCGGGTGATACTGAACGGAAAAAAGGAATTTATCTCTCAACGAGAATCCTTCTGCAGTCATATCATTGAGGTTGAGATGTGTGAGTTTTGCCCGGCCTTTTAAAGAATTAATATCCACGGCAAACCCGTGGTTCTGCGAAGTGATTTCGATTGTGCCTGTTTCCAGGTTTTTCACCGGGTGGTTGGCTCCCCGGTGTCCGAATTTCAGTTTGAAGGTCTTCCCACCAAGAGCCAAAGCCAGAAGTTGGTGACCGAGACAGATGCCGAAGATAGGGATTTTCCCGATAAGATTCCGGATGTTTTCGATGGCATACTCGATGGGAGCTGGATCGCCTGGGCCGTTAGAGAGAAGCACTCCATCGGGTTTCATCTTCAAGACTTCTTCCCAGGATGTGTGAGCCGGGACGACGAGGACGTCTATGTGGTTGGAGACGAGACTTCTCATGATGTTTCTCTTGATCCCGTAGTCGTAAGCCACGACGAAATACTTGAATTTTTTCTTGGCCGAGTAGCCCTTGGGCCATCCATAAGTGCCTTCGCGCCACCTGTATGACTTTTCGGCCGTCACCTCGCTGGCTAAATCAGCTCCGACGATGGAGGGGATTAGTTTGACGCGTTTCTGGAGAGACTTGATGTCGTCATTTTGAGTGGTGATGAGAGCTCTCTGGGCTCCTCCGGTGCGGATCATCTTGGTCAGTTTTCTGGTGTCCACTCCCTGGATGGCCACGATTTTATGTTTCTTCAAGAAATCAACAAGAGTCCCCTGTTTTCTCCAGTTGGATGGGAGAGCAGCCAGTTCTTTGATGACAAATCCTTCCACCCAAGGCCGGTGGGATTCNNATCTGGCCGTTGTACGAAGGATCAGTCAGGATCTCTTGGTAGCCTGTCATGGATGTGTTAAAAACAATTTCGCCTTCAGTGTGTCCGTTGAAGCCGATGGATTGTCCGGTGAAGAGTGTCCCGTTCTCTAAAACAAGGTAGGCCTTTTTTGGTTTCGAAGCCATTTCAGGCGTCGAACGTCCCCTCCGTATTCACAGTATACATTTGAATTATTTTACATATTCTCATTCTAGAATTCTACTTTTTTTTCAAAATTAGCATAAATATTTTGAAAATTTTTTAGGAAACTAAAAATTAGTTCGAATAAATAAATTGACAAATTCTATAGATTATGTATAAATAGTAGAGTAAGCCAAAAAATTCATTGGAGGATTAAATGAGGAAACATTCAAAAGTGTTAGTTTTACTATTTGGGTTTGTCCTGATCCTTGCTTTGACAGGAATGGCTCAGAAGTCTGACGATACAGTGACTTGTGCCATGAGCGGAAAGACTATGAAGAAATCCGAAGTCAAAGCCACGTACGAATACAATGGTAAGACCTATTATTTTTGCTGCAATGATTGTAAAGAGACTTTCGTGAAGAATCCTGAAAAGTACATCCAGAATAAGGCCACAGGGGAGCACATGCACGGTCAGGCCCATGCTGAAAAAGGACATATGCATGCCCATGGCGAAGAAGATGGGACTGTCGTTGATCCTGTATGCGGGATGAAGATCAAGAAGTCGGATGCCAAAGCCACCTACGAGTACAATGGCAAGACCTATTACTTCTGCATGGAAGGTTGCTTGGAGAAATTCAAGAAAGACCCCGCGAAATATGCCCAAAAAGCTGAAGAAATGGTCACCTGTCCTGTAATGGGGACTAAGATTAAGAAGTCCGATGCGGCTGACTCATATGTATATAAAGGGAAGACGTATTACTTCTGCTGCTCAGGGTGTAAGCCAAAATTCGTGGAAAATCCCGAAAAATATATCGAGAAGAAAGATAATACTGAAGCCATGATGCCGGGGACTTGTGCTGCCTGCGCGACAAAAAAGATCAAATAAAAGAAGACTACAGAAAGCCATACAGGCATAATTCAACCTTCTAAATCTTTCCCCCTTGTTCTTCGGAGCAAGGGGGATTTTTTTTGTAAAAAACAAAAAAGGGGACAGGCCCCTTTTTTTTAAGCGTATGGGGTCAGGCCTTATCTTAAGGAAGCACGGGAAGTAAAAGGAATAAAAATCGCATTTTTTGATGGCAAGGTCTGACCCCAAGTGGCCTGTCCCTCTTCATGAAAAAAAGTAGCCAGTTGTTTATGCTCAGTAATTAAGTAATACTTTTGTTAAAAATACTGAGGGCAAAAGTGTCATTGCGAGCGAAGCGTGGCAATCTCATAAAAAGGATATCTTCATTCCCGTAACAATATAATTTTTCTCTAGGAGATTGCCACGCTTCGCTCGCAATG
>JABAOF010004340.1_pt2 | contig 18159 bp, 16 predicted proteins | sample 7062171 | NCBI WGS metagenome assembly JABAOF01 (sample SAMN14538628, study PRJNA623070) | marine sediment metagenome | biome: marine biome [ENVO:00000428]; feature: marine pelagic biome [ENVO:01000023]; material: deep marine sediment [ENVO:00002113] | place: India: Gulf of Khambhat ...
GACGGAAACCAAGAGAACAACCACAGCTAGTAGAACCAGTCCTGCTAATGGATTGGCCAGTAGCCAGCTTACTACGGGAGTGACCACATATGCAGTGATCAATAACATGGCCAGAATGCCGGCGATTATTAGCAGGAGGAGATTTAGGAGCAACACTCATCCGTCCGGTATTGCACTAGTGTCTCCGTGAAGTTGGATTAAAGTTTTCGCCCCAAGTCCAAACCCAACCCCCCAAATAACCCTGAAGTGCACAATCTTCTTATTGCTTAAGGATCAGAATCCAAGATATCTATTCCACATGACTGCATGCATGATGGTCCGTTAGGCTTAAAACGGTTGCAGCCCGAACTGCTCAAGCAAAATCGCGTGCGCGGTGCATCGAAAATTAGATTTCAGAATACGTGTATAGAACACACTTTCACAAGCCTTATTAATTTAATTACTAGTATTCAATGCACGATAAAGCTCGGATTTCACTCGCAATTGAGAGAAGGAGAGTGGCGCACGCGGTTCAACCCCCCGACGTTACAGTGTAATTAATCCTCCAAGAACGAGCATGGTTGCTGGACCCCCAGTTGAAGAAGACATCGGACTGATTTATGCGAGCTATAAATCCCTGCCCACAATCGTGTCTTGCCGTTTCTGCGCCCGCCGAGCAGACTAGAGGCGTCGACATGGGCCGTCATCGTCGCTGTCAGCTTGAAATCATATGCGACATCCTACAAATATGTTTGAAGAGTGAAAACAAGACTAAGATTGTGTATCATGCCAATCTAAATTTTCACCGCACGAAGGAGTATTTAGATGTACTCTTGCGTTTGGGTTATGTCGATGAGAAAACAAATGGTTCTGGAATCATTCTCTACAAGACTACAGGCGATGGAAGGATTTTTCTCGAGAATTTTGTTGGAGCGCAAGACATGTTCGGGAACTCACTTTCCAAAACAAGCTAGTCTTTTTGGCCTAGGCCTCTGAAACAGTTATTTCTCTCGGTTTCAAGTTGAATATCAACTCGAATTGCAGAGCTTTCTTTGTCGCGTTATGAATAGACAGACTTTGAAGTCTACACAACTTGCCTGGAGGAACAATTATCGTTCCGGCACCTCTTCTCTCCCAGTTGGCTTCTTCCTCCTGGCTTGTTTTCAGCCCTTCCATTATACCTGTCAGCCCTCGGCCAAGCCTAGTCTTGCTGGACTGTGTATCGTATTCAAGAAACTCATGTTCAGAAAGAAGTTCACAATGCTTGACTAGCTTTTTGATCGGAGTGTGAGTCTTCTTGGCGATCTCTTCCAGGTTATGCCATCCGCCGTCTGCCAAAACCCTTAACACCACAGTCACCAGAACAGAGTTTGCGAACGCCAATTTAACGGTTAAGAATTACTGTGTCAGAACCTGAATGTCTTTACTCTTGTTTCGGACGTGCAAGTTCTTACTATCGAGTTCTAATCGCTGGGTTCTAACGATCCGGTTCGGCTCCTTAGGTTCTTGCGGTTTTATGAATGATCCTTGCCACACTTCAGCTTGGTTAACGCCACCGATTGTCCGAGAACGGTAGGTAGCGCACGTGCGCAACCCGGGGCACTAAAAGGGAGGCCCCGTTAAAGGGGGCAGGCCTTGCCTGCTGCCCGATGATAGCCCAAAAGAATCGAAAGGAGGAGCACAAAATGAACAAGCAAATCATGGCTACGTTTACAATCATACTAATTGGTCTAGGAATGGCTGGAATTGCCTATTCAGCATGGTGGGACAGGGTGTGGATCGAAGGAACAGTGGAGATGGGTGAACTTATCGTAGGCTGGCTACCCGAGGTCAGCTTGCGTGAGACGACAAATGGATATCCTGAAGACGAGTTTGGACACGGTTACGAACCTAAACCGTGGGTCGCCGATACGTATGTCTATTTCCACTACCCCGAGACAGGTACTCATCACGACCCCCCACAGACGGTTTACAAGGAAATGTCTATTGAGGTTTACAATGCCTATCCGCAGTACGATGTGCATTTGGAAGCATGGATCAAGAACGCCGGGACGATTCCTGCATGCATTTATCAAGACTTCTACCTGAACTTTTTTGACATTACAGACAATGAGACGCTCGGTTTCGAAATAGACAGCTCCGGCTTTGACGGCGTCGTGCATTGGATGGAAGGTGCAATAGTGGACCCACATGCGGGGCCAATAATCAACTTTGAGATAAAGTTCTGGATTCCGTTTGAAGACAAGCAGATAGACCCATGCAACGAATATCTCGTAGAAATCGACGTTGACTTCAAGCAAGCGGCAGAAGAGTGCCACCACTACTGGTTCTGGGTCTGCATTGGAGCCATACAGTGGAACAAGCTGCACGAAGCTCCTGACTACTTCCCGTAAGTTCTGAGGTGAAGGAAAGATGGAGAAGAAGAGATTAGCGGCACTGTTGCTCTTGGTAGCTATAGGGCTTAGCGCCCTAGGCTACGTCTACGCAGCATGGACGGACATCATCTACATCGCAGGATACGTCGAGATGGGAAGCTTGACACTCGCGTTCGACTGGTTTGAACCACCTATTTGTCTGGAATATCATGAAGACCCTGACACAGGCGTACTAGTGCTCGGTGAATGGCTAGGCAAGGACGTAGCAAACTGCTATGCCGAGTACAACCCTGATTCCTATGTGGACGACCCGCACACGGAGAAGTGGGGATACAAGGAGATGAACATATTTGTCTACAATGCATATCCACAACTGTGGGTCAACACCGTATTCATTGTCCACAACATCGGAACCGTGCCGATCATGCTGGCCGATTTCGAGATCGTGGGTATTAAGACGGACAGCGACGGAAACTGGGTATATGATCTCTTGTGGTACGACCCTGACCACGACGGCGAAGGCGGAATATACGAAGACGTCAACGGCAACGGCCTAGTTGATGACCTTGATGTGGAAGTGATCAACCTGCGCGTCGTAAACGGCTTCCCAATTCAGCTTGACCCGTGCAACACAAACAAGATGGAAATAGACATGCACTTCAAGCAAGAGGCACAAGAGTGCCACCACTACTTCCTGACGGTCCACATAATAGGCATACAGTGGAACAAGTATCACGAGTACTTCGACGACGCGGAAGTCTAGGGCGAAGAGATCCCGTGGCCACGTGTAGCAGCAGGAGCGCGCGCATAAACAACGTAGTGAAACGCACAGCTCATACCCCCCTTTTTTAATCGATAAGACGCGCTAGGACGAGAGGAACCTGATCCGTAAAAGCCTCATCATACTAGCACTGTTCTTAACCGTTTACCTACTTCTAACTCTCTTGCATCCAGGAGGACTGATGGCATACGCTGTCCCATCCATCTGCTGGGCAACTCTAGCATTTGCAACTCTATATGTTGCAGGAGGTTTTGAAAGAATCCGTTCATGGGCGAATAGAAGAATAGCCGTAATGGCTCTTTTGGCGGGCGCCTTTCAAATATTCGTCCTCGTGGACGCGGGGATACTGAACAAATTTGGAAAAAGCCCCCTCTCATTCACCTCAACAGGCATAATGCTGAACCTGATTCTGGTTGCGACAACTCTGTTGGGCACTGAGTTTTCAAGAGGATACTTGGCAAGAAGTTTGAACAGAAAGAGCCCAACTCTGACGCTGACGGCATTAACGCTGCTCTACACGTTCACGAACGTCTCAGTCCTAGCCCTCACAAGACTAGACGATCCTCTGAACTACACAAAATTCATGGGAGAAAGCTTTCTACCCACCTTGACAGGAAACCTTCTTGCCACGTACCTTGCGATGCTATCTGGACCAATTGCATCCCTAGCCTACCGTGCTCCCCTGCAAGCCTTTCAGTGGTTCTCTCCGATATTACCCGATCTCCCATGGAGCTACCAGTCACTGATAGGAGTAATGGCTCCAACAATAAGCTACGTAACCATTAACATGACAGTCACACAGAGAGACCTTAGAAAAGCAGGGATGGCGACACGTAGAAAACCGAAGTTGAGGTTGAGAAAGAGCGAAAACTCAATCACAGGGTGGATGGTTGTCTCCGTCGTCATGGTTCTCGTAGTCTGGTCTTCAACCGGGCTTTTAGGATTCTACCCAACAATCATAGCAAGCGGAAGCATGAGACCAACCTTGGACGTCGGCGACATAGCCCTGGTCCTACCTGTTGAACCATCTGCAATTCGAGTCGGAGACATAATCCAATATTGGCAGCAAGAAGAAATGATTCTCCACCGGGTCTACGAAATCAGCAAAACTGAGGGCCAAACAGTTTTCGTCATGAAAGGAGACGCCAACACAGGTCCAGACTTAGAGCCCATATTTCCAAACCAAATTCGAGGAAAACTAGCTTTTATGATTCCTAGCCTTGGCTGGGCAAGTATACACGTGAAAACGGCTTTCGCCACCGTTTGGGCTTTCTTATCATCCAACATTGCCGCAACATATGGAATGCTAGGCATACTCCTGGCGGGAATGACAATCTACGCTTCAAGAAAAAGAACAAATAGAAACTGGAGGAGAAAGCGATGAAAAAGAACGAAGAGACCATGGCACTAGTTACCATAGTCTTCTTAGCGTTAAGCCTACCAGGATTCACATACGCCGAATGGAACGACTCCGTCCTAATCACAAACACCATGACATTTGGCAACTGGACTCGAACAACACGCTTCGTACACCCATTAGATTGGTTTGACAACGAAATCGCTGTAGACGTTGGACAGGCAAACTGCCACTACACAGAGGCAGATCCTGTTGAGGGTTACGAGAAACTCGTCATCGAAATATCAAACGCCTACCCCAGCTACGCTGTCGACTGTCACTTCACATTAAAAAACGTAGGAACAGATTCGTCTGAAATCACAGCCGTCAGAATTCTGGACCCAAGCAGTACGTTGAGCTGGGAATGGACGAACTCCACTGAAGGCGTCTTCTGGAAAGACTTCGATGGAGATGGCGTATACGACGCAGGTGAAGAGATACTCAATGTAACGATCACTCATCTCTTGAATGTGGATCTTGACCCAGGGGCAACCATATCAGCAACAACACGCATCCACGTCGCTGATGGCGCGGAGGACTGCCATACCTACAATTTGGAGGTTCAGATAGAAGATCCCTAGGAGGATGATGCATATGAAACACGGGGAAATCTGCGCGCGCGCCACCAAACGCGCAGGGCAAAACTATAACTATGTACACAAAAATAGTCGATGACTTCGGTTTCTGAAATGCAACGTCCGCGCATTCAATCGGTCGATCTCTTTGGGAGGACAACTAGAAATTCTCAAATGCGTAGGTGTGCAGTCTTGAAGCAAAGTATTTCTGTGAGGAAACTGGTAGAAACAGTATCGAAGGTGTGCGCAGCCTTGAAAAGGCCGGAAAAAAAGACAATTCTGTTTTTTGCTTCTGCAAGTCTGATCATAGTATCAGCTATAACGCTCTATCTAGTTCATCAGACGCCGACGCAAGAGACAGCCGTGAACACCCTGTGTACCTATTCAAGTGTCGCGATTTATGATTACTTGGCCACGGTTGAACCCAATCTAGTCTACAACAACAAGACAACAGTTGGCCCAAATGACGGTACACTCTTTGCGAAGGTGACCAAACAGATTGACATGACATTGACCTACAGTCTTCATTCCAGCCCGGAAGCAAAAGCCAACATATCTTACAGCTTTCAACAAACACTCAATTTATCATCTCCGTACTCACTAATCACAACATCACCAACACACACAAACCAAACGCAAATTCAAATCGAACTACCTTCAATCAACACGGCTGAACTAGAAGCGCTGAAAAAGCAGATTGAAACTGAGACTGGAGCCAGCTCGTCTGCGTACGCGCTGGAGATAAAACCCACATTCACAATAGAAGCAATCACCAGCGCTGGCTCATTTCAACAAGCATTCACGCCAACAATTCTGGTGGAATTCAAGTATGTAGATGAAGGCGATGTCATCACAATTCAAAACCTGAAGCAAACGAAATCCGGAACAATCACTGAAAGCACAACAACGACTCACACGGACGTATTATTCCAACGCTATGGGGCCTATGCTTTGACCTCAATATCAGTTGCTGGTCTGTGCTTATCCACCTACACTCACAGAAAGACTAGACCGAAGAGAAAAAAAACTCAAGCGGAGAAACTTCTAGCCGAATATAAAGACCTCATAGTTGAAACTCAAGAACTACCAAGTACGCATCAGGACGTCACAATAGTAAAGGTTGAAGATTTTAAGGAACTAGCCAAAACAGCGGAAATTCTAGCGAGACCAGTCATACACGCAATGGAAGGCATGCAACACATTTTTTGCATCATCGAAAACAACACAAGATATCAATATACAACAAACACGTCACCCTAGAAACTTCGAAAAGACCAAATTCTATCTTCCCAGTTCTACGGGCTGCAACGCCTCCAAAACCAGACTCTGCATCGCGTACAACTGGATCTGCCAGCCCAAGAACATCAAATGAACAGAATCAGAATGCGCGCGCAGACATAGACATAATGTTCTCCAATTCTTCCACGAAAATTGATGTCTTCTATTTCCTCTTCTTCCAAGTAATTATCGCATTTAGGACATGCATGCACGCGAAAACATCAAGATACATGTGCACGCGACTCTTTTAAAGACCAATCATCAATCCTCCCTATCAGAAGCAGTGATCAACCGTTATCTGAAGCGTTGTGAGATCTGCGGTCATATCTAATACGTGTCCCATGTCGTTTTCATCGTGGCCCCAAGTATAATGTGCTTCTATTTGGGTATCATCGAAGGTCAGGGTATCCAGTCGATGCGTAACGTATTCTCTCATAACCACGATGAAAGTCGTCCCTACAATCAGTTCAGCTTCTGCCTCAGTCACCCCGTCGCTTATATCAACGCACACACGCACGTCCACGGACTTCATCCCGTTCACAACAGCCCTGAACTCGGTCACATGCATGCATGTTACGGCCATTGTCAGTGATGATTGGCTTGGTTCGTATCCTTCTTTTTGGGCTGTAACAACTATCGTGTACGTTCCTTGTTTGACAATTGAAGTGTCGATTGTTCCTTGATAGTCACCATTTCCTTGGTCTGCAAGAAGAAAAAGAATCTCCAAATCTCCTATGGTTGCCGTTACCGTTGCTCCTTCAATCAGGTTTTCTGCATCATCCTTTATAATAGCAGATACAGTCACATTGTCTCCTTGAACTACACGGTTAGGAGACAATTGAGCAGATATTTGCATCTTGATGTCCAAAGAATAATCTACAACCTTGGCAAAAACGTAGGCTTGACCAAGTCTTATCCAATAATCCACATCTTCGCTTATGTCACGGATGGTCGTCTGTAACCCTTCAGCAGTTGCCTCTGCAACAGNNGGATAGTTCGGATCAGGCCTTATGAAGATGAACACTTCTACAACTCCTCCGATCCACATCATTTCCTTACTGTGAAACAACTCAACAAGTTTACTCCAGACTTTATCGCTTACCGGTTCCACGCCTATGCGATCACCTTTTTCGTCTTCAATCACAGCCAATCTGCTGTTCGTCTCTGGAGGAATTGCGCCCATGTAACTCAAACCATTCGCTGCAACCACACTCATTACCACTATAATGGCACCGACCAAAGCAACCTTTTTCTTTTTCATCATTTCAAATTCCAACATTTGACAATCTCTATGAATCATTACTCGTCTATAATGCCATTGTTTAGAACATATTGTACTAAAGAATAGAACGGCAAACCAGTGTTCGGCGATGGTGCGGGAGATGGGATTTGAATCCTATTCTGTGGAGATGTCTCCCAACAAACCCCCACTTTTCTAATACATTATGTATTAAACAACATGCTTGCGCGCGTTGCGCACAAGGGAAGTTTGTGCATGAGCAAGAACATCTTTAGCGAGGACGTTAGGAGGTGAGGAAATGGGGAAGATCACGTCTATCTACTTGACAGATGAAGAAGTTGCTGAGTTGAAGAAGTTCTGCAGTGAAAACCAATGTAGTCAATACTCGGTATTGAAGACGGCTTTGAAGGAGTTGTTATCCAAGTCCCTCAAGACTACTCGAGAAACTGAAACGGCGCGAAACGGTTTAGAAATCAACCAATCACCCAGCAAGAGTGACCGTAAAGATCCATTTTCCGAATGGTTCAAGAAGCTAGCTTCGAAGTAGTTTGCGGGTTCATGCGCGCGTGTGAATTATCCCGCACACGTATCAATACTGAGACGTCTGTAGCCACCAAAATCAGCAAGAAAAGCTGGGTCCACCATAATGTTGGAAGCCCCTGAGTCCGGATTCCATTGTGCCAATAGTCAATAGTGTAGGTAAGAACTCCAAAGCTCAGCGTGGCATCATGGCCGCTTTCCAAGTGCTGCTGTAATTCGGGGTAGGCACCTCGAAACTCCACGCGCGGATAGCTTCCGTATCGTATCCAAAGGTTTCCCGCCATGCTAAACCATGCTGCGAAGACAAGGACGGCATTTAAATATAAGAGAAGATGCACGCGCTCCATAACTCATCACGTTCTCTCTGTGCACATTTCTATAAATGCCGTATTTCCAATCCAAGCATATTCTACTCAGTGATTTGCGCGTGCACATGTTGTGTTATAACATAATATACTAACATGCAAACCAGTTTGGGTTTGGGGACAAAATTTAACCTTTTTCTCTCTCTCGCTTTAACGGTTTCACCCTCGCTCCTACGCCTACCCCCCCCGCGCCCGCGCGCACGGGTCTTTCATCGCTTGAGCGGTTCGGTCTGACACGGTTTTAAGCTTAATGAAGCGCGCGCAAAAAAAGGGAGGAGGGGGCTTTTTGGCCTAAGGGCAGAGCTACGGTGGAGGAGGAGCTGGAACATACATCTGGATTCTCCCGGTGCCTCGAAACGGTGTTCCTTCGTAGGTTTGCCCTGTGATCACTAGGTCGGCCGGATTGTTTTCACCTGGTATTAGGTAGCCAGCTTTCAGCAAGATGGCTGTCAGTACATCATAGCCGTCAAAGGAAACTACGAGCTCGAAGTCCCTGAAGGTTAGGTATGGCTCGTTTGGAGGACCTAAAGGACTGAACATGCCTTCGAGCAGAATTGTTGCGGGGTCTATATCGGCTGCCGGGATCGCGGTGTGAGGCGGTCCGAACAGTCTTGCTTGCCATGGGTCGGGAACGGGGTTGTCCAGCGTGTAGTGGCTGGGACGCCACCAAACCTGTGCGAGAGTCGCGCGCACAGTGCGCACACGACAGATCGTGAGATCGTCAAAAAACAAAGCGGCCCCTGAAGGGTTCAGGGGAAGTTCCCAGTCAACGGTGACCGCAGAAATCGGCATGTCCGACCTGAGCCCAAGAAACACAGGCGTGAAGCTTTCCACATCTGTGATGCTACCCGTTGCTCTTAACACAGAAACGCTGACTACACCGATCTGACTATCCGAGGCATCTAAGGCGGCTAGGAACATATCCACGTAGACGGGTGCAATCCCAGGGATGTACGTGATGAAAGAGGGAGAAACGAACATACCAACCTCGTTTACCGGTGGGCCAAAATCAATTCTTTCTCCGAAACTATGGACTGCAGCAGTTCCTGAAGTAGCAGCAGATAAAGGCCACCCTAGCGAATTTCCAATCGTAGCAGGGTCTACAACTTGAGAGTAATGAAAGGTGAAATGAGGGATCTGATCACTCAACCAACCACTAAGCCCTTCAAAATCGGTTGTGACCGCTCCTGGGCTGAACTCGCCAGGTGATGACAGCTGCATTACAGTTGCAGAAACAAGAATGGGACTGAACCCTAGAGCCAAAATAGCCATCCAAATCAACCAAAGGATTCTCTTCGTCATTCATTCTCACCTCCTCTAAGCTATAAGATTCAAACGCGCGCAGCAGGTACATAGAGTATAATAAAGTACAGCCAATCTAATCAGCATGCACGCTATTCTCATTTGATGCGTTTGAGTCTTAGGAAGACTCCAAACGCTGCGAAGAATGCGACTAGGCCTAGGATGGTTCCAAATGTGTATTCTGGAATGACGAAAAAGCCTGCGGTCACTTGTATGTCGTTGTCGTCGAGAGCGTCGATGCCGATGTCGTATAGGTCATTGCCATTAACGTCCACAACAATGTCGTACTTGCCTGGCGTAAGCGGAGGACTCCAAATCTGTGTTACGGCTATGTTTCCAGAAGCATCTGAGGTAGCGGTCGTTGCGGTGCCTGCTATGCGGGTTGGGATGGCCATTCCGTCCGTCCACGAAGTGTCGGCCACAACGTAGATGGTATACTCCTGGTCAGGGTCGTACTGGTTGCCGTACATATACACTGTATCTGATAGGGTGAATGTGTCCTTCTTGTTGCCTACCGAATCAGAAGACTCTATAGAAGGACCACCAACGAGGTTGAGGGCGAAATCTTGAACAGTGGTTGCATCCGCGACAACCTCCATGTCCATCACTGTTTGGCTGACGTAGCCTGTCATCTCAGCCGTGACATCGTAGGTCCCCGGAGAAACTTCTATGCTATAGAAGCCTGAGGAGTCAGTGACATCTGCGCCGCCGTTGGCTGAAACAGCGGCCCCTCCTATGGGAAGCAGAGTGTCGGCGTCGGTGACAGTTCCCTCGATCCAGCCAACCTCAACTATTACAGAGAACGCGTAGATGCCTCCGACTTGATTGTTCCACACATCTCCTGCATCGAACACTTCGTTTTGGTTTGAGTCAACCCATATATCGTATTCTCCTGTCGTTAGCGGTTGTGACCACACCAAAGTGACTGGAACATCTCCAGCAGTATCGGTCGCGGCTGAAGCACTTGCAATCGCATTGACCGGCAAGGCGTCTTCTCCGTCTGGGATCAGGTAGATGGTGACGTCTGTTTCCGCTGGAAAGTCTTGTCCTCTAACGTAGACGTTGTCCGACAATGGGAATGTGGATTCTGAGTTGCCAGCAGAATCTGTGGACCAAGCAAGAGCTTCTAGTTCTGCCTGAACAACCGTGGTCACATATGCTGTCCGTGAGATCTGTGAGGCTGGACTAATCTCCATGGCATTCCAGTAGTAAAGAACGGCGCTATCCATTCCGCTCCTGCCTGACGGCGTAAAGTCATAAGCGGTATCATACGCGTCTGACCACGCTGCGTATACGAGTCTGTCGGGTACTGTGGGTGGCGGGTCTACGATGGGCAACACCGCGGAGCCATAGACTGAAAATACTGGAGTAGCAGGGTTATTTGTGGTTTCCCAAAACTGAAAAGTGGGTGAAACCCAATCAGTCTCGGTTTCAGTCCAGCTTTGAGGTGAACCTGGATCCATCCACACCCTAATCCACGAGTCATCTTCGCCGTCGATCATTAAGTCCCATTCATGTCTAACAGCCACGGAATGCGCAGTTGTGTCGTCGTTTTGGATGGTTACAGTCGTTTCTACCATGGTGTCTGCCAGGGTTGTGCCTCGGATGTCTATTAACAAAGTCACGAGAAGATTTTCTGGAGTTGTCCAAGACACTGTCGCTCGAGTGTCACTAACCCTAGTGACCGTGTTGACGTATGAATCCAGATCCTCCACAGTGTATCCAGATGATGGTGTTTTGATGTCTGTTGATGTCACGTACTCTTTGAGTGTGTCTTCAACTCGTATGGTTGTAAATGTGGACCAAGGAGCTTCGCTCGCGCCGTCATAGAAAACGTTCTCTCCCGGGTTTGTGTGACCTGCATCGGTTCTAATGGTGAAAGTTCCAATACCCGAATAGCTTGCGCCGTCTTCAATGATTACCTTCAGTATATTATTGCTGATACTGATACTTCCTGAGCCTTTATGGTCTTTCTTTTCGTGATCAACATTCAGCAAATTGGCAGAAACGAGAAGGACAAGAATCAACAAGAGAATAGCTACTACTTGCTGGAATCTGCTAATGTTCAAATACCCACTTCCAATGTGCGCGCATCGCAAGGTTACTAATGGTACACTGTTTGTTAAACCAAATATAAAACAATATGAAAAAGCCGCAGGAATGGTCTATACAAATCTTCCGTAGTCTTATCCGCGGCGCACTAACCGCTCTTTGTTCCCCCGCGCGCGCAAATCCAAGCACATTTTTCTATCTCGCCAACAGGCACGTCAAAAGCGCGTCTGGGAAGATTCAAGGTCAAAAGCAAACGCCCCTGTCTCAGGGTTAGCGAGATGCGCGCCCAAACTGTAAAAATGCTCTTCTAGAGAATAGTTCTACAAGAATTAAATATAGGGAGATTCCAATCCATATTCCGAAACGGAATGAAGCGCTTCACTGTTTTGATTCCCATACACAATGAAGCCAACATATTGCTACAGAACTTTAATCTTCTAGCGTCTTTTCTTGACACATTCTCACATGACTACGATATCCTTCTGATTGAAAATGGTAGCAAAGATGGTACGGCCGAGCTCCTTAGGAAAGTTGAGCAAATCAACGGAAACGTCTCTTCTGCCGCTATGCCCGAAGCGAATCTTGGACTAGCTTTGTGCAAGGGTATCACGCTTTCTGCGAGTGAATATGTGGTTTACGTACCAATAGATCTCTCAGTAGGTTTAGATTTCATACCTGCAAGCATTCGGTCTTTGGAATTTTGCGACATTGCCGTGGGCTCGAAAAGATTGAAAGCTTCGTCCGATCAGAGGTCGACTCTAAGGAAGTTGTGTTCTATTTGCTACCACTATCTTGTAAAACTGCTTTTTGGAACAGACCTCTCGGATACGACATGTGTGAAAGCATTCAAGAAGAGCAGCATCCTTCCGCTTTTGAGAAGTATTCGCTTCACGCACATTCTCGATACAGAGCTGCTGATCAAAGCTGAAAGAGCGGGGTACAACATTCAGGAGATGCCGGTTGACGTGCGTGACATGAGGCTTCCAAAAGAGAATCTCCTGCTGAAAATTGTGAGAAAATCTGTTGAGCTAATAGCTTTTAGAATCGCTTCGACAGAGGAGACAGCTTGTCTCGAATACTCGTGATAACCTCATCGTTTCCGCGTTATCGCGGAGATCTGAGCGGTTCCTTTCTTTTTGAGTTGTTCAAGCGTGTGGCAAATCAGGGCCACGTCGTTCACGTAATAACTCCACATCAAGATCGTTTGAAAAAACGTGATGTGATGGAAGACGTTTTCGTTCATCGCTTCACATACATGTATCCGACATATCTCCAAACGTTGGCGTACGACTACAGCATTCCTGAAAATATTCGAAAAAGAAGATTGACTTTTCTTCAAGTCATTCCATACGTTCTGTTTGGCATGTTAGAATGTATTCGGTTAGCGAAGAAGGAGAGAATCGACGTCATCGTGGCTTTCTGGACGGTTCCACAGGGTCTGATGGGTGTAATTCTCAAGAGAATCTTCAGAAGGTCTCTCGTCGTTGGTGCTTTTCCAGTGGAACTATCGCTGGCGATGTCAAAATACAAGTTTCTCGTTGGGCTTCTGAAGAAAACGTTTGACAGCGCTGACCTCGTTATTGCCAACTCTGTTTACACGAAAAAGCTAACTGCTGTTTTCAAGGTCCCTTCTTCCAAAGTCAAGGTTGTGTATCCAGGTATTGAGATAGTCAACCCTGTGAAAACCATGAAGGATGTTTCCGGCACGCGAAGGCGATTCAACTTGGGTAAATCATCTGTTATTTTGGCGGTAGGCCGATTAATAGAACGAAAGGGTTTCGAGTATTTGATTGAAGCTATTCCAACTGTTTTGCTCTCTGTCTCTGACGCTGTTTTGGTCATAGTCGGCGATGGTCCTCTGCGGTCTATGCTTGAAGAAAAGGCTAAGCGCCTTGGACTTGAGAGACAGATTTCCGTTTTGGGCAGACTTTCGAATCGTGATCTGTTCGCACTCTACGCGATCTCAGATGTTTTTGTGCTTCCAGCCGTCTTGGATTCTGACGGAAACACTGAAGGTCTCGGTGTGGTTCTTCTGGAAGCTATGAGTATGGCTAGGCCAGTGGTGGCTTCGAAGGTTGGAGGTATACCAGAAGTAGTTGTGGATGAAGAAACTGGAATATTGGTGCAACCGGAAGAATCTGCCGAACTAGCAGACGCGATCGTGAGGATTCTCTCAAACAGGGAGATGTCGCGCAAGCTGGGAAAGAAGGGCATGGAGAGAGCCACGCGAAGATTCAGTTGGAACGCAATAGCCAGCCAGTTTTCGACGATGATTACGAAAGTCGCTCAGTCACCACCTGTCCGTGATCAGCAAAACACTCAAAGGTGCATTTCTCCAGTCGAGAACGAAAGTGGCTTCAGCTTGGAAGGGAGCAGAGGTTGACTCGAATCGAAAGGCAGCGACTAATAGCCTTCGTTGAAGACCTCGGGCTCCTTTTGCTCCTGAACTTGGTTTTCGCGTCTAACTATCTGTTCTCGCCATCAAATCTCATGCTTGGCTTTGCGTACAGACAAGACGCCTACTGGTACATGGTTATTGTGGATCACCTACAAAACTTGCTGGCTGAAGGATTTGTACCGGTCGGCGTCACTTGGTTGAAGTCTACCTACTGCGGCCTGCCTGAAGTGGTGTACGCTGATCCGATGTATTCTATCTCTCTTTTACTGGCCACTGCCACTGGAGATTTTGTTCTCTCATGGAAGCTTACGGTGTTCCTCTTTTACGTCATGGCAAGCCTAGCAATGTATTACTTTGTACATGTTTTGACATCCGATCGCATAGCTTGCCTAGTGTCTTCAACGGCCTACGCGTTCTCTCAGATCTTTGTCTTCGAACTCTTTCTGGGACACCTTTCAATGGTTGTTGGATTCGCTTTGATCCCTTTGATTATAGCAACCTACGTCAAAGCCCTCCGCGGTTCCAGCCCGTTCACAACAGTGTTATCTGCCTTGCTACTCGCTTGGTTAACCGTCGTAAGACCAGACTTCGCTTACTTTACGATTTCGTTTATGACGCTTTTCTTCATCTATTTCATTTTGACCACGCGAGAATGGACAAGAGCTCTGTGGCACACTGGAGCTGCATTTTTCCTAGCGTTTCTGCTAGCGTATCCGATCCTTGAGCCGCGATATCTGTCAACAATTGGAGGTCTCACAGAACATGTAGGTATGTATACATTCGCCTTCTATTCCCCCGAACCGTATCTCCTCTTGATTCCCTACATGAAAAGTCTCGGGGTCTACCTCGGAATAACAGTTCTATTAAACTTCGCAATTGGCGGCTTGGTCACCATGAAGAGGATTCTATTGTCCAAAGCAACGTCCGAAACGGACAAGGACGCTTGTTTCTTCTTCACGGCAGCTTTGGGATACGTGCTTCTGGGTTTGGGAGCAACAACACCACTCTATGGTCTGTTGTACAATCATGTTCCGTTTTTTTCTGTTTTTCGTGTTCCTACTAGATGGCTGGTTGTGGCGCAACTATGTTTGGCGATGATAGCGGGAATAGGCGCGAGTTTCACGATAAGATCTTTGCTCAAGAGGACAAGTCATCAATTGATTTTGACATTGGCTATGATGACAATAGTCTTCTTAGATCTTTCACTCTTTATGGCACCATCAGTATACGAAGAGCAAGGATGGCGACCTCTAGCTGATTACGGGTCCGATTCAGCCTTTTTCGTGTTCCCACAGACTTCCTATGCACCAGAGTTCAATGCGGTGTACAGTCATATTCGCCAAGATACGAGCAGCTCATATAGAGTGTTATCTGCCCCGATTGTATACTCGAGGTCATACTATCACTATGTTCAGTATCTTAGAGAAACTGAGGCTACTCTCGCATATGATTATGTTCAGTTTCCTTTGAGATCGAGATATCAGAGGGAAGTCTACAATGGCTTTCGCTATGGAAACTTCACTGATGACATTGGAGAGCAGATGGCCTTGCTGGGCGTGAAATATCTGGTTTACAATTTCTACTGGGGCGAATGGGAGCGTTTGGTCGCGAGGATGAACGAGACGGACGATCTGAAGTTCCTCAGGCAAGACCAAGGGTACATCTTGTTTCGCAACAACCGATTTGGCGACGTATCTAAAGAAGATAATTTGATTGAGGACGACGGGTTTGAAGAAAGCAGTGAATATTGGATTCAACAAGACGTGGGCGAAGGATTCTCGGAGCTTGACCACACGGTATCTAGATCCGGCGTCTCTTCCATGAAACTAGCCAGCGCTGGAAATGATGGAGTAGCTGCGAGAACTTGCGATGTTGGCTTCACAAGTGAAGCTGAGAAGGAGTACGCGCTTTCAGGTTGGGCAAGGGCTGAAGATGTTTACGGGGAGAATGCAACACTTGCTCTGCAGGCTACTGTTACCTATGCTGATGGGTCACGCTTTGAATCGCCTTGTGCCCTTTTCTCGGTTGAGTCACACGAGTGGGAATATTCCTCGGTCAACTTCAGGGTCAACACGACCAAGGCTGCGGACACTCTCACGGTTTCGTTGATCCTGCAAAACGCCACGGGAAAAGCTTGGTTTGACGATGTCTATCTGGCTGAAACACGGGCAACCGATGCCTGGAGCGGAGGTTACCTGGTTAAAGAGCTCTACACCGATGTGACCGCTTTGCTGTCTGCCCCAAACAAGGCGAATGCAACGATGACCGTTGGTCGAGAAAACGCGATGACGCTGCGACTGCAAATCACTGCGAACGAACCTGTCCACGTGATCCTCAGCGAGTCTTATGATGCCGGATGGCGGATGTATCCTGCCAGCACCTTGGAGCCACTGAGCATGAATGAATACAACAGCTTCATCAGCGTATTTGTTGCTCAACCCGGCGTTTATTCGTTCAGCTTGAAGCTCGAAACGTATTCGGAATCGTTGAACACGATTCTGCTCTACTACGGCGTCGCAGCTCTCGCTATTGCGCTGTTTCTGATTCCGAGAAGCTTCTATGGGAAAGTCGTTTCACAGATGAGAAGTTTCACACGTAATGTCCGAAGGCGTCAATGATGTGGTTGACTTTGTCAATCAGGTCGGTTTTCCAGGGATCGAGGATCCACCCTGCTAGTTTGTTTCTGAAGGCGTTTTCTAGTTTGCGGATCGAGCCGGTATAGGCCCCTGCTTCCACTTGGTGGACTACAGCCTTTATGTCATTGCAGATGGCCTTTCTCCTTTGCTCAACTGCTTTGGGATGGCTGAAGGCTTCCTCGGGGAGGGCTTGTATTTCTGTTTTGAGTTCTTCAAGCAGTTGCAGCAAAGTTGCAGGGGTTTGGTTGTGCTTGGACGCGATGACGGATACTAGGGGAGAACGAACGGTATAACTGAGGATTACAGAACTACCGATGACCAACGCCACAAAAGCTATGCTGTACAGTTTCAAACGAGATCCTCCTCGAAACACGTATTCGAGTTACCGTTTATCTCTACGCGTGGAAATAAGACTTGTGTAGGTTTCCTCTATAACATGCGATGAAGATTTCTATAGTCTTATTTCGGGTCCGCGTCAGTGACAGAGCTCTCGTGGACGCGAAACAGAGTGTTGCTGAACAACTCGAATCTTTTTCAATCACACGTATCTTGCGCGCGCGATTATTCTTCGAGAATTTCGAGCAAGCCGACGATGTTTTTAGAGCCACACCGTGGGCAGGAAGGGTGCTCGGGGTCTTGTTCTTCGTGTTTCCAGTGTGATTGACAATCGAAGCACACGTATCTTTTCAACTGCAGAATCCTCCTCTGCGAATTTCGCCTTGTTTTAGGTAAACGCGGATGTGTAGAAAAGGCATATTCCCGAAGACAGCATATTTCCACGCAACCAATCTTGAATTGACGAAACTGGAGTCGAGTCGCATTTCGTGACTTTCCAGTGTAGTGGTGGGATTCTCGTGGTTTTGTCTGTTTCTAACTCGCGCGCGCGCTGCTGCCGTTGAGATGAGGCTGACCGCCAGGGCCAACGCTATCATGATAGCTACTACAGTATGTGAACTCTGTTGGAGAATTTTCAAAAGACCACAAGGTTGAATTCTTTCGTTAATCTTGCCTGTATAATCAATGCTTATACTATTTGTGAAACTTCTCGGGGGTTGTTCTAGACAAATCTTTCATCCGCGGATGCCTCGCAAATTGAACGCGTGCATTTCGGTAACACAAAGGGATGCAGCACTGCTGGAATGCGCACGCGTAATATCAGGTCTGTCCAGCAGTGCCTCATCCGCATTGTAACGTTGCAGGGTTGTTGGCTTTTTATGGTTTGTTGGGCACGGGTACAAACTG
>JABAOF010028521.1_pt1 | contig 18152 bp, 18 predicted proteins | sample 7062171 | NCBI WGS metagenome assembly JABAOF01 (sample SAMN14538628, study PRJNA623070) | marine sediment metagenome | biome: marine biome [ENVO:00000428]; feature: marine pelagic biome [ENVO:01000023]; material: deep marine sediment [ENVO:00002113] | place: India: Gulf of Khambhat ...
AAATATCTTTCCACACTTGCTCTCTTCTGAGCCGCTTACAATCTTGGGAGGGACCTGTAATTTTGATAATCTTTTGTATTCAGGAATGTTCTTCAAGATTTTCAGTAAATCTTTTAGCTTATAGGGTTTTTCCTTTTCGAATGTTTTTTTCAGATAACTTGTGACACAGTTATCGGCAGGAGTATGGATGCACATCAAGGGAATTCCCAAAACCCTGGCAATATCTACAGACCTGTTATGGTTTACAGGCATCAGTCTTCTCTCTATTTCACTTATTCTTTTTTCCAACAGCTGTTCGGCCACGCTGACAGTTATTCCATAACTTGCCAATAAATCGGCCTGAAGCTTCATCACGTCGTATAACTGGGCAAGAGCATAGCCTTCAGGATGATGGGCGATGATCAGATCGATCTTTTTACCCTGGTCCTTGTTCAGAAGATAGGTAAAGATTATCTCTCCGACTTCCATATCGATCCCGGCAATTACTTTCTTGACTTCTGTATTCAAGTCTCCGTATAAAACTCTTGTATCTGAAAAGGGATTAAACAATCTATCCTTATCATAGTATTCAGCCTCTTCGCCCTTGAGCTTCTTGTATTTCTCTTTTTCTTCCTTCAAGATTCTTTTGATCTCTGCTTTTCCTCTTAAATCGTGTTCAATTCCTATCTCAACAGCTCTTTTGTATAATTTTTCAAGTTTCATAATTCATACTCCTTTTTTTAAGAGTTTCTCCTTATGCTTGTTTGACGCTTATAGTTTCACGCTGCGGATTTCAGAATATATCTTATTATAAATGAGCTTGAAATTTAAAGAACATTATTTGACTATTTTCTCTTAAGTTATTATTTTATAATAAATAAAAATGGACAAAAAGGAAGAATGGGATACTAAATGATTTTCCTGAAATCGCTGAGGCTAAACGGCAAGTAACTGCTTTGCAAACTCCATGATTTTCTACAAAAGGCATTTAAGAAAAAAGCAATTTTCTATTGTAGACCAAAAGGAGGTCTGAAAATGAAGAGACAAGTTGTGGTTCTAATGTTTATTTTCATCTTTTTTCCCTGTGCTATGCTAGCTCAGGACGAGGGTTTTGGATTAGGTTTTATAGTGGGTGATCCGACTGCTGGGATTAGTTTTAAGAAATGGGCTGGAACTAAAACAGCCTTTGACGGTGCAGTTGGATGGTCATTAAGGGGCCAGGATTCACTACATTTGCACGCAGATTATCTGGTCCACAACTTTGATCTGATTAAAGTGGAAAAAGGAAGGCTTCCTGTTTATTTCGGTCTTGGAGCTAGACTCAAGCTTGAAACCGGCAATACTATGTTTGGAGCTCGAATCCCCATAGGTGTTTGCTACATGTTTGATGATGCATCAATAGATATTTTTTCTGAGATTGTCCCCATATTTGAGTTAGCACCTGATACAGGCTTTGCAGTCGCGTGGAGTATTGGCATCAGGTATTATTTTAAAAGCAAATAAATAAAAAGCAACTTATTATCCCCAACTTAGGCATTCGCTGCAAATTTAATAAAGAATTTTGATAATGAACACGAAAAAATTAAAAGCTGATGCCTTAGCTATTTTTAACGCAGGAGTCAAAGCTGTTGACCCTGTCATTGCCGTCAAACGTCATCTAAGACTTGAAGATGGCATTTTATCAATAAAAAACCGTACCTATGACCTTGCGAGTTATGAAGGGGTCTATGTCATCGGGGCAGGCAAGGCTTCGGCCGCCATGGCTCAACCTATAGAGGATATTCTAGGCGATCGAATAATAGCGAGTGCTGTCAACGTCAAGTACGAGCACGCAATCCCGTTAAAAATCATCCGCGTCAATGAGGCAGGACATCCTATCCCCGATGAAGCGGGCCTCAAGGGAACCCAACAAATCATTCGACTCCTTCAGAAAACAGGAGAAAAAGACCTTGTCATTTGTTTGATCTCTGGAGGTGGCTCAGCCCTACTGCCCTGCCCAGTCGAAGGATTAACGTTAGAAAATAAGCAACTGGTAACAAAATGCCTCCTGGAAGTTTGTGCAACTATTCACGAGATAAACGCAGTGCGCAAACACATATCAAAGGTTAAAGGCGGGCAGTTAGCGCGATTAGCCTATCCATCTACTTTAATCTCCCTGGTTCTATCTGATGTCATCGGCGATAAATTGGATAGCATCGCTTCAGGACCAACTGCTCCCGACACCAGCACATTCGGCGATTGTCTTCGTATTCTGGATAAGTACAGCATTAAGCAGAAAATCCCTGCCGCTGTTCTCGAGCATTTAGAGAGAGGTGTTAAAGGTGAGGTTGAAGAAACGCCCAAGGCCGATGATCCTGCCTTTAAGAAGACTCAGAATGTAATAATCGGAAGCAATATTCTGGCTGTCAAGGCAGCTAAAGAGAAAGCCCAAGAACTGAAGTATCACAGCCTGATCCATTCTTCTTTCGTTGAAGGCGAAGCGAAAGAAGCGGCTAGAGTGCATGCCGCTCTAGCCAAGGAAATTCTAACCACTGGCTCTCCTGTCCCCAGGCCTGCCTGCGTCGTTTCTGGCGGGGAAACGACAGTCACCATTCGGGGTAAGGGACTAGGAGGGCGCAATCAGGAGTTTGCGCTGGCGGCTGCGATCGAAATTGATGGATTGGAAGATGTTGTTATTTTAAGCGGCGGCACGGATGGAACAGATGGACCGACAGATGCTGCTGGCGCGCTTGCTGATGGAGAAACGGTGAGTCGAGCTAAAGAGCAAGGACTGGACGCAGAACAGCACCTATGGGAAAATGATTCCTATCATTTTTTTAAGCCTCTTGGCGATTTAATCATCACTGGACCAACTCTTACCAATGTCATGGACCTGCAATTGGTGATAGTGGGTTGAAAAGTTCTTTCCAATTTTTAATAGCTATTTCTAAGAGAAAAATATGCTTAAGTACGAATAAGAAAGATTAGGTAGAAATTTTGATATAATATGACATTAAGGTTTCCCTATTTTTCAAAAGTGCGATAACAATTTGCTAGTATTTTAAAGGAGGAATCGTGAAATTTCATACTGCACTCAGACCATGGGCAAACAGGCGCCTGGAGAAGATTGATTATGTTGATATCATAGTGGGGATTCCCTGTTTCAACAATGATTCCACGATTGAGCATGTTATCGATATGGTAAGCGAAGGCATTGCTGAATCCTATAAAGATCTGAAGGCTTTAATCATAATATCAGACGGTGGCTCCACCGACGACTCCAGAGAAATTGCTAGGGATAAAACCGTCCATCCCTTCTTAGAAAAAATAGTAACAATCTATCGAGGAATCCCCGGCAAGGGGAGTGCGCTCCGAATGATTTTCGAGTCAGCCTCCTTCCTCAAAGCAAAGGTCTGCCTCTTGTTCGATTCTGACTTAAGGAGTATTACACCCGAATGGGTTAAAGCTCTTGCAGATCCCGTATTGAACCATGGACATGACTTTGTAGCGCCCGTCTACACTCGTTATAAATACGATGCAACCATCACCAATAACATCGCTTATAATTTGACCCGTGCTCTTTATGGCAAGAGGGTACGCCAGCCCATAGGAGGCGATTTTGGCCTTTCCAGAAGTATGATCAAATGCTATTTCAACTATGGTGAAGATATATGGGTGGCTGAAATTGCAAAGTTTGGGATTGACATCTGGATGACGACTTCAGCCATTTTGGAGGATGTTTCCATTTGTCAAGCTCATCTGGGAACCAAAGTTCATGATGTCAAGGACCCTCTTGAAAACCTTGGTCCGATGTTCAGGCAGGTGGTCTATCCTCTTTTTCAATTGATGGAGGATTATTCGGGTAAGTGGCGAAAAATAAGGAAAAGTATCCCTATACCCACGTATGGAACTCCCATTCAAAAGGAACCCGAAGCTTTTTCGGTGGATCTTCCAGGAATGATTGAAAATTTCAAGGGAGGATTTAAAAACTTGTCAGTTCTTTGGGAAAAGATCATAAATCCGCAGAGCTTTGCTACAATCAAAAGCTTATTCAAAAAAAGGAAAACAGAAAATTTCCTCATGCCCACAGAAGATTGGGCAAAGATTGTCTACGATTTTGCATCAGCCTTCCATCAATGGAAAAGGGATAGGGGAAAGCTGGTGGAAATCATGAGGCCTCTTTATTATGCTCGTGTAGCCTCTTTTATCAATAGAACTAAGGATATGAACCATAAACAGGCTGAGGAGATAATAGAACAACAAGCTCAAACCTTTGAAGAGTTAAAGCCTTATTTGTTGAAAATATGGGAAAAGGAATAATCGGTCTTCATTCAAAGAGACAATCCAGATGAGAAAATTGAAAATTCTGTTTGCTTCATCTGAAGTCGCCCCTTTCGCTAAAACAGGAGGGTTAGCCGATGTCTCGGCATCGTTGCCAGAAGCTATCGCCTCTTTAGGATATCAAGTGCGAGTCGTCATGCCCATGTACCGATCTGTAAGAGAAGGGAATTTTAAATTAAAATCTCTAGAAAAATCATTAGAGCTTTCGTTCAGGGGAAGATTATTAAAAGATAAAGTTTTTTATTCAGAGATTTCTCCTAATCTTTTGATTTATTTTATCAAACGAGATGAATTCTTCGATCGAGACATGTTATACGGTACTTCAAAAGGAGATTTTCCTGATAACGCTGATAGGTTTATCTTCTTCAGCAAAGGAATCCTGAGTTTGTGTAAGTTAACCGACTTTAACCCTGATGTTATCCATTGTAACGATTGGCAAACTGGCTTGGCGCCGGTTTACTTAAAGAGTCTGGATAAAAACGATCCTTTTTTTCGTAATGCTCGAACCATCTTCACCATCCATAATCTAGCCTATCAGGGTGTTTTTCCTGAAGAATATATGGCTATCAGTGAGTTACCTCCTGAGTTTTTTTCAATAAAGGGTCTTGAATATTATGGCAAGATAAACTTTATGAAAGGGGGAATTTTATTCTCTGACGTCATAACCACGGTTAGCGAGAAATACGCTGGGGAGATTCAGACTTCTGAATATGGATACGGATTGGATGGCGTTCTGAGGGACAGGGCCAACGACATCTACGGTGTCTTAAATGGAGTGGATTATACTGAATGGAATCCAGAAACAGATCCTCATTTGGACGCTAATTATAATGCAAAAGATTTATCTGGAAAAAGGAACTGCAAAGAAGAATTGATTGAGATTTTTAAGTTAGAAGGATCAGTAGAGACTCCTCTCATAGGGATAATTTCACGACTTGCTGACCAGAAAGGATTTGACATTCTTGCCGATGCGATGGATGAATTAATGAGAATGAAATTATTAATAGTTTTATTGGGAAAGGGAGACGAAAAATACGAGAAAAAATTTGCTGAATTAGGGGAAAGATACAAGGGTCGCTTGGGAGTTAAAATCGCTTTCGATAATGTTCTTGCCCATAAGATTGAGGCTGGCTCTGATATGTTCTTGATGCCTTCGCGCTACGAGCCTTGCGGTCTTAATCAGATGTACAGTTTAAAGTATGGGACCATTCCCATCGTGAGAGCCACCGGTGGATTGGAAGATACAATAAAAGAATTTGATCCTGAGACAGAAAAGGGGAATGGTTTTAAANNCACCAGGAGCTATGATAGAAGAAGTAAAGAAGGCTTTGGAGACTTATCAGAATAGAGATCTCTGGTTGAGACTCATGAGAAATGCTATGAAGGAGGATTTTTCCTGGAAGAAGTCAGCCCTTAAGTATATTGATATTTATAATCAAGCTTTAAATAAAATTTAAATAGTTTTTTCTGGAGAAATCTATATATGGATTTGATTTGGAGCCTGATTCTTGGCCTAATTTGTTTGCAGTTCTTCAATGGGATTTCTCTCTGTAATTTGCAGAATTCGATTCAATCCTTGGTTTTATCTGGAGATAAAGAAGAAGGGTGAGAAAAAGAGCGAGCGGCATCCTTCTCCATGTCACATCACTGCCTTCTTTGTATGGTATCGGAGATTTTGGTTCAGGGGCTTACAGGTTTGTTGATTTCCTTTCTCAGGCTAAACAGAGTTACTGGCAAATTCTTCCTTTAAAGGCTATAAATTCGGCTTTTGACACTTCCCCTTACCACATCATATCTGCTTTTGCTAACAATAAATTACTGATAAGCCCAGAGCTTTTGGTTAAAGAAGGCTTACTTAACAAAGCAGATTTAGAACCTATACCAAAATTTCCCCAAGATAGAGTCAATTATAAAGCTGTTATCAATTACAAGAAGAATCTTTTTCGCAAGGGATTTGAAAACTTTAAAAAAAGAAAAACCGATTATGAATTTGATAAATTTTGCTCTGAAAATTCTTCTTGGCTGGAGGATTTTGCTGTATTTATGGCGATCAAGACTCATTTTAAGGGCCGAGTTTGGAGCGAGTGGCCTATTGAATTAAGAGACAGACAGCCTGAAGCTATTAAATCGTTCAAGAAGGATCTTCGCGAAGAGATTGAGATGCATAAGTTTCTTCAGTATGTTTTTATTCGACAGTGGCTCTTACTTAAATCTTATTGCCATGGAAAAGGGATTCGTATAATCGGGGATATGCCTATTTATGTGGATTATGATAGCGTCGATTGTTGGACTCATCCAGACATATTCAAACTGGATAAAAATAAGAGACCTTATGCTGTTTCTGGTGTTCCACCAGATTATTTCAGTAAAACAGGGCAGCTATGGGGCAATCCCCTTTACAGATGGGATGTCCTTAAGAAAAAGGGATATGATTGGTGGATTCGAAGAATAGAAAACGACATAAAACTTTATGACATCGTGAGAATTGACCATTTTCGTGGCTTTGTTGGCTATTGGGAAGTCCCAGCCAATGAGAAGACGGCTGTTAAAGGGAAGTGGGTGAAGGCTCCTGCTTTGGACTTTTTCAATCAACTGAAAAAGCGGTTCCATCGATTGCCTATCATTGCCGAAGACCTCGGTTTTATCACTCCTGATGTGAAGAAGGTTATGGAGCATTTTGCATTTCCTGGGATGAAAGTGCTTCTCTTTGCCTTTGGCAAGAATGATCCAATGCATCCCTATCTGCCTCATACTTATGAGAAAAATTGTGTGGTGTATACAGGAACTCACGACAACAACACAGTGAGAGGATGGTTGAAAAGAGAAGCAAAACCTGGAGAAAAGAGGCGAGTTTTTCGTTATCTTGGTCGAAAAGTGGCAGAGCAAGAAATAAATTGGGAATTTATCCGTCTGGCTATGATGTCAGTTGCAAACACTGTGATAATCCCCATGCAAGATGTTCTGGGGCTGGGAGAGGAGGCGAGGATGAATCGACCAGCTACGAGCAAAGGCAACTGGCAGTGGCGACTTTTGCCTGAGCTGTTAACATCCTCATTAACAGATAAACTTTTGGAAATTACAGAAACCTATGGAAGAGCCTAAAATATTTTTCTGCAAAATCTGGATAGCTAAAAAGAGAAGAGTTAATTTGTAGCTTCTGATATCTCTGTCAGCATCTCTTTTACTTTCCCTTTCTCCAAAATCTAAAAGCATCAATGAGGGGGGAGGGATAAATATAGTGCTTTCTAAAGGGAAATATGCCTTCACTTACTAGGCTGACATCTTCCATTGTGTAGAATGCTTTGGGATTAAATCTTTGGATGATCTCTGCGATTTTTTCATAATCATGACGTCTAATTACCATGTAAATAACATGAACTTGTCCCTTGATGCCTTGAGCATCCAGGCTAGTCACGCCATATCCTGCTAATCTTAGATAGTTGATAAGTGGTGTTGCGTCTTTCTGAGTGATTATACGGATTATTGACCTGCCAATGGCCAATTTTTTTTCAATGATAATTCCGATTAAAGTACCCATTCCAAAGCCAGCCCCGTAGGCTATATAGCAAACAAAGTTATTCAAATTTTGCATAATTACTCTGATAGCAAGAAGCCAGATTATGACTTCAAAGAATCCAACAATAGGTGCAAAATATTTTAGTCCTCTAGAGATAAAAACAATGCGAATTGTGCCCAGGCTAACATCGAGAACTCTGGCCAGAAAAATAAGAAGCGGTAGAATCACCCACACGAAAAATCCTGATCCAGCAATCGCTTCCAGATTCATATGAATAATCTCCTCTAAAGAAATATTTTATATTTTATTCAAAAAAACGTAACTTATGGTTTGTACTCTTCATTTTGTTCAGGATCATTTTGAAAGGATGAGGGAAGTCATCTATTCTTTCTCGTAATGGGGTAACTTCTATGGGAAATATGTTCAAGAGGAGGGAGTAACGGTTCCTAACAGAGAGAGGCGGAAGTTTTAAAGATGAGATTTGGTCTTTAATTTTATCAGTTCGCAGAGAGAGATGGAACTCCCCCTCTGAAAATTTCTTTACTGATAAAAGAAATTTATATTATAGTCTTAACTGCTATTTCTTTTTACCTTTAGCCTTACCTTTAGGTTTGGTTGTTTTTTTTGTTGCTTTTTTAGTCTTTGCTTTCTTAGGCATAATTCTTCTCCTTTTTTTAGGATGTCCTCTCTGTCACCTTAATTTATTCTCCTGATTACTATTATTAATTGAAATAATATATATTTTAATTTTATAAAGTCAACTTATTTTTTTAATATTATATAAATTATTTAATTTAAGGTTGATTATTTTAGAGAAATTTATATAATAACTGTGTAAATATACAATCATTGAAATGTTGCGGTCACTAAAACAATTTATCATAAGGAAATTAAGAGAACCGACAGAAAAACAACTTGATAAGGATATTGAATGGGTATGCAATAGCTTTGGTTTTATAACACCACGGGACCAAGATAAGACTGCTTTTATAATACTAAAAGCCTTGATTAAATCAGCTAAAGAAAATAAAGGTTTAACGAGTGAAGAATTAGCAGAATTAGTGGAACCCACGATAGGTTCAGTAATTTACCATTTAAAAAAATTAATGAAGGCAGGCCTTGTTGTTAAGTTGGACTCAACCTATGAGCTTAGAATGAAAAGCCTTTTGGCGACAATAGAAGAAATAGAGAAAGAAATTAGCTTGACCTTAGCTGATATTAAAAAAATAGCCGAGGATATTGATAACAAAGTAGGATTAGAACATAGATAATAAAGAAAATACATAATAAATATTTCCCTGGATGCCAAGAGAGCTCTCATCTCTTTCTGTTTCTCTACTTGAGGTAAACCAGTGAAGTTCGGTTATAATTTTTCAAATCAATTGTTAAAAGATCCATTTAATTATAGTGAAGAACGCATATTCAAATTATTCTCAGGGATTAAAATAGATTGTTTGGAAGTACAATTGGCAGCTGTAGGAATCATAGACAGCATGGGCAATGTAGATAGGACACAGAAAGAAAAAATTAAAATGTTGCTCAAGAAATATAGAATCAGCGTTGGCTCTGTCCATGCTCCTTATCCTTACTATGTTTCAAATTATTTAAATTTTAAAAAAGGAATGCTTCATAAAAGGGCACTCAAGAGTTTGAAGAACAGTATTAATGTAGCCAATGAATTAGGTGTAAATATAGTCGTAATCCATCCTTCACATTCTTTAGGCTTCTATAAAAATGATATCGAGTATGAAAGAAATATAACAGATATTATTGTTGAGAATCTGAGTATAATCAGGGATTACATCGAGAAGAAAAAATTTAACATTAAAATTGGCATAGAAACCATGGCTCCTAAAAAAGATAGAGTTATAGTTGGCGACAAACCACAGGAAATTGTAAACATAATAAAAGCTTTGGATAGCAAAAAAATAGGAGCAACATGGGATATGTGCCACGCTTATAGGTCTTTAGTCAAATACAACTTAAAGTTAAAAAATTTTAAGGAACTGGCAAGGTATACGTACCATATACATTATTCTTCTTTCTCTCCGATACTGTCCCAGTGTCATTGCCCAACTAACTATGGCAGAGAAAAACCGATTCAGAAAATGATTTCTTTACTCAAAGATTATAACGGCATTGTTATTAATGAGATTTCACCAATAATGTTGATCTATCTTAACCCAAAAAGAACGTTAAAACAGTGGTTTAACCTGATTTTAAAACAAAGCAGAGAGGATTTTAAAAAATGGATGCATTAATCTTAGCTGCCGGAGACGGAACCAGGTTATTTCCTTTAACTAAGGATAAGCCAAAGGTGATGATAAAGATTTATGGGATTCCTATACTTGAGAGGTCTTTGCATGTTCTAAAAAATGTAGGGGTGAAGAGAGTTGTCATCGTAATTGGATATAAAGGAGAGGTAATAAAAAGGTATTTTGGAGATAAATGGGGGGGAATTGAGATAATCTATAAAGAAACAGATTGGCACGAAGATGGCATATTAAAGTCTGCTATTAAAGCAAAAGACGCTTTTAAAAACAGGTTTATTTTTTTGTGTGGAGACACAATACCTGAAGAAAAAAGTCTGAAGTTAGCATTAGAAAAGAAAGGAGATATAGTTATTAGCGTTAGAAACTTGAAAGAAGATTCTGTTGTCGCTGAACTTTTAGAAAGCGGAATAGTCAGAAACATCGGAATGAGAAAAGATATGAAAAAGTTCAATGTCACGGTTGCAGGAATTTCAGTTAATGAGCCTGTATTTTTTGATGCTGTTGAGGATTGTATTAATAATAAAAAATTTGACAGACCTGACGCTCTACAGTGGATGATAAAAAGAGGATACAAAGTGAATTCTTTTAATATTTCAAATGACATACTTTTGGAGATCGATAGTTTTAATGACCTCAGAGCAGCTAAGAAAGTCATTTTTGAAAGGGCTGTGAGGCAAAGAATAAAAAATCCGGGTTTGTTCAAGAAATTGTTTAATTTCCCGATATCCAAACCACTTACCAAATTAGTGGCTAGAACAAACTTGAAACCAAATCAGATAACATTCATTTCATTGTTGATTTTTATAGCTGCAGGAGTTTTCTTTTCATTGAAACATTTTATTATCGGTGGAATTTTATGTTATTCAGGCGCCATGTTCGATGCTGTTGATGGAAAGATATCCAGGCTTAAATTCAAAAGTTCTTACCTTGGAAAATTTTTTGATTCTGTGTCTGATAGGTTTTGCGAATTAAGTGTCGTTATTGGTTTAACATTTGGCATGTATTTTTCATTGCATAACAATCTAATTTTCTTTTTAGGATTATTATCTGCTTTCTTTATATTAGGAAGATTCTACTCACAAGGGCTATATTATGAATATATGAATGAGAGAATTCACAGCTCAAAAAAATGGAAAGGAAGCAAATCAGCCAAAATTGTAGAGTTAGCTAACAGGGATTTAAATTTTTTTATTGTGTTAATCTCGTGCTTAGTCGGTTACCCTATCATAGGTCTGGGTTATATGGCTTTTTCTGCAGCGTTGGCGTTCTTTATAAGAACATTTCAAACAATGATAGTCCTGAAGACGACAAAAAGACAAGTCGCATGAGTTCGTTCATAAATACTCAAAAAGGGCGTTTTGAAGCCTTATTTACTGTGATGCCTAAAGGTTTGAGTAGGAAAGCAATTTATATGAAAGAGGAGTAAGAATTGATGAAGAAATTGTATATAGGATTCTTATGTTCACTACTTATTTTCTTGAGTAGTGCAGCCGTTCAGGAGGAGTATCTAGACGTACCCTTCGTGCCGACACCATATGAAGTTGTAGAAGAAATGCTAAGATTAGCAGATGTGGGCAAGGATGATATAATCTATGACCTCGGCTGCGGCGATGGACGTATCGTCATTATGGCTGCAGAAAAAACGGGCGCACGCGGAGTTGGAATCGATATCGACCCTCAACGCATCAAGGAGAGCAGAGAAAACTCGATCAAGGCGAAAGTAACCAACAGGGTGCGGTTTTTGCAGAAGGACCTTTTTAAGGCCAATATCAGCAAAGCAACTGTAGTAACACTATACCTGACATCGGATGTTAACCTTAAAGTTCATCCGAAACTTTTACGAGAGCTAAAACCGGGCACAAGGATTGTATCGAACGATTTTGATATGGCTGAATGGGAACCCGATAAGACCTTAGAGGTAACTAGCGATTACGAAAGCTACACCATTTATTACTGGGTTGTTCCTGCAAATGTATCAGGCACTTGGGAGTGGATAATGCCAGCCAGCTCAAGAAAAGAGCGGTATATACTGAAACTAGATCAGTAGTTTCAGAAGGTTAAGGGGATTATCACCGCAGGAACCACTAGAATGATTATAAAGGATGAAGAGCTTAGGGGAGACAGATTGCGATTCACTCTAGTTAAAGAGGCGATGGGCAGAACAGAAGATATGTTATTTGAGGGGCGTGTGAACGGCAACTCTATTAAAGGCAGCGTTATATTTAAGCCTGGACAAATGGCCAAAAGAAAAGCATGGAAAGCAAAACGAAACGCTTATACTGTCGCTCCGTGGGATAATAATCCTCGCTTAAGGATTTTGGACTAACTTCTCGATTTCCCTTTCTAACTATTCAATCTTTCCTTCGCGTAAATATTGAGCTGCCATCTCAGGGGTGGATGGATTTATGTAAAAACCGCTTCCCCACTCAAAGCCTGCTATTCTAACAAGCCTGGGGATAATCTCAAAATGCCAGTGATAATCATACTTAAGGGTGACCCATTGGTCTGAAAACTTGGGTTTTGCCTCGATATTCGGCGATGTGTTAAGAACAAAATTATGAGGTGGGTCATGGAGCACATTTTTTAAGCGGGAGAGAATATTTTTCAGAAAATTAGAGAATCGTTCTAACTCCTCATCGGAGACCTCGGCAAAGCTATAGTTGTGGTTAACAGGCGCTATGAAGATTTCAAACGGAAAACGCGAGGCATAAGGGGCAACGGCAATAAATCCATTTTCTGAAGAAATGATCCTGGAACCTGTGTTTATTTCCTGCTGGATGAGGTCGCATATGAGGCATCTCTCCTTCCTTTCATAGTGCAGCCTTGCAGCATCAAGTTTAATGCTTACATTTCGTGGAACAATCGGGGTAGCAATCAATTGGGAATGGGGATGGACCAATGAAGCTCCAGCCCTTTTCCCGTGATTTTTGAAAATTAATACATATTTAAAGCGAAAATCTCTATAAAGGTCTCTAAGCCTCTCCCTGTAAGCGATAAGTACCAATTTGATATGTTCTGATGAGAGATCTGCCATGCTGAGATCATGCTGCGGAGTCTCTATGATCACTTCATGGGCTCCTGTCCCTTCGATCATATCGTAATAACCTACACCAATTCTTTTGCCCTCTGGTCCGATATTCAGAGCGGGGTATTTATTCGGGACAACTCTCACCTTCCATCCTGGAGAATTGGGAGAGGAATTATGATCTCTTATTGCCCATATTTCAGGAGGAGTGGAAGATTCATTGCCTTCATCAAAGGGACAAAGCTTTAAATGATTATATTTAGTTGTATCCTGCAAATCTGAAGGTCTGGCATTTCTTTCAGTGGCAATGATTACCCATCGATGCTGCAAAGGGTCATATCTGAGTTCTGGCATTTATATCTCCTTTTTGATGCTAAATAACTGTACCATCAGGAATGATTTCATTCTTAGGGATAACAATAATTCCGTCCTTAATCACATAATTTTCCGAAGTCTCATCACTAACGCCCCTAGCATTAATAAGCTTCACTCCCTTTCCGATGCGTGCATTCTTATCGATAATTGCTTCCCGAATTTCACAGTTGCTTCCTATTCCAACATGTGGAATACCTGTTTTATCATTATGGGCGATTTCCTCAACTGTCTCAAAAAAATCAGCGCCCATCAAGACAGCGCGCTCAATAACAGAGTTTTTTCCGATTCGGGAACGTATTCCGATTATAGAATGATTAATTCTTGCATGGTTGATAATACTTCCCTCGCACAAGATGGAATTGTTGACTTGCGAAGATATAATTTTGGAACCTGGCAGAAAACAGGCATGGCTGAAAATGGGAGCTTCTTCATTGTAGAAATTGAATGCGGGAAGAGGTTGTGTCAGAGCAATGTTGGCTTCAAAGAATCTTCGTAGCGTGCCGATATCTTGCCAGTATCCGTCAAAAAAATATCCATATACTTTTTTTCTCTTGATAGCAAAAGGCATGACGTCTCTACCGAAATCCTCGAATTCGGTATTTTCCAACAATTCTTTAAGAACTTCCCGATTAAATAGATAGACACCCATTGAAGCAAGATGTGTCCTGCCTGCTGCTTCTAATTGGAATTGTTGAAAAGCTTCCTCCGGAACTTTCATTTTATCCAGTTCTTCATGCTCCTTTGGTTTTTCACAGAAGTCTACAATTTGGCCATCTTTGTTTACTTTCATCACTCCAAACTGGGGGGCTTGATCATAGTGAACCGGATACACAGAAATGCTGATATCAGCCTTTTTCTGAAGATGAAAATCAATAAATTTATTGAAATCCATTCGGTAGAGATGGTCGCCTGAAAGGATTAAAACCAGCTCCCATTCTTTTAAAAAACGTAGATTTTGTCTGACAGAGTCGGCAGTTCCATGATACCAATCAGCACTTTCGATTGTCTGTTGGGCGGAAAGAATGGTTAAAAAATCTTTGCTAAAGTTATCAAAGCGGTATGTGTGGAATATATGACGGTGAAGCGATTCACTGCTAAACTGGGTTAGTATGAAAATTTTCCTTAAGCCGGAATGTATACAATTACTTATGGGAATATCAATGAGCCGAAATCTTCCTCCAATAGGAACTGCTGGTTTGCTCCGCTTTTTTGTTAGTGGATAAAGTCGTCTGCCCGGGCCACCCGCTAAAATTGCTGTTACAACACTTGCCATGGTAGATTTCTCTTTTTAAGTTTATGAATAAGCATATAAGAATTTAATAGAAATCAGACTAAAAGTAAAGAATTTTGAGATTATTGGGACTTTGAAAGGCCTCTTTATTAAAATGTTTGGCTTTGTCCTAAAATTGCGTGATTATATGTTTTTATGAACGACCGAAGGAAGCGTGGCAATCTACCGTTGCGAGCGAAGCTTGGTAATCTCATACAATAAATTGTCATTGCGAGCGAAGCGTGGCAATCTCGAATGAAGCTCTTTAGCTATTTTCTTTTTCCACCACTTCCTGCAATTTTTTTAAGAAATCAGGGACGGCCGATATAACTCTGCTCCAGTTGGGGATAAGAGGAGAGTAGAGGGGATCTTCCTGGAATTCTTTCCCGGCTATCTGAATGGCTCTTGTAAAAGCCTCAACCATTTTTGTTTCCTGGTGGCGGTCAAAGAAGAGACCGTTGATAGCCGCGTCATCATTATAGCGTTTAATTGTATCCTGCGCTGTGCGGAGGTAGGTAACTACCAAAGTGTTTAAAAGGCTTTCGCTCAAGGCAGCCCCTTCAATGGCGAGATTTCTGAAGATTGCTTTGGCAATATCTATGGACATCTTCATCAAACCAGTTTTTGGATCATCTGCTGAGAGGGGCTGATGCTTATGCTCGTAGGTTTCACAGAGTTCAACCTGGCAGATTCTTTTAAGAGAACAGTTTCGATAGACTTCTGATAATGTCTCAACTTCAATTCCCCAATCACCAGGTATTCGGTTGATGCGCGCAAGGTCGGAAATCATGGCAAACTCTCCAGCGAGGGGGTAACGAAAACTATCTAAATAGGCAAGCAAAGGTAACGGTCCCAAAAGTTTCTCTAAACTCCGGATGATAGGAGTAACGAAAAGACGAGTAACTCGCCCGTGCATTCGGTCAGTAACCCGAGCATAATAACCTTTACAAAATGCATAATCTATGCTAGGTGATGCGACCGGATAGCATAATCTCCCGAGGAGCTCTCTGGAGTAGTTGACAATATCACAATCATGCAAGGCAATGACTTTGCTTTCTTCTCTGGATAGTATGTATCCATAGGCTGTCCAGCAAGAACGACCTTTGCCGTCTTCGCCAACGAAAAGGCCGTTCTCCTCTAGGAGTTTGTAAAGTTTTCCTATAGCTGGACCAGTATTCCATATAACGCGAGTTCTCTGGGGCAAGGAGGAAAAAAACTCTTTTGCCTTTTTAAACTGTTCTTGATTTGTTCTTCCCATGGTTACTACAATCTCGTGGATGTAAGAGACTTCCTTAATTTCCTTTACAATTTGTTTTATTGCGGGGGCCTCCAATTCTGCATAGGTGGAGGGGAGAACCAGGGCTATAGGGCGGTGGCGGTTAAATTCAGATAATTCACTTTCCATCCGTCCAAGATCGGGGCTGCCAAAGCGATGAAAAGTAGATATCACACCAGTTTGATAAAAGTCTGCCATGTAGCCCTCCTTTGTAAGTGATTTTATGTTTTACAAGAGTTTATCCAATAACTTTAATAGAGCATCGTTCCAACCAGTTGGGCCAACTCCGGAAGCCAAGATTATATTATCAAGCTTTACCAAAGAATCATAACTGCCATCAGGCTTTTTAACCAGAATAGGATAATCAACAGCTTTAAGCATCGGCAAGTCATTGGAGCTATCTCCAACGGCTATTGTTTTTAATTTCTCAGATTTCTCTCTGTATATGTTTTTAAGCATCAAGACTGCCTTTCCTTTATCATTTTGGCCAGTGAGATGATAGAAGCGTCCACCCTTTGTGACCTGAAGGTTTAAACGACCAGCAATTTCTTGAATTTCTGACTCAGAAGCCTCTTCCTCAAGTATAAAAGGTTCGTCATATTCTCTCTTCTTTGCCAGTTTAGCTTGGTCTAAGGAAAATCCACAGAGATGAGCCACCTCCTGAAAGTTAAGATCTCCAAATCCTTTAACCTTCCCTTGCGTGAGGGCTCGCATCTTTTTAATTGCATCTCTAAGATGAAAATAAGGAGTACCGAGCTCAACTATGAGATAATAAGGATCTTCTCTGGCAAAATTGAACTTTTGGGAAAAGTATCCCTTTGGAATAAACACTGCCCCACCATTCTCCGGGATAAAGGGATGAGCATTACCCAGCTGCAATCTGACTTCCTCAATTTCAGCTCTTGTCTTACTGGTGCAAAAAATAAGAGGGATATTTTTCTCTTTCAGGGCTCTTATAGCAGGAAGAGCCTTTTCAAAAGAATAGGTTTTGTGATCGAGAAGTGTTCCGTCTAAATCAGTAAAAACCAGGAGGTGGCAGTCCTTCCCATGAAAGTTTTCAGTCAAAAGAACATCCCCAAAAGTTTTTATAACATCAGATTGTAAAAGATTTTTCATAATATATTAAAATTATTGCCGTATGTCAAAGGCACATAAATCGGTGTGGAATATAATAGCCCGCTTGCCTGATAATAAAGTCATGAACCAAGGCAAGTAACAAATACCAAGGGAGATGTTACACATCAAAACGATAATTACCTATTAGGTCTTACTATTAACGATAATTTCGTTTAAAATATCTCCAAGATACGACGTAATTTTATGGATTAAATTAAATTTTTCAGGCTTAGAAAGCTGAACTTTATGTGAAAAAAAATGACTCAGGGAGGCAGTTAAAATGAGTAGCTTGTATTTCCTTTTTCCTGCTCTGCTTGCGATATTAATTTCTTTTCTTTTCGTAAGGGGTGCTGGTATCGCTTTGATGATGACAGGATTGGAAAAAAATAAGGCGAGATTTCAAGCATTATCGGCATTCTCAGGAACTGGATTTACAACAAAGGAAGCAGAATTTGTCATGAAACATCCTGTAAGAAGGAAGATTGTCACCTGGCTAATGATTATGGGAAATGCAGGAATCGTTACGGTTATTGTAACAGCTACTTCCTCTTTAGCCACAAGTAGAGGATATCAACTGCCAATTAATGTCTTAATTCTTGTTGTTGGAGTATTTCTGATATACAAGATTGCAACTTACAGGAAATTTACGAGAAGATGGGAAAACTTTATAGAGAAAAAGCTGATAAAATCACCAACGTTTGAAGAAGCTGCAACCGAAGATCTTCTTCATTTCCTCGAGGGCTACGGTCTTGTAAAAAAAATTATAAGCGAAGACTCTCCTTTGATTGGATGTTCTCTGTCTGAATGTAAATTAAACGAGAGAGGATTGTTGGTTTTGGGCATCGAAAGAGGCAAAGATTGGATTCCCACCCCTAAAGCAAGAGAAAGAATTGAAGAAGGCGATAGCATTATCGTCTACGGACATCTTGATATTTTAAAAAATCTTCTTAAAGGGGAAAGATAGATTTAGTGCCGGTAATTGTTAGGTAAATGTAAAATTA
>JABAOF010003801.1_pt1 | contig 18121 bp, 28 predicted proteins | sample 7062171 | NCBI WGS metagenome assembly JABAOF01 (sample SAMN14538628, study PRJNA623070) | marine sediment metagenome | biome: marine biome [ENVO:00000428]; feature: marine pelagic biome [ENVO:01000023]; material: deep marine sediment [ENVO:00002113] | place: India: Gulf of Khambhat ...
GGGGGTGGTCATTCCCAGCGGCGGTCGAACCGGGTCCACCCGTACTGATCTCGCTGCCGAGCCAACTGCCGTGCGTAATACCTCCAAATCTCGTCTTGTTCTTGAAGGTGGAGGTGGACGAACTCCACCCCTGCCGTCTCTTGGGTAGTCCACCGCACGTTGCCGAGAACCTGTACAGGACGGTTGCTGAGGGGGAGGTGAAAGAGGAGGAGCAGTTCGGCTCCGACAGAGGGGATTGTCCCCTGCGTGGTAAGGAGTACCCCTCCGGTCCCGATGTTGGTTATCCGCCCTTCCTGGGTGCGGGTACCTTTGGTTCCGTAATCCACCGGGAGGTCGCAGGGAGTGCGCGGGGAGCGACGTCGATCATCCGGATCACTCATGACACTGTCCTCAGCGGGTGTTTTTCCGCGAAGCCGAATCGGGCGCACGGAATATGGGAGATACGGGAACGCGTACTGTCTCCTAGGGCACGATCGAATCTGTGGAAGGTAGGCTCGGAGACATGGCTACCCCGGTTCTATCCGTAGGTCTCCTTGAAAGGGGTTAAGTATCCCCCACTGGGCGGTGACTGTCAAGAAGGAGGAGGGAGGGAAGGAATTACTGACCCATGATGAGGGGGGTGAGCCCTTGCCTCTTGAGGGGCTGGAGTACCTCTTGAGCCTCCGAGGGGTTTGCAAATTCTCCAACCCGCACAACGTGGAGTGGCGTGGGGACAGCCTTGGAAAGGATCTTGGGGGTATAGTTCTTGTTCCGCAGGTCACGTGCCAAGTCGATGGCCTCCTCCAGACGAAAGAATGACCCCACCTCTAGGCGAAACTTCCCCCCCCTCAGCCTCGACCAGGTTCGAGGAAAGCCCGTCACCGTTCAGTATCCGCGCGATCCGTTCCGCCTCCTGACGGCTGGTAAATTCCCCCCATAGACTTGATGCCGGGTGATGGGTGCGGTGAATGTGCGGATGGTCGGACGATACTCGAGCTGTTCCAAGCGCGCCTTGAGCGCGAGCGCGTATCGCTCAAGGACCAAAGAAGCGACTTGGACCGTGTACCGCTTCTCCGTCTTGACCTCGGGCTTGGTCGCTTTGGCCATCCGTTTTGGGCGTGGTTCCTGTCGTATAGGAGGGACCTCAGGCGCCTTGCCCACCACCGGATGGCCCTCTTCCTTGGGACGGTCTGTCACCTTGGAAGGTGCTTCCGCTGGAGGCCGCTTTGGCTTGAGTTCCTCACAGCGCACATAACCTGATCTCCCCCAAATCGTTACCTCTCTGACCCTGCACCATGCCCTTGCCGACGTTGTTTCAGCAGGACCGATCTCCACAACATCTCCCCGCATGACCTGCATAACCACGATGCTCGTAGTGTCCATCCGAGAATACATGGGCACTCCGTCGTGCTCCACGGTCACCCGTTCAGGAGGAGATTCCGTTTCAGCCGCCTGGCTGACCCCGACATATCCCATCAGCGCTCGGGTGGCGATCGCTGCCAGGACCAGAGTCAACGGTTTCGCCCGCTGTAACCGTCGGTTCTCCCGCTGCATCTGGTCCAGCCGTCTCGCAAGGATGTGAATCGCCAGCCCACTCATCGTTTTATTCATAACCGTGAATTCCTTTTTGTTCCCGCATTTGGGGAGGATCTTCTCCCCCACAGTGTCCGGTACCGTCCTAATTCCGATGCGAGTCTATTCGGACTCCTGCCTGCGTTGTTCCTTCCGGACATCGGCCTTGACCGTTTCCGGAAGTCGATCGAATGCAGCCCCCACAGCCATCGCCTCGTTTGAGGCAAAGACAGAGTAGCCCTCGAATGCCGCAGCCAGGATGCCGGTGATGTAATCTCTGTCCCGAAGAACACGGGCGGCCGCTATCTCTTCTATTTCCTCATGGTTTGGCGTTCCCCGTCTCTCCCACTAAATTGGTTCCTCCAGCGGGTCCTTTGGGAACCAGATCTGTACATGGTCGCTGAGAGAAACGAAAGTCTCAAGAAGCCGGGGAGGCGCCGCGAGGAAAGCGAGAGCTTTCAGACGGGGGCGGGGCTCGACATGCGGAACCTTTGCCACAACCTCGCGCACCTTATGATGCTCATCCATCATCTTAAATTGCTCCCTGAGCATTTCAACGGTCAAGTCTTTGCCCTTGACCTCCCTGCGCACGTGAAGCGATTTGAAGATCCGCCGGAACAGGATCAGGAAGCAAAGGACACCCGTGCCTAATAAAAAGATCTTAGACGGGATCATCTGCCATTTCGTGCGGAATAGGTCTAGAACCGCGGCGATATTCATGCGGCTCGCATCCCCAAGTATTGTCCTAACGTCGTGGGGGATTTGGGGTCACCGTTGGGAGGCTGGCTCTTTGTCTCCCCGCATCGGTCTGGTTATTTGGGCTGCTACCGAATGGACCGGAACTGGGCTCGGAACACTACCTACCCTGGTACCATCCGTGCACCCGCAAAGGGGGCTTCAGTATCAGCGACTGGGCAAGGGCTGTCAAGAGGTTGGACAAACTGTCATTCTCACTAGCATGGCGCTAGCGGTATCTGACACTTACCTATGTTCCTTCCGGATGGCCCAAACCTTGCGCAAATCCCTGCAAATGGTCGTAAAACCGTATACTACTCGCCGAGGGAAGGGACCATGAGGTTCTTTGTGATCTGGGCGTATTTCGCCTCTCCGTGGTTTTCGGTCACCTGCCATAAGGCCATAAGGAATATTCGGGGCTTCCGCGAGCGGAGAGGAGGCGGTGTGCCAGAAAAGGTACCCTGTCTCCTCCCCTTGTCGAATCTCGAAGGACCGGCCAAGGCGGTGGTGCCGAGACTGTGCCAAGCCGATTAAGCTCTCCCGGCCGCGTCCGATGGCGCGCGGCAATTATCTAGGGAAAAAGGGGGGGGTGAGACAGGTGGCGTTTCTCGCTAAATGCTCAAAGTGTCAGCGAACCTACACGGTCCTCGGCCTGAGTTCCCGCACAATCCTGGTGTGGGTCGGTCCTCGCTGCAAACGGGGGCGTAACTTGCCTCGGTAGGGACGTCCAAGCGTTCGTCGGGCAGCTGCCCTATTCGTGCCAGCGGCCGCCGGCGCGCCTCCTTGTCCTAAAACACAACCGAGAGCAGTTCGCCCGGTTCCGCGCTGCGGAACCATGTCACAGGAGGAGTTGGCAATTCAATTGAACAGTGGTCGGTGAACATCCACCTGGGTTCCGATCTCAACAGTGAAGCAACAATCATAGTCATAGGCTGGCAATGTCGCCTTAGAGTGGGATTGGGCACGATTTTTGCTGTTTGGTCGGGCCCGTGGAAGCGGGAGCGGCGGGATACCCACCCTAGGTTCGGACTCAATGCATGAAGGAAAAGATCAAGAAATTGTGGGCGAGTGAGGAGGTGGCCGCCTGCAAGCTCTGTGGGACACCGCTCCTAGGGGTCGAGCTGCCCTGTCCCGATTGCGGGTATTTGGCGGGCACTGATTCCAATGTCTTCTACATCTCCGGGGGTGAGGAGGGTCGTGGCAAGGGGAAGGCCGCTAACCCCGGGGCGACCTCCGGACGGACGCAAGGGGCACACGATCCGCGTGTGGAGGATGAGGGGAGACCAGGACTGGAAGTCGAGATGCTGGAGGCGGGGGGCGAGAATGCGATGGGGGGTTGGGAGGATTCGGATGTGACTACCCCTGTTTTTGCCCTGGATCCGACCGGGCTCCGGGAGCTCTTGGCAGAGCAGCCGGAAATCTTGGAGCCGGGGCTCAGCCTCGTGGTCGATAAGAAGGGGAACCCAATCCGGGCAGGATTTTCCACCGCGGTAGGCAACATTGATGTATTGGCCCGGGATGCGAGCGGGGCGCTTGTGGTGGTGAAGATCGCTGACGGGGTAGAGGGGGAGGAACTCGTGGAAGAGATCCTCCAGCGAATTGGGTGGGTGCGGAAGCACCTGGCAAAGGGGACGCAAGAGGTTCGGGGGATCGTGCTGTTGGAGCGGGCCCCCGAGAACTTGAGCTATGCCGCTTCCGCCGTGGCAGGGATGATTGCCATCAAGACCTACCGGATCGGAGTCACCTTTCAGGATGTGGAGATCTGATAGCCTTTGAGCGGTTTCTGCCTTTATTCCTCTGCGGCCTTCACGGCCTGGGCGATGCGCTTCAGCATTTCCTTGATGTCGATAATCTCACGGTAGAGTTGTTGCAAATCTGGGACACCCCGCTCAGCTGTTAATTCCTCCTCGGTTCGTCCCTCAAGGTCACTTGCGATCTCCCCTGCTCTGGGTCCCTCGAGTTTTTCCGTCAATTCTTTTATATCTCGAGGCTCCGGCCCAGCCTTCACGCCCGGTAGCTGGAGCCGCCAGGTGGGCAACGGCTCCCGCTTCAAGACCTCGCAGCGCACGTAGCCTCTGCTCTTTGTCCGCCCGGCATTCGTAATGTGGCACCAGGCCCCCTCGGGCCCGCTGAGGGCAAACTCGAACGTCACCACGGTCCCTCGCGGAAGGACGGTCAGCACCTTGCTGGTCGGTGCTCTTTCCGCGTGAACCCGTACGCCGTTCCGCTTCACGGTGGCCCGCCCAGCCGGGGCGTCTCTTTCAGCAGCCTCGCTCACTGTGGGCTCTCCGATGAGCGCGATGGCGGTGACTCCGGCTAGCACGAAGACTCCCATCCACCTCCACCAAGGATTTTTCTGCTCCAGGTGGTGCAATCGGTGTGTTTGGGTGTACAGCGGTAACTCGTTCATTGCTCGCTCCTCCTCGCTAATAGTGAGCTTCTATTATTTCGCTCCTTCTCGGAAATTTGTCCCTCACTGGACACGCACCCTGGCGGAGAAATCGAGTCCCTGATGAGAAACAAAAAAAAACGCCTTCCCGGAGCGTACTGGACCGAGAAGGCGTCATGATGGCTGGTGTAAGGTCGATTGTGCAAAAGATGCAGTACGATGTGTGCCTACCCCGGTTTCATGTATTCGTCTCCTGGGCTGATCTTAAGTATCCTCGACTCGGTCGACGGTGTCAAGCGAAGGAGCCCGCAGTACTTGGGTGGCTCCAGGGGGTGACATTGGCCGATGTCCCGGGAGGCTTAGGTGTCCTCCTCGAGGAAGGCGGCTCGGACGATCGTTGCGTGGTCGAATGCCAGCGGCAGATCCCGGAAATCCTTCGTGATGATCAGCCCAGCCGCATCAGAGGATGCCTGGGGCGAACCCTCCAGGGGATCTGCGAGGAAAGCTATCGAAACGTAGTGGCCACGCGGGTCTCGTCCCGGTTCGGAAAATACTCCAACCAGCCTCCGGAGCCTCACACCGATTCCGGTTTCCTCCTTTGCCTCCCTCACGGCGCTTTGCTCGACGGTTTCCCCCGTCTCCACGATCCCCCCGGGGAGCGCCCAGGATCCCAGAAAAGGTTCTTTCCCCCGTTTGATCAAGACGATTTTCCGGTCGGGATACTCGATGATGACGTCGACGGTGAGGACCGGTCCACGCGCCTTAATTGCTCTCCCTCCTCCCCAGAAGTGGCGACGGTCTGGCTGGCTTTCGTGCCCCTCGGTAAAAGGAAAACGCCTAAACCATGTCCCTTGTCAAGTCCAAACTGGTGTTGCCATGATGGAGCTCTGCGAGGGGCCCAGAGGTGGTTACGGTGCAAGTGGAGCGAGGATCCACGACAAACTATTTGTCGTATCGGCCCACCAGTCGCCGGCCGAACTGGGTATCCACATAGGCCCGGGTAACCATCCGATGCTGTCCGATATCCAGGTTGGCTGGCTCAGCCTCATTCGGCCCGAGCCTCCTTCTCATTTGCATGTCTCCTCAGAGAAGTGCCACCTCCGGCGAGGTAGCGTTAGCGTTCTTCCGTGGGCCGTCAGCCGCAGTGCTGCTGCCAGCGGCCTTCCACCCAGACGTGATAGTAGGTCGTGAAGCCGTTGTCGTGCCGGGGGCGAAGCTCCCACTCCCCCGGAACCCAGATGTTCTGGCAGACCGGCGCCCGATACGGGGCCGGCCGGTAGGCGACGGGGTGTGTGTATACGACCCGGGGGGTGTGGAGGGAATTGACGACCAGGACCGTTGCCGCACCGGCCAGGAAGCCCCGCACGAAGTGCCCGGGACCGTAGTGATGGTCGTGGCGATATACATGGCGCCTGTGATGGTGACCGTGGTGCACGCGATGGCGGTAGTGCTTGTGACGCCGACCTCCCGCCTCGGCGGGCAGGACCATGCCACCCAATACGAGATTTCCGATGAGCAAACTACACGCGATGTGTCTCATGGTGCCTCTCCTCCTTCGCTTACGCGGGGCACGAGCGTGGCTCTGCCCCAGCCAGGGGTCATCCGTCGGTATTCCGGTGGGCCGGCATACGCCCGCCCTCTCACCTGCTTAGACGACGGGACCCCCACATTTGTTAAATGGTGGACGGCTGACAGGGGGGGAGTGATACCGGTGAAGAAGAGGGGATGTTTAGCCCCAAAGTTTTTCGGGATAGATCCCCCGGGCGATGAGAGCTTCGATCCTTTTGATCACGTCCGGTATATCTTCACGGTAGGTCACACCAAACCCGCGGTCCCGGCTCGGTAGGACTTTCACCGTGGCCAGACGGTTCGCGACCAGCGTGCCCACGACATTGGGAATGAGAAACTCAGATGTGTCGTCACGGCCTTGCGCATCCAAAAAACTGACGAATTCACGCCTCAGGTGGCTGAAGATCGAAGGAGTGAAGCCCCACATGTTCCGGGAGACAATCTCATTTCCGGAAAGGGGATGCGCCCGGCCAGCCTCGTCGGTGTATTGGGCTCGATCGCCTGCTCGTGTGATCCTCGCCAGCTCAACCAGCCGCTGAAGGAACCCCTCTGCGTCGCAGCGGCAGACCGCTCGCGAGACGCCTCCGAAGTCAGAGAGCGTATCCTGCAGCGCATACCCCAACATCGCATAGTCAGCGGCATGAGGATCCTGCACTCCCTTCAAATGATCGGCTAGTAATTCAAAGGAATGAGCCCCGTAGAAATTGTCGGCGTTGATCGCCGCAAAAGGCTCGGTGATCACCTCCTCGGCCACGAGGATCGCCTGGGCGGTTCCCCAGGGCTTTTTGCGGTTCGTTGGAACGTGATAGGGGCCTGGAATGCGATTCAACTCCTGATACACATATGCGACCGCGATTCTGTTTCCGATCCGTCCGGTAATGGCGGTCTTAAACACGGCTTCGATCCCGCGGCGGATCACGATGACCACCCGTCCAAAACCCGCCCGGATGGCATCATAAATGGAATACTCGAGGAGCGTCTCGCTGCCAGGTCCAACCGCAGCGACCTGTTTGAGGCTGCCATAACGGCTCCCCATACCTGCGGCCATCACGAGTAATGTTGGATTCATCGCTGGCTGTCCTGCTGTCCCCGCTGCGTCTCCGACTGGCGCCGCACGGCCCGGATCTCTTCCAGCATCTCCTAATTCTACACCAGCCCGTCCCCGCACGGGTAGAAACGTCACGGGGTATCTTGGGGGTCAAGCAATCTTTATTCGGAGGTGGCAGACGCGGCGTTCATCCACGGGGATCCGAAGGAGCTGCTGGCGGGGAGTGTCCCGACTGATGGCACGAGAAGGAACCCGCCGGTGAATCTCCTGGCCGGACGAGCCATCATTAGCGTTGAGGCGTTATGGTGCAAGCAAACCCTGAGAGTTGATATGATGCCCAATGAGCTTTGGTGACCTGCTGCCCATGAAGACGAGCCGCTCTGTGGCGTCGTATTTGGAATACTGCACTTCATAAACCAAGGTGGTTATGGTGCCGATGTATTTGGTATTTACCCCATGGTGGACATTCCAATTCAAGAGTTCGTGGCTCTCATAGGCACCCAACTTCGCGTGGACGTATTGCAGAATTTGACGCCACTTGTTCTTGCTAGTCTTTTCATAGAAGCGATCCGAATAGAGACCCAATACCGCATCAACGTTCCCGGTGGCGACGGTTTCATAATACATATTTGCCGACGCCTCTGCCGCGGCTTTACTTTCTTGAATGCTGCACGCTGCAAGGAATGGAACCATGGCGGAAACGAGGAAGGTCGTAGCTATTTTTCTCAAGGATAACATAATTCACGCTCCTCCAAACTCATGACCGTAGCATGGATGTACGGTTGCAATTTCTGGGCCTAGTCGGAGGGGGCACGAAAGTAAGAGTGGCCGGACGCGATTTGGCTGCTAAGGCCCTAATGGTGCTTCAGGAGTTCGGGGGGCGGGCGAAATCCGCCGGGGTCAGAAGGATCCGCTGCCGGTGGTTGGCCAGCCGGAGGTTCATCGGAAGGAGGTCACTCTCTGAGAGCTTTCTTCACCTTCAGGGGATCCCCTGGTGAAATATCCCAGCTGACCACCCGGCCCGAGGCGAAGTGAACGTTCGAAAATCCGTAGTACCAGGTGGAACTGTTGGCAGCTATAATGATCCGGGTCGGGGTGCCTTGGATGGCCAACACGTCGTCCTTGGTCGAGCCGAGTGTGAAGCGCCCGGAATTGTGCTGCTGGATGATGCCGGAAGGGTCAAGCAGGGGATGAGGCATCTCTCGCGGGATGCTTTCGTGTCCCCCAAATGCCCAAATCATCGTGAAGGCAAGGACGACTGGCATCCAAGCAGCGGGTCCAAACGGTTTGTTAGAGGCCGAAGGACTGCGAACGTTCAGCCCTGCCTGCCGAGTCTGCCACATCGCCACGGGGTAACCTACCCTACACCCCGAGCAGCGTTTACTCCACTTGGGATTGACGACACCACAGCCGCACTCTCAGTGACCCTTGGGCGCACTCTCTCGTCCAGCCGGAGAGGTCCCTAAGCCTTCTAGTGTCCCACCTCTGCCGGCGTCGGACAAATCGGTCCCCGTATAATGCTCTTGAAATTTGCCAGACCATCGGCGTCCGCAGTTCCAACAGCGCCGGGCTCCAGCTCAAGAATCTCAAAGTATCGATCCATGTCTCGCATGTTCTTGACAAGCATGCACACTCGTTCGCACCGAGGGTGTTCGAGAATTGCTGCAAGGCCGCGGAGCGCAATTTCAACGCCAACCAGCTTCACCAAGGGGTTTCAACTGAGGCATTTGATCCTTGACACTGGAGGGGACTGCTTGTAGAGTCACCGGACACGGGTACCAGTCCGGGCCGAAGGTTTCTCGAAACTTTTGATTGCTTTCACAGCCCTCAAAGGCTTCGCGACCCCTTGAGGGTTCTTTTTTTCAAGGATCTCTCGACGAGGAGGAACGACGGTGTCGAGCAAGCTGTACGGTGGGAACCTCCCCTTCGAAGTCAGCGCGGAGGAGGTTCTGTCGTTGTTCGAGCAGGCGGGGACCGTGGAATCGGTGAAGATCATCACCGACCAGTATTCCGGCCGCTCCAGGGGATTTGGCTTTGTGGAGATGGTCGGGGAAACGGCCAAGGCGATCCAAGTATTGAACGGGCAACCCCTGAAGGGACGAAACCTGGTCGTCGGTGAGGCCAGGCAGGAGTCTCGGCGCGGGGGCAGGGGACGAGACCCCTGGCGGAGAACGGGAGGAGCACCGCCCTAAAGAAGTCCGGAGCAGGGAGGGCGGGTGCCGTCGACCCCATCCTCCGACTGGATTCGGGAGCGGTGATTTGCTCTGCAGAGGAAGGGAGGACAAGTCTAGTGAAACTTGACGGGATCAAGTGCTGGGTGGTTTTTGGGGCAATCCTTTGTGCCCTGGTTCCACCGATGTCCGTGCAGGCCGAATTACAGAAAGGAAAAAAGGATATGACGGTTTCGTCTGGCACGCAAGTCTCCATTGAATATACCCTCAAGCTAAAAGACAACGCTGTGATTGACACCAATGTCAATGCTGAGCCCTTGACCTATGTTCATGGATCTCAACAAATTGTTCCGGGACTAGAGAGAGCGTTGGAGGGGATGAAGATTGGTGAGAGTAAGGAGGTCACGGTGACGCCGGAGGACGGCTACGGCGCGGTCAACGGGGAGGCTTTTGCTGAAGTGAGGAAGGAACAGGTCCCGCCAGATGCCCTGAAAGTCGATGCGCAGCTCCAGGGTCGGGATGTCAACGGCCGAACTTTTTTTGCCCGGGTGGTAGAGATCAAGGACGTAACCGTTGTGCTCGACTTCAACCATCCTCTAGCTGGCAAGACGCTCTTCTTCGAGGTCAAGGTCCTGGACATCCAAAAGGCACCAAGCAAGTAATGCCATAGACGACCAAGCTGCTCGACGCTCTCGATCAAGCTTCGCGTCGGTAGAACCCCCGCTATGTGGTACGGTCCATCTTGTCCGCCATGGAACAGCGGCAAGGCCTGGGCAAAGGCGTCTATTTCAGACACTGTCCCTTCGAGAGCCCGCCGTCCCCCACTTTGACCTCCTCTAGGCGCTCCTCGTTAGAGAAGATACGTTTTCACACCAGTACGCTGCGCAAGACGTCCGGCTCAAAGACGCAAGCGAGCTTAAATTCCCTGGACTTGGCCACTTGCCTGCGAACGGCCCTCTCGACCTCATTTTGAGCCCCCCGTGCTAGGGACCGCTCAGTGGACTCCGTATCGGGGGATCTCAGCCGGCGGCCTGGAGGTCCCCCTGTACGACAGAATGGCACCTCATGTGGTATTTTTTGACAGTGCGGTGGGCTTTTTCGTCACCTCCGGCCTTGCCCGTCCTTTCCAGAATCTCCTCTAACCTAAGAATCAGCTACTTAGACTCAATAGACCGCTTGGCACAAACCCTGCTCTCTCTTGAGCTCAGGAACGCTACCCGACTCGTTGAGACAAAGAGCAGAGACAAGACGCCAGTAATGAAACCACGTATTAGTCAACGAACCTTCCTCCTGATCATGACTTTCCTGCTGATCCAGTGGCTGGGCTTGCCGGCGGTGGCCAGGACGGAGGACACGGTCGCGAGGAAGTCCAGGGACCACACCCAGACTTGGACGACAATTCAGGGGGTAGCCGCCCAGAAGAACACACCGGTATTCAACGCACCTCGGTTTGATGTCTTGAGCGCTGGCCTTTCGTCATCCAACCCGGGAAAAAGTAGCCTATTCGATCTCACGTATCATTTTCCTTTCGGAAGCAGGATCACACTCGGGTATAAGAGTCTAAACCGAGCAGACCTCATGTCTCCGGCCGATTTTCCAGCGAAGGAGAGGGCCGTCATGGTCGGTCTGGGGCATTTCCTCAAGAATGAAAACCCTCGTGCCCCCTCTGACCGTGGCCAATTTGATGACAAGCTGCTCGATGTCACCTTTTTCTGGCGTCCAAGTGACTGGCGGCATTCTGGCGGGAGTTCCTTGGGAAGTCAGCAGAGTTTTATCGATGCGAAGCGGCCGATGAAATTTGGATTCAATGCATCCTGCAGCCTGCCCCATGGTCTCTTTTTGGATAGCACGCTTGAAAAGATCGGTTCTAGTCCAGACCGGTGGATTGGAGTGTTAAAGTATACCTTGCCCAATGCGCACCTCATCTCGTTCATCGGCAGATACTTGAACGATGAGGGATCTGACCTCGACAACACGTCGTCGGTAATGTTCATGTACACCATTCCGTTTGGAAGTCCGGTGGGTCCCAAGTAAAGTATTGCGGTCCTGCATCCCGGCGCCGCACCGCCTTAACCTTCTCCACGATCGAGAAAAACTAAAGCATAAAAGTTGTCGCTGAGCACACCATAATCGATGTGGGCACTTTGTTGATTTCGTTCTATGCCCTATGGATGAATAGGGACATTTCTCCTATTGAGACAAGGCCTTGTAAGCCTCGAAGTAGCCTAGAACCCCTCGGTAAATCCCATATTTATCGAGGGGTTTCTTTTTGTCTCAACGGCTAGAGTGGCGTGGTTTTTGGTGGCCATAGGGCGGTCGCGGGCACGTTCCGGGCACGTTCGGGAGCACGGCTGGTGGTCGGCTGGAGTACCAACGATTATGCAGAAGGTGGGATAAGACCTATCCCTACCCCGGTTCCATAGATCCGGCTTTGGGACCCATAAGCCGCTCACCTCCATCCAGGCTCGCTTTCCGGAGCCCCCGTGGACTGCTCAACTTCCGTCTCTGGCTGCTGACGTTGAAACTGAAACAGTACGTCGCCAATCTCCGTAGCGAGGCTCTGGGAGGCACGGTCCACTTCTTCGCGAAATGGTTGGGCGTCGTTGGCCGCCCACTCCACGAATTTGCGCGTACGGCTCTGGTACACCCATGTGCCAGCGTATAGCTCCGTTCCATCATTCGCCTTGACGAGCCTGGCCCGCGTACTCATGACCAACGGAAGCGGTGGATTGATGCCCTCGCCGAGTAATCCAAGCCTCTCTACACTGATCTCGAGGATCGTATTAACCCCTTCGATTGTCAGGGAAGAATAGTCAACGCCTTCACCAGGGACCGTCGGGCCCCAGTCGTCGAGAAGGATAAAAGAGTATCTCGTTTGCTCCCGGGCCATCTGGAGAACGCAATCTTGCATGCTCTCCTGGATCTTCAGGTCCGCCACAATCTTCTTGAGGGTACCCTCTGCTTCCCCCACGGTAGCAGCAGATTCCGCTGCTATTGCGCCATAAACGGCTCCGCCCATCCCAAAGACAGGGGCGAGCAGGACCCCGAAAGCGGCTCCAAATCCAGCCGCCGCGGTTCCCCCTAGTATCAAACCGAAAAAGAGTGCCGCTATTCCTTTCGCAGAGCCAGATCCCTTACCACTCGTAGGGCCCTCAAGCTGCGCCTCAGGGGAGAAGCGGGCCGACACGACACCAGTCGTCCCAAGGTTGGCCCTGGCCTCCTCAGAGAGGGGTTCGGGTGGCACTGTGATGCGACCAGCAGCGCAGCCCCACTGCCCGATAAGTACCGTCAATGCGAGCAAAGCAATATGGGGGCGTCGTATTGGGACGATCATGGAGGTCGCACCTCCGATTTCATCCTTAGTACTTAGAGCCCACTAGAGCAAAACGCCATCCAGGCTATGCTCTGCCAGGGAGGACGACTGAGTGTTTGGTACGCCGTCGCTTGTGCCGAAGGTGGGGTAAGGGCTATGCCTACCCCGGTTCCATATCTGCGCGCTTGACCCTGACGGAAGATGAAGGGAGGAGCGATCACCAGGTTTACTAGTTCGGGATGGCACGTGGAGCAACTAAACGTCTCGACAGACAGTTTTTCCCAAGTGAGAAGCTCCCACTTCTGGGCCACTCCACCGCATGTGTACCGTTGGCGTTACCTTCGATGCTGTACCACATGGTGCCTACCTCCCTACCCTGCGGTCCGCGCGTGGGTGAGGGTGGAGGCCTGCGAAAGGAGATGCAGGAGTACCTGTCCTACGTTCTCTGCGGTATCCCCGAAGGCCAGGACTCCGTCTTGGTGGCCGCCCATCACCACAATTGGTCTCCAGGCTACCACCGGGTCCTGGATGATCTTTTGCACCTCCCGGCACATGGCGGGCGTGCCGTAGTCTACCGTCGAATGGGTCACCGGCAGGCCCGGGGTTTGACGCTGCTCCCAGATGGCGGGAGAGTGACCATGGAAGACGAAGCGGATTGCTGGATCAGCGTCGTAAAGGATGCCATGTGTCATGGACTCAGAGGAAGGTTGAACCGGCCCGAAGCTCTCGACTCGGTTCCAATCGGGGTTATACCGGGTGACCACGCAGAGGTCGCCAGGGGTCAGGGTAGGCCGTCCTCCGGTCTGGGTGCCGGTGACGAGGGAGGGCCTCGCGCCGGGTGGCCCCGAGAAGGGCGGTAGGCGGCCACTCAGGTTGCCGAAGCCGATCCCGCCAGGCGATGAGTGAGTGTGCCAGGGGGCCGTGGACCTCCGGGTCCAAGGTGGCCCAACGATGATCTGTTTGGAAGTGGATGACACCTTCTTCGAACAGCCGATGCATCCTTATGCGTTCCTGAAACTGAAAACGAAAAGACCGTCTAGGCCCTACTCCACCTGAGAGAGCGTCTGCTTCTGTGTTGCGCCGTCAATTGTACCAACAGCGGACCAGGGATTATCTTCATCCCGGTTTCATTACTGCGCTACCTGCAATCCCCCACGCAGTAATCCGAAGGGTCGTGAAGACTATTCAAACTTAATTTCTGGCAAGGCGAGAAAGAGGTCAAGGGCCTGCCACGACCGATTTGTATCTTAGGGGTAAGATTTTTGCGGGGCCTGATGAACGTCAGGAACGAGACTGTCCAGCATCAGGAAAGAATGAATTGGGCCTGGGAAAGCTCGCACGATGGAAGCTGCGGGCCTGCCCCACCGATCTCCCAGACCCCCTGTCATAGTCCCTCAGATGCCCCGCTTTTGCGCGAGCTTATCCTCTTGGCTTGCACGAACGATATTAAGTGTCAGGAAGGGTTCCTAATCCCACCCTTTCCGTGCTCGCTGGTTGTGTTGCAGGATAAAGAAACTTGGGTCTTGATGCGGACTAGCTACCCTCATCGAAAACCCGTACCCTGGCGGCGTGGCCCGCGATAAACTATCAGAAAGTTAGGCAACGGGGAGCGAACGTGACAACAGGACAGTTCGAGAACGCGGTGCGAGAATATCGGCCCTACCTTGCAAGGTTCGTATGCTCACAGTTGAGATGTGCAGAGGAAGAGGCTAGGGAAATCGTACAAACGACGCTTGCGGAACTCGCCCGACCCGAAAAGTACGGGAGGGTTGATGTGCGTGGCGCAAAGGCAATGCTCACGGGTGCGGTCCGCAACCGCATCAAGACTTCGAGGAGGCAGCGTGTCCGGTCTCGTGTTGGGCTAGAAGACCCAGGGGAGTTGGACACGTACCAGGACCCTAAGGACGAATACAGGCGGATGGAAGAACGTGCATTAGACCTGGTTCGTAGCAAAAAAGCGGAGGAGCTTATCAAACGCCTTCCGCCGGATATTCAGGACGCTCTCCGGCAGCGCAGTAATGAGGTGCCGTTGACTGATATTGAAAGAAACCAAGAAACCAACGTGAAGACCCTACAGATTAAACTCAATCGCGCGTTGAAACGCATGGAACGGGAAGTACACTCGGCCAAGCGAAGGGCAGGAAAGAAGCGCACGGTTCCAGATAAAAAGACAGAATATGGTCCCACCCTGGTAGTCGAGGACAATCTTTTACATCCTGTTAACTTGACATTTGCCAAACACTTCCGCGACGGAGGACTCCTCCAATCTGCACTCCAACCCACGTCAAAGACAAGGGTAGAACTAGAGTGGCCGCAGGATGTCACACCACGGATTCATTCGGCGCTCAAGACCGGCGACCTTGGAAAACTCGCCTAGGTTCTCCGAGACCACCCCCGCGCCATCGCTCACCCCGGGGTATTCCGGCAGATTTTCCATCTCCGGAAGCTCGTCCGTTCGCTCGATGTGGAGGCAGTACGGGAGCTGATCGAATTTGGGGCCCACCCTGACCCCGACGAGCCCATCCTCCCGGTGGAAACGAGACAAGCGGCGCAGAAGGCACTCCATGTGCTCCTTTCGGCATGGGTTGCTCAGATGTTGCCAGGGCATGGGATCGAGCAATTCAGGCTACCCAAGAGTCGGGGGACCAAGCGCAAGATAAGTGGACATAAGGCCCTGGAGATCCTGTCTGACTTCAGTAGCCTGTATGAGATGCTAGGCAAGTACCCCACAACAGCCTTTTCCAAAAAAAAAGGGGGAATCCCGAAACGCTTTCCTCGAAAGGACCGCACGCCTCGTCCAAGAACTCCACCGAGGCGAGCCCTTATCTGTCGGAATCTACGACTTCGAGCCCTCCGACGACCCTCAACCGCGGTCTTGGGAAGAGATCTTGAACATGCCAGTGAAACCTTGTTGCGAGGGGCTAAGACCCTTTCCCCCTGAAGTTGCAATGAGGATTGCACGTCAGGCTGTCCCGAAAAACCGTGTACATAAGGAGAAATTAATGTGCGGACTTCTCGCGCATTTCATGGGTAAGACTATGAAGTCCGTCAAACGACACATCGAACGGGCCGAAACTGACTTCCCCGACTTCGCCCGCCGTCGCTAACCACCCTCACCGGAACCCTCTCCTTCACCGTACCCCATATTTTTCCTCAATTGCGGGAAATATTAAAGCGATGCACCTGTCTCGTGCGGCTAATAGAGTGAAAGGAGTTGAGTGCTGACGCAACCCGATCATAACGGAAGTGTCGGTCAGGCGACCGTCCGACCAAAGGAGGTGAAATACGATACAAAAGGAGGAGGAGAGCTCGAGCACGACTTGTCACGCAGTAACCCGAACTACTTTACGTGGCAAGGAGGAAAAGGAGAATGGGAAAGAATGGTTTCAGACCTACGGACGACACTCATTATATCGAGTGGCTGGAACTGGAATTGGATCGGTCCCTTTCCCCGGAGGAGAAGGAGGAGTACCTGAGGAAGGGAAAGGGGAAGATTGAGTGCCGCTACGACCTAGTTGACTACCTAGAAGTCGAGTTCCCCGAGACAGAGAGCCTCGTAGGGAACAGGCTCATTATTCCCGAAGGATTCACCCTCATGGGCACGTGGCCGAAGGTCGGTAAGTCTCATCTTGCCATGCAGTTGGCCCTCAATAGGGCCGTGGGGGAACCGTGGCTAGGCTTCCCGACCAAGCCAGGTCGGACCCTCTATGTCAACTGCGAGATCGTGCATCCCATGTTCCAGGAGCGGTTCAAGGACCTCCTGGGCGAGCGAGAGAAACCGCCCCGCGAGACCGGGTTTCCCGCGACTGTCCACGGGATGGACGCGTACATCAACACGCCCGAGGGCAGGAAGCTCACCGAGGGACTAATTGAGCAATGGTAGCCGGACCTCGTGATCCTGGACCCGCTCAGTAAGCTCATGCAGGGGAATGAGAGTGATCCCAATGTTGTGCAGGAGTTTCTGCATATTCTGGCGAGGTGGCGGACGGACTACCACATACCAATACTCTTGATCCACCACTTTCGTAAGCGACAAGAAGATATAAGAGGCAAGAGTGTTGAGGCCACCATTGACGAGTTCTCTGGCAGTAGCCTCCTCTCACGAGAGCCGGACAGCATTATCATGCTGGACGGTAAGGCGAACGGGGATATGATCACGATGCACTTCGCTCCCCGTCATGTGAAGGATCCTGAGCCTTTCGTGATTAAGCGTGGCGAGGATCTGTGGTAGGTGCGGACGGGAGGAGTGGCCATTCCCAAGATACTCATCCGCACCCTCTCGCTGCTCCTTGACGGAGGCTTGCCTCGTGACCGATGGAAAGATGAGATCATGCAAGTGGGAGGGAAATCGATAGACACCGCCCGGCGTAAGGTTAGGGAAACTTTGGAAGAAGGGTTTGTCACCGAAGACAAGGGGCTCTGTGTGCTAACTCCCCATGCTTGGATGACCCTCACGTGACGTGTAACCCCCAGCGGCAAGCGTGCATGCAGCCCCTATAAAGGGGCGTGCATTCATTTACGCGTTTGCACGCGGTCCGTAACATCTTGATTATAAAAGGGGTTGCAGCTTGCAAATTTATTTTACACTTGTTTGCACGCTTGCATCTGAGGGCCCGCGTGCAGCCGGATTTTGCCCGGGTTTCACATAGCCAGGTGGAACAACTGATACATAGATGGACAGCGTATTTGCACCAGTGTGCACCCCTTTGCACTAACGTGGGGCCCTGGAAGTGGTTTTTTCGGTCAACAAGGCCCAGAAAATCTTTTTCGGAGAGTAGAACGCGTGGCGGCGAACCGTCGAACCAGGTCCGATAACAAGACTCCCAGGCTCGTGGTAATGACCGAGACGGTCTGGAGGGCCATGAACCAGTCGGGAGCAAGGGCAAATGGGTAGGCGGAGCGGGCACGTTCGGGGCACGTCGCCCTCTGATTCCCGCGCCAATAGCGGGTCGGAGCGGAGGTCAGTGGCTACCCAGGCCACTGTCCGGGCACGGAGGGCAAAGGTTGATGTCCCCGGTGAGAGAGTCAAGAATGGCGTGTCTCCGCGCCTCCTCTCTCTAGAGAATACCGCTATCTACCTTGGTGTCTCCCCGTGGACCGTTCGTGACCTGGAGGCGGCCGGGGTACTCCCGGGGGTGCGAATCCCCCTCCCGAACGGTGGCGACCTGCGGAAGCTCCTCTTCGACCGGGAGGATCTCGATAAGCTTGTGGANNCGAACCATTAGGGGATGGGGGGGACCCCCCCTGCGAGATAGGAGTCCCACGTTTAGCAAGTGGAAATATCGACCCGGACACTCCGGACATTTCGGCGTTCTAGAATCGCCCTTCGAAGGGGATGCAGGATT
>JABAOF010003601.1_pt5 | contig 18094 bp, 20 predicted proteins | sample 7062171 | NCBI WGS metagenome assembly JABAOF01 (sample SAMN14538628, study PRJNA623070) | marine sediment metagenome | biome: marine biome [ENVO:00000428]; feature: marine pelagic biome [ENVO:01000023]; material: deep marine sediment [ENVO:00002113] | place: India: Gulf of Khambhat ...
AAGGTTTCCGGGACGTTTCCCTCGTTTTCAACAGTTACGTCTATGGAGAGCGTTGAACCGACGGCGGCTTGCGTTTGCGATGGCGTTGCGCTAGTGACTGCTATGTCATGGATTATGGGATTTACAGTGATGAATCCGGTAATCCATAGATACTTGAGGCTGTAGTACCGAAGCGTTACGGTTTCGTCAAAAGTGTGTGCCCATGAATGCCCTGGGAGGATTGGCGGTGACAGGAGATGAGTTGATTGATCCGTGCTCCGTACAAACCACAGAGTGTGAATCACTGGATCGTTGTTTACCCACTCGATCGTGTCGCCCTCGACGATTACAACGCTCTTTGGGTTGAATGCGAAGCCATATATGCTGACTTGAAAGGTGGTTGGCGACGCAATAGTTGGGGCAGGGAATATGCTTGACCCTGCTAGGACGAGAGAAAGCATTAGCAAACCCATAGAGTGTACGCGGTTGACTATTTTTGCTCCATCCATAAGCCTCGAACTCCTAGTTCAAATCAACTGCTGCGATTGACCTGCTAGTAGGGGAAGTACGTTGACCACCAGTACCAGTGTCTCCAATAGGTCCAATGCCAGAACATCCACCACCAACCTACGTACGGGCTGCCTCTAAGCCAATAGTATTCTAGGTCTGTTCGCCACCACCAGTAGACGCCCCAGAACCAGTTTGGATGACTATGAGAGTCGTACCACCAATAGTGCCAAGTATGGATTCTTGCAACAGGAGCCCAAACCCACCAGTACCACCTAATGAACAGGTATGGCATGGCGTTCACTATTATGTAGGGGTCTATCTCAGGAACCAGTTCCGGTGGCAACAAGTTTGTAATTGCGCCCACGACCATGTTGGTGCCATCGTCCATCAAAGCTGCAATAATCAATGCACGTGTTCCATTGTGACCTATGTCAGACCACCAAGACAAGAATCTACCAGAAACTGCAGGCGCTAGAACCCACGAAATCTTGGCCGATGCATTGTCAAAAGCGTACCCTTTTCCTTGCAGTAGATCGGAGATATTGGAAAATCCTTCCACACCTGTCATGATTGGCCCCAGTTCAGCGTCTTTTTCGGCACCTTCGAGATCAATTAGCTCGATTGGATCAGGATACTCTATGAGATCGCTCAAGGATTGTGGCTCACCTGGTCCAGGAACTACGCTTTGAACCGGCGATAGATATGTGAACATGCCAGCAACTAGAGTGACTGCCAACGCGACAACAAGTGTCATCGTAATCGCTTTTGTTCGCTTCACGTTTTCCTATCCCTCCTATCAATTGTTGCTTCCTATCTGCCTGCCAGTGATATAATAAAATTTTCTATAACTTTGTTCTAGAACTAATTCCTACTTGCTGATCATTTCGTAGCCATGAGTGGAGCCTCCGCCGGGATTCGAGCCCGGGATCTTCAGCTTACAAGGCTGACGCCTTAACCACTAGGCTACGGAGGCCCGCCCGTTTATGCTTAGACCTTCTGTTAATTAAACCATCGTGTCTTATTGACGGATTTTCCTGCGCCGGGAATGACGAGTATCCAACGTTGGGCGCGTACGAACTGTTAGCTCTAGTTATATTAATGGAAAGCGCAATTGAATACACAACGTTCGTTGGAATCCGCCATTGGAGGAGTCTTCCTGCCGTTCGGCCTAGTCCGTAAGTCTAACTATAAAGAATTGCTAGATGAGAGAGACCAGCTGAAAGAGAAAATCAAAGCCCTGAAAAAAGAAAAAAGATCAATAAGTAGACAAGTTGTCAACCTGACCAATGAGAAAGAAGAGGCAAGACGCAAGACGGTTGACCTTGAAACCCAGATCGCGACTCTGCAGAGAGAGAAAGAGAAACTCGCAACCTCGGTGGAACTCCTCACAAAAGAAAGGGAAATCTTCCAGAAGACTATCCGACGCCTCAGCCAGGCAGCCAGAAAACGGTCAAAAAAGAAATCCGCTGCACAAGACCTCGCCGAGAAAACTCTTTAAACCCTCAAAGACGCAAACATACTCCAGAATGCCGAGACTGAAGAGCCTCGGTGGCCTAGCTGGTTAGGGCATCGCCTTGGTAAAGCTCCAGACAGGCGGAGGTCGCGGGCTCGAATCCCGCCCGAGGCTCCACTCAAGCTTATATACAACATGAGAAGACCAAGCTTATGATTGAGGGAAAACACTGTGGCCCTTGAGCCTTGGCCCGACTTAGCGATTATAGGTGTTGTAATAGGCGCAGTGGCAATCACATTATTGACGCTCTATACCATGAGGGAAAAGAAACCGCAGAAGCAAAAACCGGTAAGAGCCCCGCCTGAGGCCGGCGAGGTGTGGCCAACGAGGATCGAACACAGCGTCACCACCGATGATGCGACGAAGGCCAAGGAAGAACTCAGAACACTCGACGTTGAGCGGGAGATTCTGAGCTATGCAATCCGCCGCCTTTACGAGGTGGAAGCCGCGGGCAAAATCACTGAAGAAGAGCGGGAAAGACTGGCGCATGGATACAAGGATAGAATGTTGAATATCAAAGACTTGATATCCCGCAGCGAGTCCGTAGTTGCGCTACATGAATTAGAAGCGATGCAAGAAGACCTTATCAAACTCTTCAGCGATCGGTTCGATGATATCAACCAAAAAGTCGAAGACTTAAGGTCACATCTCGATTTCAAGCCGATCAAGACCGCTCCAATTCCAACGCGTGCTCCTCCATCTGCTCCACCCGAGACCGCGAAAGAAAGAGGCCGCAGAAGACCAAAGGCGCCTAGGAAAACCGAAGCCGAGAAGAGAATCGAGGAGATCAAAGCCGAAGTAGAGAAGGTTCTTGAGCGGCTTGGGCAGATCGAGGTCGAGGCGTAGCGATGGGGTGGAGAGAAGGGGCAAAAAAGAAAGCAGCCCTAGAAGCGGTCAAACACGTCAAAAACGGTCACATAATCGGGTTGGGAAGCGGGAGCACAACCGCCTACGCCATAGAGTTCATGGGAGAAAGAGTTAGAAAAGAGAAACTCCGCATTTTGGGAGTTCCAACCTCGCATCAAGCCTTCGCACAGGCGATCCATTGCGGCGTCCCCGTCACCACGCTTGATGAACACCCCCGACTTGACTTGGCGATAGATGGAACCGATCAGGTTGACGGCGAGTTGGACCTTATCAAAGGGAGGGGAGGCGCTCTCACTCGCGAAAAGATTGTAGCTGCCTCATCGAAGCGATTCATAGTCGTAGCCGACGAAACGAAGCGGGTAAAAAAGCTCGGAACTGATCAACCTGTGCCGATCGAGGTTGTGCCCTTCGCCTTGTCTCCCGTCATCCTGAAGATGCAGAAGCTTGGTGGAAAGCCGGTGGTCCGGGAAGGAAAAGCAAAGGTGGGCCCCTTAGTGACGGACAATGGCAACTTCATTGTCGATGTGAATTTCGGTCCGATTGACGCGCCTAAGGAGCTGGAGACCCAGCTTCAAGTTGTCCCTGGCGTGGTGGAGACGGGGTTGTTCGTGGGGATGGCCGACTTGGTCTATGTGGGTACCCCGAAGGCCGTTGGGAAGCTGGAAAGGAGCTAGGAAAGAAGAAGAGAACTTTTATCCCTCAAATGACGTGTTAGATTCGTGCCTTGCCAAGCTCAGAGCGCGTATGCCGGGGTAGCCCAGCCTGGTTAGGGCGCCAGACTCATAACCTGGAGAGTTTTTCTCCTATTGGAAGAGGGTCCAGATGTCGCGGGCTCGAATCCCGCCCCCGGCACCAATACTCAAGTCCTTGGTCCCGTCAAGACCTCGAAGTAGTGCAATACGATGTGCCTCGATGATTACCGGCAACTGGCTAAAGCCCTGAAAACCCCGCCGATGTTTGCGGATGTCCTTCCAATAATAGTCAAGCCAAACGAGATTGAACTGCTTCTTAATCTGTCGGAAAGCAAGCAGTCCATTGGTCAACTATCCAAACTACTAAATTTGTCACAGAAGACCGTGGAATCAAAGGTTAACGGCCTGTTCACCAGAGGCTTTCTTAGGAAGAAGAGAGACGGTGTAGTATACTATTCGACGAAGTCCTTCCAAAGCATAGTGAACAGCTATCTCTCGGAGGGAAGAGCGGGATCCCTAGGAAGATACGTGGCTGCACTGGCAACCAATCGACTGGAAGAGCACGTGCGACGTGGAAGAGCGGACCCCTACCCCGAAGGCAAGGTCCTGCCTGTTCCAGAAGCCGTTCTTGAACCGGTTTCACTTGTATTACCTTTCGAGACCGCAGTTAGCGTCTTGGAAAAGGCCAGATCCTTCTCACTTCGTGACTGTGAATGTCGAATGACCTACAAGAACTGTGACAAACCTCTCCGAACATGCCTCGGACTCGACGAATTCTCCGATGAACTCGTAGAGCGTGGGGTGGCCGAGGAAATTTCTCTAGACGAAGCGAAAGAGGTCTTGCATCTTGCAGATGAGCATGGTCTAGTACATCAGGTTCTTTACACCGACTGGCTCCAAGGCGAAGTCTTTGATCTCTGCAGTTGTTGCACTTGTTGCTGTCTATACCTCCGCACAGCGATTAACTACGGGGTGAAGCATCACATAGCGAAGTCCGGGTTGGTGGCGAATGTGGATCTAGAAAAGTGCACTGGCTGTAGCATATGCGTCGGACGCTGTATTTTTGAAGCCAGGAAGATCGAAAACGGCAAGAGCTATGTCGTGGAGGAAGACTGTTACGGATGCGGGCTTTGCACCACCACGTGTCCGACAGGGGCTTCGAGACTGGTTTCCGCATCTAGGTAGATCTCCAGTTTCTCGGGCTTGGTGGACTCCACTCCGCTTTCAGCACGGAATGTTGATCTGACTACTGAAGCCTTTGTGGAAGAGAGAAGGCGTATGTATGCGTCTGATTCAGGTCGTCTGTACGAAGCAAGCGGGTCCTAAGATGAGAGGAAGAAAACTTTAGTACAAATACTGATTGAATGTAGGCTGGTGGCGGGGGTTTCCGAGTCTGGTCAAAGGAGCAAGGCTTAGGACCTTGTCGCGTAGGCGTTCGTGGGTTCGAATCCCACCCCCCGCACTTTGGCATGCATGAAAGTTGAAAGTGCTTTAATGTTGCTGTATGGTGTGCTTTCGCTTCGGAACAGGCCGCCTTTCAAGCTCGTTTGGAGAAACAGGGCTTATTTCCATCTTCATTTCGGAAAAAATTTCGCCTGTTTACGTATATGCATGTCTTATGGTTTCTGTTTCCATGCCCTAATCGTTTCATACCACATGGCCCCTGTCGCAAGTGATGCTGAGATTAGAGCGAAGACACTGTAGAAGTCGACCCGCCTAAATTGGGTCAAGTAGAAGACGAGAAGCGCGGTAAACATGGTGGCGTACAAAAGGTAACGGGGTAGCAGCAAAGTTCCGAATCGGACAAACTGCTTCAGGATTCCCACGTTCACAGTCTTCACTAGGTGATATTCACCGTGGGTTTTCCTGACCAGTCCCAACTCAGCTAGCTTGTCCAAGTGATAGACGGCTAGAGAGGGGCTTGAAAAGCCGAGCGCCCGTTGCGTCTCCCTTGCCCCGACCAATCCGTTTGACGAGCTTAATAAAAACCAGTAGACGCGCAGAGTATTCCCCTTCAAAACGCTCGCTACTTCGTCTTCGTCCATCCGTCAGTCACGTCAACACGCGTAATAATTTGAACGCCGCCATTTAGCTTTTGAAGGCATGCGCGGACCAAAAGGTACGCCTACTAGAGATCAGACCTAGTTCATCCCGATTACTTGTGCAAAGCAAGAAAAACGATATGCCAGAACTCGATATGTGTCATTCGATGGAAGATGAGATTTATAGAAAAAAGTAGTATTCATCTTTGAGTGCCCTCAATGAAGCCGGTTAGAATACCGAAAATTGTCTACCTGAGGGGAAAAGACGCCATCGAAGCCCTCTCCACCTTCGTGGATGAACTTGAAGAAAAAAGGGGCAGCGAGCTTACCGACAAGCAAACGGACGCCCTAATCAGGATTGCCCGCGAACTGAGCAGCAGCATCGAAGCTCGGATTCGGGCGGAAACCAGAGTCAAGGAAGGCTATCTCCCGCCCCAATGCGCTTTCAAAAGAATCATAAGACCCTTGACAAAGCTCATCTATTGAAACCGATGTCGACTCTCTTCTTTTTCCATCATGGGAATCGATTGGCAGTCTATTCCCTCATTTCGCGCACTGTTATCTCTCCAGTTTAACTCCCCTCACCAAGGCGACCACGTCGACCAGATCGTCAATCCCCGACGTCTTGATCTTCCGCTCCAAGACCTCCTCTATCTGAAAAATGCCTGCGGGATTGTCCATGTTCACCAAGATTTGGACGGGCTTCTCCGTGCCTTTTACAATCTCAACTTGTCTAATCGAGAGAGCGGAGAGGGAGTGAATATCAACTTTTCCGGCTCTGTAGGGTATTCGAGCTCGACCCTCGGCCATGTCCGTTCCATCCGCCACCTTCGCAATCCCTGCCTCTACACTGAGACATTCCATGTCTTCATCGTGAGAAAAAATGGCGTGAAGCACCTCGGCCTTCACTCTTAACGCAAGATCACGCTCATCTTTGTAGACTATTCCAAGAAGCCGGTCAAGAATTGGATTCGACACCACCACGCCGTGAATGTGATGGTTAACCCGATGAACCACGTTGCCGATGTCATGAAAATAAACTCCGCACAACGTGATGACCTTCGCATCCACTAGAGAGCAGAGCTCATTCTCAACACTCGTAGGCGTGACGTCTTTGGTCAAGATGTCGAATATCGCCATGGCACTACCGGACGCTATGCGGGAGTGCACAGGACCGTGATCGTTATACATCAACCGGTCGACAGCCATGACGTTGGCCATGCGAAGGCAATTCTGAACTTCCACATCCCGTTCCAATAGATGAAACATCTCGTTTACGCGCGGCTCTTTCAAGTGAGAGTAGATTAGATTAGCAGAGACACGTACCATCTTTCGAATTCCCTCAACACTATAGAGGCGCGGCATTGAACTTAAAATAGCGTAGCTAGCTCAAGCCCGGTCAAACCTGATTGCCGTTCCCAAGTATGTTCCCGGATCGATCTCTTGCACAGTCGCCCCGTCTACGTCAATGGTGTAAACCGCGTGCAAGCGCGCCTTCTTGATCTCGTCGAAGCTTATCGGCGGTTTCTTGTAGTACAAGTCACAGAGACGCTTTATCGCCGCCAGCTCTGCGGATTTTCTACATCGTGGTGGACGAGTGAAAGCTGGGGGAATCTGCAAAATGTAGTAGGGGGGAATTCCCAATCCAAACTTGTCTGCATGGTGACTGTAGCGGGTTATCTTGCTCGCTATTCTCGCCCGACAGTAGGTTATTGGATTCAGAGCGTGGGCTGGCGGCACGAACCCCGTCTCTACCTCGACAATTAGTGTTCCATAGCCCTTCACTCCATACAGATCGCAGACCAACCCGTCTCCAGTAGGATGCTCTAAATCTACATCGTAGCCGTTGAGGATTAGATGCTTGGCACACACGAGCTCCATGACTGAATGGTTGATCTTCACGACGTTCTCTTCATTGAGGTGAATCAGTCGCTCCTTCAACACGTTAAGTTTCCTTATCGATTGTCTGTCTGAGGCTTCGGTCAGTTGGGCCAGCAAAAAGTCAAGGTCTTCGTCGAATTTTTTCATAGCCATTCCTTTTAGAACGTTCCAAAACTATAGGTTGGATTTGTTGATAAGATTTTGAGTTGTCAGCAATTTGTGCTTTTGCAGTGATTTCTAAAGCCTCGAATCAATATGTGGCTAGCGCCCCGGTTTCTCGAGCTTTTCGCTCGAGCCGCGCGTAGAGCGCTATTCCAATTGGAAGAAGGACGATTATCTGCAAGGCCAGCATTCCCAAGGCTGTGAGTACGGCTGGATCGGAAATTCCGATTCCTAAGAGGAGGGCCCAACGCGTTGCTTGCACGCCATGAGTTATGGGTAACCCCCACGCTAAGACCTGTCCCCATTTAGGTAACACCTCTACAGGAAAGGCGAGACCGCTCAGGAAAACCATCATGGTCCACAGTACCTGGCTGAGTTCGCGCTCCCGTTTGGCGATGAAACAAACGCCAGCGAAGACAAACCCGAAGGATGTCATAGCGATGATGGTCAACAAGACAAAGAGTGCTGCAAGCCAGACATTGGGTTGAGTAGTAGATTGGAAGCCGAAGATGAGTGATCCCAGAAGCAGGATAACCGAGAAGTTCACGAGGCTGAAGGCAAGGTTGCCCATGATCTTGCCTAGCAGCCACATCAGCTTGTTGGAAGGCGTCACGAAGACAAGTTCAAGTGTTCCGTGCTCTTGATCCCCTCGAAGAGCATGCGCCCCGCCAAACGATGCCGAGAAGATGAACCCGTTGAAAGCAAACCCTATCGTCACGAACGACAGAAAATGGGGCATCTCAGTCAAGCCCGTGAAGAAGTTCCCACCGCCCATGATTTGGAGCGTTATCCACGATGTGAGAATGAAGAAAAAGGGGACTGACAGGTTGAAGGCCACGAGACCACGGAAGGTGACAGCGCGCAGAACCATCTTCAGCGAAGATAGGAAAGAGGCCCAGAAGGTGCGTACCAAGAAGAGCGCGTCCACAGCCACACCACTCAGAAGAGGTATAACGTCCCCTTGCTCTTTGCACGGCGCTCAACGATTCTGAGGGTGACGTATCCAGCGAACATGAAAAGGGCAGCCACGATGTAGAGCGGCAGAAGATCCAACAGAATGTTGCCTATGCCCGCCCCTTGGAGGATCGCTTTTCGCAGCACCAATATTCCGTAGGTTACTGGTATCAGATAGGAGACGTATTGAAACATCTGGGGAAGCGCATCCACTGGAAAGGCCACCCCGGAAAAGAAGCGGATTGGGGCCTGCAACCCGGAGGCCAGATTGTCAGCAGCTCGGGTATAAACGAAGAAGCCGGCGAAAAACACTCCAACCGCTATCAGAGCGATCATCGTGGACACTATGGATAGCACAACAGCAAGTACACTTGTTATGTCGGCTTGAAGACCAAATATCGCCCCGCCTAGAAAGAATATGCATACGATCCACCAGGAGGCCTCTACCAGAGAAGACACTCCAGAGGCTAAGAGTATCGTCATCTTGGTGGTGGGAGTGATAAAAAGGACTTCGATGGTTCCCATCCATCGCTCACGCTGTATGGACGTACCAGTTCCCCAAAGTAGTCGATTGTAGAGTAGGTAGACGATCGTTCCGACCACGATCGTGCCTGCAAAGGGGTATCCATACTGGGTGAAAGCGTCAGAGACGGCTTCCGGTGTGCCCAAGGCACTGTAAGTGTATATGTTCAAGGCCAGCAGCGGAATAGGCCAGATCACCGTTGCCACGATCCACGCCTTGTAGGCAGTGAAAAGCTTCATGTTACGTATAAACACGGCCTTGAAAGTGCGCCATTCGCTTGCGAGATTCAATCTCGCAGCTTCCTCCCAGTCATAGATATAAACACGTCTTCAAGCGTTGGCTTCGTTTGTTCGAGAGCGATGATCCGGGCGCCGTGCCGCATGAGAAACTCAGTGGCGGATGGAATGACTTCCTCAGCCTCTTCTGCGTGGATCTTTATTGTGGCCTCACCAACGACGGGATCAGAGAAGGCTACAACCGCTTTTTCGACACCGCTCATCGTCCCTAGCTCTCGACCGTCTTCTTGCTGGAAGTTCGACACCTTTATCTCAACGATCCCTGTCTGCTGTAGGCTCTTCTTGAGATTGTCGGGGGTGTCCAGGGCAATTATCTTTCCGTGATCTATGATCGCCACGCGGTCACAAAGCTGGTCTGCTTCTTCCATATAGTGCGTCGTATGTAGAATCGTCTTCCGCTGCTCTCTCTGCAGCTTTTCTTTGATGAAATCACGAATTACTCTGGCAGCACCAGGGTCCAGTCCCAGCGTCGGTTCATCAAGGAGTAGAATCGGAGGGTTGTTGACAAGGCCTCTGATGACGTGTAGCCGTTGCTTCATTCCTCTCGAGTACTTCTCAACGGGGTCGTCAGCTCGCTTCTCCAACTCCACAAGCTTTAGCAGCTCGTCGATTCGTTCTTTGGCTTCTTGATCCGGAATGTTGTACAGCTGGGAGAAGAACCATAAATTTTCTCGTCCCGTTAGCCTCCAGTATAATCCTCTTTCTCCTCCTGTTACAACGCCGATGCACTTCCGTACTTCCTGGGCCTGTTTGACCACATCGTAGCCGTTGACAGTGGCCGTTCCGTCATCAGGAAGGAGAAGAGTACATAAGAGCTTAATTGTTGTTGTCTTGCCAGCGCCATTTGGTCCCAACAGACCAAAGAGTTCGCCTTCCTCTATGCCGATCTCGATGTGGTCAACTGCAACTGTCTCTTCTTTCTTAGGCCTGACCCTGGCAAGCAGCCTTTTAATGCTGCTTCCTTCGGCCTTGGCCTTTTTCTCGAATACCTTGGTCAGGTTCTGGGTCTCTATGGCATAGGCTGGCAAGTTGCGTCATTCCGGCGAGTTTCCCTACTAGAACGCAGAAGGTGCCTTCTTATTCTTTTCCCCGCGTCGCCTTCGTACCACACTTGATTTACAGTCATCTCTTGAACGCTACCCAGAAACACGATTCGCCTCCTGGTTTCATCCACCAACAGCTCAAACGCTCCCGGATCCTTTATCGCCTTGACCAGTCTCACAACGTTTTGCAAAGCAAATGGTATCTTAAATGGCTATAAAAGTCTTTCCATATTAAAACATTTATTTTAATAGTTAAAAAACGATTGTGCTAGGACCTCGGTGTTCGCGCTCCATTGCGGTCACGAGAGTTTCGAACTTTCTTAAAGACGTCTTCACACGAATTGGAGTTAAATCATAGCGTTAAGGATCAGAGATTCATAAAGAGTAAATTCAATCACGCAGATGCAAATCTGGGGAAAAATGATTCCACGACGCTCCTCGGCACCAGTGATCACCGCGCTAATGCTGGCTACCTTCCTAGTGCCAGCTGGCTGGTTGGTCACCAGTTACGCGCAATCTTACTGGCTTCTAGATCCCTCACATAGCGCCACCCGTCATCGCTTAACAGTCTCGGTGACCGATTCTCTATATGAGTACTACGCAAGCAGAAACCACAACATACCCCTAGACCAAATCCCACAACTTGTGACCCCCGACGCTCTAGAGCCTATTGCAGATAATCTCTGGAGCATTTTCAGCAACGAAGAAGACTTCGCCAATGGCGTATTGATGATTCCCCACCAGATTCCCTACGTAGAGACCGACCCGAAATTCCCTGTAGAGACAATCGTCGAGAACCAAGGCGATTGTGACACCTTTTCGTATATGGCCGCGTCAATTATGATCGCGGGAGGACTCGATGTTGTTCTGCTCTACTACGAAAGTGAGAGTCACATGAACGTAGGGGTTCACCTTGCAGAGATGCCAGACGATGCACGATCGACAGTCCATTATTACAGTTACAGAGGCAAGCCGTATTACGTGGCGGAATGCACCGGAGGAGACTGGGAGAACGGATGGAGAGTGGGCGAGTGCCCGGAGGGATTCGAAGAGGCATCCGCCCGGATCATCCCGCTTGAGAATTGTGAACAACAGTCTCCTGGACAAGTTGCAGCCAGTTACACTTCACCCGTCTCTTCTTCACTCTCCTTGACGCTCTCCTCAACATATACATTAGGGAGCGGTGCAGTCACAATCAGCGGGGCAATCTCCCCGGCCCAGGCTTACAAGAACGTCACGATCTACATGAGATTCTACGCGTCTTCATGGGACGGTCTAGCGACTGTCTCGACTGATGCTAATGGAGAGTATTCTTATGCATGGAACCCGACGTCGGGAGGAATATATCAGGTCAGAGCGAGCTGGTCTGGAGACGGAGAATATGTGGGGGCTGATAGCAACATCTCCACGCTCACAGTCATCTCCAATGACTGGATACTCATAGGAACTGTGGCAATCGTGCTCATCGCAATAGCGATAATCGTGGCGCTGCTTGCCAGACAAGCAAACCCTGCAGAAACTCCGCCTAACCTCGACGACTACGATTTTTGAGAATGCCGCTCTTCCTCGAGTTGACCAATAGTTAGCCGATTCTATTTTCTTGCGCCTTAGCATCGCGGAAGGGGAGAATCTCTGTCAGGCGCTTCCAGAGCCCTAGTTGTGTCAATACGCGCCTCTTCAGTTAGTCCCATCTTTTGGTTCCCTACGCACGCCGTTCTTCCGGGCTGTTCCAGTCGCTCGAGAAGGTTCCGTAGACTCGTTTTCGTCTCTCTCAATGCCAGCCGTTTTCTCGATCAGTTTCAGAAAGATTGATCCAGCTTCCCTCTCGCTAACAGTTTTCGTGAAAACGGAGACGAGCACGAGCTTCTTCGTTCTTTGGGAGAGCCGTTCAGCAAGGATTCTCGCAATCATGGTGTTTCGATCTCCAAGTAGAATTGAGGAAAGCGGAGGCCCGATCAATTTTCGCGCTTGCGGTAAAGCCACGGCTAAGGTGCCCAACTGGTCCTCACCCTCACTCAGAAGCAGCAGATTCGCATTTTTTGTCTCCACGAAAAGGCTGAGGAAAGGCGTTTCATCCCTCATTATCTTTTCTTGCACGACCTTTGCCCGCGCCATCGACATTCCAACCATGTTTATTTATAGCGTTCTCAATCACTATTTAGGATTTTCAAGTGGCATTCCGGAGGAAATCGACACGTGGCAAGCGCTAGAGCAACAAAAGCTCTCCATCTTCTCAAGAAGAACTTCGCTCTTCCAGCATGGACTGGGCGCCCTCGGGAACCTTTTCAAACGCTGATTAGGACTGTGCTTTCTCAAGCCACGGCCAGCAGAAACGCGTCAAGAGCCTTTGAGAACCTCTCAAGAACGTTGCCAATAAGCCCCGACGCCTTAGCAAAGGCGAATGAGAATGAGATCGAGAAGGCAATCAAGGTGGCAGGATTGTACAGAAACAAATCCAAGGTCATCAAAGCGCTATCCTGTGCAATATTGGAGACACACAAAGGCTCGTTGGAGTTCATTCATTCTCTGCCTCTGGAAGAGACTCGAAGAATGCTTACGAGTCTGCCCGGAGTCGGACCGAAGACTGCTGATGTGGTATTGCTCTTCAGCGCCCGAAGGCCCACGATCCCGGTCGACACGCACGTGCGTCGCGTTTCCAAACGGTTAGGACTTGCCCCGCCAGATGCGGACTATGAGAATGTCCGAAAAGCCCTTCAATCCGCATATCCTTCAACGGACTACCTTCCGGTTCACCTCTTATTCATCGCTCTGGGGCGGAAGTACTGCAAAGCAAGGAGACCAAGATGTGAACCTTGTCCAGTCAACACGCTATGCCCCTCCAGCACCCTCGGAGATTGAGAGAAGCATGCAAAAACTGCCTCAAAAAGTTGCAGAATACTTTCCTTACTCAACCGTTCGGCCGTCGCAGGATGAGTTCATCAAAACCATCTACAACGCCGTGCAAAGGGGCAGTAATGTTCTCTTAGAAGGCAGCAACGGCCTAGGTAAAACAATTGGTGCCCTCGCAGCATGCCTACCCGTGGCGAAGGAAAAGAACTTGCAGATACTCTACGCAGCCAAAACGCATCGCCAGCACGATCGCGTAATCGAAGAACTGCGAGGCATCACAAAGAGGCGGTCGGTTTCGGGCATCTCAATCCGAGGCCGAGCTGTGATGTGTTTCCACCCGCTCATTATCAGACATACTGCTGACGCAGGGTCAGCCATGGAGATCTGCGAATTACTCAAGGCTAGAGGACGATGCTCATACTATGAGAGAATGAAGGGCGACGCAGACAGATTCGCTGAGCTCCAGGCTCATGTTTCATCAAATGCCTACACATCTTCTGAAGTTCGAGAGGTCTGCCGAGTTGAAGGCTTCTGCCCCTATGAATTCACTAAACGCGTAGTTGGCCAAGCTGACGTCACAGCACTGAGCTACCTATACGTCTTTGATCCAAATATCAGGAGCGCATTCCTCCAACGTCTTGAAAAGCCATGGACCCAGACCATCCTCATCATCGATGAAGCCCATAACCTCCCAAGTACTGCAATCGACATAGCAAGCGATACCCTCTCTTTGTTCGTGGTGAGACAGGCGGCACAGGAGGCAAAGAAACACAACCTTCCGGATCTCGCCGTTTTCGCGAACCAGCTCAGATCGATCATCGAGAAGATGGCTGCTCAAACGCAAGAGGAATCCCACGTTCCTCCACAACTCTTGCTTCAGTTCATTAAACGTAACGCAGAGATCGATGTGCCTGAGCCCTTCTTCGAATATCTTCACAACACAGGACACGCCATCAAACGCAACCTGCTAGAACATGGAGAGTACCCCCGCTCTTACATCCACAGATTAGGAGAATTTTTGTCGAAGTGGCTTGAGACCGCAGACGATATTTCTTTCACCCATGTCCTTAGCAGATATATCACAAGAGCAGGTGCGCCTTCGGCTCGACTCGAGATACTGGCCCTCGACCCGTCACGAGTGACCGGACCCATCTTCTCATCCGTATACTGCAGTGTGGGCATGTCAGGAACGTTAGAACCGTTGGAATCCTATGTCAAAATCACCCGCCTTCCCGAAACCACTATCCAAAAGGTGGTGGAATCCCCCTTTCCAAGAGAACACATTCTGTCGCTAGCCTGCTGCGGCGTCACCACTGCCATGAAACATAGAACCAGAAGCATGTACAAGAAACTCGCCGACCGCATCACCGAGGTGGTCTATTACACACCAGCCAACGTAGGCATCTTCACAGTATCATACAGAGTCTTAGAGAGCTTGTTAGAAGCGGGACTAGAAGAAACCATAGACAAACCCCTCTTCTGCGAGCGGAGAGACATGGCATCAAGGGACAATGACCAGCTAGTAAACCGATTCAAGTCCTATGCCAAACGGGGAGGCGCGGTCCTACTCGGAGTACAAGGTGGGCGCTCCTCCGAAGGCGCGGACTATCCAAGCGACACAATGAATTCCGTCGTTGTGGTCGGAGTTCCCTACGCCAAGCCCACACCAAGAACAAGTGCCCAAGTGAGGTATTATGAAACCTGCTTTCCCAAGCACGGTCGCGAGTACGGCTACGTTCTCCCCGCCTTGAAGAAGGCTTCGCAGGCCGCTGGGAGACCTATACGCACCTTGGAAGACCATGGGGCCATCGTTTTTCTCGACTATCGCTTCACAACTCAATATTGCCAAAGATACCTTCCATTATGGATTCGCCGTGGCTTGAAAACGCTGCCAGACATCGATGGCGCCATTGCTGAAGAGCTTATGCAATTCTTCGGTGGTCAAGAAGAAAACTGATTGCCTGGCGGAGTTCTACCCGCTGTAACCTGTAAAAATCGTGCTCAAGCCTGTCTCTCGACCATTTTTGTCGAGTTTCATTTGTCCGAAACGAAGGCTCGTCACGTCCTCGGTCACCGGAGTATAGACTTTCAGCACCCGTCTTTTGTAGTCAATTCCACAGAGGACGCCTATCCCGAGGAATTCGTCCTGTTCGTTGCTAAGAGCAACTAGTAACCCGTCTTCGTCCCCCTCTATGATCACCTGCAGTCGCTTTCCTAGTTTTTCCGCAGCCTTCTTGATTCTTTCCTCATCAACCCATTGGCTCTTCCTTAAAACAACGAGGATTCTTGTCTGCGTTTCTTCACTGTAAATGGGAGCGTATCTCCCGACCGCGTCTCTGACAAGTCTCATCCGTTCTGGCGTCAAGACTCGGCCAACCCCGAAGAATCCATCCTCGACCTTGATCCAGTCTAGAGGAAACGACTCGACCTTGGCGTTTTTCAGATATTTTGTATAAGCTAGTTCTCGCAGGACTTTGCGTTTCTCCCTGCTCCTCTTATGTACTGCGGGTGAAGCGCTCACTGTCAAGGTTTTCGTCTTGCCTAAGGCGTCCAAAATGGGCGCTAGCTCTTCTCCATGTCGAGCGCCTACGACTATGTCAGGCCTAGCATGATCAACCAGACTTGCTTTGTACTCTGTAGCCGCTTCACCTTCAATCCACCCATCGGTGTTTATGATCAAGAAATCAATATTCATGTCGGAAGCTTGCGTTCGTAGAGTGGTCAGCCCCTCCAGCACGCGTTTTGCAGCCCCCGTAGGACTGGTAACCCCCACGAAATACGCCTTCTCCGCCTCCAGCTCAAAGAGATCCTTCACGTACGACTTGATAAGGCTGAACCCAATAGTCGTGGGGGGTCCGATATCCGACTGCCCCAGATCAGCATCAATAATTGCGGTTCTCCGCTTCGTTCGCAATGCTTCGTTTGCAAGAAACGTACAGAAGCTCGTTTTGCCGGAGTCTACATCGCCAATCACCATAACCGTTACCGGTTTTCCTAGGGAAAAGATATCGTTCAGAGCGGCCTTCCAGGAGGGAGGAATTGTGCTCCCCTCGATCTCTTCAGAAGAGGCTCCGTTGCCCAACGTGAGATCAAAAGAAGCTCTTTTGTCGACTTCAAAAGGTGCTCGTTTACCTTCTCGTATTATGAGTCTTTCTCCTTTCTTGGCGGTTGCACCTAGGATGTTGACTTTCCCAGAGAGGATTTCTACTGATGCGGGACCATCGACGAGAATGGTCTTTCCCGTCTCAACCGTTCGTTTCACTCTGTCTTCGTCCTCCTCGGCAAGTTTTTGCCGTTTCTTCCAGCGATCTTGATGGCAGACATTGCATCTTTTAGTTCCCTTCGATGGGAAGTTTCCCTGGCAAAATTGCTTGTCCCAGCTTCACGCACTATTTGTATAACTACCTCGTCAGGTAAGGTTTCGTCCAAGAACTGCAGTAGTTTCTGGGTATAAGGAGGAACACCATCCCCAACCTTCACAACATAGTGCGCAGCCGGAACTTCATGGATCGCACTCGACACCGCCTTGACGGTTTCTCTCAAGCCTGAGCAGTTGATGGTTCGTACAAGGTGGCCATCACCGAGTATCGCAAGTCCAGATCGTTTACCAGGGTCGATTCCGACAGTCACGGCTTCGAAGTTTCGCTTTCCCTGAGCGATTCGAATTGCTTCACCGATTACGCTTGCAGGATCGTCTTCCTCGTTGAAGATTAAGACATTAGAGTGAGTCACTGAAGGCCGCTCTTTCTCGGTGGTTACCACGACCTGAACGTCCAGAGGGACAGGGTCCCACGGTCTCAAACTCAGGAAAGGCAAACCCTTTGCTTTGATTGCCTCTACCAACCTGTAATAGGCTTTTCCCGAGACTGTGGCCAGGGCAATTTTTGCTTCCATATGACTACACTTGTGCTAGTCGTCACTTAGGTCGCAGTTCACGAGATACCCTCAATCAGATAGGCGCGACTCACCAAGTTTCCTCATGTTTGGCGTCCGAATCGAGGTCCTTTCTAGTCTCTTAAATATGTTATGAATCAAAGCCCTATGACTACCTCAAAGCGCGACACCGATAAAAATCAAAGTTTCTTTCGATGCGAGCGGTAACCCTTTATAATTTCCACCTCTACTTCGCTTTGTGCGGAGAGGCTTGTACGAGACGCTTACGACTGGTTGCAGTTCGCTTGACACGCTGTTGGAAGGGGGGCTCCCATTGAATGGGGTGACCTTGGTCTACGGAGCGGCAGAAACCGGGAAAACCTCCTTGGCGATCCAATGCGCCATCTACTGCGCAAAAAGAGGGCAAAAAACCTTGTTCGTTGACTCAGATGGAACTTTCTCGACTCAACGATTGTCACAAATAGCTCACCAGGACCTTGAGAAGATCTCGTCAAAGATCATTCTGATGCAACCAACCACATTCGGAGAACAGGGGCGCGTAGTAGGACACCTTGATAGATACGTGTCAAAGAAATTCGGCCTCGTAGTTGTTGATACCGTTACGTCCCTGTACAGAGTCGAACTCGGAGGTCCTGATGCAACTTTCACCCTCAATCGAGAGTTGAATGGACAAGTTGCTTCCCTGGCTGAAGTTGCCAAGACCCGAAGGGTGGCCGTCTTTATCACCAGTCAGGTTCGAAGTGTCTTCCTAGGCCAGTTCAGAAGTATAGAACCCGTTGCCACACGCACCCTCAAGTTTTGGGCAAGCGTAGTGCTGAACTTGGAACCCGCCGGTCAAAAGGGAGTCTTGAAAGCTATTCGTGAAAAGCATCCCAGACGCAAACGTCC
>JABAOF010002962.1_pt2 | contig 18085 bp, 42 predicted proteins | sample 7062171 | NCBI WGS metagenome assembly JABAOF01 (sample SAMN14538628, study PRJNA623070) | marine sediment metagenome | biome: marine biome [ENVO:00000428]; feature: marine pelagic biome [ENVO:01000023]; material: deep marine sediment [ENVO:00002113] | place: India: Gulf of Khambhat ...
CAATCACGAAGACACAGAGCATCCTGTGTGCCCATGGTGCGGACATGAAAATGATCCCGGAGTCGGTGAATACAAGTGCACGTGTGACGAGTGTGGGAAGCCTTACAATTGTGAGTGGGATAGAAAGGTAATCTATACTTTCACAACCGAGAAGCGCGATCTGGAAGCAGAGAAGAAAAAGCAAGAAGAAAAAGATCGCCTCTACAAGGAGCAGGTCAAACGATCGGAAACTTTCACGCCCGGTATGCGCGTTCGGATACTGAATTCAATTTCGGGTGAAGTAGAGGGAGTGGTTGCTAACGAAGAGAAGCGCGTTGGTCCTGTGGTTCGTGTTGATATTAGGCTCAAAGAAGATTACCCGATCTTCCGTCGCTCTTTTCACGTCGATCGATTGGAGCCCATCGAATGAGCAACCAACAACCACCAGACTGCAAAGCATGCGCACACTGCTACATGGAGCTTTCAGATTGGAACTTCATTTGTGGTCACCCAGAATCAGGAACCTTCGGGAAGTATCTGCACAACGGGATCCCGGAGCATTGCGGGGAACAGAAGACCAATTTTGAGCAGCATCCTGGAAGGGGTGTTGACGGGAGTTTGGGGTGACCAAACGTCGCAAATCTCCCACAGGTCTATGCATGGCCAAAAAGCTTCCAGACACAACCTGGAGAATCGGTGCGTGGGTTGTCAATGCGAGGGGAACTGCGCATGCAATGCATCTGTGGGAATTTGGCGGGGATAAACCTCCTATGTTGAGTACAGAGCCCATCTGTGGTGTGGGGTGTCTCGGACCTGGACCCTACACAGGAAACAAGTTCAAGCGACGCTGCAAGAGGTGCCTTCACAAAGCAGGTATAGAGCCTCATTGGCGCCGGGTGAGCTGCAAGAAAGGGAAGTCCTAACAATTACGCCCATCTAAAATGGGACAAATGCCCCAAAAAATGATCGGGGCATCTTGATTTGTGTTGACGTAAATCAAGATAGGGTGTAGTCTCTACTTATGATGACGAACAAGGAAGCCAACGAGATGAACAAAGCAACCCGCAAAGCAGACGCCAAAATTACCTTCACTCCTAACTACGTCTACACTTGGAAGCGAATTGGTGGGAAGATGCTCCAAGGAAGCTTTTACGAGTATCCCAAGAGCACCAAGGATCCCAAGAAGATCACTGCCATGGTTGCCGGTTGGGCTTTCGGAAAAGGTAACGGATTTGCCCGACGCGTGGATGGTGGCTTGCAGATCACTTGCGAGCGCTTTGATTCTCTCGGTTGGAGCCGTGAGGCCCGGGGCTCCGGTGAGGTTTCGGTTAAGACGGACGCTTTTGACATTTACCTGAACAGCTAAGAGAGAGAGAGAGANNAGAGGAGCTAAGAAGATGACCAAATTCGTTCTAGTCAGCCAAACAAACTGGGAAGAAAAAGGGGTAGACCGCAGGGGACGTCCGGTTACCTATCTGAAGTACAAGCCCCCGCAGACCATGGAGCAAGCGCAAGATTGGCCGGGGACTGAGATCATCGAAGCCGAGAAGCCTCCGAAGCGTTGGGGACATGGTACCTACGCCGAAGATGCCGAAGGCAAGTTGCGTCTTGTTAACAGTGATTGGGACAGCTCAGGATGAGCTTCTGAAAGGAGAAACAGAGATGACCAAAGATCCGACAATCAAACTAGCCGAAGCTGTCGTGAAATACGTGGCAACAAACATGTATCAGCAATCTGCGTTGCTCTATCCGCCAGGGTTAAGAGGCTTTGAAATGTCAGATCCATACGGGTTGCTGGATTTGATCAAAGAGAAAGCCGGGGTTGATGAGGATTTGATCGATACTTGGATGTGTGAAGCGCAAGGGATAGAAAAATGACCAACCCAACCATTCACGTACGCTTGAGTCCCGGCATCATGGAAGTTCTGTCTTTGGATGATCGGGAAACCTGCGAATCGATGGGGCTTGATGTTCAGTGGCCTTTCAAGAGCTATGTGGTTATCAGTGCATCGCAGCGCAAACTAGAAACCCTTTGTGCAGAGCTGGAGTCCAGAGCTTTTTCAGGTGCATGGGATCAACCTCCGTGGTATGCGCGAAGTGCTCAGGCTGCTTTGAGGAAGATTCGAAGGGCTATTGATATGGAAGGGGAACCGGATGCCGTTTGAGTGGAAACCGCATTGGGATCACGAGAAAGTTGATGAAACCAAATGCAGGGCGGGCGTGCACGATGCAACAGGAGTAGGGTTCCACCAATGCACACGTAAAGCAAAAGTAGACGGCAAATGGTGCAAGCAACACAGCCCGGAAGAGGAAAAGAGAAGGCGGGAAGAATCCGACAAACGATGGGATGAGCAACGGGACCAGCAAGCAAGAGCCACGAGAAATTCAGCTTGGTGGCTTGTCATCGATGAAGTCAAGAAAGCAGACAAAGAGTTAGCTGAAAGGCTCACGAAGCTGCAGTATGAACTTGGAGGCAGAGAGCAATAGCATGCCATTCTACATCGACGATACAGCAATCGGCACCATCGAAATGGGAACGGGAGACGTAGGTATAGGCTACGGAGTCTCCAAAGGAGCACCGTCTATCTTCTTTTCCAAGCTGGATCCTCCGCATGAACCCGGCGAAGATATAGAGGGGCTGGGGCATAAGACAGAAGACGTAGTGGTGCGTTTGGTGTTCAAGGATCCTCGAAGCATTCAAGCGTTGAAGGATACCTTGGAGCTGCTTACGAGTAACGAGAACTACATGAAAGGAGAAACAGAAAAATGCATCTCGAAGAAAATGGAACCATAGAATCAATCATGCTCGGCATTGAAGGGCACGGAATCCTAACGTTCATGATCCGGCTGAAGTTCAGCGGCACTGGGCAGGGCTTTGGTGGCTATGCACTTGACGGAGACAAAACGAAAGCAAAAAATGGTCCCGGATTTTGTGCCGAAGCAATACGTAAAGTTCTTGAAGCTGTCGGGGTGAACACTTGGGAGGAACTACCGGGTAAGAATGTGCGTGTTCGGCGAGAGTCTACAGACTGGAGTGCGCAGATTATTGCCATAGGGCATATCGTTGAGGACCGTTGGTACAATATCAGAGAGCATGCAGCGGAGTTCAATGATCTTTAGGGGCTGACAGAGCCGCGCGACTGTAAAAAAAGTTGACACTCGTGAAAGACTTAGAAGTAAAAATTTCCGTTCGGAACAATAGGCTCAAACAGCGCAGGGAAGAGCTTGGTCTAACACAAGCAGACCTTTGTCGTATTCTTGATTTGCACCCTGTTCTATATTCTGAACTAGAGCGCTTGAAAAGATCCCCCAGAAGAAAACGGCCTCCGCACTTGTGGACTATAGCGGCTTTGAAACTGTCTGAATTTTACAGTGTGCTTCCCGAGGATTTATTCCCCGAGCACCTCAATCTGATCGCCAAAGATACGATCGCAAGAAAGATTGACGTTCCGGATCTTGCACGCCTTGTTGACGAGACTGAGGGGCAGTTCCAGCTCACCGATGGTGGTATGGGGGATGAAGTAGATCGCAAAAGGCTGCAAGGAACCATCGAAAAGCTGGTAGACCAACTCACGCCAAAGGAGCAAATGGTCATACGCGCAAGATTTTTTGAGGAAAGAACACTTGACTCTGTAGGACATGAATTAGGTGTCCACAGAGAAAGTATCAGACAAATTGAAGCTAGAGCAATTAAGAAGTTGCAACATCCATCTAGGAGCAGACACCTCACTCCTTTCTTTGCCCCAGAAACGGAAGCGGAAAAGACCCCCAATCCTTATGAAGGTGCAAAGGCCTTGACCAAAGAAGAATGGGCCAAAAAAGAACGCGAAAAAATAGCAGCAAACATAAAGATCCTTCCTCCTGAACCTTCCAAACCGAAAATAAGAAGCACTCGTAAAATGGGCAGGAAAAACGCTCTATACCTAAGCAGGGCCGAAGCGAGGGTTCTGGATCTTGAATCCACCAAAACAATACATTCATATGGTTTGAAGCGAATGCCCGCGCGTAGGGATATGATCTGCGTGAAAGGAAACAAAGAAGCCATGCTAAAACTTCATGGCGAGTTTTCTCCTATCATGGAATCAGACCCACGAGATCCAAAGACCAGATGGCAAAGAGGACTAGCGAAAAACGCTATGGTCAAGATACTCAGAGTCCTAGCGCAACTGGAAGAACAAGAGAAATTGAAGAAGCAGGAGAAGTGTAAAAAAAGTTGACAGTGCGCCGGGCCTCACGGTAAGATGATGGCACTGGGATCACTCACGGTCCCACGGGGAAACAGGGAACCAAAATGCAACCAATTCTCACAGACGCAAAGGGAAGGCCTTTCGAGAAGCCGGAACCTCCACACTACGGTGCGCCGCTCAAGGAGCAGATCCAGTACATCCGGGCACTCAATGCATACAAGGATGCTGTTACGGAGTGTGCTAATAGAGCATTCGTGAAGGCGTTGCAGAAGGGGCTAAGGGTGCGGGGGTGAATCCGACACAGTTCAAACGCAAGAAGCTCAAAGCAGAGCGTAGAAGCAGAGACCCTTACGCACCCATCAAGGATGAAGTAAAACTCGTATGCAAAGCTGCAGGCATGCGTTATGGGGATCTTACTCTCAATATCCGAAGAAGCAAAAAATATCCAGACAGCTGTACCGGGCACGCATGGTGGACTACATGGAGAGTAGCTCTCACAATTGGAGTCAAATGTGATCGTGCGCAGATTGCTGCCATCGTGTGTCACGAACTTGCACATATTCTAGCGCGCGGCGATGGACATGGGGACAAGTGGAAAGGGACCTTCGTCGATCTGGCGTTTGAAACATACGGAGCCCGAGTCAAAGGGGATCTTGGGAACCAGTTTGGGTTGCATGATCAAATCATCGAAGCAATCCGAGAGGTACTGCAGCAATGAAAGAACGTCCAACCATTCTCCACGTGGACGATGACCCCATGATCCTCCGTGCCATAGAGCGCATGCTAAAAGATAACTACACCATTCAAACTTCCGAGAACGTTGTTCCCCCAGATCCAACAATCAATCTTCTCATCTCCGATTGGAATTTGGGCTTCGGTCTCACAGCCGAAAAGATGATCAGGGAGTTCGAGGCAGAAGGGATCCCCGTGCTTGTGTATTCGTCCAGCTTTGACATTCCAAACGATCTGCGGCAAATACGGAAAGGTGATCCGCACAAACTTGAAGAGGCTCTTGCGGAAGTGCTGGGAAGGGAATCCCAATGAGTCTTACCTCTCAAATATGCCTCGTTGAAAACTGCTACGCCGACGCAACCGAGGGCTTGGTGTGTGAAGAACACAAAGATCAAGATCCATACGAGCACGGCGTTCAAGATGGCATCGAAAGAGCGGCCAAGTTTGTTGGAGAACAAGCAATCGGTATCCTCGCGGAGAACATGCTTCTGACCAAAGAAGGGCAAAAGGCGTTTCGCGTGATGCTCCTGTTAATAGCTGAAGAGATGAGGGAGTTGTGAGTGCTAACAAGTTGATGCCCAATCCCTATATACCCAACCCAGGTACACCGATCCCACTCAAGACATCCGCTGTTGAGGGCAGATGCAACGCCAAGGGATGCACGAATGATTCAGAAATGATCGACGGAACAAAGAGACTCTCTGATTCTGATGTTCCGCTGTGTATGGATTGTTGGGAACGGAGTGATGAGGTTCCTCTTCCGTGAGGCCCGCGCCCAAACAGACACCCCGCTCAATTCCTTCTGGACACCCACTCAAATCCGTTGTAGAAGGCTCCAAATTCAAGGGGGATTCATTCACCCGGAAAAGGAACCCACACAATGGAAGAGAAACCTCTCGTTGGTGCCTTCATTGATTCGCTGAAGCGCAACAACAAGCAGATCAGAGATGACCGAGCAACCGCGATCGCCGAAGATGCACAGATCATGTATCGGAGAAGTGATCCAGAAGACCAACGGCTTGAGCACCGAGAATGTTGAAAAAGGAATCGGAACCCTACGCAACCGAATGATGTCTCTGCTCAACGAACTTGAAACCTCTACCAAGGAAGCCGTTGAGAATCTGCACACCGTAGAAGAAGGGATCAAGATCCGCGAGGAAGAAATCCAAGACGTGTTCGGTGTAGAGCGCGAAGCAGAATCTCTTGCTGCGCTGGTTGAGGCCCAAGCGGACAGGAAGACTGCATTTGAAACTGAGATGCAAACGCGGAGAGATCAATTCCAACAAGAGCAAGAAAAAGTGCGCCGTGAGTGGGAAGAGGAAACCCGCGAGCATGAGCGTCAGTTTGAACTACGTGTGCAGCTGGATCAGGAAAAGCGCGATCGTGAGCTGCAAGAACACAAGTACACTTTTGCGCGTCAGGAAAGAGAGCGTTTGGATAAGCTCACCGATGAATTGAATGCGCGACGCAAAACCTTCGAAGCTCAAGTTGAGAACACCACCAAGGATCTCGTAGAACGAGAAGCAGCCCTTGCTAAGCAGGAGAACGAAGTAGATGAGCTTCAAGAGCGCGTGGCAGAGTTGGAAGCGGGTACAGAGACCAAGATTCAAGCCGCCATTGAAGATACCAAGAAGAGCATGGGCGCAAGCAAAGCAATCTCAGAAAGTGCCATCAAGCGCGAGTACGAAGCACAGATCACAGTGCTCCAAGGAAAGCTTGAAACCGCCGAAGGGCAATTGGGTACGAGCCAAGCTCGGATCCAGAACCTGGAAAACGATCTGAAGAGTGCACGCGCAGAAGTGAACAGCGTTGCTATCAAGGCTTTGGAAGCGCAGTCTGGACAAGCGGCTTTGGCTGCTGTACAGAATGCTAACGCTGCTAATGCTGCAGGGGTTTCTAAAAGATAAGGAAATCTTTTCAGGGGAGCGGCTGCTTAGGGGGTCGCTCCCTCTTTCCTTGGGGGAAACAATCCATGGCCGATTTTTGCAGACAATGTTGGGGAGAACCCTACACAGAAGACTTGTCCGGAATCACAACCGAAGAAGCTTGGCAGGAAGGCAAAGCTGCAATAGTTCTGTGTGAAGGGTGCGGTATCATACAGGTTGATCCTCAAGGTAATTGCATAAGCCCCGATTGCTTTGAGAAGGAGAAGCCAGGGCATCAATTGAACTTGGAGGTTCCATCATGAAAGCAGACATAGCAATCATGTGGGTGGATGCGTTGGAGTCGGGGGAGTATGAACAGGGAATAGGAAAACTGCAACCAGAGCCAGGGAAGTTCTGTTGCCTTGGGGTACTCACGGATCTGTACGTCAAGGAGCACAAAACGAAAGTGTGGGGAAAGGGTGACGTGCACGCCTGGAAGGGCGGCAGAACTGTACCCCACAAAGCCGTCCGGAAATCTGTGTATGATGCGCTTGCAAATGAGATGCGCACGCGGAAGTTTTGGGGAACACTTACAGGAGGCCCATCATGATCTTCTACAAGTTCACAGAGCACAACGATTGGGAAGGAGAAACATGGCACTTCTTCTTTCCCGAAGATCCCGACGCATACAATCAGATGCTTGAGCTTCTAGAATCCTATCCCGAAGATTGGGATTGTCCGTATGTCCTTTCGGACAAAGAGTACACGGAAGCCAAAGTGGATCTCATGGTGTCCGAAGCAAGAGACGGGTACTATGATTCGCACAACAAGATGAAAGGCGTGAGAAGGCTTCCCAAGGTTGTCGATTGGGGGTATGGGGATCCTTTCTACAAAGGAGGAATTTTTAAGTGAGCAACACAGACAAACCAGAGTGCCGAAGCTGTCTCTTTGTATTCAGCTACACGCAACATGCTACCGAAGAAAGCCCAGATTGCGTGGTATACAATTGCCGTCGATACCCTCCTGGTTTCGAGGGCAAGACAATATCACGGTGGCCCGAAGTACCCAGTAGCGGGTTCTGTGGGGAATTCAAACCCCGCAAATAGTTCCACCTCAGCACTTGATTCTAAACCCCTCAAATCAAGAGACATTCAGGGGGCCCACGCAAAATTTGCACAGTGAGGGGAACTTCTTTGCACAGTGAGAGCTGAAGGGCTTTGGTAACTACTTGATTTGTGGTGCCTTGAATCAAGTTGAGGGTTGGCATGGCGGGTGCAGAGAGTAGGGAGTATGAAGACACTGAGCAAATACCAAATCCGAGCACTGACCAAAATCGCTAATGATGAGGGCTTCACCTGTTCCTTCACTTCCAAGAGGTTTGACGAGTTTTATGCTCTCATAGAGAACAAACTCTTGAAGGAAACCAAGACCAAGGAACGCGATAAGCACGACGGTAGTATCAGCATTCACATCGGTCTGGAGATCACCAAAAAGGGCCTCAAAGCCATTGGAAGGTAAACACGGGGTTCTAGATGCACAAAAGTAAACCAATAGTTGAGAACCGCTGGATAGTCCGCATCACAGACACCCAATGGGGGCACTGTACAGCAACCCCACCGGTAGGGCTCCAGGAAGCCAAGAGGATCACCCGGTGGTGGGCCGGATTCCCCGATAGAACTGTAAAGCTCTCCAGGGCCTATATCTGTCCAGTATTTGGGGTAGTGCGGTAGGGGACCTAAGTACCCGTAACTAGAAGGAAAGAAAGTTTCGCTTTTTTCACTTTTTCTCTTGAAAAGAGTTGACGGGAATCAAGATAGGGTGTACCTTCTAATCATGGTTAAGGGAACAGCGAACAAGGAGACTCAGATGATCAACCTCGATTTCTTCGCAGTCGGCGCCGTTTGGAAAGCTTTCGGAACTGACCGTCTCTATCGTCACGAAGGCAACGGTTACTTCTTCCCCATTCATAATCCTGGTGACTTCCCCAAGTGCTCCTACTGGCGTAAACACTTCGCCGATCTGGAAGCCCTTGACGCCGCTGGTTGGGAATTCGTTGCCAATTACAAAGCAGAGTAAGAAGGAGATCCAAATGACCGAAGCACGCAAAACCTTCCCCGAAGTGTACAAAGCCCACGAGCACAAAGACCGCGGCGGATTCCACTTCAACATGGCCTTGACTATGCGCGACATTCTGGAGAATCCCGAAGTGAGCCGCGAGCACAAGGCAATCGCTCTCAAGAGCGTTCGGGGGCATCTCCGGGCCGAAAGCCTGGGCCAGAAATTCGGCTTTGAAGAAGTGTTTGAAGGCTTTGAGCCCAAGGGATGGTTGAAATGAGCAGGGAACGGCATATTCACACAGGAAGAATCATTCCCGATGCGGTCACTGGGAAGCCCAAATGGTGGGGGTCTCTGTGTGGGTATGCCATGAATAAGAGGGAATTTGAGCAGTCTGAGGGGGTCCTATGCTGGGTCTGTGGGGAAGAAGAAAAGCGCAAGCAAGAGGCTAAGTAGGGGATATTACAGGAAAAGAAAATTCAACTTTCTTCTTGATTTCAGTTGACACAAATCAAGATTGATCGTACTCTCTAGAACATAAGGGACACACAACAACGGAGCAACCAGATGTCAACCCGAGCAACCTACCAATTCAAATCCGGAACCCAAACCCTGGCCACTATCTACATTCATCATGACGGTTATCCCGAAGGCGCAGCCGAGTATTACTTCGCGCCCTGCTTCGAGCGGTTCAGCGTGAACAGCTTCTTCCGTGCCAATGAGCGCGCGGAGATCACTGAGAGTCACGAGATTCACGGGGATACCGAATATCGATACACTGTACAAGATGAAGGTCAAGACAGCACGATCGTTGCTGAGAAGCGCGTCGGTGACTGGAATGATCCTTCTTGGGTCGAGTTCTTCAGTGGCAAGCTTGTTGACTTCATCAACAAATACGGTGAGACCAAATTCAAGAGTGTAAGGCTTGGTTACTCTGGTTCGCGTTTCATGAGCTTGCAGGGCCTCCGCGATCGTGCCGATGCACAGATCAAGAACTGTGAAGAGTACATGGCCAACCACCCTAAAGGGATTGGCAACATCAGAAGCTTGCAAAGTGAGATCAAGAGCACGCTGTCCGCAATCAAGAGCTGGTAGAAAAAGTTTGTCAGAAAGACCCAAACACGTGCGTCTAACAAGCGAAAGGGAAACACAGATGAACAGCGAAATAGAACGACTCAAGAAAGCCTATGACGAAGCCGTTAGCCGGTTGGTTGTCATGTCTCCTTGGGCAACCAATGCAGACATGGAAAGCCAAAGGGAGGTCGTTAAATCGCTTGCCAGATATTACGGAGAAGCGGTAAAAGCAGAGAAAGAAAAAATCGAAAATTGAGCTGGGGACTTAATGGACGGCTCAATCACCCAACCAAGTTCCTATCAGTAGGTGTCCCCGATGGGTGAGCATAACTGCGAGGGTGAAATGCCTCGCCTTTCGGATAGGGCTACCTTGCTCGGCTCTACCGAAGGAAAGGGTGAGCGAGGGATGAAAGCCGGTCGAATTTCAGGCTTGACGGTCCGGAGAGACGGGCATTAGAAAGAGAAAACCTATAGGGGATCCAAATGACCAGCAACACAACAAAGCAAACCATCTACAAAGTGTGTGGGGAACACGATCTTGAACAGGAGACCTCTGCAGGCTGGAAGATCCATGAGGTGATCAAATTTCGTGATGACGAGATTGGTATGCATTACGCTTCCTCAGGGGATACGGTTGGGGTAAGTTTAACCAAAGAAAACCTAGCCTTCGTTCTCAAAAACACCCTGGATGCAGTGGACATCAAGAGCGAGCTGGATACCCAGAAGTACTATGCACAGCGAAGCGAAAGCAAAGCCGAGAAACTCGAAGAAGAGAATGAAGGTCTGAAGGAGAAAATTAACAAGCTTGAAGACGCCATGCGGCTACGTGCAAACGAGTACTACAAGGAGCTAGACGAGTTACGCGAAAGCAAGAGTTCGATGGAAGAGGACATCGGGAAACTTCGGGAGCAGTTGGGGGCTGAGCGATTTGATCAGTTGTTGCGTCGGGAATCCGAATGAGCAACGAACCCAAACATAAAACCTTGCTCATAGAGCAGGGATGTTTCAGAGTGGTAGGCAAATACGAAGAAGATACGGTTCGGCTAGTTGAGCAAAGCCTGTGGTCCTATGAGTGGTCAGACAAACCAGAGCCAGGTCTGTGGCTCGATTTTAAACAAGCCCGCGCAGTGCGCGATTGGTTGAACAGTTTGGATTTGGAGGATCGGGTACCACGCAAGGTCCCATGAGTTTCTTGGGCGGAGAGCGCAAATGTGGCTTGTGTGGGAAAGAGTGTAAACCTCTACTTCAGAAGGTCCCTAGTCACTGCAGCTGCAAAGGCCTAGCTTGGTGTGGATGTCGTAGGAGAAAGTGGTAGAACGTGGCCCATAGATACAAAACATCACTATGGAGAATTACACCCATGAAGCTCTTAACAATCTTGTTTGCTCTCTCAATTTGCGCATGCCCCCAGCCTGAAGCAAATCAGACCACCGTTGACGTTGAGCCTGAAGTGATCAAATCCTTGATGTCTACGTGCCATGCAATGTGTGCACCTCGTGGTGCATTATCTTTGTTCTCTGAAAAGGGTCAGACTGTATGTAAATGCGTAGAAGTCTCTATGAACGAAATGTGCAGCCAGTACAACGATAGAAGTCACATGGGCAGATAATTCCTTCTACACATCCCAAGGAGACGGCCTAACCAATCCCATATCCACCACCCCAACATCCTTCACAGCCCCCGCACGCATATTCTTCAAGAACAGCTCATGCACGGCCCAGCATAGGGCATCCATTCTATCGGGGGACTTCTTGCTCACTCCGGGTACGTAATCGCAGCATTCATCTTCAAGTTCCGGAAACACGCCGACGTGATGCATTTTCTTTTGCTCATACAACGCTGCTACCGGCTCTGCTCTGATCAACTTCCCTCGGGTTGCGTGCACCTTTGAGTATGCAACGTGTGGATCAACCGTCCGAATCACGGACTCCACCATGTCACCTCCGTTGTTGACCTCCGCAACAATTCGATCGGCCTTGTACTTGTGGTAGGCCTCCACAACGATCTTGGCCCACTCGTTTGGGGATGCTTTGCAAGTAAGATCCTCCCTCACGTAGCCATGCCCTTGCCTGCTCTTGGACACAACAATGATCCCCGTTAGGTCTGCGCTGTCCCCCGAAGTGACCGCAGGATCAACCGCTACAACAATTCGCTCGTGTGGACTTTGCGCCTGCTTAACCCTCGTTGTCTCGAACATCTCATGTGTCCAGAGGGCCCCTTGCATATCCTCCAAGACCTCGGCGTAGATTTCCTGGCGCCCCAACCTCGTGCCTTCGTATTGCGAGATGATGTCTTCAAAAAATCCTGCTGCAAGGTTCTCTTGGTTTGAGAAAGTAGATCCCCGAGTCACCACGCAACTTGGGTCTTTGATCAAATCCTTAATGATCTTGATCGGGCGTGGAGTTGTTGATACAACGCACTGGGGGTTTTCCCCGGAACGAAGACCAAGGCGCAACATTGACCATGCGTCTGGTTTGCGCCAAGCTGCAAGTTCGTCCGCCCATGCGGCATCGCTGTTGTGTCCACGCAGTCGGTTGGGCTCGTCTGCAGAGTACGAAGTTGCAATAGCACCGTTAGGCCAAGTGAGCCTACGTTTGCTTCGTTCGTAAACAGGTTGTTCCCAAGGAGGGCAAACCGAAAGGATCCCGGCGGGACCTTCGATCATTGTATCGCGCACGTCAGCAGCCGTGGCACCGACCAGCGCAATGTTTCTTGAACCCGATTTAACTTGAGCGCGGACCCACTCAGCCCCCACGCGGGTCTTACTTAACCGAACCCTCTACCCGCTAAGAGAAGCCAAGTGCGCCAGTTGCCTGGCGGGGGAAGTTGATCCGGTCGAGCATAGAAGCTCCAGTCGTAACGAAGAAAGAGAACCTGTTCATCCGACAGACTCTGGAAGTAGTCTCTGCGATCGCTTTCGCTCAGCGATGCGAGTAATGAAGCCCTCGAACTCTTCTCTTGCGTTTTTGTACTCAATGGGTCCGCCTTGCGGTCCGGACAATTCTATTGTTGCGGGAGCAGTACCCCACGCGCGATCCAAAATTGCTTTGGCTGCAGCCAACCGATCAGAATCCTTTTCACCTTGCAACATGATTTCGGTGAGCGTGCGAATTGCGGATTCTGTTTGCTGTCGAGCCAACGCAACAACGAGACCATTGGGACTCGGTCTCCCTTTCGGATTGGGTTGTCCTTTAACAAACGTCATTTGTACTTCTCAGAATGAAAGTCGTGAGAACTCTTTCGGAAATTTCGTTGAGAACGTGAACCCTGAAAAAGGTTTCCTTTAGGGCTCAATCACTTTGCGGATGCCACGTTGAAAGGATGTGTGGTCAATCAACGTGGCACCAGCAGGAGATCCCAACAACCTTTTACCAACGTAAAGATTGTGGACACAAGAGCAAGGGGATGTCAAGTGGAAGCGAGGGGCGGGGGTCTCAAGGTTGGTTGTGCTCCGATTTGCGTATTGCTTCGTTGAGGAAAACACTGTCTAAAAAGTATACATTCCCCAAATATCTTCCGTACTTACCTTGCTTGTCTTTGACCGTTTGCAAGGTCACCTGAGAGCCGTGCTGGGCTACGAGGTCTTTGACGAAGTTGGAAGCTTTTTGGCCTTTTGCGTATTCCTCGGATGTTTTTTTGACTCCGTAGATTTCTGGTGTGTTCACATCGAGCAAACGGATCCGATGGCGGACCTTTATGCTGAACCCAAGATCGATCGTTAGGTCGAGTGTGTCACCATCGATCACGCGGTCTATGGTTGCACTGTAGGTATAGAGGGAAGGGAGAGAGGAAAGGGACATAGTGCTTGAGTCATCCTTGCCATTTCGGTGGCAACCCAGGTGCCTGCTTCGGAATGTGTTCAGCAATTCCTTCGTACAACTGTGCGATCGATTTCACGATCGCTTCGGCTACTTGCGGAGTGTCGGGGTATGTGAGCTGAACTTCTCGGAGCCCTTGACCGTTGTTGTAGGTGAGCGTGACTTCCAAGCGCGTTGCAGTACGACTGCACCGAAGAGTAATTTCTCGGAATGCATCGGAGTCAATCTGACCCTTTTTGACTTGCTTTGCTTTCGGGGGGAGTTTCATCGGGATTGAGGCTCCAATATTGTACGCACGTTGATCCTTCTCTGGGAGAGATGAGGAAGTAACTTTGCCACCTACTCGGAGGCGCAACGAATCTATAGCACTGTTGCGCTTGAGGGCAAAGCTTATCGAGGCACATTGTTATGTCAGGCATTGGAATGGATGGGATTAGGGTTCTTAGTGTCTACGTAGTACAGAGCTGAAACGTTTTCTCGGTAACGTGATCCCAAAATCGTTGGCCCACTTCTGGATCGCGCTCGATGTGATCCCATGCTCTCTTAGAAACTCACCAACTTCAATGGTCCCCTCAGTATTCCAAATGTCTATGTAATTGCGTACGAGCCTCCGCTTGGATTTTTCATCGAAGGAATACGCACGAGTATCATAGGAAGTCTTCATTCAAGCCCTTTGAGAGGTAAGAGGTTTGTATACATTGGTATGGAAGGTAATGCAAGCGAGGGCCCCAGAGTTTTTCAACACTTTCCTTGTGTTTTTCTAAGCTTCTGCCATAGACTGTTTGCAGGGAAGCACTCCCGCCTTGGATCCTGGAAACCTTTTTCCCCGGGAGTGCTTTCTTTTGAGTTCTCGCTTCAATACTTCCCGCATCCTGTGCATCAGTGACCAACACGCGCCCTATCACCATAGGGATGTGTTGGAGTTTTTACGCGCGTTGAAAAAAGAATACGCGCCCACCTTGGTTGTGAACATGGGGGACGAAATTGACTCCCATGCTTTGTCTCGGCATCCGAGAGACCCAGATCTTTTTTCCGGTGGAGATGAGGGTGAAGCTGCTGCTCTGTATGTAAGGGAGCTTGAAGAGATCTTCCCGAAGATGGTTCTGCTTGAGAGCAACCATGGGTCTCGGCTGTATAGGCGTGCGTTGGAAGCGGGGATATCTTCTCGGTGGCTCAAAGGACCTAACGAGGCTCTAGGTGTTGGCAAAGGTTGGTTGTGGGTAGCAGATCTGACTTTGGATCTCCCCGGTGGAGAGCAGATGTATCTTCACCACGGCAAGAAAGCCAACGTAAGGACTCTTGCAGAAGTTGAAGGCAAGTGTGCTGCCCAAGGGCACTACCACGAGCGCTTCAAGATTGAGTATTGGTCCCATTCCAGCGGTATGCGTTGGGGAATGCAAACGGGATGTCTTGTAGATGATTCTTCAAGAGCGTTTGCCTACAACAAGGGCAACGCAAACAGACCCTGCTTGGGATTGGGATTTGTTCTTGAGGGACATCCGTTGCTGATTCCGTATGGCTTAACCAAGTCTGGACGATGGAACAAGATAGTTTAATTGGGCTTTTGAGTGAGTACTGAGAATTCAGAAGTGACCGCACTTGCCGTTGCTGCTTTACCTCGGCGCAAAGTAGGGGAATACCAAATGGGCCCCTATGTAATTCCAGTGTACGAAGTTGATGGGCTCAAAGAGATAGGCGGAGACTTTGGAGGGTTTGATTACTCCAACCTCTGCATTGAAATTGACTCATCCTTGAGAGGAGTGATCAGGGCAGAGACTCTGAACCACGAAAGAACTCATGCAGCCGCAGAGCTGGCAGGGTTAGAACTCAACGAGACTCAGGTAGCTGCTCTGTCACTCCTCACCTTTCAAGCTGTAGATAAATATCTGATCGCGGAAGGAGAACCTTTGAGTCTGGGGGATCTAGAAGTTGTAGCAGGGGTTGTGAAAAGTTCTTGGATTGAACGTTGGAGCTGATGAAGCGCTGGATTGTTGTTTGGTTTATCTGGGGTTTTCTGTTCGCTGGGTTGTTGATTCTTCTTGGTTGGTCTTTGGGCACACAGAAGTTTGAAAGCACGTACTACCTGGTGAACAAGGAAATCGAAGGGGTTGAAGTACACGACTGCATGGCCTTCGAAGATGGTTGGTGTTGCGCATACGTAGGAGAGCGGTGCGCTATCGACTGCGACTTCTACGACGGAAAGAAGTCTGTGAGGTTTTTTGATTGCACAGAAATTCTTGGAGGCAGTTGTGATGGAAATGGAGCGGGGGAGAATTTTGGAGATGAAACACTGTGAACTTGGATGAAGATGCTGTGGTTGAAGAGCTTGTGGAGCGCGAAGTGCGCGTAACGATCGACATGAATTTAGGATCGGGTGAGTATTCCGTTCAGTTCAACAACATGACCGATCCCGGAGAGAACATGGACCTAGGGGAAATTCTGGGAACCCTGCATGGGGTGCTTGTAGATATTGAGAAGAGAGAAGGTTGTGAAGATTCGGTTTGAAAGAGTGTTGGTGGGGGTGTTGTTTTTAGGGGTGTTCAGTTGTGCTTCTACAGATGTGAATAAGATCCATGTACCGGTAAAAGTTCGAGAGTCAAAGTTGCTTCGTTGCGAAACTCGCGGTGTAGCAATGTGCTGCGGATACGTTGGAGAGACCTGCTACATCCGCTGCATGAACATGACCAAGGAAGGTGGGGGAAAAGGTGATGATGTATTTCAACATCCGATTGATTGCTTTGGGAAACATGGACGCAAGATGTGAAGAGATTAGGACTTGTAGTTCTTTGTTTCCTTTGCTCGGGCTTCGCATCTGAGAGGCCCGATTACATCACAATCCACGGGATAAAGGTCTACGATCTTATAGGCGGGGAGATTGAAACTCTCAAAAGTGACATCGAAGTTATCACAGAGATTTTTGTCTTCCTTGCCTCCGAAGAGAATTTGAAGCGGGAGCAAAAGGTCCGTGAGAGTTTGATTGGGATTGAATTGAGACTTGAGAAGGGACCCTTGAGACTTCGTACAGGGGTCATCGTTTTGGGCGGGGGATATGATCCACAGAATGGAGTGTTGCGGATCAATCGCGCGGCTAAGAAGTGCTTGGCTTTGACATCGTTGGCCCATGAGTTGGGCCACCGAATTGAACACATCGTTGATGGGAAGATCGATTACGAACACGAGGGAGAAAAGTTCTGGGGAACTATGGGGCATGTGTTCCAAACGATGCGTGCAACGAGGTATCTGTGCGAGAAAAGAGAACAGGGAAAATGAGAAGGGCTATCTCGGTTTCGGGGTTTCTCTTTCTCTTAGGGGGATGTACACCTGACTCCTTGCGTCCTGCATGCGGCGCACCATGCTGGCCTGACAGTATGCCAGAAAAGGCACGGGGAGTAGGTGTATGCACCGAAGGGGAATGGTTGTGCGATGAAGAGGGAGAGCTTTCCGAGTGTGTGAACTTTGGGGTTCCATCTGCAGAGCGCTGCGATGGTAAAGACAATAACTGCGATGGTACTACGGATGAGGGTCACGGGAACGCTTTCTCAACCAGCTTCGATTACTACTTTCCTGGGCAGGTGAATCCTTGTCCTGGGATCATGGGTGCATGCGCAAACAGTTTGGCCTCGTGCGATGATGGCGCGTGGGTTTGCGTGCATGCTTCAGGGTACGAGGGGGATGAGACTCGGTGCGATGCAATTGACAATGATTGCGACGGATTGACGGACGAAGATCTTTTCTTGGGTGAGACCTGCTACACGGGAACTGTGGGCACTGAAAGATTCTTCCCTTGCCATCCGGGTGCATTGGTTTGTGATGGGGGGAGACCTACTTGTGTGAACCAGAGGGTTGACGAACCTGAGATTTGCGATGAAGTGGACAATGACTGCAACGGCTATGTGGATGACATAGAAGGTTGCTTGTTTCGAGACGTGGTCTTGGGGATTGATAACTCAGGGTCCATGGGAGATCTCTTGCAGGATATTCGGGGGGCAATTTCTCGGTTGAGAGATATCGGTGGGGATTGTGTCCGCTGGGCTGTTGTAATCGTGAGTGTTGGACCGGACGAGCCTTTCTATGAATTGAGTTTGAACTTTGGATCTCTCGATGATCTGCAACGCTGGTCTCAAAGACTCACGTGGGGCGGAGGCATGGAGAATACGATCGATGCAATGGCAGCTGTGTTGGAGCGGAGGAACGAGCTTGGTTTGAGTTGGAGAGACGAAGCCGAAGGGATCTACATCTCTCTATCCGATGAACCTCCCCATTCGTATGTAAAGGGGATTGAAGATTTTGGGTACCTCGACGGGATGATCAAGATGGCTGTGCCGCACCATTTCGGCTGGAGCAACATGGATGAGTGGGAAAGAGTTGTCCGAAG
>JABAOF010011633.1_pt1 | contig 18077 bp, 18 predicted proteins | sample 7062171 | NCBI WGS metagenome assembly JABAOF01 (sample SAMN14538628, study PRJNA623070) | marine sediment metagenome | biome: marine biome [ENVO:00000428]; feature: marine pelagic biome [ENVO:01000023]; material: deep marine sediment [ENVO:00002113] | place: India: Gulf of Khambhat ...
TCCAGATCGTGCCGACAGGCGCGAGCGGCCTCTGCGTCAGAGGGCCGATCCTGATCGTCCAGCCCGACGGCATCTTCTACCAGCGGCTCAAGAGGGAGGACATCCCTCATCTGGTGGAGGAGCACCTCCTGAAGGGAAGGCCCGTACGGTCGCTGATGTACATGCCTCCCGGCGAGGAGGTGCCGATTCCCGAGCTGCGCGAGATTCCGTTCTTCAAGGACCAGAGGCTGGTCGCCCTACGGAACCGCGGCATGATCGATCCGGAAAAGATCGATGAGTACATCGCCAGGGACGGATACAAGGCGCTGGCCAAGGTTCTGACTTCCATGACGCCGGAGGAAGTAATAGCAGCCGTCAAGCAATCCGGGCTGCGCGGCAGGGGTGGTGCCGGCTTCCCAACGGGTGTGAAGTGGGAACTGTGCCGCAAGTCCGGTGGCGATCCGAAGTACGTCATATGCAACGCCGACGAGGGTGACCCCGGCGCCTTCATGGACCGAAGCATCATCGAGGCCGACCCTCACTCGATTCTCGAGGGCATGGCCATAGGCGCCTACGCCATCGGAGCGTCCAAAGGATACATCTACGCGAGAATCGAGTACCCACTAGCCATCGAGCGGATGGAGCACGCCGCCAGACAGGCTTACGAGTACGGGTTGCTCGGCGAGGACATATTCGGTACTCACTTCGCCTTCGACGTAGAGATCTTCCAGGGAGCGGGGGCGTTCGTCTGCGGCGAAGAGACGTCCCTGATCGCTTCCATCGAAGGCAGGCCGCCGGAGCCGCGGGTACGTCCTCCGTTCCCGGTCCAATCCGGCCTCTGGGGCAGCCCCACGAGCATCAACAACGTAGAGACCTGGGCAAACGTCCCGGCCATAATCAACTGGGGATCCCAGTGGTTCTCGGCACTCGGTACCGAGACGTCGAAAGGCACCAAGGTCTTTTCCCTGGCAGGCAACGTCCACAACGCCGGTCTCGTGGAAGTGCCGATGGGTATCACCCTCAGGGAGATCATCTATCACATAGGCGGGGGAATCCCCCGAGGGAAGCGGCTGAAGGCAGTCCAGACGGGGGGGCCATCCGGCGGCTTCATTCCCAGTCACCTGCTCGACATGCCCGTGGATTATGAGCGTCTTAACGAGGTTGGCGCGATCATGGGCTCGGGTGGCATGGTCGTCATGGACGATGACACCTGCATTGTAGACATCGCCAAGTACTTCCTCCAATTCACCAATGACGAGTCGTGCGGCAAGTGCACCGCTTGCCGCGAAGGCTCGGAGGTGCTCCTGGGACTGCTCGACAAGATCTCTGGGGGCGAAGGAGAAGACTCAGACCTGACGCTGCTCGAGGAGCTGGGGGAGGCGGTGAGAGACGCCTCCATGTGTGGGCTGGGACAGACTCTCCCCAACCCCGTGCTCAGCGCGGTGCGTCACTTCAGAGATGAATTCGAGGCACACATACGGCACAAGAGATGCCCAGCCGCAGTGTGCAAAGGGATCATCTCCTCCCCGTGCCAGCACAGCTGTCCTGTTGCACAAGATGTGCCGTGTTACATCGGGCTCATCGCGCAAGGGAAGTTCGACGAGGCAGTCGAGATCGTCAGGAAGGAGAATCCGCTGCCTGCCATATGCGGTAGGGTGTGCACCGCCCCCTGCGAGGATAAGTGCCGCTCGGGTGCAGGAGGCGGCGACGCGATCTCCATCAGGGCGCTCAAGCGGTTCTTGGCTGACTATGAGCGCGCTAAGGGCCTCAAGCCCACGCCTCCGCGGGCCGAGCCGAAGGCCGAGCAAGTCGCCGTTGTAGGCTCCGGACCTGCCGGCCTTACCTGCGCCTACTATCTCGCGCTACAAGGTTACCGCGTCACCATTCTCGAGTCGCTTCCGGTAGCCGGCGGCATGCTCGCCACCGGCATACCCGACTACCGGCTGCCCAAGGATATCCTGCGTTACGATATCGACGCCATCAGAAACCTGGGCGTGGAGATCAAGACCAACACGACTGTGGGCAGGGACATCCAGCTATCCGATCTGCTGGAGCAATTCCGCGCAGTCTTCATCGCCACCGGTGCTCACAGGGGACTGAAGCTCAACATCGAGGGTGAGGACTCACCGCAGGTCCTCGACGCAGTGGACTTCCTGCGTGCCGTGAATCTCGGCCGCGAGGTCACGATCGGGGAGCGTGTCGCGGTCATCGGCGGGGGAGATGCCGCCGTAGACGCCGCGAGAGTGGCCAAGAGGTTGGGGAAGGACGTCCGGATTCTCTATCGACGTACGAGGGCGGAGATGCCGGCGGCCAAGGAGGAAATCGAGGAGTTGGACCGGGAGGGCATCGACATTCAGTTCCTGGTCGCACCCGTGAAGGCGCTAAGACAAGATGGCCGGCTCACGGGCATCGAGTGCGTCAGGATGGAATTGGGAGAGGTCGATAACAGCGGCAGACGCAAGCCCGTTCCGATTGCCGGATCGGAGTTCATGGTCGAGATCGACACCCTCGTTCCGGCCATCGGTCAGGAGCCGGACGTGGAGCCCCTGGCCGACGGCAACGGGCTGACCCTGTCCCGCTGGAACACCATCGAGGTCGATCCGGAGACGCTGCACACGGGCGTCCCAGGAGTCTTTGCCGGGGGCGACGTCGTCAGCGGACCGGCCACGGTAGTGCACGCCATGGCTCACGGCAAGACCGCCGCGCAGATGATCCACAGCTACCTCCAGGGACAACCGGTGGAGAGGCAATACGGTGTAACCCGGCCGGCGCTCGACGTGGAGGTGGCCGAGCTCAGCGACGCAGAGATCGAGCGGCTCCACAAGCCCGATATGCCGTTGCTGCCCCCACAGGACCGCGCAGGGAATTTCCGCGAGGTTCAACTGGGCTTCAGCGCCGAGATGGCCATGGCGGAGGCCAAACGATGCATCAGATGTGACAAGGAGACGGACGAGTGAACGGCTCGAACCGACGCGCGTCCGCACCGGGGGCACGATCCGCATCGCCCCACGCAGCGTCTGATCCGATCACGCTGGCGGACGTGCGAGACACTCTCGATGCCGAGGTCGTAGCCGGTGAGCATCGGCTCGCCCTGGAACTCACGACGGCCTGCGGCGCGGATCTGATGAGCGACGTTCTCACGTACAGCAAGCCCGGCGCCCTGCTACTGACTGGACTGACCAACCCCCAGGTCGTACGTACCGCGGAGATGGCGGACATCATCGCGATCTGCTTCGTGCGCGGGAAACAGCCCGATGAGGATACCGTGAAAATGGCCGCCCGCCAGGGGCTGCCCTTGCTCAAGACGAGGCTGCCGATGTTCGAGAGTTGCGGGCGCCTGTACGCACGCGGCCTGATCGGCGTGTCTGAATCGCGGGAATAGAAGTGTGGCGCAGAATCGCCCGATCACCCGCGTGCAGGAGCTGGTCTACGAGATGAAGGTCAGCGAGGTGATGACCACCGACCTGATCACGGTCGAGCCGACGACGCCAATGAGCGCGCTGCGGGACATCTTCCGCGACCGCCGGATATCCGGCCTACCCGTCGTCGATGGCGATCGCCTAGTGGGCATCGTCAGCCTCGAGGACTTCATCAAGTGGCTCTACGGCAAGGAGCAGAACTCCGTAATCGCAACGAAGATGACCACCGCCGTCGAGACCCTGCACGATGATGAGCCACTCGTCCAGGCCGTCGGGAAGTTCGACAAGACCGGCTTCGGTCGGTTCGCCGTCACGGATCGAGGTAGCGGACGGCTGGTCGGAGTGATCACCAAGGGAGACATCATCGCCGGACTGCTGAAGAAGCTGGAGATCGATTATCACGAAGAGGAGATCCATCGCTACCGCGCGAGTCACATCTTCGAGGACATCGTGGCCGATAGGGCCACCCTCGTATTCGAGTACAGCGTGATCGGCAAGGATTTCGAGCGCGGGGGAGAGAGCTCCAGCCGACTGAAGCTCACACTGGGGCGGCTCGGTCTGGATCCCGCCACGGTGCGGCGGGTGGCCATAGCCACCTACGAGGCCGAAATGAACCTCATCGTGTTCACCGAGGGTGGGTCTATCGTAGCCAGCGTCGGGCGGGGGCAGATCACGGTGAACGTAGACGACCCGGGTCCCGGCATCCCAGACATCGAGCGAGCCCTGCGCCCGGGCTACTCCACGGCACCTGAGTGGGTGCGCGAGCTCGGCTTCGGTGCCGGCATGGGTCTGAACAACATCCAGAGGTGCGCCGACAGCTTGGAGATCGACTCGGCGCCGGGTAGAGGCACGCACCTCACGATCTCGATCCTGACGGGAGGAAGCTGTGAGGCTGGCCCAGATAGTTGAAGAACTCGACCTGGCCATCCGTACGGCCAGTGACCATCTCGATGCGGAGGTTACTGGAGGATACTCCAGCGACTTGATGAGCGATGTCATTGCACACAGCAAGAGGGGGGACCTCTGGATCACCCTTCAGGCCCATCAGAACATCGTGGCGGTAGCGAGCATGAATGAACTTGCCGGGATCATACTCGTCAACGGGAGGGAGCCCGAAGACGCGACGATCGCAAAGGCTCAGGCCGAGGGAATACCTATCATGGTGACGCAGCTTCCGACCTTCGAGCTCGCCGGAAGACTGTACGACCTCGGCGTCGGCAAACCGCCGAGCGACAGTCGAGTGCCCGGCTGACGCACGTCATGAAGGAGCTGCGCGCGGACCTCCACGTCCACACGTGCCTGTCACCATGCGGAGAACCCGAGATGGTGCCGACCGCGATTGTCCGCAAGGCGAAGCAGATGGGCCTCGATGTGATCGCGATCTGCGACCACAACTCGGCCGAAAACGTGCGCGCGGTGGTTCAGGCCGGACGCCGCGAGAGATTGCCGACGATACCGGGGATGGAGATCACGTCCCGGGAGGAGGTTCACATTCTGGGGTTGTTCAGCGACCAGGACCAGCTGCAGCGACTGCAGGATCTGGTCTACGCACATCTGGCGGGAGAGAACGAGGAAGACGTGTTCGGCCCTCAGACGGTCGTCGACGAGTACGACAACGTGCTGGGTACCACCGCGAAGCTCCTGATTGGCGCCACCAGCTTCACCCTGGATGAGACGGTCGACGCCATCCACGACTGCGGCGGTCTCGCGATCGCGTCTCACATCGACCGCGAGCGCTTCGGACTCATCGGCCAGCTCGGCTTCATCCCCGAGGGGCTGCCGCTGGATGCCGTGGAGGTATCACCACACTGCTCTGTCAACACATGGAACCACTTCCCGGTGGTGCGCTTCTCCGATGCGCACGCCCTGGACCAGATAGGCAGTAGCGCGACCTGTTTCCTGCTGGAAGAGGCGACGACCGAAGAGATCGCTAAGGCACTGACCAACGACGACGGTCGCACGATTGTGAGTTGGTGAATGCAGGATCTCGCACTTCACATTCTGGATGTCGTGGAAAACGCCATCGCCGCTTCGGCAAGGAAGATCTCGCTAGTGATCACGGAGGACACGACACGGGATCTGTTATCGATCGTGATCGAGGACGACGGTAAGGGCATGGATGCGGATACCAGAGAGAAGGTCCTGGATCCCTTCTTCACCACGAGGACGACGCGCCGGGTCGGCCTCGGTCTTCCATTGCTGGCGCAGGCCGCGAGGGAGGGTGGAGGAGGCATCGAGATCGCATCCGAGCCAGGGAAGGGAACCAGGGTGAAGGCCTGGTTTCGCCGCAGCCATCCGGACTGCAAGCCGCTGGGAGACATCGTGGAGACGATCCGCACGATAGTGACCGGAAGACCGGACTTGGCGTTGCGATACGAGCACAGGATCGACGGTGAGGCATACGCGTTCGACACGGCAGACCTGAAACCAGGGGGTCCGGCGTAGTACGCGAACTGTGCGTGTGAAGTCCGGACGCTGCTACTCACAGGATGCGTGGGATGGTGAGACTGAGCATTGACGGCATAGAAGTGGACGTCGAACCCGGGGTGACGTTGCTCCAGGCGGCGGAAGCGGCGGGTATCACGATCCCCACGCTTTGCCACCATCGATCATTGGCGCCGTATGGGGCGTGCCGCGTGTGTGTCGTGGAAGTGGAGAGCGGGCGTGGCTCGAAGATCGAGGCCTCTTGTGTCTATCCGGCGCAGGACGGGCTCGTGGTCAAGACCGATACGGAGAGGGTGCGCCGCACGCGAGGTATCATGGTGGAGCTGCTGCTGGCCCGCAGTCCAGAGGCTCATGCAATCCGGCAGCTCGCGGCCGAGCTCGGAATCGAAGATACCCGCTTCCCCAAGAAACAAGAGGACTGCATCCTGTGCGGGCTCTGCGCCAGGGTATGTCAGGAGAGGATGGGTGTGGGCGCCGTCAGCTTCGTCAACCGCGGTCCGGACCGCAAGATCGGCCCCCCATACGACAAGCACTCACCCATCTGCATGGCCTGTGGCGCCTGTCAGGTGGTCTGTCCGGTAGAGGTGGTCGATCTGTCGAAGGTCGCGGTCCACACGCCCAGACCCATACCGTCGGATTACGACATGGGTCTTGCTCAGAGATCGTCCATCTACCTGCCGTTTCCGCAGGCCATACCCAAGGTCGCTACCATCGACCCGAACACCTGCATGCACCTCCTCAAGGGCGTGTGCCAGACCTGCGCGGACTTCTGCCAGGCCAACGCGATCGACTTCGGGCAACAGGACGAGATCCAGGGACTCGAGGTCGGCGCTGCCGTGCTGGCCCCCGGATTCGAGCAGTTCGACCCCAACCTGAAGAAGGAACTCGGCTACGGCCGGTTCCCCAATGTCGTTTCCAGCCTGCAGTTCGAGCGCATCCTCTCGGCCAGCGGACCGTACCTGGGCAAAGTCCTCCGCCCATCGGACGAGGAGGCTCCCAAGAAGGTCGCCTGGATCCAGTGCGTCGGCTCGCGCGAGGTAGAGCGGAACTACTGCTCCTCCGTCTGCTGCATGTACGCGACCAAGGAAGCCATCATCGCCAAGGAGCACGAACCGGAGCTGGACTGCACGATCTTCTTCATTGACCTACGCGCCTTCGGCAAGGGATTCGACGCTTACTACCAGCGGGCCAAGGAGCTGGGCGTCAAGTACGTCCGTTGCGCTCCATCATCGATCAAGGAAGTACCAACCACGCGCAACCTGCGCATCGAGTACCAGAAGCCCGATGGAGAGCGCTCAAGCGAGGAGTTCGACCTGGTTGTGCTGTCCACGGGTCTGAGCCCACCCGCGGAGGTGCGTGACCTGGCCGCCACCTTCGGGATCGAGCTGGACGAGCACGGCTTCGCGGCCACCCGGGGCCTGGCATCCGTCGAGACTTCTCGCCCGGGGGTCTACGTCTGCGGCCCCTTCACCGGACCCAAGGATATCCCCGAGACGGTCATGGAGGCCTCAGCGAGCGCTTCGAGAGTGATGGCACTGCTCGCAGACGAACGGGGATCGCTGATCCAGGAGAAGCAGTACCCACCCGAGAAGGACGTGCAGGGCAAGGAGCCGCGCATTGGCGTGTTCGTGTGTCACTGTGGCAAGAACATCGGAGGTGTGGCCGACGTACCGTCCGTGGTGGAGTACGCCAGAGGGCTGCCGAACGTCGTGTACGCAGAGGACAATCTCTACACGTGCTCGACTGACACGCAGCAGCGGATCAAGCAGATGATCGAGGAACACGACCTCAACCGCGTGCTCGTCGCCTCGTGCAGCCCACGGACCCATGAGCCGCTGTTCCGCAACACGTGCCGGGAGGGCCGCCTCAACGAGTACCTGTTCGAGATGGCCAACATCCGGGACCAGTGCACCTGGGTGCACATGAACGAGCCCGAGAAGGCCACGCAGAAATCCAAGGACTTGGTGCGAATGGCGGTGGCCAAGGTCAGGCTGTTGCAGCCCCTCTCGAGAGGAACCTTGAAGGTCAACAGCCAGGCGCTCGTGGTGGGCGGCGGCATGGCTGGAATGACGGCTGCCCTCGGCCTGGCGGACCAGGGATTCCAAGTGTATTTGGTTGAGAAGGAGCGGGAGCTGGGCGGGAACCTGAGGCATATGCACAGCTCCTTCAACGGCGACGACCCTCAACAGACTCTGGCCGAGACCATTGACAGGGTCACGCGTCATCCCCTCATCGACCTCCATCTCGGGAGCACGCTGTCAGTGGTCCAGGGGTCGGTGGGTAACTTCACGTCCACCATCCGGCAGAATGGCACCGAGCAAGAGGTGGCACACGGCGTCGCCATCGTGGCAACCGGAGCTACTCAATATCAGCCCACCGAGTACCTATACGGCGAGCATCCGCGCGTGCTGACACAGCGCGAGCTGGAGGAGTGGATCGCGGCGAACCGACCCGAGCTCGAGGAGCTGGAGTCAGTTGTGATGATCCAGTGTGTCGGATCGAGAGACGAGTCGCGACCCTATTGCAGTCGTATCTGCTGCTCGCACGCGGTGAAGAACGCCATAGCCCTGAAGGGGATTCGACCTGACATAGCGGTGCACGTGCTGTATCGCGACATCCGCACGTACGGCTTGCTCGAGAAGCACTACACCGACGCTCGCAATAAGGGTGTCCGTTTCCTCCGGTACGACGAGGACCGCAAGCCCGATGTGTCGGCCAAGAACGGGAAGCTCCAGGTTTCCACGGTCGACCCGCTCCTCAACCTGGGCCTGCGCATAGACTGCGACCTCGTGGTGCTGGCTCCCGCCATCGTGCCCAGGAGCGACACCGAGGACGTTGGCAAGCTGTTCAAGGTGCCTCTCAATCAGGATCGCTTCTTCCTCGAGGCGCACATGAAGCTACGGCCGGTCGACTTCGCGACCGACGGTGTCTTCATGTGCGGTCTCGCGCACTCGCCCAAGTCCCTTGAGGAGAGCGTTGCCCAGGCCAACGCCGCCGCTGCTAGGGCCGCGACCATCCTGTCCAAGCAGGAGATCGCGCTGGAGGCCACAATCTCGGAGCTGGTAGACGAGAACTGCGATGGGTGCGCGTACTGTATCGAGCCCTGCCCCTACAACGCGCTCACCCTGATCGAATACATGCACAAAGGCAGCATCAAGAAGGCGGTCGAGCGAGACGCGGCCCTATGCAAGGGTTGCGGCGTATGCCAGGCCACCTGCCCCAAGAAAGGGATCTTCATCCGCAATTTCCGGCTCGATCAGTTGAGTGCGATGGTCGATGCCGCGTTGCAGGAAGCGTGATATAGGACCGTACCGGACATGCCAAACGACGATTACGACCCGCTCATCATCGCGTTCTGCTGCAACTGGTGCTCCTACGCCGGCGCGGACCTCGCCGGCGTGTCCCGGCTGCAATACCCCGCGACGCTCCGGGTCGTCCGAGTGATGTGCTCCGGCATGGTGCATCCCAATCTGGTCATCGACGCCCTCACTAAGGGCGCCGACGGCGTTCTGATTTGCGGGTGCCACCCCGGCGACTGCCACTACTTGGAGGGCAACCTGCGGGCTGAGAACCGCAAGGAGGCCATCGAGTTGATGCTGGAGGATTGCGGTGTCGAACCCGAACGCTTCCGCTTGGAGTGGGTGTCGGCATCGGAAGGCCCACGGTTCGCACAGGTCGTGCGCGACATGAGCGAAGAGGTCCGCGCCTTGGGTCCGAGCCCTTACAGGGTGTGAGGCTACAGCTTCTAGGCAATCCTACGCGGGACGCAGGCAGATGGCAGAGAGAGCGCGGTTGTTCGATGGTAAGAAGTACCTCTGGGACGGCCAGGAGTACGACACCGAGGCGGCCGCTAGGAAGGCCGAGAAGGAGTACGCCAGCAACGGTTTCGAAGTGCGGCTCTGGCGCGAGCAGGAGCTGGTTCTCCTCTACACGCGGCGGGTCGTTACCGAGGTCATCGTTGACGAGGGCTGAGTAGCGCCATCTGGTCCGGTCGTGACAAGGGGAGATTGCACGTGTGGCACTCGCTGCTGTTCAAGGTCATGCTCATCGTCGGCGTAATCTTGTCGGCTTGCATCGCGCTACTGCTCGTATTCACTGCCAAGACACACGAATCACAGCTGCTGACGCACGCCATCCTGCACACGGGGCGCATGAGTGACATCGCCGCGCGCAGCATTCGACCGGAGATGCTGGCACAAGAGAGAACCGCGATCCTCGACATTTTCGACGCGTACACGCAGGAGGAGGAACTCGAGAAGATCCGCCTGTTCGACAAGGACGGCACGATCGTGCTGTCGACCCAGCGCTCCGAGATCAACGACAGCGTCGACATGACCCATGAGATGTGCATCAAGTGCCATGCCCAGGGTCCACCGCAGGTGCTCCCGCCACCACTGGAGCGAGGGCGCATCTTCCGCAACGCCGACGGCGCCCGCCGTCTCGCGATCATCACACCGATCTACAATGCCCCCGCATGCTACACGTGCCACGACAGGTCGCACGAGGTCCTCGGGGTGTTGGACGCGGTCTTCTCCTTAGAGGGGGTAGACGGCAGCATCCGGCGGGTTCGCAGGGCCGCCGTGGTGTCCGGGGCGCTGGCGATCGTTGCCGCATGGCTGGCGGTCGCCTTCGTGCTGCAGCGGTTCGTGCGCCAACCCGTGCGTCGCCTGCTCGTCGGCACGCAGCGGGTCGCCGAGGGTGAGTTGGATTTCGAAGTGGCCGTTGCCGCCGACGATGAACTAGGCCGACTCTGTGCCGCATTCAATGCGATGAACGCAAAGCTGAAGAAGGCGGCAGACGAGCATACCCGCTGGGACATACACCTCGAGAATCAGATCAAGACGGCCACCAAGGAGCTCGAGGCGGCCAACGAGAGCCTACGGGCAGCGGATCGCCGGCGCGCCGAGTTCATCCGCACCGTCATCCACCAGCTCCGAGCTCCCGTGTCGGCCATGCAGAGCTTCCTCCGCCTCATCACCGGGCGCATCGTGGGGGAACTCACCCAAAAGCAGCAGGACCTGCTGCAGCGCGTGGACAAGAAGTGCGGCTTGCTTCTGGCGACGGTCAACGACCTGCTCGACATGGCGGCCGTGTCTGACGATCGTCTCCAGAGACCACCCGGATCGGTCGACCTGGGCGAGCTCACGGCCCGGTGCGTGAGCCAGTTCTCGCACCTCGCGCAGAAGAAGGGTGTCCGAATGACGCTCAACGCCGAGCGCCAAATAGCACACGTCCACGCCACGGCCAGAGATCTCGAGCACGCAGTATCCAACCTGCTCAGCAACGCGGTGCATTACACCGAGGCCGGGACAATCGACGTGACGCTGAAGAGCGAGGGCCCAACGGTCGTACTCACGGTGTCCGACACTGGCATCGGTATTCCGGAGGACGACCTTCCCCACTGCTTCAGGGAGTTCCACCGGGGCAGCAACGTCACACCACACCTGTACGAGGGCACAGGCCTGGGACTCGCCATCGTCGAAAGAGTAGTGGATAAGTACGGCGGCACGATCGACCTCCAGAGTACTCTAGGCAACGGAACGACAGTAACGCTAACGCTGCCCAGGAAGACGACATGACTGCGCCGCGCATCCTGATCATCGACGACGATCCGGATTTCGTCGAGATCACAAAGACGATTCTCGAGACGAAGCAGTACGACGTGAGATACGCCTACAGCCGGGATGAGGGACTGGCCAGGCTGGAAGAGCAGACCCCCGATCTGGTCATCTTGGACATCATGATGGGCAGGGGAGCCGAAGGATTCATCATGGCACGGCAAATGCGGAAGGATGACCGATTCAAGGACACGCCGATCGTCATGATCACATCAATGCCCGAGCAGACCGGCTTCGATTTTCCCGGCGAACCGATACATCCGACGTACCTACCAGTCACCGAATACCTGGAGAAGCCGGTCGACCCACAGCTGTTATTGGAGAAGGTCGAGAGTCTACTCTCGAAGAACACCGAGAACCGCCCGTGATAGTCCGGGCGGCGTGAAAGGAGGGGAGGAGCATGGCCGTCAAAGTAGCGGAGGAGTGGCTGAACATCTGCGGGGGATGTGAAGTCACGATCCTCGACATAGGAGAACCACTGCTGGACTTGCTGCCCCAGCTCCAGTTCGTCCACATACCCGTGTTGATGGACCACAAGTATTTCGGCCAGACCGGGGAGAAGGAAACGCTGGAGATCCCTGAGGCCGAAGTGGGAATCATCTCGGGAGGGATACGGAACGAGAAGGAGAAGCACGTGGCCGAGGAGATGAGGAAGAAATGCAAGACCCTCATTGCACTGGGCTCCTGCGCGTGCTATGGGGGGATTCCCGCCCTGGCCAACATGTTCCCGCTCGAGGCCCTGTACCAGAAGGTCTACAGGGAGTCGAAAACCACCGATTCCGGCGACACTCCCGCGGAGAATCTCCCTCCCTTACTCGATAGGGTATACGCCTTGGATGAGGTGGTCGACGTAGACGTGCGGATCCCGGGGTGCCCGACGAACCCCGACCTCATCGCCACAGCCCTGACCGGGCTGCTGGAGGGCAAGCCCTTCGAGCTGCCGGAGCGGAGCGTGTGTGACGAGTGCCCACTCAAGCGGGAGAAGAAGGCAGCGGGAGGCGATATCAAGCGCACCCTCGAGTCGATGGACTTCAAGCAGGGCGCGCCCTGGGATCACACTCGCTGCTTCATGGAGCAGGGCTATCTCTGCCTCGGACCCGTCACCCTAGCCGGCTGCGGTCACAAGGAAGGGAATGGGGACGGCGTCACAGTGCCACGCTGCATCAAGGGCTACATGCCGTGCCGCGGGTGCTTCGGCCCAATTCGGAAGGGAGCCAATCCGCTCGTAGACATGATGAGCGCTATTTCGTCCATCGGGCTGGACGCCAAGCAGGTAGAGGACCGGCGCGCCCTCCTAAACCGGTACATAGGTGGTCACAACCGACTCAAGCCATTGCCCGCGCGGCCCAAGAAATAAGGAGCTAGACACATGACAAGGATCACACTTGCTCCGGTCACACGGATAGAGGGCCACGCCAAGGTTACCATAGACCTCGACGACGCAGGCAATGTCGCCGATACGTTTGTCAACGTCGTGGAGCTCCGTGGCTTCGAGAAGTTCTGTATCGGACGGCCCGTAGAGGAGCTGCCCCGGATCGTGACCAGCATCTGCGGGGTGTGCCCCTGGTCACACCACCTCGCTTCCGCCAAGGCCAACGATGCTGTCTTCGGCGTGACTCCACCGAGCGCAGGACGCAAGCTCCGCGAGCTGTGCAATGCCGTTGCATACACAGAGGAGCACATTCTGCATTTCTTCTTCCTGGCAGGGGCCGACTACGTCATGGGCCCCGACAGCGACTACTCGGTGAGGAACGTGATCGGCATCGCCCAGGAGCACCCCGAGATCGGGAAGAAGGTGGTTCGCAACCGGCATCTCGGGGCCCAGATGCTCAACATCATCTCCGGGAAGTGCGTCCACCCCGTCACCGCGGTGCCGGGCGGCTTCAGCAAGCCTTTGACGGAGGCCGAGCGTGACCAAGTGCTGCCCATGGCGAAGGAGGTGCTGGAGTTTGCCAAGTTCGCCATCAGTTTCGCAAAGGAGAATGTATTCCCCAACTATCTAGACGCCGTGAAGACGACCGGCGTCATCACCACGGGTTTCTTGGGTACTGTGACCGACGACGGAACGCTCGATCTGTACGACGGCAAAGGCCGATTGATGAAGGCGGACGGTACGTACGTGGAGTTCCCGTACGCCGAGTACACCGAGCACATCGGCGAGCACATCGAGCCGTGGACGTACCTCAAGTTCCCGTACGCGAAGCAGTGGGGTGAGTTCTCGATGGACCTCGATAACCCCTCAGGGATCTATCGCACTAACACCCTGGCGCGGCTGAATGTGTGTGACAAGATCAGCACGCCGCTGGCCCAGCAAGAGCTCGAGGAGTATCGTGACAAGTTCGGCAGGCCGGTACAGCTCACATTGCTTTACAACTGGGCGAGACTCATCGAGCTGCTGTACAACGCAGAGAAAGCGGTCGAGCTGCTCAACGATCCCGAGATCACGAGCACGGAGACGAGAGTCCCGGTCACACCGCGAGCAGCCAGAGGCGTAGGCTGCGTCGAGGCACCACGCGGTACCTTGATTCACGACTATGAGACGGATGAGAACGGACTGGTCGTCGACGTCAACCTGATCGTAGGCACGACGCACAACAACGCGCCGATCAACATGTCCGTCAAGCAGGCCGCGACCTCACTAATCAAGGACGGCAAGTACGACCAGGGGATCCTCAACCAGGTTGAGATGGCCATTCGGGCCTACGATCCGTGCCTTTCCTGTGCTACCCACGAACTGTCGGACCGGATACCGGTCAAGATCGAGCTGCGCAACGCTCAGGGAGATGTAATCGACACGATAGAAGGCTGAGGCAAGAAGAGGGACCCAACACGACGTCCCGAGCCAGAGCTTGGCGACAGCAGGTTTGGGGCAGGAGCCGTTCCAGGGAGGCGAGTGACCGAAGTGGTGCCGCACTGGTACGACAAGCGGGTCGTTGTCCTCGGATGTGGGAACGTATTGTTCGGCGACGATGGGTTCGGACCGGCCGTGGCCCAGCACTGCCAGGAACACTACAGGATACCTGCCGACATCTGCGTCCTGGACGCCGGAACCTCGGTCCGAAACATCCTGTTTGACATGCTGCTCTCCGAAAGGAAGCCATCGAGCATCGTCATCGTCGACGCGATGGACGGCGGTTACGAACCGGGCGAGCTATTCGCGCCGGACATAGACTCGGTCCCCAGAGTCAAGACCGATGACTTCTCGATGCACCAGCTGCCCACATCCAATCTGCTGCGGGAGCTGCGGGATCTCGGGGGGGTGCGGGTCACTGTCCTCGCATGCCAGACGTCGGCCGTACCGGAGGAGGTGCGCCCCGGCCTGTCCGGTCCGGTCCAACAGGCGGTGCGGCGCGCCGCCGATACACTCGTGAGGGAGCACTTCGGGTAGGGAGCTACGCGAGGGCCGGCCGCGAGCGGTGGCCCTCACCGACCGGGCGGGGCGCCGCCACCAGGTCTGCGGATCTGCTCGGCCAGGCCCATGACCTCCGGATCAGGCTCGGCATCGAACACGCGCTTGAGGAGGTCACCATGGCGCTCGGCGACGCGTATGGCGGCGCAGCGCTCGCCGGCCGCGTCGAGGGCCCCCATCAGGCCCATCGCGACACGCGCGCTATACGGATCGACGTCCCAGAGCTGGCGCCACCACTCGACCGCGCGCAGCGTGTTGCCTTGCTCCAGCGCTTGTCGGGCGAGCTGCTCCAGGGCCGCTGAGTACTCGCGTTCCAGCCGGTCCCGGACAGACTCGACCCAGGTGTCGAACTCGGGCGCTCCCGCAAGGTAGAACCCCTTGAGGAACGGACCGCAGTAGAGCGACACCGCCCTACGCAGCTCACCCCGCTCCAACGCGTCGCCGAACGTGCAGGCATCACACCACAGGCCCTTGCGGTTGACCCCCACGTCTGCATCCCCCCTCGTCACCACCACATTGTCTCCCAGCGCGCGCCGCAGGCCATGCAGGGTCTGCCGCAGTGCGCCTCGCGCATGCGCCTCGTCCTGTCCCGGCCACAGCAGCCCCACTAAGGTGTCCCGGCGATGAAATCCACGGGGATACGCCACAACGAGGTAGCTGAATAGCGCGACGAGCTTGTCCTGTACGAGAACCGCGTCCAGCTGCTCAGTCGGAGCCTTCCGCAGGCTGATCTCGCCCAGCGTTCGGAATTCGAGCACGACTCTATCTCGACCTATTGGCTCGCCGATCCAACGAGAGACAACCTACCGGTGCAAATTTACAGCAGCCTTGCCGTAATGGTTAACCCCATCTATTATTAACCGCGACAAATGCCCTCGGATTGACTGCAGACTCCCGCCGGCCCTGTCAGCCTCTCACAGGCCGACTCAGCACTGGCACAACTGATGACGAGGTGGCGGCACATGGTTCGAGGCACCGCTACAGACGTGGTTCACGACTTCCTCGGCAGCGCCCAGATCTTCACCAACGCCGTGAACGATCTAATGGAGGAGCAGCTGCACGAAGTGGCCGACGACCGGCTGACCTTCTCTCAGCTCAAACTCCTGAAGATGGTCTCCCTCACCGACAACTACACGGTCAGCGATGTGGCGGCCTTTCTCGGCGTGAGCAACGCCGCCGCAAGCCGTGCGGTGGACCGGCTGGTGAAGCGAGGATTAGTGGACCGCGCCGAAGCCGAGGCCGACCGCCGAGCCGTGAGGCTTTCGCTAACAGCGACCGGACGACAGTTGCTGGAGCGATACGACGCGGCATCCGAGCGCGTCCTGCAGATTCTGTTCGGTGACCTGTCACAAGATCAGCTGCGCCGGACCGCGAAGCTCCTGGACCAGCTATCGGTGACCATAGTGGAGCGCAGCGCCGAGCGCAGTGAAGTGTGTATGCGATGCGGCATTCACTTCCGGGACCGCTGCCTTCTGCGGCAGTCCAGGGAGCACAATTGCCACTTCCATCAGCACACGGGCAAGGGCAACGGCAACTCAGCCCCTGGGGGGAAGCGAGCCAAGCAGGGATCGCAGTAGCGGGGGCCTCGCACCAGGGATCGGGAAGCGAGAAACGGGAAGCGTGAAACCAACGACGTTGGGGCACGTTTCCCGTTTCCCATTTCCCATTTCCCCTGTACCTTCGTCCCATGCACGAGTCGGGGTCTACCCGCTGCGGCATCATCGCCCTGATAGGCGAGCCCAACTCCGGCAAGTCCACCCTGTTGAACGCACTGGTGGGTGCGAAGCTCGCAATCGTGAGCCCCAAGCCGCAATCCACCCGGCAGCCGGTCGTGGGGCTGTACACCGAGGGTGACACGCAGCTGGTCTTCGTGGACACCCCGGGCCTGCTGGAGCCGCGATATCCGCTCCAAGAGGTGATGCTCGAGCAGGCCCTCGACACACTGCGGCGGGCCGACGCCGTGCTCCACCTCCACCCGCGGGGTCAACCGCCGGCGCCTGCACTGGACGCCATCGTCCCCGAGAATGCCCTGCGTGGCCGACCCGTGGCCACCGTGCTCAGCGGCGCCGCCGACATCCCAGCAGGGGAGCGCCCGGCAAATGCGCACCCCAGCTTCCCCTTCGCCGCTGAGACCGGGCAGGGGGTGAGCGCGATTCTCGCGTGGTGCCGGGAGCAGGCTCCGCACGGCCCGTTCCGCTACGACCCCGGAGACGTCAGCACCCAGCCGATGCGCTTCTTCGTAGCCGAGTTCGTGCGGGAAGCGGCGTTCGAGCTCCTGGGAGAGGAGCTGCCGTACGCCCTCGCCGCGGAGGTCGACGAGTTCCGGGAGGGCTCCGACCCCGTGTATATTCGAGCCACGCTCTTCGTCGAGCGGGAATCGCAGAAGGGAATGGTGATCGGGAGCGAGGGACGCACGATCAAGGCGTTGGGAGAGCTGGCCCGGCAGAAGGTGGAGGATCTCATGGGCCAGCGGGTGTATCTCGATCTGTGGGTCAAGGTCCTCCCCAAGTGGCGCCGCACAGAGCGGCGGCTGCGCCAGCTCGGCTTTCCGCCACCGAATGCGAGGAGCTCATGAGTCTTTCGCCCGAGTTGTTGGAGATCCTGGTCTGTCCCAAGTGCAAGGGTGAGCTCGAGTACCGCACCGAACCCTCCGAGCAGCTCGTGTGCCACGCCTGTCGCCTGATCTACGCCGTCGAGGACGACATCCCGATCATGCTGATCGATGAGGCGACGCCGTTCTAGGATCGGCACGCTCTCTCTCGTCGCCTTCGCCATCGGCTCGCCCCTCTGGGCGCAGGAAGCGGATCGGGTCGAAGCGGGCGGCGCGACGTTCCTGCTGATCCCGGTTGGTGCGCGGGCAGCTGCACTCGGGCAGGCGGCGATCACCGACTATGGAACCAGTGAGTCGGCGTTCTGGAACCCCGCAGGGCTGGCGTTGCTCGCTGACCCCGAGCTCGCCATCCACCACGCCTCCACCTTCGCCTCGAACAACACCACCATCACCGGACACATCCCCACCAAACGGTTGGGTGTGGTAGGCATCTCCGGGTACTTGGTGGACTTTGGCTCGCAAGAGGTGGTCCCCGGCCCCGGCGCACCGACGGGTCGCATCTCGCTCAAGAACATCGAGCTCCTGGCGTCGTGGGCCACCGAGCTGGTCGGCGCCCTGGCCCTGGGCGTCAACTACAAGCTGATCCAGTTCCGCCA
>JABAOF010018601.1_pt1 | contig 18067 bp, 20 predicted proteins | sample 7062171 | NCBI WGS metagenome assembly JABAOF01 (sample SAMN14538628, study PRJNA623070) | marine sediment metagenome | biome: marine biome [ENVO:00000428]; feature: marine pelagic biome [ENVO:01000023]; material: deep marine sediment [ENVO:00002113] | place: India: Gulf of Khambhat ...
TTCGGCTTTTTGATGGTTGTTTTGAAACAGGTTTGTTTTTCTTTACCAAGTGAGCCACCGCCATTGAAGGAAGAACGTTGTCCTTAAAGAGCTTTCTAAGCCACCTGAGCGACCGTTTTTTGTTTTTCTAGAAGCTGTTTTTTCTTCTCTTTCAAAAGCGTAGTTAATTCATGTTTGGTCTTAATAAGATGGATTCGATCTACTTGCGTGAAGTTAGAGACCAGCTTCTGGGCTAGTATGGTCGTTTGGGGGCACGCGAGCAAGAAAATAACATTCTTCGTTTTGTCTTCTCGAAGAAACGTGAATATTTTTTGAAAAAGCCATTCAACATGGGTTGTATTTGCTTGTGGGATTATAAGAAATAACAAGTCATCAACTTGTGCATCCACTCTAAGGGGCAACTTGTCAATAAAGAGCTCCTTATCCTTCTCATATGAAAGTTCAAGACTTGAGAGCTGTTCAGCTAGCATCTTTCTCCAATTCAACGGGGTGATTAAGCTTGATGAAGGATTCTTGCTAATTTTAGATTTAGAATCGGATTTTTTTGGAGAATGCCATGGGGTTAATAATAAATTGATAATCATTGTAGCTGTTGTTGAGAATCCCAATTCTAGCTTTTGTTCATGGATTTGATTGCGCGCTAAAACATCACCGAATAATTGGATTGATTTAGAGGCAGGAATCTGACTTATGCAAAGAGCTTTCGGTTGTTGGTTTTGAATTGAAATATTATTAGCAGGATTATCAAATACAATAGTCAAAGACTTGGCAATTTGGGTTGCTTTCTCGGTTTTTTTTATTGGTAATATCATACGAATATTCTGAGTACCTTCTAAGATGCTCAGAATTGTGTGGAACTTGTCGAAATTTTCTGGTGTAAGGATTGCAAATGCTTTCTTTGCATTGATCATATCAGTTTGTATGTTTATGGCGTATTTTCCGCTGACAGAGATTTTTTGAAATCGTCCGGGAATTCCCATTGAGAAGTGGTTCGTAAGTTCATTCCCATTTAGAAGTTTGATATGTTGAGCTCCAAAAGCGGCTCTGAAGCTTTTCTTAATGTTATCAAGTAGCTCTCTTGTGTACGTCAAGAACGAGGATTTTTCTAGCTTGATATAGAAAGTTATGAAGCATGCTTTTTGATCTGTCCACTCGAATGCTAAGGTAGTCGACGCAGGTAATATTTTTAGAAGAATTGTCAAAGTTCGGTGAACGAAGGCTTTTTCAAAATTTGCTGCTACGAGTTTAAATGCGAAAAAAACGGCACAACGATTCTTCGGTGACTGAAATATGAGAAGCCCCGATTCAAAAAGCGTTGAGGTCGATATGTCAAAAAATTCATGCTTCCTTTCAGATAACAATGTTCGTAATACCAATACCGATGAAACGGCTATTACCGATGAAAAAATTACACTACTGAAATTCAAGCCTAGGTTAAAGAGAAGTAGAATAAGATACATGAAAAGGCTCACACTAAGGCAAGTGAAAAACGTTGAAAGTGTCTGCTCATACCTTACCGTAATTGGTATCCTCATCTTTCTCTCTTTTTTCCTATAAATTAAAGGCTAAAAACTCGTAAAATTCTCGTCTTCTTGAAAAATCCTCAGCATTTTATCAATTAAATGAGTAAAGTTTAAGGCGAGCTAAGACTTTGCGGGGCTGAAAACCTATTTGAGGTGCATATCACCATGCCCCTGTTTCGAACGGATCGCTACATCAAAATCTCTGTTGCTGATTTTAATCTTCAAAAATCAAGTGAAGCCCTTTTGCAAGTCCTGCAAAAAGTTTCTGACCTTCGAAATGTGCAAATGACAAAGGTGAGAACCGACCGCGAAGAACAGGGAAAAATCAGAATCGAGGAGTGGTATGAAATAACAGGGGCACTTAATGTTCCTGAAGGAGGACAATCGTTCTGGGTCATTTCAAAACCAAGTTCAGAAAGTGAACACTACAATTTCTTTATGCGCGTTGACAGGAACATAGAAGCCCTAGATTATGAATCTGCACAAAAGAAAACTTCAGATTGGGTTTATCAATCTCTCATAAAGCCACTAGAAGCGAGATTTTCAATACAACTCAAGAGCGTCAGTTTACCCGAACAACTCAGTAATTTAGCCAAAAAATTAGGTGATAAAATGTGACCATTGAAGTAATTGATACTGATGTATTGGTTGTGGGTGCAGGAGGAGCAGGATGTCGAGCAGCAATCTCTGCTTCCGATTCCAACCAAGAAGTTATCATCATTACTAAAGACATTCTAGGAAAGGCACATACCGTTATGGCTGAGGGAGGGATTAATGCTGCACTTGCAAATCTTGATCCAGATGACATGTGTGAAATCCATGCACGAGACACCTGTAGAGCAGGAGCCTATCTAAATAACCAAAACCTAGCTGAAATCCTAGCAAATGAATCCCCTCAACGAGTCTTTGATTTAGAAAACTTTGGTGCAATTTTTTCTCGAACTCCAGACGGTCTAATTATGCAACGACCCTTTGGACATCAAACTTATCGAAGAACTTGCTATGCAGGAGACCGGACAGGGCATGAAGTGTTAGCAACATTAGCTGAAGAACTTCGACGGCGGCAAATCGAAATTATCGATGAAGTTTTTGTTACCTCTTTACTTCGTAATAAGAATCGAGTCGCCGGTGTTACAGTATTAGATATTCGAACTGGGAAATTCCAGGTGTTTCGCTCTTCAGCTGTTGTTATGGCAGCGGGTGGCGCTGGTCGAATTTATGATATTACAACGAATGCGCAAGCAGATGTTGGAAGTGGTTATGCGATGGGTTTCAAAATTGGTGTAGAATTGGTTGACATGGAACAGTTTCAATTTCATCCTACTGGGGCTGCTATCCCACCTGCCGCACGGGGTCGGTTAGTTACCGAAGCTGTCCGAGGTGAAGGTGGAATTCTTCTTAACAAGGATGGTGAACGATTCATGAAACGCTATAATCCCCGTCTTATGGAATTAGCTGGACGTGATGAAGTTGCAAGGTCCATTGCCACAGAAATTCGAGAAGGACGGGGAACAGAAAATGAAGCGGTCTATCTGGATATCTCCTTTCTTCCTGCAAGAATCATCGAAGAACGTCTTCCAACTATGCTAGAAGATTTTCTCGATATTGGTATCGATATTCGAAACGAGCCAATGGAGGTCACTCCAACTGCTCATCATGTAATGGGAGGATTGAAAATTGATTCCCTAGCTGGAACTAATCTTGCTGGTCTTTATGCCGCTGGAGAAGTTGCCGGGAGTGTACATGGGGGGAATAGATTAGGTGGAAATGCACTTGCAGCCGGTCAAGTATTTGGAAAAATCGCCGGAGACTCAGCCGCCAAATTTGCAGCGGATAATTCCACTCCTTCTCTTGATAGAAATTCAATTGCCAAGGAATATTCACGAGTAATGGCGCCTCTTGAAAAAGATGAAGGGCTTAGACCAGCAAAAGAAACTAAACGGCTTCAAAGGTTAATGTGGGACAAAGCAGGGCTATTCAGAAATGAAGAAGACCTAAATTCAGCTCTTAGCTTCATAAAGCAACAACAAAAACAAGTCGATTCCGAGCTTGCTGTACAGAATAAGGCTACACGTTACAATACAGAGTGGATCAGTGCACTTGAGTTGCAGGATATGATACTGGTTGCGGAACTGATTGTGCGTTCTGCATTATTACGAAAAGAATCCAGAGGAGCACATTATCGAACGGACTATCCCAATCCTGATAATAAACGTTGGTTCGTGAATATTGTTATCTCAAAACAGAAGGAGAAAATGGTTCTCAAACGAACACCTGTGGTTATCACAAAATGGACTCCACCATGGATGAAAAACTAATGTCGAATCGAGGTATAGTTCATGGCTAAAAAACCAATCATCAAATTTCAAATCCAACGTTATAACCCGGATATAGACGACAAACCAACTTTTACCACCTATAAGGTTCCTTACACTGATCGTCTAGGTGTTCTTGATGCACTCCATTACATTTTCCGTAATCTCGATTCATCGTTAGCCTATCGTTGGAATTGTCGAACTGGTCAATGTGGGTCATGTGCGATAAATATCAATGGTGTTCCTGGTTTGGCATGTCGCACCGTAGTTGATCCTTCTGAAGATTACGTTTTAGAGCCCTTACCTAATTTCCCCGTGATTCGAGATTTAGTCGTTGATCTCGGACCAGGATTTAAACTCCTGGAGAAATTACGTCCCTACTTAGAAAGAACCTCAGCTCCTGATCGCCCAGAGAAATTGACGCGTGAAGAAATCTCATCTGCAATGGAACTGCGTTCGTGTATAGAATGCTTTTCTTGTTACGCTGGCTGCCCTGCTGTTGCTTCAGCTAAACAAGAATATTCTGGTCCAATTGCCATGAGAGAATTAGCCAGCTTCGAATTCGATCCAAGAGATCAAGGGGACCGAGTTCAATTAGCTGTGAGTAGTGGTCTTTATGATTGCACAAGTTGTGGAAATTGTAAAGAGGTGTGTATTCCCAAACACATCGATACACGGCGAACAGCAGTTGAAGGGCTTCGCGCGCTTGCAGTTGAACGTGGGATGGGACCTTTAGAAGGCCATCAAGAGTTTATCAATCAAATTGAAGAAACAGGCTATGCAGTTGATGTCAAAACGAAACCACTTACTGACCAATTACCAGAAGTCGTTGAAGTTCCAAATCCGGTGGATGAAGTCTTGTTTTTCCCTGGGTGTCTTATTAACCTAAGAATTCAAAATGTAGGAATGAACGTTGTCGAGGTACTAAAGCGTAATAATGTGCGAGTGCATATTCCAAAAGATTTCGTTTGCTGTACTAGTGTGGCATTTCGGACTGGAGTAAAAACCATTGCCTACGATATGGTCATTCGTAATACAGATTATTTCAAGAAACTCGGTGTAACTAAAGTGGTATCTCTTTGTCCAGGCTGTATGTCTACTATTAAACAAGATTGGCCGCTCGTGTTACATGAGAAAGATAAACCTCCATATGATTTCGAACCTTTCGATATCAATGAATATTTAGTAAAACATCTTGGTGTGCAAGGCTTTAACCAAAAGGATCTAAAGCCTCTCTCAGTTCGAGTAGTTTATCATGACCCCTGTCATCTAAACAGGCACCAAGGCATAAGTGAAGAACCACGTAAACTTCTTCAGATGATTCCAGGTATTGAATTTATTGATGTTGAAGATAGTGATAGGTGCTGCGGTGCTGGAGGAGGCGTACGTGCAGGTCGTCGAGAACTTTCTGAGGAGATTGCTGGAATAAAATTCGAAATTCTTAGTAAAGTCAAACCTGATGTAATCGCCACTTCTTGTTCTTTTTGTTACATTCAATTATTAGACGAAGTGAAAAGGGTCAATTCAGACATTAAGATCATGAATGTAACAGATCTTCTGGCTGCTTCCTATCGCGGTGAGACTATCAAATGAAATAATTCAGAGCCCCACCTGATTGTAAATCTTTGTGCGATTCCTCTCTACATTTGCACTAACCTGTTCGAAAAGATTCATTCCTGTTGAATCTATAGATACGATTAATGGGCCAAAATTCTTGACTTCCATAATCCAGAGTGCTTCTGGCATACCAAGATCAAGCCACTCACCTTTAATAATTCGTCGAATCGCCTTTGCTGCTAAAACAGCTGCTCCACCTGTGAAAGCCCCATAGACTGCTCCGTATTTTTTCATTGCCGCAGCTGTTTTAGAACCCATACCTCCCTTTCCAATAATAACTCGTACCCCAAAAGCTTCAATGAATTTGTCTTCAAACATTTCCATTCGTGTACTTGTAGTGGGACCCGCTGCGATAACCTCCCACCCTGAATCAGTTTGTTTAACAATTGGCCCACAATGAAAAACACATAATCCAGTGGGATCAATTGGCAAATCCTTTTTCTCTTCAAACCATTTAAGCGCACGTTCGTGCGCTTCATCGCGGGCGGTGAATATTGTACCAGTGATATGAACAACATCGTTGACACGAAGTTTTCTAATTGTTTCTTCGGAGATTGGAGTGGTTAAGTTGTAAGTTGCCATGTTAGTCGACCTTGTGTGAGGTAAATTTAACTTCTCCTTCCTTTGTAATTAGGACTGAGGCACGTCTTGCAGCCCAACATTGGACAGCAACACCAACAGGAAATGATGCAGGATGCCTCATTGCCACATCAATATGGACATCCAAAGATGTTGTGTCACCTCCCAATCCCATTGGTCCAATACCTGTCTGATTAATTGCGGATAATAGCTCTTCTTCCATTTTAGCAATTTTAGAATCAAGGTGACGTTGTCCTACAGGTCTGAGTAATTGTTCTTTAGCAATTTTCATGCAGATATCGGCACCTCCCCCTATCCCTATTCCAAGAATCGTAGGTGGGCAGGGTTTTGCTCCGGCATCAATTACAGAATCAATCACAAATCGCTTCATCCCCTTCAATCCTTGTCCTGGGGTTAGCATGCCAAGTTGACAGACATTTTCTGAACCCCCACCTTTTGGCAAGGCAGTAATTTCTAGATTAGTTCCCTTAACAATTTTCCAATTAATCCATGGAATATGAAGACCTGTATTATCTCCAGGATTCTTTTGCAAAATTGGGTTTACAGTATTAGGACGCAGTGGAATTTCTTGTGTTGCTCTTTGGACCGCGTGTTTGAGAATAATTGGAAGCTGGTCTAGTAAAGGAAATTTTGCTCCGACGGACAAATAGAATATTTGAATTCCTGTATCTTGACACATTGGAATTGAACGAGTTCTTGCAAGACTAACATTATCTAAGATCGCTTGGAGTTGGCTTTTGGCGGTTTTGTTCCGCTCTTTTTCAAAAGCTCGTTTAAGACCTTCAGATACATCTAGTGGTAAATCGGTAACAGCCAATCGAAGAAGATCTACTACTGTATCTTCTAAAAAAGAAACTTGCAAACTCAAACTCTCCATTTTTTTATAATTAGAAATAGAACCTAGGTTCCTATCTTTTTAGGTTGTGCAAGTTTCGATCCAAGCAATATTTTTCGTAAAATTCCTTGTAGGATTTCTAGTGTGAATGTGCCTTGGATTGCTATGGTTTCAAAAATCGACGATGTACCATTTATTCCAAGAGTGTTGATTAATTCAAATCGACTAATCGCGGGTAATATATCTCGCTTGTTTAATGCAAAAATCACAGGGATTTCATCTGAAAGTTTATCCCCGAAGAACCCCTTTAGCTCTTCCCAACAACGTTGATTTTCAGTTATTAGATTCGGATTTGAATCTGCTACAAAAACGATACCATCGGTTCCTGCTAGAACCGTTGATCGAGTCTCTGCGTAATAGTCTTGACCAGTTGCTGACCAGATATGAATTTGTATAGTCCATTCCCCATGGGAAAGTTCAATAGGTCCGTAATCAAAAAAAAGAGTTCTTCCTGAAGTTGTTTCAATTGATTCAAGTCGAGAAAAAATATTGAGACGATGAAATAGGGCTCGAATGCTAGCCGTTTTTCCGCTCATAGCGGGACCATAATATACGATTTTCGTTTGAATAATTCGTTGACTCCAATCAATTAGCATGAGTGTTTTTCCCTCAATTGATTAGATTGTCCAGAATCCTTCTAATCGATCTCCAAACGTTTGTCCTGCACCATCTTGCACAGAAGTCTGGAAGTCTTCGCCCCATTCCGCTTTAATGAACTCCATTAATCGATCAATCGATGCTCCCCTATAATCAATTGCTTGTCGTAGCATTTTGTCAGAAATTACAGATTTTACTCCAACTTCTTGTAGCAAACGGAGACGCATTAGGATAATCATAACTCTCCAAGCGGCTTCGACAAAAGCTTGAATGTGTTCCTTGTACAGACTTTGACTCACACGATCTTCTTCATGGTTGAGATCTACTAAGCTCCTTTCAAGTCGATTACTGACTTTCCCTTGTGCTGCACGTTTTAGAATTCGTGTAATTCTCTCAATCTTTGTTCGTGTTTCCGATGTAACCTTTTCTAATAATTTCAACTCAAAACTAGTATCAGAAAACCCCTCTGAACTTCCATTAGATTCTATCGTGAGCTTGCCTTTTTCAAATCGTAAAGTTAATGGTGATGTTGAGGTTTGGGCAAAAGCTTGGTAGATTTCATGCAAATGTGTTTTGTCGGTAGCAATTACCCATCCTCGAAAATCAAGTATCTGATTGGATACTAGTTGTGCCGCAGATGATGGAACACGATAAATCAAACGTTCTCCGTTATAGTCACCCTTCTCATGGAGAACCATCTGCTCATGTTCTGAATAGGAAACAAAATCTGATCCAAAAACCATCTCGCGGCGATGTGGTACAAGTTTTACTAGGGACTCAGCAATTATATCCACTGACTCTTGGGATTCGCTGAAAATAATGATTGGATATCTATCTAACACTGAGCGTAACACAATTGCTAATTGTTTTCTCCCTAGGGTATACAAACCATTATCCAGAAACGTATTCATCGAGCGATCGCCTCCAAAAAACCATCAACATCTATTGTGGGTTTTTGTGCTGAAGGTGCCTTTTGTAATACTGATTCGATTTCAGCAATGAAATTTGGAATAATTAATCTAAGCAAGCCGAGACGCATAGAGTCCTTCCGAATTAAGGTACTGAACAGGCCTCCTGCTAATCGATAGATAAAGTGTTGTTTAGACCCACAATCGCATAGTACCTGAAGTATCCTAGTTCGTTTCACTAGTTGAGCAACTTTTCGAGAAGTGTCAAAGAGCGTGTAGGTTAGGGTGGAATTGCGAATACGCATTCCTTCGTTATAGCGCTGTGTTGGAATTAAGTAACCACCTTCAAGACAGACCTCGCCAGTTTGAGCGGAAGGTAAGGCTTGAAGAAAATCAGTGACAATTGCAGATATCTGTTGAGCCGCATTTTCTGTAATGGTTAAATTTAGGGTGCCCGTGGACCAAGCCCGTTGAGGCCCTTCTCGAACGTTGAATGCATTGAAAATTTGAGTGCGTTCCGCCCTCTCAAAGGATCGTAAAGGTGGAATAAATTGCTCATTCCAAAGTGCTTCGTCTAAATGGGTTATAGTCCTCTCTAATTGTAATAACAGGGCTCCTAAATTGCTGTGGCTTTGGGTAGTAACAGTAACAAAATAGTTTGCTGCTCGCGGAAGAGTGGCTAATAAAAACTTACTTCGTTCTCCTTCAATTAACACATATGATAACTCATCATGGAGCCGTTGGGCCACTGATAAAATGGCAGCAGCTGAAGAAGATAAACCAAAAATCTCATTTTCTGACAACCACACTCCACTGCTTGAAATTGGATAACCATCCCTTTGGACTAGTACAGAATTTTCTACGCCAGGAACTGCTTTGATATTTTGCAAATGTAAATTGAACTGATCTATCATTTTACCTGGCATTTTCTGGTTGCTCCACAAGTTGGAGCAGTTTACCATATAAAAACCAACAAAAGTAACCGATGGTGAAATGGTGCGGGGGGTGGGATTCGAACCCACGAAGGTCTACACCACAGGAGCCTCAGTCCTGCCCCTTTAGTCGGAGCGGGTAAACCACGTTCCTTAGACCATGCTCGGGTACCCCCGCAAGGGAGAGATAACCTCCTCGTCTCCTCCTCACTTTTTAAATTTTGTTGGCGACAAAAATAAATTGCGTCTCACTGATTAGCCAAACACCAATTAGATATCAGATAAGTCATCTGGTGGAAGGGGAGGGCATATTGTTTCAATTTGATTGGCGCCAATCGCTTGTTTGCAAACAATGATTATGGTAATTATTTTTTTTCTCACTTAATATGACTGGAAATGGCTTTTTCTCCATTCTATTAGCTCGCATACAAGGTAATACTGGATTTTTTTCTGCCGTTTGCTATTTAAAACCAAGAGAGCTTTAAGTTGAGTGCCTTTTGTCTCTCTAATTGTACCTTTTTACTGGTGGGTAATACCCAGATAATACTAGAACCTTTTCAGGATAATATCTAGGTATCACGCTGATTGATATGAAGCTAATTACTGTAAACCTTCCAGAGGCATACGTAAACGGAATTGAACGACTGATTCTCGAGAAGCTATATCCAAATCGCAGTGAAGCGATTCGCATCGCAGTAAGAGATCTTCTGAAAAAAGAACTTTGGGAACAAAATGCTCCACAACCAAAAATAAGGTGACTATACAATGGATGGTGGATTATCTAAACTTGTACGTGATGCTACTAAACGTCCTATAAAAACACCTGTTCAGTATTCAAAACCTGGTGCTAGGATAATGGTAGCCGGTATTGGTGGTGGAGGAAACAATACGATAAATAGGTTGGTTCAAATCGGAATACAAGGTGCTGAATGTATCGCCGTTAACACAGACCAACAACACCTCGATCATGTTCAAGCCCATAAGAAAATGCTTATTGGAAAAACAATTACAAGAGGATTGGGCACAGGAGGCTTTCCGGAGCTAGGAGCTGCGGCAGCTGAGGAATCACGCCAAGATTTAACCAACCTTTTACGCGGAGTAGATCTGCTTTTCATAGCTGCTGGACTAGGTGGAGGAACAGGAACTGGGGCTGCACCTGTTATTGCAGAAATAGCAAAACAAAATGGTGCAATTGTTGTATGCACAGTAACCACACCATTTACCATTGAGGGGGCAAGAATTGATAAGGCTCATCGCGGGCTCCAAAGGTTACGTAGATACGCAGATACCGTTATTGTAATCGATAATAACAAATTACTTGAAATAGCACGCGATCTACCAATTGATGAAGCCTTTAGTGTTGCAGACGAAATTCTTGCTAGTATGGTAAAGGGTGTTACTGAGACCATTAGCTTACCAAGTTTAATCAACTTGGACTTTGCAGACGTTCGAAGTGTTTTGGCAGGAGGAGGTGTGGCATTAGTTGGTTTGGGGGAAGCCGCACAATCTGAAACAACAGATTATGATCGCATTTCAGAAGCTGTGAAGAATTCTCTTCATTCTCCTTTACTTGGTGATTTGAGTGTAAAAGGTGCTACTGGAGCATTAATTCACGTAATTGGTGGACCTGATCTTAGTCTTGAAGAAGCTACGCGTGTTGCTGATGTAGTGACTCGTCAGATGAGACACGACGCCCGAATTATTTGGGGAGCGCGTATTATCCCTGATTTTGCAGGGTATGTCCGTGTTCTACTCATCGTGACTGGTTTGGAAGGGAACTCTGCTGTACTTCCTGGTTTTCGAGGGAATGTAGAAATTTTCGATGATGTCGATTGGAATTCACTCCATCTCTATCGATTGGATTCAAGTGGAAATGATACTGTGACAACTGAAGGGCATTCAATTAGGGTCTCACAAACACCCAGTTCGATTGAATCAGAAAAACTAACTCGTGTTCAAATAGAATCTTCTAATATTAATTCAGGAAATCAAAGTGGTAACCAAGATCCAGCCATCTCGCTTATCAGTTCAAATGTTTCCGGTAATGAACCTTTGCGTGGGTTAGGTCTAAAAAAGATCGAGTCTGCTTCGAGCGCCAGTACTTAGATCAACCTGCTAAGTAACTAATTCTCTATCCTCCAATCCAACCTAGAAAAGCCTGCCTTAATTGGTCTAGCTGAATGACTATTGAATGGAAAAGTCCTTGGGACCATCCCATCACATCAAGGATTACTGTAATCAAAACTGTAATGGTGAGGATGGCTAACCCTAGGAGAAGCCCTTGTTCGACAAGTGGTGATCCTCGTTTATTACGAATGAACTCTCTAATCACCTTAATCAAAGACATGCTGGATCCCGTAAATTCGTCTAGTCATAGTTATTTAAGCTCCACAATTAAAGAAGCAACAATAAGAGATTAGATATGAGAATGTAAATACTCCCAAACGCAACTAGATTTAAAGAAAGCGTTCTTAACGATCCCCCCACAGTCTGGTTGAAACTATATCCTGTTACAATGACGGTTAAAAATGATGCAATTAGAATATAAAATGAAAGTGAAGATGGAAAAATCTCTGTACTGAACCATAGACCTTGATAAAACGCGAGAGTAAGAAGGGGGGCTATTGCCGCAATCATTCCAATGACGACTGAGGAGACAAACGAAAGTACCAATACTTTCACCTTTTGACTGCTAATCAAATTTTTCCTGTTTTTTGTCATTGCACTATTTTTTCTTACATGCCGAAGGACTTGTAACATTCTTTCTCCCCCAGCCACCGAGCCCTTGTCGACGAAACGACCTAATAATTCAAGTAGACGTGCATTTCGACTATTATCGTACTTAATCACTAAATCCGACCAAGCAACACGAAAGGATTTTGTTCCGTTTATAATACAATTCATTGCCTCAATGATATTTTTGGGTGTTTGCTTCCTAAAATAGTGTGAAGTTCTAAGTAATGCATATTCCGGGCTAGATCCTGAGGCAAGCTCTGTTGATAGATGTGTAAGGAAGTCTAAGAATTGGTCAAATTCATCGTCATGTGAATGCATCTTTTCTACTCTCCTAGAAGTATCATTTCTTTGGGTAGAAGTGTTGAAACCATTATCTTTGCTAGGACAAACTGAAAGACAGGAAGAAGAAGAACCATTGGATGGTTCGCTAGACCTCGTATCGCTACTCCCATAATGAAAATAATTGGTAAAAATACCAAGATACCTGCAATTACCATCATCCGGCTCTCCCATTGCATTGTTCGTCTTTCATATCGTCTTTGTAAATCTTCATGAGCATCATTTATTGCTGCTTCAAGATTAGTTGTTGAAGATTCAACGAATTGGATGAAAGTCAGTAGTCCTCTTCGTAACGTCATTGAAGGCTGACTAATTGCATATTGTCGTAACAGTTGTTCGGGAGGTAAACCGTAATTCAGAGGAGTTATCATTTCAGAGAATGCGGATGAAATTGTACCATAATCGCCTTTTGATACATACTCTATTGATTCAAAAACGGAACCTGTAGTACGAAAAAGCGTGGATAATTCTTCTAGAACATGGGGGGTTGATTTTTCAATTTGAATCAACTGTTTTTGATACTTGGAATGAACACTATTCAAGAGAATCAAACAACTCATTAGACCTATCGTAATTCCTAAAACGAGGGCACTAAGTATTGTCAGGAAAAAACTTAGAAGAAGAGTGCTTACGCCAAGGCTTGTCAAACCTACTACTATTATGCCACCGATAAGATGGCTGGGGTTCAAAGTTGTTTGATAGAGAAACTCAATTGCTTCAGAAAACTCTGTAGTTGCAAATCGTTTGAATAAGGAGTGGTTTCCAGGCACACGTTTTCCAATATTAGCCAGTATAGTGATATAATCGAAAATTGTCGCCTCCTTTGTTTTTCATTGGTAATTTTATCATGTTTTGTGTTACTGGGGTTTTGTCTGCGTATGCTGCGTCGAATGCTGAAACAATAGCCTTTGGATCATACACCTCATTGGAGACAAGTGTTGCCAGCGTCTCTCGATAGACCCCTAACCGCTTTCGGATATCACGTTGTGTTAGCTGTTGAAAGCGACACGTTCGGGAGATGAGCATCGAATACAAATCAGTGATTCTTTGTTCAAGTTTACCTGATGATTTATTCCATTCAAAAATTTGATTTAGAACCGCCTTTTCTGACTCAAACTGCACCTCACTAATTTGAGCTACCTTTCGAATTATTTGTCCTTGAACTACTTCTCTTACCATATGAACAAGTAAACCTAGAGATTGAAAACATACCTCTGGTATCTCATGATGTATTTGCCAACGTAATAATAGTTCTTCATTGGAATTCGCATGGCATGTTTGAATTCCTCTGATGCCTGCGCTGATTGCATGAAACATTGCCGCACTATGTTCTGCAGTTTGTATTTCCCCTAAAAAGACCCAATCAGGAGATCGATGTAAGAGTCGGATAATTTCATTTGATTTCGTTGATTGAGTTTTACCAAATGAATCGAATGGGTCAACTCGAAACGTTACTTTATGCCTATCTTCTTCATCAACTGTTATACTTTCGAGAGCGTCTTCGATTGCTATTCGTCTCCAACTGGGAGGAGCTAACAGGTTAATGGCATTTGCCAGAGTTGTTTTTCCTGTTGAAGGTTCACCACTTATTGTGATGTTTATTCGCAGTGTCATACACAAAATTAGAAATGCTGCTGCTGAAAGTGAAATTGTTCCATTGGCAATCAATTCGGGTATAGTTAAAGTGCGTAATCGAATTTTTCGGATATTTAGATGAGGCCCCTCGTAAGCAAGAGGTGGGATATCAATGGCTGCACGAACATGAAATAACTTAGTTTTTAGTTCTGTTTTCAATGATGGATTTTTTTCATCTAGGGGTCTTCGGCTTTCAAGACGAAGTCGTGTTATGATTCGTGCTAACTCTGATTCTAATGGTACAAGATTTGATTTACATCGGCCCCACTCTGCATGGTCAAGATAATATGCTGTTCCAGGTTTATCTAAATAAATTTCTTGAACTTCGTCATCTAGGAGAAGTGGCATAGTTTTTGTAAGATTTAGAGTCTGTGCTGTAGCGTAGATAGCGAATTTTTTCTGTTCGATGCTTGAGAATTCTTTGAAGTGGGTGATTAAGTATTGTTGGAAGTCAGATATTTTCTGGTTTATTAGAGTCTCAAGGGTTTGAAGTTTTGTTTCCTCTAATGAGAAAATTTGGTCCTGGGAAGAGAGATTTTGTAAAAAATTCGGCGAAAAAAGTTCATCTAAAGAAACGACGGCCTGATAGAATTTTTCTAATGGAATTTGAGAGAACTTGAAAATACGTATTCTAAATGGTCCTACTTCATAGGTGTCAAGAAGTTGAAATTGATCATCGAATAGTGCAGGATTTGAGGGTCCAATATTTCTTTTTTGAACTTTTAAAAAACCTTTAAGAACAACACTTTGATCTGAAGTATCATCTTCACCAAGTTGTTTTTTAAAGTGTGAAATCAATCTTGTTCTTTTTAGTGTAGATATGAATTCTTGTATTGCTCGATTTTTAGACGCCTTGAACGTGGTTTCAAGTGTTTTGTAAGCGGTAAAGGGATCAGTAAGTAATTTGTTCCTAATCTCAGGGTATTGGCGAAAAAGTTCTTTAGCGCGGGGCTCAAATTTAACTATCGTCGAAATATATTCTTGTAGAACCTCCATTGAAGTTTGAGGAAGGAAAATAGTTTGATTATGAGAAATAAACTCACATGGAAAAACACCTTCAATGAAGGGTAATATTTGGAGAAACTGTTGGCGACAATGTGAACTATTGATAATATCGCCTTTTTCAGGGGTTTGGCATGAACAGATATCACAACTAAAGGTCAGGACTTTTTCAGCATATTGATTCTTGATTACCTGGAAAGGACAAACCATAATTACCGTGGACTTTGTTCCGAGATTCCTATTTAAAGCAAAAAAATGTCGGAAATAGGACTTTAAATTTCATTTACTGAGGATATTTTTGAGACGAAATTGAATCAGAGTTTAGAAAAAATTGTAATAATTGGATTGAACCTAACTCTTCTAGTATCAATAGGCATACCTCTGTTGTTTACTACTACCCAAGTTCTTTCACAATCTGAACAAACAATAGAATTTCAACAATTTGTTCAAGATATTGATGAATTAATTCTTAGAGCAGATCAAAATCGGTCTTATTTAACTACACAAATTATTGTCCCCCCAAATGTGACACTAGAAGCTGTTAGTAATCAACTCGTTTTCAAAGTTTACCTTGAAAATTGGCACATAATAACACGAACCTACAGATGCTCATTACAAATATCTGGGCTATCTCATTCTGGGTATTATCATCTTTCAATAAATGCCACCGAGTCAATTATTTTGATAACCTTTCAACGAATATAGGATGTAGTGGAATGCTTCTCTATCAAATATTGAAGCTCATTCTCTATTGTTGGTTTCTTTTACTAATTATCCAATCTCTAAGTAATGATTTTCCTACCCTCGTCTTAATTTCAGGCACAATAATTACATCGATGCCATTTGCACTTCTTCTTGCCTGGACTGCGGGGTCAATAACATTCCAATCGGTGGTTCTCTTTTCCCTATTTGTTCTGATTGTGATTACGCTCCAAATAACCCAACTAACATTAGGGTAACATACTAAGAATGTGTGTCTTCAACAGCTTGGCATAGTGATCTCGTACACTGTACTCTGCAGCGTTTGTTGCCTTGGAAATTAACCGCTGTGTAAGGATTGGTCGGCGTTTTGCCATCTTCGCAATCAAGAGGTCTGAACTATAAACAACTGCAACAGCAAAGATAAACGGGTTCCTTCCACCTCGTTCAGGAACACTGATTCTACTGAAGAGCTGGTTAGCGTATTTCACTAAATTCGCTTGATATTCCTGAATTGCCAAACCGGCACGACGTAGCCTTAGGCGTATTATAGCGTGGTTAACAGTCTGTGACACAATACGTTGCAAATACTCCTCGCTCAATCTCTTTTTAGGTGCAAGTGGAATCTTTTTCTTCACAGAAAGGGCTTGACGGATAATTGATCGGCTCGTTACTCGATGACCAAGCTTCTGAAAGGCATCTGCAATTTCTTGAAGGGTGATAGGTGCGTTTTCTTTGGATTCGCGTACTGCCAACATTAACCCATAGGCCATAAGGGTGAGGTGACTTGTGATATCGCTATTTTCGAGCTTCTTGTCCATCTTCTGATAGTAATAGGCCGCTCTATCTTTGATGTTGTCTGATAAAGAAAGCAGATCGGCGACGCGACTTAGGGATCTTAATGCACGATATGTGGTTTCCCGTTTCGCGATTCGAAGACGTAGGTTGTAATCATATTTGAGCCTTCGGAATAATCGCTGCCTTTGTGGCGCTAAAGGTCTACCAGTTCGGTCATAAAAGAAGCGACTAGCCTGATAATCAATGTAGCTCCCCAATCCGCCCACCATGACCGAACGTTTTCCCAACGCAACATAGGCTTTAGACTGTGAAGAAGAACTTCCATCCTCTTTATGCATCTGGTAAGGTGAACTGACTACTTGTCGCGCTAAGACTAGACCACATGCGGCGCAGACGTATTCGCCGTTTGTGAGTATAGCATGTCCTGAACATTCAGTACAAGATAGGCTCTTCATCTAAGCGTCCCTTTGAGCGGCTTTGTCTGCTCAAAGAGATGCAGTTCTTAACCAGGCTTTTGGGAAACGTGGGTCCGTTCTAACGGCGACTAAATTTGCACACGCAGATTCCAGTGTTCATTTGAACGATTAGTTCAATCAGAGAGACACATCACCGAAACTATTCAAATAGCATAGCAAAAAGTGCGTTCTTCGAATCTTGACGAGTATCAACCTGATATTGAGAGATATACCGGTTTCTTCAACTTGATGCCGGAAATACTTCGTTTTGCCGTAATACTTCCCTGCAAACCTGAAAAGAAAATCAAATATCTAGTACCTGATTTCGTTTTCTCTATTTGGAAAACCTCACCGCGGAGAGTAAGTAGTGCCTGCGTCTTTTTTGGTTTGGTTGTTGTAATTGAGACTTTGACTTTTTGTCCGCTCTGAAGTGAACCCACGGTATACGGTAATTCAAAATCGACTTGAATTTGTTTTCCGACACCAACAAAATACTGGTAAATTTGGGCCTGAGAGGTTTCGCGTATATCGATAGTTCCTACACCTGAAACCAAATACATCACCGAACCTTGACGAAATACTCCATAATGTGACTTAACAACATATAAAAACGGATGGATAATCACTACTCAAAACCAGAATATATGGAGGACACATTATGTCACAAAGTACAGGGGCTCGACAATTTTTCAAAGAACTTGCCTCATTAATAGGAGCCACAGTTGTCGTTAAGACCAACACTGGAAAAGCTTACTCTGGAAAAATGCGCGGGTATGATCCTGCAACTCTAAGCGTCGTTTTAAGTGATGCTAATGATAAGAAGGGGAACTTATTTCACAAAATCGTGATAACGGGTCAAACAATACTAGAACTCGTTAAAACCGAGGATCCCTTTGATTTGAAAGGATTAGCTGAACAACTTGAAGCTTTGTTTCCTCCTGGTGAAGTTAGGTTTCTCGAAGACGCTCGTGTTATTGTTGTATTAAACAAGGTTCGATTAACTGAACAAGGAGTAG
>JABAOF010001169.1_pt2 | contig 18066 bp, 30 predicted proteins | sample 7062171 | NCBI WGS metagenome assembly JABAOF01 (sample SAMN14538628, study PRJNA623070) | marine sediment metagenome | biome: marine biome [ENVO:00000428]; feature: marine pelagic biome [ENVO:01000023]; material: deep marine sediment [ENVO:00002113] | place: India: Gulf of Khambhat ...
AATGATGCTAGTAATGGAGGAAGGTCATGACCATTGATAAGTTTTCAGGGGCTAACGAGTTCCTATCTAATTTCTACCCACATCGTATTAGGTATGATGGTAAATGGTATGCCAGCACTGAGCACGCCTATCAGGCAGCCAAGACTACTGATGCTGAGAAGAGAAAGCCTTTCCAAATTAGGAAGGGGCAGAAGACCGTTCCGGCTAACAAAGCTAAGAAGCTTGGCCGTAGACTTAAACTAAGACCTGATTGGGAATCTGTCAAGGTTAAAGTGATGGAAGACTGCCTACGCGCAAAGTTTGCGGACCCACAGCTTAAGCAAAAGCTCCTAGATACTGGAACCCAAGAACTAATCGAAGGTAACTGGTGGGGCGATAGGTTCTGGGGAGTCTGTAAGGGGACTGGACAAAATATGTTAGGCAAGCTCCTAATGGAGCTAAGAGATGAACTAAGTGAATCTTAGCTGGTTTAAAAAATACGTAGCCAGTTTGCCGTCAGAAGCTACCTCTGATTACTACAAAGTATATAATCATATTTTCTTTGAGATGCAAGAGGGAATTGACGCTCTTCAAAAAGAGGTTGATAACTTTCGTGACATTAAAGTTACTGACCACGAGATGGACTTGGACTTGACCGGCCAAGAAATAAATGAGTTCCTTATTGATGAGCAGTATTCAGACGACTTATATGACGTATATTATGCAATCAATTACGTAGTTGGGGATGGAGAGCTTAAATATCATCACACCTATCGCTTAGATGCAATTTATTTTGATCGCGAGCCATGGGATCTATGTCAGAAAGAAAAGCTCCGCTCCGTTATGGAGTCTAATCTTGAATCCATCTCTAAAAAATACAAATTAACTCTTAGTAGAGGGTGGGCGAATTGTCGATTTAAAAATCGAGAAGAAAGAGAGCGCCTACTGAAATGTAGTTTCGATTGGTGGATGATGGAAGTTTTTAATGCCCTGGTAGATAAAGAGGTTCCTAGCTGGAAACAAGACTTAAACACTAAGATAAAAACATACATAAAAGAAAAAGATATCGCTGGGAAGCGCGACATGCTCTTGGCCGAGGCCGTTAAAAAACATGTCGTAACATTTTTATTAAAGAGTTCCAAGTACATTGATAATGAGGCGATTGTCGAAGCTCATAAAGAATTTCTGGCAGCCCAAATTCTAAAATCTTAACTGTCGATGGCGTGTGTGCGCGTAGGACTATAATTGGCACGGTTCGGTGCTGATTAAAAGAGAGTCCTATGAAAAAAGAATATACGTTCGCGGCAAATAATTCATCAGATCCCATGGAGGCAAAGAAAGTAATTGCTGGCCTCAAACGGATTGCCCAATTTGGCAAACATGCTGAACACGTACTTAAAAAATTGGAAGAGGATGGATTCTATGATGGGCGAGCAGCCTACGTAGAAAAAGACATCTACGTAAATTATATGTTTAGGATTGGTAGCTTTCCTAAAGTAGAAAAAGTGACCAGAGAACATATTCAGGGATTTGGTGATTATAAGATAAAATTTGATGACTTAAAAGTCAAGAAACGTCGTCATCGGTGGTCAACTGAGAAAGATGAAATTCCTGTTAAGATAATTGGTAAACAAAAGCTAGTATGGGATGGCGAGCAAATTATCAAGGAAAGCTTAAATGAGAAACTCGGTGCTGTGAAGCTGTTGAAAAAGGGCTTTTCATTCAGGCACGCCCGAGACAGATATTACAATTCTAAAACATATAAAGTATTTACTCAGCATGAATCTGAGGGTGGCAAGCTTGCGTTGCAGGCGATGGCAGATAATATAGCAGAGAAGCTTGTTGTGTATAATCAATACGACAATGATGTTCCCTATATTATGAAAGATTTAAGAAAAATGATTCCTCGGTGGCTTGAAGAAGATAAAGTCATTGAAAAGATATTCCAAGATTTTAAAGAGTACGGTGGCGTACAAAAAATCATGGCCGGATAATTTTTGAGATTTCCTCTTGACAAACGGACCAGCAGGTCTTATGTTATACGTACTGAGGCGAGACTCAAAGTTAAACCTACATATAAACAAGATACATTTTAGGAGTTTAGGATATGCTTACTGGAGTGAGTACGATTGATCAAGAGAGCTATGCTCAGATTTTACGTTTCTGTATCAGGAACGGTGGTAACCTAATGACATTCGGTCCTGCTGGTATTGGCAAGACTGAAATGGCTATGCAGGCGGCTGAGGAACTTGGATATAGATGCGTATATCTGAACCTCTCCGTGTTGGAGGCTCCCGATCTTTTGGGACTCCCCATGATTGATGAGAGCACTAGGACTGCTACGTATGCAACTCCTCAGATGCTGCCTCTGCATGATCCGAAAGTTAAGAAGGTTGTATTGCTGGTTGATGAGGTTGACAAGGCTAAGCCTGAACTTCAGAACCCCTGCCTTGAGCTGTTCCAGTTCCGAGGTATCAATGGTCGCGAGCTGAATATCCATTCGGTTATCTCGACAGGTAACCTTCCCGATGAGGGGGCTTTCTCCCTTCCGGTATCTCACGCACTTACGAATAGGTGTATGGTTTATCGTCTTACTCATGCTTACGAGCCATGGCAGGAGTGGGCAGTTACCGCTAACGTCAACAACCTGATTGTTGGTTTCCTGAGCAGAAACCAGGAGTATCTGTTGCAGCCGCACGCTGCTGGCGATGATACTGCGTATTGTCATCCTTCTCCTAGAGCCTGGACACTTGCTGCAAGGGATCTGGACAATACTAGCGAAGGTGACTCGGTTGACTTCCAGACTATGATTGTTGCTTCTCGTGTAGGAACGTCGGCAGCAGTTAAGTTTAAAGTTTGGTTGGAGCACTATCGTCACATTGAGCCCATCATTGACAAGCTTATCAAGGAAGGTGTTCATCCGAACACTAAGAAAATGTCGATTGATAGAGTGATGGTTTGTGCCCTTGCTGGTATGAATGCGCTCTCTGCTGAGTGTCGTGCCTTGCCTACTACCGATAAGGCTAAGAAAGCCAAGGCTAAGAACATTGAGCGGATTGTCAAGAATGTCATGGGCTGGTTCAAGGAATTGGACAGTGAGTATTGCGTCTGTGCAATTAAGTCCACGCTTAACATGGACATGATTCGAGATAACAAGCTTACTCAGTACTCTGACTTCATGGATGCATTCTTGAAGATCAAGAAGGCTTGGAACGACTAAGCTACCTACCAATTGAACCGCTTTCTTAAAAAGAGAATCATTAAAGGATATTGTTGTTATCCAGTATCTATGGATAGTGGTAAAATTGACTTCTGCGAAGAAGCGTCTACTAAATTCTACATGGTAGAGAGGGTAGATTCTTCTTTGCAGAAGAAAGTTGTTTATGGGCTCTGTTCCAATCACGATCTAAGCAAAGATGATTTCACTGATTCATATGAAATCAAGAAAGCATCTGCCGAGGATATAGATGTGTATCTGGTTTTAAGTGAATGAATGGCTTAAAATAATTGATGGCTATGATTGTGATTTCTATCTCGAAGGAGATGGGTGCTACTTCTTAAGATCTTGCACTAATACAGAAACATATATGTGCTTGGTGCGGGATCAAAATGGATGTTTTGTAGTTTATGCATGTAAACCGTGTGCTCAAAAACGATCATTTATATTTGGTGATGGCACCGGCGAGGTGATAAAAATACTTTCCGATGAGGAGGAGGCTCTAGTTAAAGTAATGCTAGACCTTTAAATAAAAAGAAATTACTTGACAACTGTTATATAATGGTTATAATGTTTTGTGAGGAATGAAAATATGCTTGATGCACGTCTGATGGACCCTACCAATTGTGCCGGCTCTGCTGCGCGCTTAAATAAGCTTCAAAAGAAAATCTCGGACACTATGGCCAGATTATTCAGGAAGCCTGAGAATGGCGGGAATCCATTCTTATTCACCTTTACGGCTCCCAAGCCTCATGAGCTTAGGACTGAGCTGAAAGGGCTAAGTATTCCTTTCACTACCGCGGCTACTGATGGTAGAAAATACTACTGGAACCCAGACTTCCTTGAAAAGCTCACGCTTGACGAGGTTGCTACCGTTATGCAGCATGAGGGATACCACGTTATCTTTTACCACTGCAAGCGTGGTCGAGGTTTCAACCCGAGAGTATTCAATTGGGCCATTGACTATGTAGTGAATGGTTGTATTGAAACCGATCAAAAGAAGACTAATCGTAAGGGTCAGTTGTGGGGCGGCAATATTGGTACTCCGCTTCCTTTCAAAAAGCTGCTTGCTTACATTGATGGTAAGCAGGAGCTTGATGATAACGCTGTTATCTTTGTCGATGTGTCTCTGCATGGACGCTCTCCTGAGTCTATCTATGAAGAGATCATGAAGCATTGGGAGAAAAGTCCAAGGCGTTGCCAGGATTGTGGTGCTCTGTCTATGAATCCTAAGACGGGTAAGCCAAACAACACTCCTTGCAAGCAGAAGAACCAGAATAAGGGCAAGCAGTGCAACCAAAAGAATGGTAAGTGTCCTGTTCATGGGCAAGGCCAGAAACAAGGTAAAGGTCAGCAAGGCCAGCAAGGTCAGGGACAACAGGGTCAAGGCCAGCAACAGCAAGGCAACCAAGGCGGCCAAGGCCAGCAACAAGGCAGCAAGGGTCAAGGCCAAGCCCAAGGTCAAGGTCAAGGCGGTCAGCAGCCTGGTCAATGTCCTCCTGGTGGAGGTGATCAAGGTGGTTGTGAACATAACGGCCAGTGTTGTGATGGTTGTGGTGCGCCTCCTGGTGGCGGTGGAATGGGATTCGGACTTCCTTCGGGTATGGACGCTCACATTGATGCCGAGGTTACTAAGCAAGAGGTAATGGCTGATGTTATGCGCGCTGCACAACAGACCACTCAGATGAGAGGATCTGTTCCCTCTGAGATTGAAGGTGTTCTTGGCGAGCTTAAGAAGCCAACTCTATCCTTTAAGGATCTGGTTCGCTCTGCTCTCTTAAGAAAGGTTCTTGATGATGGTATGCGCAATGACTGGAAGCGGCTCCGCCGCAGATGGTTGGCAACCAGGCCGAGGCAATACTTGCCTAGAAGGCATACATTCAAGCCGCGTTGGCTTGCAATGATTGACACGTCTGGGTCTATGGGCGATGATGATATCATTTACGGTATCTCTCAGCTCCAGTCTCTTGGCAATGAAAGCGAGGGCTTTGTGGTTCCCTGTGATGCTAAGGTACACTGGAAGGGCGTTCAGAAGATCGATAAGGTCAAGGATCTTAAGAAGACCAAGATTATTGGTCGGGGCGGTACTGTGTTCGATGACTTCTTTAAAGAGTTCCCAAATGAACTTGGCACCGACTTCGATGTAATTATCATCATCACTGATGGTTATTGCGGACAGGTTCCAATGGAGCTACGTCCGCCATGCGATGTTGTGTGGGTAATTACAACTCCCGGTTATGAATATCAACCATCGTTCGGCAGAGTTGCGCCTCTGCGCAATGAGCGAATGTAATTAAAGGATAAAGAATGCTCGCTAGTAATCTAAGAAATATGAAAGTTACCGTTAATACTGCGGAGGCTCTTGAGACTCTCAATAAGAATAAAGAAACTCACGGAAAAATTGTGGGTGAGGCTCGCGAGGGCTATCTTAAAGATGCCATGAGAGCCTTGGAAGCTAAGATGGATAATCTTAAATCAGGAAAGGTGGTTGAACTTACCTTCCGCCTTACCCCTCCGCAGGACTATACTAAGGTATATGAGGTAGCTATCACCATGCTTGAAATGCATACCGAGGATACTATTGTTTTGGATGGTACTCAGGTTAAGCATATGATCATGGATGATTGGGATTGGATGGATCATTTTCTTGATTCAAATATGAGGTACTCGGCAACAGCTACGGCCGTGGCTGCCTCTAAGAGGTTATAATGGGAATAAGAGTATATTTTGAGGGCCAGGAAACTCTCACAATTAAGCAAGATGATTTTGATGATGTCAAGGCGGCATTGATTAAGTTGCACCGAGACTCCATTAAAGAGAAAGAAACTCTTCTCAATGAAGAAATGGAATTGAAAGAGGTCTTCTCCACCTTTGGATTGGACTGTTATAACAATTCAGATGGTGACTTGGTTGGGTTTGCAGTTAGGGCTCATAAAAAGGGGCCACCTTCAAACATTACTGCTACAGGAGATACTTCGTGGCACGAACACTGTACAGCAACATTCGGTGCCATTAAAAAGTGGATGGGCGACGGCACATTTGCCTTTGTCCTAGGAGAAAATAGTTTGTATACTAAGTTCTCATATGGCAAAGAAGAGACTGAATCCACAACAATGAACTGTGAAATCCTAGATAAGGATAACAAAAAGGACGTTATCAAGCTTCTTGGAAACTATATTGACCAAGCCCTCCGCATAGGTATTCCGATTGAAGAACTTCAATCAAAGCTGGATGATATTAAAGTCAGCGAAATTGTTGACGCATGATAGATATATCTATTATGTGATGTTTGGTAGATACTATACTGTTGATTCAAAATTAATTATTCATAGAAAGAATTTTCAAGAAGGTCTCGACAGAATAAAAAGAATGGATCGCTCATTTCACGATGGTGGCAGAGAAGAGATTCAGAAAGCCACTAGCTTCGGTCAAGCTCTATATAAATTGGGGTGGAGTGCTATATATAGCCCTCTGCCCCTTCCCTATATTAGGGGTTTAGTTTATCGCAGATCTGATGAGTTTACAAGAGACTCTAGATATGTGCTCTATGTTATAGCTAATATAGTTGAGCCTGGAGGCTTTATTAAGTTTGTTGACACCAAAACAGATAATGCTAAAGTCTATAGATTTAATAACAACAGTCTAACACAGAATTATATTCATAAAAAATATGTAGATATTAAATCTGAACAAGACTTATTGGAGCTATTAGAGTTTTCAATAGATCGTTTATTCGAAATGAATAAGGTCCCGAAAGATTTAATAGGTTTCATTAAAAGAAAATATATTGAGAGAATATTGGATTTATAAAATGGCAAAGACTAAAGCAGAATATGGCTCGCCCGAGTGGGTTAAGCAAAAAATGAATAGTTCCCAGACTGATTCCATTACAAAATGGATATGTTCTCTCTCTAAAGAGGACCAGAAGAAGTGGAAAATTCATGAGATTATCAAGACTACTTTCGTTAAAACTATTGAGAAGACTCAGCATGATAATGTTAAATCTCCGCGATGTATTACATCTCAGGATGCCCGAAGGCTTATGAAAATCCTTAGCAAGGTGGACAGCCTTAGTAAATCTATGATTTTTGATTATATCAAGCGCTGTACGCACGACCCAGAAGTAATCCTAGACTTTCATAATAAGTTCCCAGAAATTCTACCTGAGGTGGAGCTAACAAATTATTTGAATATGAAACTGTTGGCAAGTATTAAAACTAATACATTTGTTGGCGCTGATAATCCTATTTCTAACGATAAGAAATTACAGAGAATTCTTAAAAAAGCATTGAAGATTGATTATTTAAAGGGCGAGATTGCCGTGCAGGAAGTAATGGGCTGGTAGTCTTGAAATAATATGAAAGAGCTGAGCCGCAAGGATTTGGCACTGAAGCTGTGCCAAGCGCTCCTTCTTGTTTTTATATTTCTGGTTGGTATTCGAGGTCTTGGCATGGGGTTCAAATCCCTTGGCAAAGACTTTCTCGATATGCTATTCATGGCTACCAGCAATCCTTTTGTTGCGTTGATGGTAGGTATCTTAGCGACCACACTGGTGCAGAGTTCCTCTGTTACCACGGCAATGATTGTTGCATTGGTGGCCGTACCAGAGAATCCGCTACCAATTCCCAATGCTGTTCCAATGATCATGGGAGCTAATATTGGTACAACCGTTACCAATACACTTGTATCTCTTGGTCATAAAAAGAAGAAGCAGGAGTTTCGCAGAGCGTTTGAGGTCGCTATCTGTCATGATGCTTTTAACTTCTTAACGGTTGCGGTGCTTCTACCAATTGAGCTTTTTACAGGATATCTGAGTAAGCTATCTAAGCTTATTGCAAATATGATTGGAAGTGGCGGGCCTGGTAAACTACCCAACCCATTAAAAGCGGCAACCAAAGAAACTATTAGACCGATAACCTGGGCACTAGAACAACTATCATCAGATAAAATTGTTCTAGGTATAATGATGATTGTGGTATCATCAGTTATTATTTTTACTACACTGTCCTTTATTGTTAAAACATTCAAGTCCTTAGCTAAAACTAAGCTCAAAACTTATATTAAAAATTCTATTGGTGATAAGCCATTATTAGCCATGGCTGTTGGTATAGCTATTACAATCATGGTTCAGTCTAGCTCTATCACCACGTCAGTATTAGTTCCGGTTGCTGCGGCAGGTATTATAACGCTGCCTCAGGCATTCCCAATTACTCTTGGGGCAAACATCGGAACAACCATCACGGCTATTATTGCATCAATGGCAGCGCCTGCTGAGACAGCGCACCTTGCCGTTCAGATAGCGGCAGTACATCTATTGTTTAATCTTAGTGGCATCCTGCTCATCTACCCCATTAAGTTTATTCGTAACATTCCACTTAATATAGCCAGGAGGCTGGCGGAGATTGCTGAAAAGAGTAAGTTGAGAGCATTAGGATATGTTGCAGGAATATTCTATCTGCTGCCTTGCTTATTAATTTTCATATCAAGACTATGAATCTTATGCATATAATCAATAGACGATGGGAGGACGGTGCTAGAACTAAGCGGCGGCCTCCAGATGATTGGGATTATCGAGAAGAGAATTTAAAAAACTCTATTAGAGAATATTTAAGAAATCACTCTCCTGAAGAATTGCAGAAGGTTGTCAATGATTTAGTGACCGAAAACGTAATTGATGCCTGAATAAAGTTCGATATCGATCCTTGGTAATTGTCTGATATATTATAGACACCTAACCAAGGAGAAAGAATGGCAACAAATGGCGACCCCAAATGGTACACAGATTACGCAACTTCTACAATTAATCTAGATACTTCTACAGATTATTTCACTATAGATGATGGAGTAAATACTAACGGTATAACATGGACTACTGACACATTTACTACTAATCTTCCATACACTATTACCACTACTTCCCCATACACAACCCCCTGTATCGGAACTTATGGCCCAGGGAAGTGGGATACAGAATTAAATATTCAGCCGTATCCCTTTCCTACAATGAAAGAGCAGGTGGCCCAGCAAATGAAGATGGCCATGCTCTATGAGGGGCTGACTAAAGAAGAATTGATAGAGATGTTTAACCTAGCTCTGGCCGAGCAGGTTATTGATGAGTAAAGATCATGATTGGGTCTGGCTCCCTGTCTCTCTGAGACAAAGCTATAGATCATCATGGATCGATCAGAGAAGGAAGTGTCGAAGATGTGGGGTAGAAATATCCCAAATAGATTTTGAAATCTTAGCCGACCTTTTCAAGATTAAGGACTGCAATGAAAGCCTAGCCAGCAGAGTAATTGATGAGTAAAGAACATACATGGATTAAAAGAAAAGAAATCCTTATGGTTGGCTCCAGGGGCGCTAAATCCCTTGCTTCCAAAAAGATAGTAGAATTTTACGAGTGTAAGCGATGTAAACTACAAGTATTTAAAAAGGGGGCTACACGACATAAAGACTGCGATGAATGCCTTGCTCTTTATGTGATAGAAGATGGCCAATACTTCGGATGAAATAGAAGATATCAATGATGCAATAAGAAGATCTTTGTGCTATCTAGATATCGGCAGCTACTATCAAAATGAACGTATTGTTAGCGAGGTGATGGAGCAGATTGATGATAGTATTAATTTTAAAGTTCAACACGTTCTACAAACCTTCGTTAATACTGGACAGATAAGCAAATTCCACTTCAATATAAAAAAGGATGTATTAGAAATAATATATGCTCCCACTTTTCCTGCTCAATTTACAGTACTTAAGTTAAATTTAAATACTTTAACGAAAGACTTATATGATATAGGATATATAATAGAATCATGAGGGAGCATGATTGGGAAATATATGAAGATGATTGCGGGAATCCAGTTAAAGCCAAGAAGATAGAAAAGACTAACTTCGATCATAGGCTAAAACATATTTATTCTCACAGCGATTACTTTAAATTAGATGATGAAGAAAATTATAATGTTGGCACATGGAAAGTGGAATGTAATTTCTGTGGCATGAAAGCCAGAATTATAAATGGAAAGCCTCTTGTTTATGGAGACTTTTTGGACTGCGAGAGAATGTTTGCGGTTCACGGCATAGCAAAAATAATGAATTCATAATTAAGATATGTTAACAAATGACCAAAGAATATCTAACAGATATCAACAATTCCATTCGGACCATCGTGGTTACTTACATGGGGCGGACTGTTGTTGCCGAAGTAACGGGCTTTCTTAAATTAAATGGAGAAACTGTGGCTCGGATTTCTGTCAGGAATTCTAATTATAGGAACAAGAACGATTATTTGGTTTCCCTATCTAGAGGAACAGGAATCCATCACCCTAAACTAATGATGGTAGATCACGACAATCTTATTCTTCTCAATCAGCTATGCGATGACTATTATGTAGTAAGAAGCATTATAGATTCATGAAGCATAAATGGATAGAATATGATAGGCTGCCATCTCTAGGACCGGGGGACCCAGAGATAATAAAATTGAAGTGCGATAATTGTGGTTATAATGCTACCATACTTGATGGCGCACAGCGAGACATGGAAGAAGTGGAAAAAGAATGTAATCTTCCTGATTGTGAAGAAAGATTGCTGAAGAAGATAATGAATGATTAGTCATGTGCCTGGAAAGACTAAAAGAGGCGGCAGAGTACGCTATTAAAAGGGAAGACCATAGAGATTATCTTATTGGTGCTATCGGTATTCGAGCCGATGGCGTTGCAGTATATTCTAGAAATGGTTCGGCCCTTGATAGAACTCCAGAGATTCATGCCGAAAGCAGATTGTGTCGCAAATTGGGAAAGAATGCATCTGTTGTTTATGTTGCAAGATATTCCCGGAGCAGGGATGAGCTTGCAATGGCAAAGCCGTGCGAGCACTGCATGAATATTCTGCGAGCCTTTAAAGTAAAAAGTGTCGTATACTCTACCGGACCTGACACTTTTGAACGAATTAATATATGAGAAGAGGATTTGATAGCGACGGATTAATATGTGCAATATTTAATTGGCTGTGGGAAAAAGAAAAGATAGAAAAATATGTTGAGGACAACTATCTTAAAATAGAACCAACAGAATTTTTATTAATGCGGGATAGAGATGTAGGAGCAACTTTCCTAAGAAAGAATCCCGAGTGGACAGAAAATCTGAAAGACCTTGTTATAGAAAATGATACAATAGTTGAGCTATTAAATCAGGTCCGGTATCCTAATAGATATTTCACAGATATTAAATATTATCTAGAACTAGAAATTGGCAGAGTAATAAAAGCCACTGGATACATAAAAAACAATAAAGAGAAAATCCTGGAGAACAGGAAGAAATTTAATAAGTGTAAAAAAGTTATTAATGCATGAGGTTAGTCATGGGTAATGATAGATTAAAAGATCCTTTTGAAGCTCATTGGGCGGGCAACGAAGACCCAACCACTAGAGAGGAATCTGACAAAGAACGAATTGAACGCATTCGGGCGCAATTGAAACGTGAACGAGAGCGTCCTGTTTTTGGTGGAAAGATGATTCATGAGACTGATAAAGAATTCTTACTTAGAAAGTATGATGAGCTTTATGAATCATTCGTTGGGGAATAAAAAAATCGCGCCGGCCCCTTGACAGCGCCCCCGGCGGTGATTATATTAGTGACTCTTGATACGAGAGGAATTTTATGGGAAACAGTCCCGAATTTACTGATTTATTTATCGACAAGGTGGCCAATCTGCTGGACACAGTTTGTTCTGACGAGAGCCCTTCAATTACGCAGGCTGCGCTCTGCGAGAAATTAGGGCTCGATGCATATTGGAAATCTACAGTTGGTGGAATAATTAAGGCCAATCTTATAGAAGGCTACGAATTACGTGGTGGCAATGGCGGTGGAATCCGCAAGGTAGGAGTTAGCAGTCCCAGGAATGTCAACGATCTGACCACTGTTGCCGTATCAGATGGTTTCTTAAAGGATTTAAGACAAACATTATATACTAATTGTCTGACAGACAGATATATCTCTAGGGAAATTATCCTAAATAGGATGCCTAAGAAATATCCCAATGCGAGAATGTTAATTTCAGCAGCTATGAAACAGGGACTTCTTCCAGAATACGAGTCAAAAAGAGGACATGGGGGAGGTCTAAAGAAGAAGTAAAGGAGGGGGCGCCATGCTAAAGGTGCTAAGCGAAGTAATCGAAAAATTGCCACTCATTATTGATAACAATGAGTGGAAATCCTTAGATATTACTTATCATCCTCCTCATGTAGAAAGAGTTTATACATCTTTTAAAGAATACAGAGTATGTCTCCATGTTCTTCATGCCTGTAAGCCAGGCGAAGCTCTTTTTCATCCTCATCCATGGTCTTCAGCAGTAAGCGTATTAAGTGGAGCATACCAAATGGGAGTAGGCTACGGCGACCCTAACGCTGATGCGCCAGAAGTTGGACTTACCATGGTAGCCAATAGAGGAACTCAATATGAAATGATTGACCCTAATATGTGGCACTACGTTAGGCCAGCATGTAGGGTGCTTACTATTATGGTAAGCGGCAAGCCATGGAAAGAAGTTGAGGCAGACTCCAGGCCAGAATTAAAACCGCTTTCTTCTGCTAGAAAAGAAGAAATACTACAGACATTTAAAACACTTGTTTCGAAACCGATTCACCACATTTGATATAATAGCTATTATTATTTCTTTAATAGCTGCGCTATTGCTTTATTCATATATTCATTCTTCAGGTAAACAACATGACGACATTTGCCAATCACATTAAGCATCCTATCCTTTCCAAAGAAAAAGAAAAAGAATTAATTCTTGCATACAAAGAACGCGGTGACATTAAGGCTCGCGATCAATTAATCCTACACAACCTTAGATTTGTTCATAGCATTGCTTTTGAATATAAATTCGACCGGAGCCAGATGGATGATTTGATTCAAGAGGGAATGAAGGGCTTGATTGTTGCTCCAGATAAGTTTGATCTTGAGAAGGACGTTGCTTTTAATACTTGCGCCGCTTGGTGGATTAGAGCTGCCATTCTTAGATATATTGAGAATAATTTTAGCCCGGTCAAGTTGACTACGACCAACAACAAGAGAAGAATCTTTTGGAACCTTTCTAAGGCTAGGCGAAAGCTTGAAGTGAAAAGAATCGATCCTACAACTGAGCGGCTAGCTAAGGATCTTAATGTTGAAGAAAAGGAAGTTGAAGAAATGTCTATGAGAATGGCTTCATCTCCTATCTCCATTGATACTAGCTATAAGAGTGAAGAGGCTAAGAACTGGATTGAGTCCCTACTTCCCAAGTCTCCTTCTCCTGAAGAAATCTATGATAGAGCTGAAATTAATCACCGCGTACAGATGGCAGTTGGTCTTTTTAAAGAGACCCTGAGCCCAATGCATCAAATCATTCTGGAGCGAAGGCTCATCAAAAGGCCACCTGATACATTGCAAGAGATTGCTGATGAGATTGGACGCTCTCGTGAAAGAGTAAGACAACTTGAGACTAGGCTTAAAGAAAAGCTTTTCACCGTGCTAGAAATTAATGGGCTCTCTTTTAATGGGCGATAAGAATCATACCTGGGTTAAAGCAAACGACGACCTATCCTCAGACAAAGAGGTGGTAGATATTCATGGCGATAAAGTTCATTCACTGGAAACATATAGGAGAATCCATGGGTTCGCAGTAGAAAAATGTGAAACATGTGGATTAGTTAAAATCGGTGACTATCTTAATTATGATACCTGTGAAGAGTATTTAGCATTCAGAGTATTGGAAGGATAAATGAATCGCATTGTTACATTTGTTTCCGAGTTTGATAATGAAAGAGACGCCAAAAGGGGGATCATTAAGAAATCTCTTCAGCTTAGCTGGGAATACAGCTCTCTAATAATTGGAGTAGCTGAACATTTTTCAACAGAAGTTTATCCAGAATGTAAAGCAATGGTTTTCTCAAAAAGCTGGGATTTAGATTTACATACAATTATTTCGATAAAATCAACGGGTAAAGTAAGTCCTGCGACTCGAACATATTATCCACAAAATGTAGATCCTGGTAATATGCGAATGATGCTCGACATGGCTAACACTTGTGATACTAAGCTGGCTGAATCTGCTATGTATAGTGCCTTCTATCAGTTGGAAATATTTCCAGCCTTTTATGGAAGGAAAGATAAGTTTGAAGAGGGCTGGCTAAAAGAACACCTTCCCAGTTTCTGGGAGTATTGGGCTAGGAAGGTTCTTTCCGAGAGAGAATATAAGGCCAGAGAAGTTATGGATGAATAATGAAAGAGACTATAATTGCTAGGCGTCCTCATGTAATATTGAGTTATATACCTTACCACTAGCGGGCCTGTAGCTCAGATGGGAGAGCGCTTGGTTTGCAACCAGGAGGTCAGCGGTTCGATCCCGCTCAGGTCCACCACGTATTTGGGCCACCATAGGTTTTTGACAGACTATGGTTGGATAAGAGGGGGAAGCCCTCCGCCCAGCTATTACATGTAATACTATCTCATATTTATATGAGTATTAGCAGGATAGCCACCAGATTTAAATTTAAAATAGCTAATAGGCTATACAGGCTGGGCGGGCGTTACCAGCCTACCGGATTGGAACGAGAGCTTAGCCCATTACCAGAAGAATATGAAGAATATGGCGAAGAGATGGAGCGCATGTTCGGCGGGGAAGAGCGAGAGCGTAGCTATCGACAACACCTTATTGATACTGGCAGGTTACGGGAACCATCAAACTTACCTTCGCACATTCTCCCTTCGCGCTTTCAAGAGATGACCCCTCCAGAATGGAGGCCGGAACAAACACCTCATTATCGTGCGGTACATCACGGAATTGGTGGGCCAGCAGATATTGAGCTATCAGAACAGCCTTCATATTGGGGTCGATCAGCGGAGCAGCTAAAAGATGTGCAAGGCGAGGTAAGAGCTTTAATCAGCAACACTTTCTTGAAGAAGAAAGAATATTTATATCCAGAAGAGTTAGATCTCATAACTGGAAAAATTATGGCAAAAGTAGCTGATCCAGAACATTACTTATACGATGCTAACATGAGGCGTCTAAAATTTTATACAATGAAGGCTGTTGAAAATTATATAATTTCGCGCATAAGAAGAGGAGAGGCCGCCGGTCGTCGTCTTGAAAGAGAAAAAGCTAAGCAAGAAAAAGAAATGGAACAAATAGAACTTCGTGAAAAAGCTATTCCAGAGTTAGAAAAGATTATTTCTAATCTAGAAAATACAGCAAAGGGCCGCTATGCGAAAAATAAGAAGCGTCAACTTAAAATGTTGCGCTTAATCTATTTAGAAAACCTAACACCTGCGGAAGCAGCAAAACACTTTCCAAATGCCTCCAGAGATGTTGTATATCAAATGAAGAGACGCGGACTAAAAATGATCAGCCCATATATCAATGAGAGCCCTCTCTGCGATGAAATAACATTATTCCTACGCGGAGCCGGTGGCTCCGGAGTTGGAGAGCGGCCTGGCGCTCGTCAAGCAATTAAATCATTGCCTTGGGACTGCGAACAACTTGATAAGCCATCCTGGAGTGACTATCTTGACGAGCTGGATTACATGGATGAGTCTGAATTGATGCTTGAAAAACGACAGCTCGAACGACAAGTTCAAGAAAGTCTGGCTGATGAGCAAGAAATACCACCAATGGTTCAAGATAAGCTCAAAGAGGTAGTGAAGCGGCTAAGGAAAAAAGAAAGCTTGGCTAAGGAAGCTGCCGAATACCAAGGCAGGAAAGTAAAGCTAAACGATCCCATTCGTAACCCTCCAGGCAGCAAAAAGAAATTCACTGTTTATGTCAAAGATGGCGATAAGGTAAAGAAAATCCAGTTTGGTGATCCAAAAATGGAAATCAAACGTGATAATCCCAAGAATCGCAAAAACTTCAGATCAAGGCACAATTGCGACAACCCTGGACCCAAGACCAAAGCTCGCTACTGGTCATGCTATCAATGGCGCGGGAAAAGCAAAGTAAACAACTAATTACTTCTTAAAGTAAGCAATCGCTTTCAATATGAATCCCCAGATCTTATAGAAGATCTTGGCAATTGTATTCAGCTTCTTTACGTCATCTCCTGGCACCAAATCTGTTAGAAGTTTGCAGTGGTGAGGGTTGGATTAAAAATAATGTAATGAACAATATTATAGCTTGTGGATGTAGTATGATTGCAAATGAAAAAGACAAAGAAGAGCTAGTGGTGCTGGAAGTATTAGAGCTACCTAAATGCGATACATGCGATGGGAAAGGCTATAGGAATAGCGGCCTCTTAGTCGAAGATCTCTGTGCCAGTTGTAATGGTACTGGATATATAGATGAGCCACACAAATCTAGTTCATAGGGGATGCACCATACGAGGCTAATAACCTAGTGCATAGATGTGATTTATGGTTTGATGTACTAATATCTAACTAATATAAGTATGCTGGTGGGTCCCTGATGGAGGGGAGCGTGCGTGGTATGTACGTTGTAGCAAGTTCAATTCTTGTCACCAGCTCCAATGCGGGTATCGTCCAACGGTAGGGCCCTAGCCTTCCAAGCTAGTGATGCCGGTTCGAATCCGGCTACCCGCTCCAATTCAAATGATTTATCCTTCTTGTAAAGACTCATCATTCTATATATTTAATGACTGTTATGCATGCTTGGTATGCGAAAAATGTATGATTTGTGCTTGCGATTGTCAAGTACAGCTTCATATAAATAATGACGACTCAAAAATATTTAATAAGCATCGCAGGCGATTCACTAAAGAAGAAATAAAAACTGAAGTATATAGACTATTTAAAGCTAAATAACTACCCGGAAGGCTTGGGCATTTTAAGATATTTGTGTAGGACTTTCGGTGAATTATGAAAAAATTAGATAAACTCGCACTCAAATTTCAAAATAAGCTATCTAAAGTTGCTCAGGCACTTCCTAATGAAGTGACGGCTCCTCTAATGAAGATTTATAAAATGTTGCGTGTGGCGCAACAAGAGGCTTCTAGAGGGAAGAATCGCGAGAAAATATCTACCAATCTTGTAGATTCTGTTGATGCACTTAAAGCATATAAATATCCCTTGAAGAGCAAGGATATGCTAATAAAGAGCTTAACTAAAGCTTCATATTGGGCGAGCGACCCCTTGACTGATAAAAGTCGTGGCGCCATAGCAGGAACAATTGGTTATTGGAATACATATTTAAAAAGAGCATATTCTGCTAAGGGCAAGAATGTATTAAAGTATTTTACTAAACACCCTGCTCCAGCATCTAAGACAACCAAAGTGCGGCCTGCTGGAAAGCCTACATCATCTGCCCAGGCAACAGACTTAACAAAAGTATTCTATAAGTCTAATCTAATGGGATGGAAGAAGGGAACTGATTTAAGAAATCCTGAGGTTGATCTAAATAGCGGGGCAGCTACCAAGGTATATCAAATATTAGATGCAGCTAAGGCGAAAGCTGTTGTTAGCGCCTCAATAACTGTAGATCAAAATGGAAATGCTAATGTAAATGCTAAAGTTAAAGGCGGCAACCAAGCCGCGGTACTTACTCAGATGAGGCGATACTTTAATCCCAGAATGACAAACGCATTAAAGAAAGCTAAAATGAAACCGTCAGGACCAACAGTTGTTAAATGGTTTAGTTTTATAGGCTATAAGTAATTGGACAAAGCGGCTATAGTATAGTCCGGTAGTATAATGGATTGCCAGTTCATTGGCGAGGGTTCGAATCCCTCTGGCCGCACCAAGTATTATGAGATGGGAATTAGGCAGACAGGGCGGAGGATACTTTAAGTGTAAAGTATTTAAAACCAAGTGGCTTGATTGTTTTCTTATTAAGTTTCCAAACGGATCAACTATCAACCCTCATACTGACCCCTG
>JABAOF010003621.1_pt2 | contig 18066 bp, 20 predicted proteins | sample 7062171 | NCBI WGS metagenome assembly JABAOF01 (sample SAMN14538628, study PRJNA623070) | marine sediment metagenome | biome: marine biome [ENVO:00000428]; feature: marine pelagic biome [ENVO:01000023]; material: deep marine sediment [ENVO:00002113] | place: India: Gulf of Khambhat ...
GCCAACACTTCTTTGACGATCTTCTCTTCGTTTGGTATCACGAAGTCTTCCAGGATTGGGCTGAAAGGGACGGGGACATCATAAGCACCCAAGCGCCGTATGGAACCTACGAGATAATCGAAACCCTCCTCCGCCACCATAGCGGCTATCTCCCCGCCAAACCCACCAGTCTTGCACGCTTGATGGACGACGAGTAACCTTCCCGTTTTCTCCACCGAGGCTAGAATCGTCTTCTTATCCAGGGGTACGAGGGTGCGAGGATCGATAACCTCAATATCAACACCTTGTTTCTCCAATTCCTGAGCCGCATTCAGGGCCCTGGTAACCATCAATGAGGTAGCTACCACCGTAACATCCTTCCCCTTCCTCATGATCTCTGCTTGGCCAAAAGGAAGGAGGTACTCTTCTTCGGGCACGGGCCCTTTGGCTCCCAACCGAAGGAGCATTTGATGGTCTAACATGATTACCGGATTGTCATCTCGGATGGCCGTTTTCAATAATCCTTTGACAGTATAGGGTGAGGATGGCATGACCACCTTCAGGCCCGGGACATGGGTGAACCATGCCTCAAGGTGTTGGGAATGCTGAGCGGCTGTGCGTCGCAATCCACTCACTGTCGTTAGGATGACCAAGGGGACCTTAATGTTTCCCCCAAACATGTACCGAATCTTCGCCACTTGGTTGACGATCTGTTCCATAGCAAGGGTGAGAAGATCGCAGAACATTATCTCCGCCACTGGCCGCATACCGGTGATGGCTGCCCCCAAGGCAAAGCCAACGATGGCATTTTCGCAAATGGGGGTATCCCGCAATCTTTCATCTCCATATTTCTCGTAGAGCTTCCGGTTCGCGACGTAGATCATGCCGAAGCGGCCAACGTCTTCACCCATGACAAAGACCCGCTCATCGCGTTCCATCTCCTCATCTAATGCCTCAATCATGGCTTCCCCGAAAGCGATCTCTCTCATGGCCTTGTCCTTTCTGCTCTATGATTCCGCGAAGACATCCTTTAAGGCATCCTCAGGGTCAGGGAACGGACTTTCCTCGGCAAATTGAATGGCTTCTTCGAGTTCTTTTTGAATGCCCTTTTCCACTTGCTCGAATGCCGACTCTTTTATGCCTTTCTTCAGGAGAGCCTTTTTCAAGCGTTCAATGGGGCATTTCTTTATCCATGATTCAATTTCCGTTTTCGTCCGATAGGTATACGTGCGGTCGGCCTCCCCTTCGTANNGGGACCTCCCCCTGTGCGAGCCCTTTCTACGGCCTTCCTTGCGGCCTCGTATACGGCAAGAACATCATTTCCATCAACCTTGCACCCTTCTATCCCATAAGCCGCCTTTCGAAGGTAGTAGTCCTCGATGGAGCCGACCCGGCTAGCGGCTACTGAGATGGCATACTGATTGTTCTCACAGACATATACGACGGGCAACTCCCAAGCTGCTGCAAGATTCAGGCTCTCATGAAAGGCTCCGTTGTTGGCTCCTCCATCGCCGAAGAAACAGACAGCCACCTGATCGGTACCGCGCATTTTGATAGACAGGGCAGCCCCACCAGCTATGGGCATACCTGAGGGCACTATGCCGTTGGCACCCAGAATGCCCAGATCAATATTTGCAATATGCATGGAGCCGCCTTTTCCATGGCAGTAGCCCGTTGATTTTCCGTAGAGCTCGGCCATCATGTAGCGCAATTCACCTCCCTTGGCAATGCAGTGGCCATGGCCTCGGTGGGTGGAGGTGATATAGTCATCGTCCCGTAAGTTGGCACAGACCCCTGCTGCCACGGCTTCTTCCCCGATATAGAGATGCACGATTCCGGGGACCATCTGCCGGGCATAGAGGTCCATGATCTTTTCCTCAAACCGACGAATTCGTACCATCGTTTGATAGAGCTCCATCATCTTCTTACGGTCTTGGTCCATGACCTTGCCTCCATGTTGAGAGGATTTACCAATGCCTTTACTTCCTCTGAGGTATTCCTTGAAAAAAGCGGTGAAGGAGCTTCGAAGTACTTTCTATGTGCCAGAAACCGCATAGCTCTTGGTTCCCGGTATTATATCCGCAGTGCCCCTCCAGATCAACATCCATTTGGCTGGAGTTTCTGGACAAGATTTCGAATATCCCGATTCTGCAGGGAAATACCCAAAATTGAGAAAACTCCTGACCTTGTCCCACTTCGGTAAATGCCCTCTCATTCCTCTTTTTTTTCGACCGTCGCACGGGTGGCGCCGGTGGAGATACCTCCATCCACGAGGAGAGTCTGACCGGTGATGTAATCGCTCGCATCCGAAGCCAGAAAGACAATCGTGCCATCCAGGTCATGGGGTTCTCCCGGACGTTTAAGGGGAATACGATCACAGAGGTAATCCACCCACTCCCTGTTCTCATACAGTACCGCGGTCTGCTCCGTCTTGAACCACCCCGGAGCCAGGCAGTTAACAGTAATCCCATGGGTACCCCAGTCATCAGCGAGGCTCATGGTAAGCTGTTTTATTCCACCGCGGCTCGCGCAGTAGGGTGCCAGCCCGGCATAGCCGAACACACAGGTGACCGATCCTATATTGATAATCCTTCCGGAACGCCGCGGGATCATCTTCCTGGCCACGGCTTGAGCTACAAAGAACGCCCCCCGCAAGTTAGTGTCGAGAACGAGATTCCAATCTTCCCACGTAACGTCCACGGCAGGCTTGCGGATGTTACAGCCCGCGTTATTGACGAGTACGTCTATTTTTCCATATGCTTCATGTGCCATGTCCGCCATTTTCTGGATGCTATCGTAATCACACACATCCAGTGGGAGGGGTAAGGCCTTCCGGCCCATGCCCTCTATCTCAGTTTTGAACGGCACCAATGAATCGTGATTGCGGCTCGTAATGACCAAGTCAGCCCCGGCCCGTGCCAGGGCCCGGCCGAAATACTGGCCAAGTCCGCGGCTGGCACCGGTTACGATGGCTATCTTTCCAGTTAAGTCGCAAAAATTTTCGCTCATGGCTCCCTCATCCTTTCTTCAATAATTTGAAAAACACGTATGATGGTCCTCCTTATTTCGCACGGTCTTCATATCGCTGCTTCCAACTTCTCATGCAACTCTGACAAATTATTGACGACCCAATCCGCTCCTGCTGCTTGCAGCTCCTCTTTGGAATTATCTCCCGTCGCCACTGAAAACAGCTTGATGTCAGCTCTCTTTGCCATCTGGACATCTAGGACTGAATCCCCTACGTAGCAACATTGATCCCTGCCGATGCCCAATCGTTCCATCATCTTCAGAAGTGGATCGGGGGCGGGTTTGGGTTTTCCAATCTCGTCGAAAAACATCGTATCGCTGAATAGACTGGCCAGCTTTCGAGGAAATACCCCATTGAAATACTCTCTGCGCGTATTTGAAACGAGGGCAAGTATATATCTGGCAGAAAGGGATATTAACACAGCTTCGACATCAGGGAAGATGACATCTCGCTTTTCGGCTAGGTCGAAATAGAATCTCGTCATGAGCCGCCTGATCCCTTCCCAGGTCTCATCCGAGATGTTTCCGTAGTAGAGCTTCCTTTTTTCTTCGGGAGAATAGGAGAGGTATTTTCTCACGGTTTCCCTGGTCACAGGGATGCCCAGCTCTTTTCCAGCCCGCCAGTATGCCTCTTCATGAATTTTCAAGTCGTTAACGAGCACTCCATTGTAGTCGAAAATGATGGCTTTGAGCACTTCAAAACCTATTCGGTGGTTTGATTTCGAGTACAAAAAATCCCGCAACGACTTAAAATGGCGGATCTTTTCCCTTAAACGTCGGTGACTTCGAAAGACTTGGTCCTTTGTCCACCTTTTTTCTCTATTGCAACCCTGTGAAGCCGTGGAGTTATTTTGACCTATGACATTCGGAATTTTGGGGAAGGAAATGCTTTTCCTTCTGACACGGACAGAAGCATGAATTGGGTTAGTGAATTTTAGATACGTAATATACGTCTAGAAGATCATTCTTCATCTGTCAAGGAGTTTATGAGACGTTGGATTGTGCAATCCTTCTCTTGAATGTTCATCGTGGTTCAAATCATATGGAGAGATACGGGAATGAGCCTTCTCCTTGGTAACGTTGTCCCAGCCCCTCCATCTTCATGGTCCCAGCTTGATTGACAACCCATTTCCCCTGTGCTACTTATTCGCCTTAACTCATGAGGGCGTACCAAAGGGGGTGTGAACTTATGGTGACAATCGATTCCATACGTACCATTGGTGTTGCCGGCGCGGGGATTATGGGATCTGGCATCACGCAGGTCTTTACCCAGAATGGATATGATGCGATCCTTTATGATCTTACGGATGAAATCTTGAGGGGTGCCATGGATCGCATTTGGCTGAACCAAAAGAGCCTCATCGAAAGGGACCTCCTCTCGGAGACCGGGGCCGCGGAGGCTCGAAATCGACTGACCCCGACCACGGATAGGGAGGACCTTAGAGATGTGGACTTCTTGGTCGAGGCTATTACTGAGAGAATAGATATTAAAAAGGATTTTCTTGGTACGATGGACGGCCTCGTAAAAGAGGAGGCCATATTCGTCAGCAACACATCTGGTCTGAGCATAACGAAAATAGCTGAGAAGATGGAACGCAAAGGACAGTTTGCCGGTATGCACTGGTGGAATCCTCCGTACCTGGTTCCTCTCGTCGAGGTGATCAAAGGGGACCAGACCACCGAGGAAACGGCCAAATTGGTAATAAACCTCTCCACCAAGGTCGGGAAGAAGGCCGTCCTTGTTCTCAAGGACGCACCGGGCTTCATTGGAAACCGGTTGCAATTCGCCCTTTTCCGGGAGGCAATCCATATCGTTGAACGGGGAATAGCCTCTCCCGAGGATGTCGATACGGCAATGAAGATGGGGCTTGGATTTCGCCTTCCCATCATCGGACCTTTTGAGACAGCCGATCTTGGGGGGTTGGACACCTTTTTAGCCATATCCAACTATCTATTTAAGGAGATCAGCAGCCAAATTGAGGCCTCCCCATGGTTGAAGAAGCTGGTTGAAAAAAACCATCTGGGGGTAAAGACCGGTAAGGGATTCTATGATTACCCAGGCGATACTGCCCGTAGGGTCATCCAAAGACGGGACAAAAAATTCCTGGATATGATGAAATATATATACCCCGAGAAGGACGATGAGGAGTGATCTCCTTGCTGGAAAAAACAGGGATTGAATGATGCCGCGTGATCCCATGGGGAAGGGTCACCTTGAAAGCTCTGAAGCGAAGGGACACGTGTGTACGTTTTTGAAAAATGGGATTTAAAATATAATTAAATGGTTACAGAAATACTTCCCTTGAAAGTCAGGAAACTTCAGAAATTTAACGCTTGATTTTCATATTGATCTATTCTAGAATAAAATAAACAGATTCTTAGAAGGCCCAAGCAATTTAACTGTTTAGATCCCTCAGGACTTTCTAGGATCCTGAGGGAGTTTTTTTATCTCATGTTTCACAGGGAGTCTGTTGAATCTCGATGCGGTGAACGTGGGATTTACCGCAAAATGGGGAAGGATTGACCGGGCTTTTCGTGGACACGGGAAAGGTTATTCCCCTATCTCATGACGATACCTACCAAGAAATAGATCTTCACTTCATTGGGGTTTTTGCCTTTGGAAAGATTCCCTGGTGATACTAAGGAGGCTTAATGTCCATTAGTGTGGAGGTAAAGGGAAATATTGAAAGGGCTATTAGGCTACTCAAAAAGAAGATGCAACTGGAAGGGGTAAGCAAGGAACTGAAACATCGACGGTTTTATGAGAAACCGAGTGTCAAAAAGAAACGGAAAAGACTTGCGGCCAGCCGAAGGAAACGCAAATCTGGGCGCCAGTCTTTTTGAATGGGCATAATGGCCTTACAAACAGGAGGATAAGGATGTCCAAGAACTTATACGTTGGTAATTTGTCTTATGGAGTGACGGAGGAGGATCTCAAGAAGAATTTTGGAGAAATAGGTGAATGTATTGCAGCAAACATTGTCAGGGATAGGTATTCGGGCAACTCGAGAGGATTTGGCTTTGTGGAAATGGGCACTGAAGAAGAGGCCCAGGAGGCCATAAAGAGATTAAATGGTGGAGAGCTTTCCGGGAGGAAGATCATCGTCCAGGAAGCTAGGCCCAGGAAGGAGCGAAGGAAACCCCCTTTCGACAGATCAGGTTTCAGGAGTAGAGAACGATTTTAATCGAGAGAGCGCAGCGCAGGGACTGTTGCCTTAATACGCTACGGTACCGATGTATTGGGACGGTACGAAAAGAATTGTATTTATTGAGTGAATGCATTTCCTCATGATCTTTTCCTCAACAAAATACTGCTCTTGGAAAAAGCCCCTGGGGTTCAGCGAAAAACTGTCAGTTGATGGGGCCGGGCTTCACGCATCCGCCTCATCCAGGGAAGGAGAAGTTTATGGGCGAAACGAAATTGGGAGATCGGGTACAGATCCACTACACTGGCCGGCTTGAGGATGGCACCGTTTTCGACAGTTCGCAAGGTCGGGATCCCCTCGAGTTTACCGCGGGAGGTAGCGAGGTAATCTCTGGGGTGGACAAGGCGGTCCTCGGCATGCAGCCGGGTGAATCGAAGACCGTCGTGGTATCTGCCGAGGATGCTTACGGGGCGCACACGCCTGGTCTTGAACAGCGGGTTCCTCGCAAATTACTACCCGAGAAAGCCCAGGTAGGGGACCGGCTTCAGGCCAAGGTTGGAGAGAAAGTCATCCTGGTGTGGGTTGCGGAACTCGAAGAGGAATTCGCTGTGATCGACGCAAATCATCCGTTGGCTGGGCAGAGCCTCGTCTTCGACATAGAACTCGTCTCGGTCGAATCGAAGGATGGCTGACGAGGATGGGCACCACGATTTATGGGAACTCTGTGCGGGTTAAGCAAGACCAGCGGTGAGGCGAACTCAGCCGAGTCGACCTTTGACCGTATCAATGGTCAGTTCCGGAGTTCCGGTCTTGTGGAGGGAAGCCGCATAGATTCCTGTGAGCCTTGTTTTCCGGGTGACCGGGGGATATCTTGGGGTTGATTGAGTGATAAGAGGTGTTTATAACCCTGTTAACTGCCCCCTTCGCAAACGAGTTTTCTCAGGTTTTACCATATGGGAAGGGAGAAATGAACATGAAGGCAAACCAGGGCAAGTGGGTTTGGGTGTTTGGAGCGGTTTTAGCTCTGGCGTTGGCCAGTTCGTCGGAAGCGGCAGGAGAAAAGCAACCTCCAGGTGGTAAGGTTGCGGTGGTGAACGGATCAGTGATCAACCGGGCCGATTTTGACAGGGAGGTGAGCCGTGTCCAGCAACGGCTTTCCAGCATGGGGAAGCGCCCCAGCGATTCCCAGCTCTCAGAAATCAAAAAGGAAGTCCTTGAAAACCTTATCAATCGTGAGCTGTTCTACCAAGAAAGCCAAAACCAGGGAATCACCGTTGACGAGGTGGCGATCAATGAGCAGTTGAAGAAGTTGAAAGAACGGTTCCCCAGCGAAGTTGAATTCAAAAGTGCTTTGAGTAAAGCGAATCTCTCCGAGGACGCCCTAAAATCGCAGTTTAAGCGGGGAATGGCCATTCAACGATTCATCGATAAGCAGTTTGTTCAGAGAATTACGGTATCCGACAAGGAGAGCAAAGGTTACTATGATAGCCACCCGGACCTTTTCAAACAACCTGAACAGGCGCGTGCAAGTCATATCCTGATAAAGGTTGATCCAGGGGCAGACGTATCGCAGAAGGCCGACGCCCGCAAGAAAATGGAAAAAATCCAGGAAAGGGTGCAAAAAGGTGAGGATTTTGCTGCGCTTGCCAAGGAATTCTCCGAAGGTCCCAGTAGTGCCAGGGGTGGGGACTTGGGCTACTTTGGGCGAGGGAAAATGGTGAAACCCTTTGAAGAGAAGGCTTTTGCGCTACAACCAGGTGAAGTGAGCGACATTGTCGAGACCCAGTTTGGGTATCACCTGATCAAGGTCATGGACAAAAAACCCGAAACGACCATTGCGTATGAAAACATAAAAGACAAGCTTGTGCAACATCTGAAGCGGGAGAAAGTTCACAAAGAGGTGGACCTTTACGTTGAGAAGCTGAAGGAAAAAGCAAAAGTGGAGAGATTTCTGGTGGAAGGTAAGTCATGAGCGAAACCTCACCGGGGATGCATGTAGATTCATTAACCCTCTGAGGAATTGATTGAATTGCTATTGGAGAAGGGAATAATAAATAAAGACGAGTTGACGGATGGGATTAAAAGCTTTATATGGAGATGAAGGAAAAAGCAACGGTGACCGTAAAATGTATCTAAATGGATCTTGAGATGGATATCCATGAGGATCCTTCTAGTTTCCCCAAAGAGTAATTTTCCTGATTCGACTCCGGCCTGGTTACGTATTCCACAGTTGACATTACCCATCCTTGCGGGACTCACACCACATGAGCATGAGGTGTTAACGGTGGAAGAGGAGTTTAAGCCTCTGCCTACTGATCAGCACTGGGATGTGGTGGGTATAACCGCGATGACCGCAACCGCGCCAAGAGCGTATGAGTTGGCGTCTCTTTTCAAGAACAACGGAGCGAAGGTGATACTCGGTGGGATACACCCATCGGTTCTACCGCATGAGGCGGCACAGTTCGGGGATGCTGCCGTCGTTGGGGAAGCTGAGGGAATGTGGCAAAAAGTGCTCTGTGATGTGGAACGAAATCGGTTAGAAAAAATCTATCACAACTCACAACCCGATATATCAAAATCGCCGCTTCCTGTGCGCCGGAGGATTCGCTCTTTCTTTGGATTGCAATTTTATGTCATGCCGATTATGGTTTCGCGCGGCTGTCCCTATGATTGCGAGTTTTGCTGCGTGCATAGCGTTTACGGGCGCAGACCACGCCACATACCCATCGAGCACATTGTTGAGGACATAAAGGGGACCGGTGCAAAACAGATCATGTTTTTGGACGACAACATAGGTGGGGTCCGGTCGTACGCCATGCGGCTTTTTGCCGCACTGAGGCCACTCAAGGTGAGCTGGTATGGACAGGCATCGGTGCGTTTCGTGTTGGACGATGAGCTGTTCGATGCGGCAGTGAGCTCAGGGCTCGAAGCACTGTTCGTTGGTGTGGAGAGTATTGAGCCTGAGGCCCGCAAGAGGATGCGCAAGTCAGTTCCTTCAACACACCTGTATGAAAAAGCGATAGAGCGCTGCCGCTCAGCAGGCGTCATCTTTCATGCATCGCTCATATTCGGGCTGGATGAGGATACACCTCATGTGTTTGAGCGGACGCTCGAGTTCCTCCTGCGTAACTCAGTGCCGTCGATTTCTCCGTGCATACTCACTCCGTATCCCGGAACGCCCCTTTTTGAGCGCCTGATGCGCGAGGGACGCATTCTGCATACCAACTGGTCTTACTACGATCATACCACCGTCTGTTATCAGCCGAAAAATATGGCCCCGGAAGAGTTGGCTGAGAAATATCTGGACTTTCGAAAGAGGTTTTTCTCCTACTCATCTATCATTCAGCGCGGCTATCCCCAATTGGGTGTCGCACCGCTCACTTATCTCGGTATGAATCTCGCCCTCCACAGGACAACGAAACTCATGGAAGAGCATTTTCGTAACTATTCCAACTGGTTACGCCAGCAGAAAAGCGTTCCAACGCTAAATGCGATTAAACCACATGCTGTTCGGCAGCGGTGCACAGCTGCGTGAGCAATTTGTGCTAATCTTCACCCAATTTTTTTTGCCTCTCAGTAATCACCCTCACATCAATCTCAGACAAGTTCAATGACATTGTGAAAAGGTAGCCGATGTTCACGGGATTTCTTTTTTTGTTCCCAATACAGATGGTGTTCAATCGTACCTGTTTAAATATTTGGGCAAAAAATGATGAATACATACCATTTGCGGAAACTCATGAGAGCGGTAAAATGGAAGATTAGAGCGTGGTATGGCATCATGTCATAAGGAGGGTCACGTATGGGTAAAAACCAACAGCTAAAGGAATTGGCATCGAGGTATCTGCCGGGAGGCGTGTGTTCTTCAGCGCGTGTGAATAGAGCGATCGATAACCCCTTCTATATTTCTCGCGCAAAAGGCAGCAAATTGTATGATCTCGATGGCAATGAATATATCGATTTATGCACGTCATTTGGCGCCGCCTTGCTCGGTCATGCTCACCCGAAGGTGGTTGAGACAGTCCACCAGGCTCTCGATATGGGCATCATGTGCGCATATGAAAATGATTGGCAGGCCAGACTCGCACAACGAATCGCCGAAACCGTTCCATGCATCGAAATGCTTCGTTTCTCGATGACCGGGACGGAAACAACCTATTACGCGATAAAGCTGGCGCGTGAATATACCGGACGAACCCTGGTAGTCAAGTTTGAGGGCCATTTCCACGGTTATAACGATTATTTGGCCTACAACTGTTGGCCCTCCCGGGAAGGCGCCTGGCCCAATATTACCCCGGCTGTTGAGGGGTTGCCCGAATATCTACAACAAGGTTTTATTGTCCTCCCTTTCAATGATTTCGAACGGGCTGAAGAGACACTGACTATGCGTGGCGAGGAGATTGCTTGTGTCATTGTGGAACCGGTCAACTACAACAGCGGGACGATTCTGCCACAACCAGGCTATCTAGAGCTTTTGAGGCGTCTGACTGCGGAGCATGGAACCTTGCTTATTTTTGATGAGATTCTGTCCGGCTTTCGGACCGAGCCGGGTTGCATGCAAGCCACTTACGGCGTGATACCGGACCTATGCACGTTGGGCAAAGCTATTGGTGGGGGGACCGCTTTGGGCGTCTTTGGGGGAAAACGTGAAATAATGGAACATATCTCGCCCCTGGGAAAAGCACAGCACAGCGGTACGTATAACGGACATCTCATCGAAACCATGGCGGGAAATGCTTTTTTTGACGCGATCCTAGAGCCCACGTTTTATGAGGATCTCTTGGCGCGTTGCGAACGGCTCTATGAGGGGATCAATGGGATCATGAACCGCTTCGGTTTTGTGGGACGCGTGCAAGGAAAAGGAGCACGCTTCTCGTTTCTCTTCGGGCCGGTTGCCGAAAAGGAAATGCTAAAAAACTACCAGGATATCCTTGACAACCAGTGGGGCCTGTTGAATCGCTTCTATAAAGCCTGTCTCAATCACGGCGTTTTCATTCACCCGATCCAACATCACGGAATCTCCTCAGCCCATACTGACGAGGACATTGATAGGTTGTTGGAAGGCATCGAGGCCGCACTTCGGGATGTCATGGCTGAAGGGCTCAATACATACGCTCAGGGATAAGGGGTTTTCAGAAACCGAGGAAACCGGTTTGTTTACCGCTGCCGGAGTAGACTTTCCGATCTGAATGGGCTCACAGATATTGAGATTTACCTCTTTTGAAAAAATATCCTTAGTTTGAACGTTTGACGGTGAGTATGGGAAGTATTCCCTGATCCACTGCAATCTTATGATCCGTCCAGAGCGCTTTTCAACGCCACCATGGCTACTTCCAGTTGAGCGTCATCCGGCTCCCTTGTTGTTATCTGCTGCAACCAAAGACCAGGCACCGTCAACCATCGCACATACCGGTTCTTCCGTTTTTTGCCGGATAGTTTAAGCAGTTCGAAGGATATGCCTCCCAGCAGGGGCAAAAATGAAAAGTGGGTGATGAACCTCTGGATAACAGTAGGCCTGTGGCCTATCATCATCTCCACGATGGTGTCGGCAATCGCAAACAAGAGAATTGCTAGGATTACCACAATGAGCAAAAAACTAGTCCCGCAGCGGGGATGATGGGTGCTGTACTTCCTGAGATTTTCGACACTGAGGTCTTCACCCGACTCAAAGGCATTAACGCCCTTATGCTCTGCACCGTGATACTCAAAGATCCGTCTGATTTCCTTCCACTGACTGATAGCATACAGATAGGTTAAGAAGAAGGTAACTCGTATGATTCCGGCAACAATATTAAATGATAGAGCGTTCTTTGAAAGCCCCATGACCTCAGTAAGAAATAAGGGAAGGGCAAAGAAAATGCCGATTGCGAGCGCAAAGGCAAGCACTATAATTCCCGCAAGCATAAGCCCATCTGTGAGCTTTTTGCGGTGTGGGCGCTTCCAATCTACACCCTTTTCAACCTTTTCCTGCTCCACGAGGGCTACATCAGCTGAAAAGTTTAACGCCCGGATGCCTATGAACACCATTTCAAAGAACGTTACAGCACCCCGAAGGATAGGAATGTTCAAGACCCTGTACCGTTTTGAGAGACTTATGTAAGGATGGCTCTTGATCATGATCTCCTTGTCAGGTTTGCGCACAGCCGTAGCTATACTCTTGGGCGTACGCATCATTACACCTTCGATGACAGCCTGGCCTCCAACAGGTAGATCCTCAGAGAATAACGCTATTCCCGCCGATAAAACCCTCTTTGCATTGGTGGAGAATCCCCCAAAGCAGCAGCGAAGAGGTCGTGAAACAACAACCCAGAGGACAGAGCCAAGCCTTTTCACGATGAAACAGCTCCTTCCGAGCAGATTATTCATGATCGTAGCGCCTGTCTTGCCAATAACCTTCAAGGTCGCCCTTATGCCCACGATGAGAGTCATGGTGCTATCGCCCACAGGGACACTTTGCTCGGCTGGAAGACAGAGCTCTTCTCTAGGCGGAAATTCTGGAGACGCAATACCTGTCTTCTTCTCAGATAAGTGACAAGGAATACCCATCCGATACGTCGAAGGAACCGGGTAAACCGGAACCTGAGTGCTTCGACCGAGACATGTCGACGAGCTCATGTCGAGTCGCTCAGTCGAGGGCTAAATAAGTTCGTCACCGAACTTATGAATCGAAGGACTAAACCATTCATTTTATGCCATTGTAAAAACCATTACAAAAAACAGCCTTTTTGTCCAGACCTTCCCAAGTCTATCCCATGATGGGCTCAAGTATAAGAACCTAGAGAGGACCACCAAACAGTGCAGTACCGAGAGAATAAGCAATTACACGATCAACAGCAAACATTATGGTAACCCTCCGACGAAGCGTCGGCAAATTTCAACCGCTTCGACAGCGTCCTTTCCATAGGCGTCTGCACCGATCTTTTTTGCAAAAGCGGCATTAACAGGCGCCCCACCAATCATGACTTTAACCCGGTCCCGCAATTCCTGTGCCTTCAATCCCTCAATCACTTTTCTCATCTCTGGCATAGTCGTGGTCAACAACGCGGATAACCCTAGGATGTCGGGCTTCATTTTTTTTACCGTTTGGATCAATTTTTCAACGGTGAGGTCTACGCCCAAGTCGACCACATTGAACCCTGCCCCCTCCAGCATCATGATGACCAGGTTTTTGCCGATATCATGTATGTCACCTTTGACTGTGCACATAATGATTGTGCCCTTTGATTCAGTCTCCCTCCCTTTCAAAGAGGGGTTGATGAGCGCCAATCCCTTTTTCATGGTGAAGGCTGAGACGAGCATCTCCGGTACAAAGATTTTGTTTTCAGAAAACCGCTTCCCCACCACGTCCATCGCTGCAATCATGGCATCGTTCACGATTCTGCTTATGTCTACATTATCTTCAATTGCCGCTTTGAGTAAATCCTCTATCTCGTTGTGGTTTCCATCAATAACAGCGTCTTTGATCTCATCCAGATGGCCACCCATAGCCTTACCTCACCATTACAGGTTAAGATTCCCAAACACTTGGCCCACAAATTAGTTTCCCAATGCACCTCTTTCAGGATGAGGAAATGTTAATATCCCTCATGGACGGCCGAAACAATCGCCTTTACATTTTCTAACGGTGTTGCCAGCGGGATTGCACATTCAGGCCCTATAATATTAACCCCTGCCTCGATTGCATAACGCGCCTGTGCATAGGCGTCCTCAGGGGTTCCCTGGTAAAGGATTTGAGGATTATTTACACATCCAACAAGGGACATACGGTTCCCCACTTTCTTCACGACTTCCTTAGCGTCCATCTGGAACTCGAAGTGATATACTTCAAATCCCGCCTCCGCGAATAGGTCCAAGCGGTCATTACAGTTTCCGCAGACATGAAGGATGAGCGGCCCCCCGATCTGTGAGGTGATCTCCTTATGGATAGGCAGAAGAAGTTCCTGATAGTGGTACGGACCCGCTAAATCTCCGGTCACGTGGTCCGAAAGGACAACCACGTCCGCCCCTGCCCGGAATTGAGCTCGAGCGAAAGTAATGGTTACGGGCATCAACTGACGCATCATTTTGGTAACCTTGTCCTTTTCGCCCATCCCAATCTGAAGGAGAAAGTTTTGCGTGCCAGCCATATGATAGGACAGGGTCCAAGGCCCCATCACCTTACCGAAGATTGCCACCTTGCCCCCTACGTTGTGCCTAAGGATGGATAAGGCATCCAAAACGACGCGCATGGAAGGCCTTTCGAGGATATTTTCCGGAATTTGGATGTCGGAGAATTGGGCATATGGGAAGGTTTTACTGTCAGGCATGTTATCCCGATCGCCCCAGTCTACATCGCTTCCAAGGGCTGCAGATTCCTGATGTACACTATACTCCGGCATTACCGTGTCGAAACCTAAGATTTCATGACCTGCCAAGGCCAGATCGGCCATTGCATTCGCATCTAAATGAGCTTTGGGAAAGGAGATCCCGGCGGCGTCCATGAGGCCATGACAGACGATTGATGTGGGGTTTCCCGCCGGTGGTCTATCGCCTTTTCTGCCGTTGTACACTGCAGACATTACTAAATTGTGCGACGTTGATTTCATGATTCTCCATTCCCCCCTTAATGGTTAAGAATTGGTGTGGCTAAATCACCTGATTCAGGTGGAAGGGTTTCCTGGGATTTCGCTCAACTACGGACCATTTTGGTCCTTGAACACGATGGTTTCTCAAAAAAACTGGTATCTCACTCTAACCCTTGAGCAATCGGATAGTGTCAAACAGTCATATGATGAGTTGCTTTCATTCCAAAAAGGGAAATCCATAAACCACCTCCCTGGATTTCGGGATATTGCAGGATCGTAGGTCCGATTCATCACCAGCCACCCACCAAATGGAGATGGAGATGGGGAATAACCTGCCCGCCACCCGGCTCCACATTAAAAAGCAGTTTGTACCCTGATTCAGAAATGGAATGTTCCTTGGCCATCTCCCTGGCCTTTAGAATCATATCGGAAATGATATTTCTATCCCGTTCCGTCAGATCATTGACGCTTCTGATGTGTCTTCTGGGTACAATGAGTAGATGAGTAGGGGCATGGGGATGGATATCCTTAAAGACCAGTACGGATTCGCCTTGATACAGAAAATCAGCCGCCTTTTCCCCTCTAATGATCTGGCAGAAGGTGCAATCCTTTTCCATCATAGTCATCTCTTCGTTCAGCCAAAATTGAAGAGCCTTTTCCCTTTACTCTTACCATGAGATTGATGACCACACATGGCAAAGTCACTCAATATCGTATTTGCCTTCTTATATCTCGAACATATAATACGCGCAAGGATTATTTTGGTTGAAGCCCGTTCGTGAGGCGAAACAGGCCTCGCAATACCAAGGGAATTCGAAGAGGGAATACCAAGGGGCACTCCTTGCCCTTACTGCAACGGGAAGATGGAGAAAGGTTGGGTTCATGACGGGGGCTGCAAGATGGAGAGAGGTGTGAAGGCGGACGCGGAAAAGGTGACCACCACCAACGAGATAAACTTTAGCAATGCCATTTCGATACGGACCATGGACATCGTGGACGGATATAACATTAAATGGGTTTACAAAAGCAGTTCGGGCATCCATAATAAGGATGATGAATCCCCCACCGTGGTTCGGTGCTTCTCATATCAGAATGAGACAAAAAACCAGGGTAAGAGGATCAAGAAGGAGAACTAATCAATGAACTGGAAAAATGCGCTGATCATTGCGCTGGCTGTTGTCCTGGCCGGATGGGTCGGCTACGGGCTGTATTTTTACTCGGGCCCTTACAAAAGGCTTTACCGGGAGAATCAGCGGCTCATGGAGGAGTTTGCGGCGAGACAAACGTGGGAATCCAAAACGGAAGAGGAAGTCGTCGAGTTGAGGAGAACTCTGGAGAGGCAACGCCGGGAGACAAATGTGGCCAGGGATGAATTGACCAAAAAAGATCACCTGGTAAAGGATCTTAGGACCAAAATAGAGGGATTAAGGGGTATGATTTTTAAAGTGCAGGGGGAGAAAGAAGCCCTTATGACGGAGGCATCTCAACTGCGAGCGGCATTTGGAAAATCACAGAGCCATCTCAGCGAACTCTCTCAGCAGATCGAAAAGCTGAAAGGTGATTATCAACGAAAAGCGCAAGGCCTTCAGGATCAGCTGCTAGAGACGACCCGTCAGATTCAGTATCTACAGGACGAAAGGGATCAACTTCGCCACTCAATCGCGAGATTGGAGAGTAATAGAACATCCCTCAGCGAGTACGTCTCTAAACTGAAGAGCGAGCTGGAGCGGTCGAAGGGCCGCGTCCAAATGCTGTCCCGGGATTTGGCGGATAAGGAAGAAAAGCTAGAGGGAGCAAATCAGAACTATGAAGAGATGGTTAAGCAGCTCAGGGAGCAGATCCACCAAAAGGAGGTAAGTATCACTACCTTGAAGGAAAAAACGTCAATTCATTTTCTGGACAAAATCCTCTTCGAACCAGGGAATGCAAATATCACACTTCACGGAAGGCAGGTTCTGAGGAATGTAGCTGAAGGGTTAAAAAAACTTTCAAACACGGAGGTTCGAGTGGAGGGACATACGGACAACCAGCCTCTTTCAGAAGCGGCCAAAGCCGTCTTCATTGATAACCTAGATCTCTCGATAAAGAGGGCAACTGCTGTGGCTCGGATGTTCCGCATGATGGGTGTGGATCCGAGGAATCTCTCTGCAACTGGATTTTCCATGTATAGACCCGTGGCCAGCAACGATACGCCAAATGGGCGAGAACAGAACCGACGGGTTGAAATTCTCTTGGTCCCTTTGGGCTGAAGAATTTTGCTCATAGCACAGATCAGAAACTGAGTGACTTCAGCTCTTGAGATATACATTTTTCAAGAAAGGAGGGTATGATATGCTCAAAAAGATCGCAAAGAAGCTCTTTGGTGAAGGTTCCTCCGTTCAGTCTCCAGAGGGTTTCTTTCTCAATGTTCGCTGTGACACATGCGGTGAAGTATTCAACCTTTTCATCAACAAATCGACGGACCTTGCCCAGAATTTTGATGAAAGGGGCGGTGTGACTTACTCATTGAACAAGGAGATTATCGGCGGTAGCTGTAGGAATTTGATCAATGTGAAGATGAAATTCGATGGGAGCAAGAATCTGGTATCACAACAGATTGAGAACGGAAAGTTTATCACAGACGAATAGATCCGTTAATCCCCCCATTGCCAGAAAATCGAAGAATCGAATTAACCATGAATTTGTCCAGAGCTGACATCTCTCTCCTCTTTCACCGTGGTTAATGGGGGTATTGTTCATTCCGGAGCGGCTTCAATCTTTTTTTAAAGAAGTTACTCTAAATCATTAATATTACAGTTGTAAAATCCCTTGCTTCTTCGCTTCAATACCCCTCGCAGTACGGAAGGAAAAGGGCAGGGGGGTGGCTTATGGAAAAGAAAATTTGCTATATTTTCAATATCGTTTACGCGAATATCCCCTAAAAAAATCGGGAAACTTCAGATATACTCTGAATGGCAGCCGGGGAGGAGTGGACTTCGGTTTTTATGGGCATGAACCAGCGTTCTCGGTGACATACAATATGCCAACTGCCAATTACCGGAAGCTATCACCCTTCGCAGTTTTCCATTTCTCAATAAATCAATCGTAAAGGAGGAAAGGGAATGAAATTCAAACCGGAAGAGGTCAACTTCCACCGGGAGGAATACCAGGAATTCTTGGCCGAGATGCGTCCTAAAGATTATGCGCCATTGATGGAGAAAGAAGTTCTGGGGAAGGTGGATCTCCGCCACCGTCGACCCAATCCTTATACAAGGGAAGGGAAGGCCTTGGTCTCCTTCGTGGTCACCAACAAGGATATCAAGAGCGACATTCAAAGGGCCGTCGATCTGCTGGGCGGATTTGATAAATCC
>JABAOF010001936.1_pt6 | contig 18064 bp, 5 predicted proteins | sample 7062171 | NCBI WGS metagenome assembly JABAOF01 (sample SAMN14538628, study PRJNA623070) | marine sediment metagenome | biome: marine biome [ENVO:00000428]; feature: marine pelagic biome [ENVO:01000023]; material: deep marine sediment [ENVO:00002113] | place: India: Gulf of Khambhat ...
GAAGAAATTGAAAGTAAATTGAATAACCACGAAAATATACATGAATCTGTTGTGGTGGCCAGGCAGCATAAAGACGGCGATAAATACCTGTGTGCATATGTGATTTTCAAAAAGGAAACCCCGGTTTTGGGGTTAAGGGAGTTCCTGTCTAAAGAGTTACCCGATTACATGATTCCCTCCTTTTTTACACCTATTAAGCGAATTCCTTTAAATCCCAGCGGTAAAGTGGATCGAAAGGCACTCCCGGACCCGGAGGTGAGAACCAGTGCTGTTTATATTCCTCCCGGGAATGAAATCGAGGAAACATTGGTGGAAATATGGTCTCAATTGCTGGAAGTAAACACGGATATGATCAGTATTGATGCCAACTTTTTTGAATTGGGTGGGAACTCGTTAAAGGCCATTTCCATGATATCCAAACTGCATAAGCTCCTCCAGGTAAAACTTTCGTTAGAAAAAATCTTTAAAAGCCCTACAGTTCAAAAACTTGCAGTGGTTATCACCAAGATGGAAAAAGAAAAATGGACCGCCGTCCAACCGGTTGACAAAAAAGATTATTACCCACTATCTTCTACCCAAAAGAGGTTGTATTTCCTCCAGGAGTTAGACCTGGAAAATACTGCTTACAATATGCTGTATATCCTGCCATCAGGAAAAGATCTTTCCATCCCTCGACTGGAATGTGCATTTAAAAAATTGATCTCAAGGCATGAAAGTCTAAGGACCTCTTTTCACATGAAGGATGAAGAACCGGTGCAGAGGATCCATGATCCCGGTGAGTTGGAATTTGAGATTGTTTATTATCAAGCAGAGCGTAGGGGCGGTTCTCTGTGGCCGCCCTCAGATCAAGATAGGGGCAACCACGGAGAGTTGCCCCTACACCTGGATCAAATTATAAAGAACTTTGTGCATCCCTTTGATTTATCAAAGCCGCCGCTGCTTAGGGTAGGGTATGTCAAAATCCCGGATAATCAAATCCTTCTCCTCATCGATATGCATCACATCATCACGGATGGGACTTCCCAGGAAATATTGGCAAAGGAATTTAAAGCCCTTTATAAAGGAGAAGAACTCCAACCTCTCAAACTGCACTACAAGGATTTTTCCCAGTGGCAAAACAGCAAAAGACAGCAGGCGTTGATCAAGCAGCAGGAGCAGTATTGGCTCGATCTCTTTTCATTAGACATACCTGTTCTGAATCTTCCCAATGATTTCAAGCGACCATTGGTTCAGAGTTATGAAGGCGCAGCAGTGAAGTTTAGCCTGGCCCCTGAAATTTCCCTGGGATTAAAACAGGTGACCGGCAGCACGGATACAACGCTTTTTATGGTTATTCTTGGCCTGTTTAATATACTGCTTTCCAAATTGGGCGGCCAGGAGGATATCATCGTGGGAACCCCGGTTGCAGCTCGCAGACACGCAGACCTTGAAGGCATTATTGGCATGTTTGTCAACACCCTGCCCATGAGGAATTGCCCGGCAGGAGAGAAAACTTTTAGAACCTTCCTGGAAGAATTAAAAACCCGAACAGTGGAGGCTTATGAGAACCAGGAATATCCCTTTGAAGATTTAGTGGAAAAGGTATCGGTGAGCCGAGATATCGGTCGGAATCCAATTTTTGACGTGATGTTCAATTTCTTAAACCAGTCAGAATATAAACATACGGCCGGGTCTTCAAAAATCGGTGAACAAGAAGAAAGGGTGTATCGCCACATAAATGCCACTGCTAAATTTGATCTGAGTTTAACGGCTGTCAACCGGGTTGAGAGGATTTACTGTGAATTGGAATATTGTACGAAACTCTTCAGTGTCTGTACCATCGAACGGTTTATCGGTTATTTTAAACGCATTGCCGGAGCCGCGGTGGAGAATATAAATGTAAAGATATCCGGTATAGATATGCTTGATGAAAGAGAAAAGGCCTTGCTGCTTGATGTGTTTAATCAAACATCTGTTGATTACTCTTCCGACAAAACTATCTGTCAATTGATTGAAGAGCAAGCAGCCAGGGGTCCGGATTCTGTTTCATTGATTTGTGGGCATAAACATATTACCTACCATGAGTTGAATAAACGGGCCAACCGATTGACCCGGATTTTGATGGAAAAAGGCATTCGGCCGGGGACGCACTCAATTGTGGGTCTCATGGTGGGACGTTCTGTTGAAATGATCATCATCATATTGGGTATATTAAAAGCCGGGGGTGCATATCTTCCCATAGGCCCTGAATTCCCTGAAGAAAGAGTCCATTACATGCTGAAAGATAGCAATGCCAGGGTTTTAGTGAGTGAGTTGAGTAAGGTGAGTGGGAACATAGAGGTTGTTAGACCGGGTGAATTGAGTGAAGGACACCCTATTCACCCTATTCACCCTATTCGCTCTACTCAACTATGCTATGTCATCTACACCTCCGGTTCTACGGGACTGCCCAAAGGAGTGGCCCTTGAGCACCGGTGTGTGGTGAATTTCATTAAGGGAATCACAGACCTTATTCCCTTTACAGGCGAGGACAATATATTATCATTAACCACCATTTCTTTTGATATATTTGGGTTGGAGACATTACTTCCGTTAACCATGGGGACACGGATTGTGATTGGCACGAAAGAGGAGCAAACGGATGTGGGTTCAACTGCGCGGGTTATGGAACGGGAGGTCATTTCCATCTTCCAGTTAACCCCCTCGCGGCTGCAATTGGTGGTATCGGATGATGCGTCTGCCGGATGTTTGAAAATATTGAATTATTTATTGGTAGGCGGCGAAGCGTTTCCGGAGGTACTGCTGGAAAAGGTAAAGGGGTTAACCGATGCCCGGGTATTTAATCTCTATGGGCCTACAGAGACTACCATTTGGTCTACCGTTAGTGAATTGACAGGGGAGTCCGGAGCCATGGTGCATATTGGGAAACCTATTGCCAATACAAAGATTTACATCACAGGAAAGGGCTGTTGTCTTCAACCCCCTGGCGTGGTAGGGGAATTGTGTATCGGTGGAGAGGGTGTTGCTCGTGGCTACTTGAATAACCCGGAGTTAACCGCAGAGAAGTTTGACCATGATTTATGGGATTTCCAGGATTCCCAGGATGATAAAAATTATCAAAAGTTTTTGCGGGGTCCAGGGGCGNNAGGGGCGGTTTTTTCAAAAAGAGCCCCTGGTCGCCGAAGGCAAACAATCTACAAAACCGGAGACCTGGCGCGGTGGCTGCCGGATGGAAACATCGAATTTTTGGGGCGAATTGACCACCAGGTAAAACTCAGGGGCTTTCGAATCGAACTGGAAGAGATCGAAAATCGGCTCATGCGCCATGCGCAGGTAGAATCCGCTGTTGTGGTGATGTGGGGGGAGGAGGAAGATAAATATCTGTGTGCCTATTATGTTTCTGGAATGGAGCTCCGGGCTTCCGAGTTGAAGGAATATTTATCAAGAAGTTTGCCCGCTTATATGATTCCCTCCTATTTTATGCGGTTGGACGAGATTCCCCTGAACCCCTCCGAGAAGATCGACAGGGCTGCACTGCCTGGGGTGAGGGCGGCAGCAGGAGAGGCGAGCATTTATAAAGCCCCTGGCAATCGGATGGAACGAAAAGTGGTGGAAATCATGGCCGGTGTCTTGAATATCCAGCCGGATATCATAACCATGGACAGCGACTTTTTCGACCTGGGCGGACATTCGCTGAAAGCGATTAACCTGGCGGCCAGGATCCACAAAGAGTTTAACGTTAAGTTGGCATTAACGGATATATTCACATCTCCTACCCCTGCGGGGCTGGTGAGGTGCATCGTTGATGCGGCAGAAGATAGATTCATCCCCATCAATCCCGTAGAAGAACACGAATACTATGCCTTAACATCAGCACAGAAGCGATTGTATTTCCTCTACCAGGTGGACCCATCCGGTATTCTTTTTAACGTACCTTTCATTAAAGTTATGCAAAGGAATATTCATAAAAAGAAATTCGAAGAAACCTTCAAACGGTTAATCCGGAGGCATGAAAGCCTGCGAACTTCCTTTGAGATGAAAGACAATGAACCCTGTCAGAAGATTCATCCGGAGGTGGAATTTAGCATCCGGTACAGTGAACTGCGGGATACGGCGTGGGAAACCGGAACCGAAGCAAGGACGCAGGAACCGGGAAAACAAATAGAAGCTTTTGTCCGGCCCTTTGATCTATCCAGGGCACCGCTTTTAAGGGCCGGTTTGATAAAAACAGGAGAAAATCGATCCATAATCCTGGTAGATATGCATCACATCATAACAGACGGTATATCCCGGGAGATTTTATTACAGGAATTTATCGACCTGTATAATGAGAAGCCAGTGTCACCGTTAAAACTCCGCTACAAAGACTTTGTGTGCTGGAATCATAACAATACGATGCAAAAAGTGATGCGGCGACAGGAGGAATATTGGCTTAAGGAACTGGAGGGAGGGAGCCCCCTTTTAAACCTGCCATTGGATTATAAGCGGCCGGCAGTGCAGAGTTACCAGGGGAACTATATCGGCTTCTGCATAGGCGATACGGTGGGTCAACGGCTGATGGAACTGGCAAAGGAGACAGGCACTACATATTTTATGGTTTTGCTGTCGATTTACAATGTATTCCTATCAAAAGTTACCGGCCAGGACGACATCGTGGTGGGAACAGCCGTATCCGGGCGCAGAGATGTGGAGCTGGAGAAAATCATCGGGATTTTTGTAAATTTGCTGGCGCTGCGAAATTATCCGGAAGGTGTTAAAACGTTTAACGAGTTTCTTCTGGAAATAAAAGAGCGGACGGCAGCGGCCTTTGAAAACCAGGATTATCCCTATGAGGAACTGGTGGAAAAAGTGGTGATAGAAAGAGACCCCTCCCGCAGTTTACTGTTTGATACCGTACTCTCCCTGGATGGTATTAAGGAAAATTCGCTGGAGATCCCAGAAAATAACCTGGTACCTTTTCCCGGCAAAGAAGAAGAAAACTACGAATATAAAAACAACCTGGCAAAATATGACCTGGTTCTCCATTGTTTTATTTCAGGACACTGCTTCTATTTCACTTTTTGTTACTGTACCCGGCTGTTTAAAAAGGAAACCATCGAACGTTTTATCGATTACTTCAAAACCATTGTTTCCTCGATTTTAGATAACCCGGGAAAACGGATTTCGGAAATCGAGGTATTGAGCGAGGTAGAAAAGCAGCAATTAATGAAGGAGATTCAAGAGGAAAAGGGTCGGTCACCTGGTGTCGTAAACGATATGGACAGTAATCCCCCGGGGACAGAAGATGCAGGATTTGATTTTTTATGAATATAAGAAAGCAAGAGGATTAAAATGTTGAGGGAAATCGATAAAAAGGTACTGCTGTTGAGCCCTGCATATCTAAAACAGAAGCAGTACTGGATCGACAAATTATCCGGTAATATCACAAGGACAGAGTTCTTTTCCCATTATAAAACCAATGACCGGCCCCAAAAGCCTTTGGACAAAATGGAGAAACTATTTCCAGCCGGTTTATTTAACCGGTTGGCCGCCTTATGTAAACATTCGCATCTTTCTATTTATATCACCTTATTGGCCGGTATCAAATCGTTAATATACCGCTGCACTGACAACCCGGATATTATTGTCATATCACCGGTAAACAAAAAGAACGGGCATAACTGGGGGTTAAATGATTTTTTGTTGATACGGGATGAAATACACGGGGATATGAGCTTTAAACAGGTCCTGTTAACTGTCAGGCAGTCGGTGCTGGAGGCCCATGAGAACCGGGATTTTCCCCTGGGTAATGTATTGGACCACCTGGCTGAAGGGGGTGAAACCCGGGGGATCAAGACTTTTTCAAGTATCGGCTGCGGGCTGGAAACTATTCATGAACCCCTGGATGTCGAGGCGACAGGAGCCGCGTTGTGGTTCTCCTTTTCCAGGGAAGCGGACCGGTTAAAAGCCGTTCTCCGGTATGACCCCGGAGAGTATGAAAAGGATTTTACTCCTCGCTTGTTGGACCATCTTATCGCCCTATTGGAAGGATGCGTTCAAAATATAGATATAAAGATTTCAAGGATTTTGTTTTTAGGGGATGAGGAGAAGAATAAATTAGTCCATGAATTTAATCGCACAGGGGCAGGATACCCGAAGGGTAAGACAATTTGCCGGTTATTTGCAGAACAGGTGGAAAAAGGGCCGCATCGGACAGCCCTGGTTTTCAAGGACAGCCAGGTGACCTACAGCCGATTAAACCGTGAAGCCAACCGATTAGCCGGAATATTGCAAAGAAAGGGAGTTCGACCCAATCGAATTGTGGGTGTAATGATGGAGCGGTCACATGAAATGGTGATTGCCATGTTAAGCATATTGAAAGCCGGGGGAGCCTATTTACCCATAGACCCGGACAATCCCGGGAAACGGGTTAATTTTTTCCTTGAGGATGCCGGGGTTCCGCTGCTGGTGACCACCAGCCATGTCGCCAGAAAACATCCGCATATATATTCCAGCGTTATTCAATCCCCGGGAGTGAAAGTTTTTCGGGCGGCTTCCCGCCCATATATAAAGGACCTTGACAGATTGCCCATACCAGATCGTTCGTTGGTGGATTACGAGAGATACAACCGTTATATCGGGTTGACGTTGTGCAAAAACAGCATTTCGCTGCAAGCCACGCGGGGCTGTCCCTTTAAATGCGCCTATTGTCACAAAATCTGGCCCAAGAAACATGTGTATCGTTCGGCCGGGAATATATTCGACGAGGTGCGGCTCTATTATGATATGGGAGTACGAAGGTTTGCCTTTGTGGATGATGTGTTTAACCTGAATGAAGCGAACGGCCGGGAATTTTTTCAATTGCTCATCGATAACCAATTAAAAGTGCAGCTATTTTTCCCTGCCGGTCTGCGGGGTGACCTTTTGACCAAAAGCTATATCGACCTGATGGTTCGTGCAGGGACCGTTAATATCGGGGTGGCCCTGGAAACCGCTTCATCAAGGCTGCAAAAATTAATCGGGAAGAATTTGAACCTCGAACGACTGCGGGAAAATCTCGAGTATCTATGCCGGGAGTATCCTCATGTCATTAGCGAGCTTTTTATCATGCACGGATTCCCTACCGAAACCGAAGAGGAAGCTGTTATGACCCTGGATTTTGTCAAAAGCCTGGAATGGATTCATTTTCCTTATTTACACATTTTGAAAATTTATCCCAATACCGATATGGAGAAAATCGCACTGGAAAACGGGATTTCCAGGCGTGCCATTATGGACTCGGTGGGGCTGGCTTATCACCAATTACCCGATACCTTACCCTTTGACAAAAGCTTTACCTTAAAGTGCCAGTCGGATTTTTTCAATCAATACTTTATGTCCAGGGAACGATTGCTGCACGTACTGCTGCATCAACTCCAACTTTTAACCGAAGATGAGATTCTGCAAAAATATGACAGTTATTTGCCTATGGATATAAAGAGTCTTCAAGGCTTACTGGAATTTCTCGGTCTTTCTGGCGATGAGTTGGGAGAATTTGCCGGTGTGGAGGAGGACTTTGGGCGGGTTCCGGGTCTACAGGAGAAGATGAAGCGATTTTTCCCGGTCCGGGTTCCTGCAGAGAATGCATTGAAGGTCTTGCTGCTGGACCTTTCCCAGTTTTTCAAGGGAGAGAACCCGATGCTCTATGATGTGGTGGAACCTCCCCTGGGGTTGATGTATCTTCTCACGTATTTATATCAGCAGTTTGGAAACAAAGTGAAGGGTAAAATAGCCAAATCGCGGATTGATTTTAATAGTTTTGAAGAGTTAAAAGCTCTGCTGGGGGAATTTCAACCGGATGTAATCGGCATACGCACGCTGTCTTTCTATAAGGATTTTTTCCACCAGGCGGTTTCGCTGATGAGACACTGGGGGTGGTCTGTCCCCATAATTGCCGGTGGTCCTTATGCCACCAGCGATTATATGAACATTGCGCAGGACCCCAACATAGACCTGGTAGTGCTGGGCGAAGGGGAATTAACCTTCAGCGAACTGATCGGGAAAATCATGGAAAACGGTGGTGTATTACCGGATGAAGGGATTTTAAAAGAAATCCCGGGTATCGCCGTTGTTCCATGTAAAAGGCATTCACACCGCTGTTTTGAATACGACCGTGGGCGGGAAATCATTCTTATGGATGAAATCCCCGGACATGAGCATAAACAGCCCACGATAGAGTCCACAGGGAATGTAACAACCGTCGATAAGCCCGGTGACCTGGCGTATATCATCTATACCTCCGGCACCACCGGGAATCCCAAAGGAGTAATGATCGAACATAAAAATGTCGTTCGCCTGATGATTAATGATAAGTTCCCCTTTGATTTTAGCAGCAGCGATGTATGGACTATGTTTCATTCCAGTAGCTTTGATTTTTCCGTATGGGAAATGTATGGTGCACTGCTTTACGGGGGAAAATTGATTGTTATACCGGAGATGGTGACCGTTGATTTCGAAAGATATTTGCAAGTCTTAAAAGAAGAGGGTGTATCTGTGCTTAACCAGACCCCTTCGGCATTTTATAATTTAGCCGCTGTAGAGATGAAATACCCGGGAAGAGAACTGAAATTAAAATATGTCATCTTTGGAGGAGAAGCTTTGAGCCCGGTTAAATTGAAGAAATGGAAAGAGATATACCCGGGGACAAAGCTAATCAATATGTTTGGCATAACAGAGACCACGGTACATGTGACTTATAAAGAGATAACCGACGAAGATATCCTATTAATCAGGAGCAATATCGGCAGGCCGATCCCGACGCTGCGCACGTATGTAATGGATAAAAATTTAGAGCTTTTACCCGTGGGCGCTGCAGGAGAATTATGGGTCGGTGGAGACGGTGTGGGGAGGGGATATTTAAACCGGCCCGGGTTAACAGGTGAAAGGTTTATCCCCGATCCGTTCAAACCCGGTGAAAAGCTTTACAGGTCCGGCGACCTGGTAAGGTTATGGGAAAATGGCGAAATGGAATATATCGGGCGGCTCGATCACCAGGTGAAGATAAGAGGTTACCGGATAGAGTTGGGTGAAATAGAGGCACAACTGTTAAAACATAAAGAAATAATCGGGGCAGTCATTGTATCAAAGGAAGACAAAAGCGGTGATAAGTACCTTTGCGCTTATTTTATATCGGAGAACAAGATTGAATCGGCGGAATTGAGAAACCATTTATCCAGGCATTTGCCTGGATACGTTATTCCTTCTTATTTTATGCAATTGGACAGCATACCTTTAACGGCCAATGGAAAGATAGACCTCAGACGTTTGCCGGCCCCGGAAGTAGAGGCAGACGGGGATTACCGGGCACCGGCAGATGAGGTTGAAGAGACCTTAGCGGAGGTATGGGCCGATGTATTGAATCTAAAAAAGGAAGTTATCAGTGTTGATGCTAATTTTTTCGAATTGGGGGGGCACTCATTAAAGACCGCTGTATTGATTGCGAAAATTTTCAAAGAGCTTCATGTGAAGGTGCCTTTTATTAACGTATTTGAAACCCCTACCATCAGGGGATTGGCCAGGTACATCAGGTTTGCTGAAAAGGATACCTTTGAATCTGTCGAACCGGTGGAAAAGAAAGAATATTATGCTGCCTCAGCCTCTCAGAAACGATTGTATCTACTCCAACAGATGAAAAAGAACAGCACCGGTTATAACGTTCCCCAGGCTGTTAAACTGGAAGGAGAACCGGATATATCCGGGCTGGGATCGATTTTTACAGAGATGATCCGGAGGCACGATAGTTTAAGAACATCTTTTTATATGATCGGGGAGCAAGTGGTACAAAAAGTTCACGATAACGTGGATTTTCAAATTGAATACATAAACCCGGGAAGCCCGGGGAACCCTGCCCCTCTTGTGCAGGAGTTCATTTGTTCCTTTGATTTAAGCAAAGCACCGCTGCTGAGAGTGAGGTTGTGCAGGCAGGAAGAGTTTAAGCACCTCTTAATCGTGGATATGCATCACATCATTACGGATGGAACATCGATGGGAGTGTTTATAAAGGATGTGTTTGCCCTTTATCGAGGCGATCGCTTACCCCACCTTCGCATCCAGTATAAAGATTTTTCAGAATGGCAAAATAAATTGTTCGAATCGGGTGAAATAGAGAACCAGGAAAAGTACTGGCTTAAGGAATTTGAGAAGGAAATCCCGGTACTGAATTTTCCCACTGATTTTCCCGTGCCTTTGACCTATAGTTATGAAGGTGACTCGATTCCGTTTAAATTAAATGCCAGGCTGGTTAAAGAATTAAGGCAGTTGGCCTTGAGAGAAAATTGCACGCTGTATATCGTGCTGTTGACGATTTTCAACATTTTTCTCTTTGAATTAAGTGGTCAGGGTGACATTATTGTCGGAGCCCCCCTTGCAGGACGGAGGCATTCCGACCTGGACCAGGTTGTCGGTTTCTTTATCAACCTCCTGCCGCTGCGTAATTTCCCCTCTGATGATAAAACCTGCAAAGAATTTTTAAATGAAGTCAGCAAACAGGTATTGACAGCCTTTGATAACCAGGACTATCCTTTCGATGACCTGGTGGAGAAAGTTACCCGGCAGCGAATACCCGGACGCAATCCCTTGGTAGATGTCATCTTCTGGCTGCAAAATTTTGAAATAGCCGGCAAACAAAAAGAAAAAAAATCTTCTCTAGCCGTCACTCCATATATGTATCAATACAGGGCCGCTAAATACCACCTGATGTTGGGGTGCTGGGAATCCCGGGAAAACCTGTCACTGGTATTTGAATACAATACCAAACTATTTAAAAAAGAACGTATTCGTAAGATGGCTGACGATTTTATTCAATTAGTGGAGGTTATTCTCGGTGATATTAATGTACCCATTGGAGAGCTTCAATTGGAGTGTCGTCCTGCGCTGGAGGAGAATCCCCTTACCGATCTCCAATTTAACATTTAAATGAATGAAATAAAATATAAAGATAAATGACAGCCACCCTTTAATTAAGAAAGGAGGTAACATTACCATGTTCAGAGTGATGTTTAAATCAAAAATTCACCGTGCGGTAGTGACGGAATCGGACCTGAACTATATCGGCTCGATTACCATTGATAAAGAGCTGATGGAGAAAGCGGATTTATTGGACAGCGAGAAAGTACTGGTCCTGGATATCGATAATGGGGCGCGCTTTGAAACGTATGTAATGACCGGTAAAAAAGGGTCAGGGCAAATCTGTCTCAACGGTGCGGCAGCTCGACTGGTCCATGTTGGAGATAAGATCATTATTATCTCTTTTGGAATTTACTCACCGGAAGAATTGAAAGATTTCAAATCCACCATTGTTTTTGTGGATGAGAATAATAAAGTTACTTCGATTTCATTCCAGGGAGAAAAATAATGTCGAAAGAGAAACTACTCTTATCCCTCGTACCTTTCTGGTCGCCACTCAATCCACCTCTGGGAATCTCTCTCTTGAAGAGTTTCCTTACCCGTAATGGCTTTCACGTCGAGACCCATGATTTTAATACTATGGATGAACTCTGGGAAATACTGGACCGTTATTTTAACATTTTAAGTAAGATGGTGCCGGTTCATAAAAGAGGTAATTTTCACATGGTAGGATTCGATGTGCTCAGTAACCTTTTGATGGCTTACCTGCACAAGACCTCCCGGCAGGAAAAGGAATACCGGGAGTTGATTAACGTTCTTCTTCAAAAGAATTACTATATCGACACCGAGGGACAGGGTAATAAGTCATTAGTAGAGGAAATAGATCGTGTACTTGAGGAATTTTACACCAATTTAGAAAAGGCATTAATAAAGGTAGTGGAACGGGTGAAACCGGATATATTTGGCATTTCTGTTTTCAGCCCATCCCTGGCTCCCGGTCTTTTTGCTTTCCATGAGGTAAAAGCGAGATTCCCTGATGTTGAGACCATTATGGGAGGGGGTGTGTTTGCAGACCACCTGGCATTGGATTCCCCTAATTTAGAGGTTTTCCTGGAAAAAACCCGGGCCTATATTGATACGATTATTGTAGGAGAGGGTGAACTCCTATTAACAAAGTATCTATTGAATGAGCTGAGTCCCAGGAAACGAGTTTATTCCCTTGAAGATATTCATAGAGAAACCCTGGACCTGGCTCAGGCGCCGGTTCCTGATTTTTCGGGCTTGAATTTGGCTGCTTATTCTCAAATGGCTGCTTATGCGTCTCGCAGTTGTCCTTTCCAGTGCGGTTTCTGTTCCGAAACCGTGCAGTGGGGAAAATTCAGGAAAAAGACAGGAGAGCAAATCGCTGATGAAATTGCCACCATTAAAAACCAATATGGGGGTAAGTTGTTCATGTTCGGGGATTCCCTGGTGAACCAGGTCATCACCGATCTCTCGCATCACCTTATTCCACGCGGGTTGGATATTTACTGGGATGGATACCTGCGGACAGACCCTGAAGTAGGTGACCTTCAAAATACTAACCTATGGCGGAAGGGGGGGTTCTACCGCGCCAGGCTGGGGGTTGAAAGCGGCTCCCAAAACGTTCTCCAACGGATGAATAAAAAAATGTCCCTTCAACAGATCAAAGACGCTGTCTCTTCCCTGGCAAACGCTGGTATTAAAACCACCACTTATTGGGTCATCGGTTATCCTGGTGAAACAGAAGATGATTTCAGGCAAACACTGGAGCTGTTCACTGAATTAAAAAATGATATTTATGAAGCGGATTGGCACCCCTTTTACTTCTTTCCCAAAGGGCAAGTCCGCTCCACACAGTGGGTAAAAGACCACGGGATCGAACTCCTCTACCCCGAGGAATTCAACGAACTACTGATGACCCAGACATGGGAGCTCCGTACAAATCCGACAAAAGAAGAAATCAATGACAGGATGAATCGTTTTGGTGAAGAGTGCCGTAAAGTGGGCATTCCCAACCCATATTCCATGATGGAAATTTACCAGGCTGATAAACGGTGGAAGGAGCTCCATCCCAACTGCGGCCCCCCTCTCCTGGAACTGCACAACAACCATCATCTAAGATAACCAGGATAAACCATGAACCGGGCAATTGCCCGGAATGGGGAATAGAAAATGATAAACGAAACCTTTTCCGTTGAAAAGATCGACAGCAATAAAGGACAGTTCTACGAAGAGAAAAGGTATTGGGAAGATGTGCTGTGCGGTATAAATGCCGCTGCCCGGTTTCCCTGTGACAGTGAAATCCCGGAGCCGGGCAGCGATGCCCAAAAGGGTGTCATCTTTTCGATTCCCACTCCCCTGGTCCGGCAGCTTCACCATATTGTCGACGGCTCTCGGTTGGCCCTGTTCATTATATTGAGCATCGGATTGAATTACCTGTTGTATCTTTACACCGAAGAGGAGACGATCATTCTTGGTGTGCCCCGATTCAGGCGTACTGATGATGAAAAAGCTCCCCATCGATGGCTCCCGTTAAAAACGCGCATCAACGGAGAAATGACCTTTAAAGACCTGCTAATGGAAGTAAAGGCCGTTTTTTCCGGGGCACTGGAACATTCACATTTTTTTCCACTGGAGGAGATGCTAAAATGCCTGGATCCCTCCAGGGCAAAGAAGTATCCGTATTTCTTCGATACTGGCGTCGCCCTGAAGGACTCCTATGAAGATGAAACCGCCGGGGCACTGGCAGCAGAAACCCTTTTTCTATTCGAGGTGACGGGAGATTCCATCGATGGTTACATTCGATATTTCCCCTCTTTATTCAACGAAACAACGGTACGACAGTGGGGAGATTACCTGGTTTGTTTCCTGGATACAGCCGTCCGCTGTCCCGGGGAAAAGCTAAAGGAGTTGGAGATTCTCTCCAGTGAACACAAACGGGTGCTCCTGGAGGATTTTAATGCCACCCGCACCCATTATCCCTCGGATCGCAGTATAAATGAATTGTTTGAAGAAATGACGACCCAACAGCCGGATACCATTGCTGTGTCTTTTGAAGACCAATTTTTAACCTACCGGGCGCTTGATAAGCGGGCCGGGAAATTGGCCGCTCACTTAAAGGAGCAAGGGGTTGGCACTGAAACCATCGTGGGTATTATGATTCCACCTTCTGTTGAAGTGGTGATAGGATTACTGGGTATATTAAAAGTTGGCGGCGCCTATTTACCCATTGATGCCGATTACCCGGCTGCCAGGAAGCAGCAATTAATAATGGATACCCGCGTAAAATGGGTATTGACGCGGGGAGAAAGCAGTGCACCGGCCGGTGCTGCCGGTGTTGATGTGATGGACTCTGTACTCTATAAAGGGGAAGCCCGGTGCTTTCCAGGAAAACAAAGCCGGCCCGGTCACCTGGCTTATGTCATGTATACCTCCGGCTCCACCGGTGTTCCCAAGGGCATTATGGTGGAACACCGGAATGTGGTCCGGTTGATCAAAAATACCACCTTTATCGATTTTGGCTCTGTTCACCGGGTACTGCAAACCGGCCCGTTGTCATTTGATGCCTCTACCTTTGAAATCTGGGGGGCACTGCTCAACGGGGGGCGATTACACCTGGCCGACAAATCCATGCTTCTTTCAAGTGAATCCTTTAAAACCCTGCTGCTGAAGTATGATATCGATACCATCTGGTTAACTTCGGCGCTGTGTAATCAAAATGTGGACATGGACATCCACCTCTTTTCCACGCTACGTCACCTGGTGGTAGGGGGAGATGTACTGTCGCCTCACCACATCGGTCGCCTGAGAGAAAGTTTTCCTGCACTAAAAATGATAAACGGCTACGGTCCCACTGAAAACACTACCTTTTCTGCGACTTATACTATCGAAAAGACCTTTCATAAGAATATACCCATTGGAAAACCCATTTCCAACTCCTTCATTTATATTTTAAATCAGTATAATCGATTGGTTCCCCAAGGGGTACCCGGTGAGTTATGTGTCGGTGGGGATGGTGTATCCAGGGGATATTTGAATCGACCGGAGTTAACCGCAGAGAAGTTTTTCTTAGTTTCCTATAGGTCCCATAGGTCTTATAGGTCCTATATTTCTTCTAAAAAAATCTACAAAACCGGTGACCTGGCGCGGTGGCTGCCGGATGGAAATATTGAATTCCTGGGGCGTCGGGACCAGCAGGCGAAAATCCGGGGTTTTCGCATCGAACCGGAAGAGATCGAAAAGGAATTGTTAAAACTGGAAGAAGTGACTGAAGCGGCCGTATTAGTGAAGGAGAAACCCCTAAAGAAAGATGGTGAAAGAATAGGAGGGGAAAAGTACCTGGTTGCTTATTTTGTTCCAGAGGGATCTTTAACAGGCAAGGACATCAGGAAAAAACTGGTTCAGCGGCTTCCTGATTATCTCATTCCTACTGTCTTTGTTCCCATGGCGAAATTGCCTTTAACCAGCGGCGGCAAGATTGATAGACGTTCTTTACCGGAGCTTGATTTATCCGGCCTGGTGGATACCTGGCAGGTGCCAGAAACTGAAATGGAGGCCAAATTGGTTCTTATCTGGGCAGAAGTGTTAGGGATCGATGAATGCTGCATCGGTATTGATGATGATTTTTTTGAATTGGGCGGCCATTCCTTAAAAGCAGCTGTTTTTATCACCAGGCTGCATAAAGAGCTGGGTATCAAAGTCGAACTGACCGTCATTTTCGAGAATCCCACCATCCGGGAGTTTGCTCGTGCCATCGAGTCAGAGGTGGTTCAACAATTCCACCCTATCCCACCTGCGGAAGAGAAAGCGTATTATTCACTCTCCTCTGCTCAGAAACGATTGTTTATCCTTCAGCAGTTGGACCCGGGAAGCACGGCATACAATGTTTATGATTGGGTTGTCCTGGAGGAAGAAATCGAAAAAACCAACGTGGAAGCAGTGATAAGACAGTTAGTAACCCGGCATGAAAGTTTACGCACTTCTTTCCCAACCGTGGAAAGGAAAACGGTCCAGATGATTCACGACACCATTGATATCCATGTTGAATCTTTAGAGGGGGAACCTCGAAGGATGATTCCTCGTTTTATTCGTCCCTTTAATCTAACGCAGGCACCGCTGTTCCGGGCAGGGGTGGAAAGAATCCCGGGCCATCGAACCTTGTTGATATTCGATATGCATCATCTCATCACCGACGGCGTCTCCATGGATATCCTGGCCAGGGAGTTTACGGCATTGGTTGAAGGAAAGGACCTGCCCCCCTTTAAACTCCAGTACAGGGATTATTCGAAGTGGCAAAACAGCAGCGAGCAGCAAGAAGCCATGAAACAGCAGGAAACGTATTGGCTTAATCTTTTTGCTGATAGGCCGAAGGAAATTCGTTTACCCACTGATTTCCCTCGGCCTGAGGTGCAGAGTTTTGAAGGAAAAACCATTGCTTTTGGATTTGACAGGAGAGAAACAAAATTGTTGAATGAAATTGCCAGAGCTCATTCAACAACGCAGTTTATGGTTTTGCTAGCTCTTTATACCGTTTTACTTTCAAAATTAAGTGGGCAGGAAGATATTGTTGTGGGTACGGCAGCCGCGGGGCGCCGGCACGCAGACCTGGAGAATATAATCGGATTCTTTGTGAATACGTTGGCTTTAAGGAACTATCCCACCAGTCAGAAAACCTTTGCCCGGTTTCTCAATGAGGTAAAACAAAATACCCTATCCGCTTTCGATAACCAGGATTATCCTTTTGAGGAACTGGTGGAAAAAATCTCTGCTTCCGGCGATATTAGCAAAACCCCCATGGTCAATGTATTTTTAAACCTGGTAAATCAAAAAGAACGATTCCCGGATGCGAATAGGAATAAAAATACGAATACGGATACGGAAAAAACCGGCCGGGATTTCCAGGAAAAGGAAAATGACCATATCAATATCGCCCCGGGTATGATTGCAGCATCCCACTTCGACCTGTACCTGGCTGTTGCTGAAATCAAAGGGATGATCCATTTAACCTTTGAATATTGTACAAAGCTTTTTAAAGCGGAAAGAATTGAAAAATTCATTTTATACTTCAGACGGATTGTCGCTGCTGTTATCGATAATCCCGGTATAAAATTGGCAGATATCGATATCCTGGATGATGATGATAAGAATTATTTGCTTGAAACCCTTCGCAGCAAACAAAATTATGCTTTTTTGGACTACCTGAAAAATAAGAAAGATAAAGTAAAAGAGGAAGACCTGGAAGCAAATTTTGATTTTTGAGAAAGGAGCAAGAATTTATGAGATTTACAAACGAGGAGAACCTGCTGCTTTCCAGCTCCGGGTTTGTTAAACAGCGGGAGTATTGGCTAAATAAGTTATCGGGTTATACCGATAGGACCGAAATTCCCTCCACCAGGTTAAAGGAAACCCGGTCAACACTGGAGAAGGGAAAAGTCGATATCGACATTCCCCCTGCTGTTTCCCAGGAACTCATCAAACTCGGCAAAGGTTCCAATCTTTCTATATACATTTTTCTTTTGAGTGTATTAAAAACATTGATACATCGGTATACCTCCAGGGAAGATATCGTGGTAGTCTCTCCGCTGCATCAGCAGACCGTATCTGAAACCACTTTTAATCACTGTGTTTTTATACGGGAACGGCTGAACGAGGGAATGACCGTTAAAGATTTAATTCTCAGGCTCAGGCAGTCTGTCCTGGAAGCCTATGAAAATCAAGATTATCCGTCAACGTCGCTGGTCAGGCAGATATTGGAACTACCCGATGATACCCGGAACCCCGGGAGTTTTCTTTCCACTATTGTGTGTGCATTAACTCCCCTTCATGACAATGGAAATATCAAAGAATTGGATGGTCAGCTTATTTTTTCCTTTAACCGGGAAGAGAATGTCATATCAGGCAGCATTAATTATGATTTAAATATTTACGAAGAAGATTTCATTCGGTGGGTTTCAAGGCATGTTGAAAATATATTGGAAAAAGCCTTGAAAGATATAAATGCAAAAATTTTTGAGATCGCCTTTTTGACTGAAGCGGAAAGGAAGCGGTTGTTATTGGAATTTAACGATACAAATAGAGAGTTCCCTGGAAACATGACCATTCATGGATTGATTGAAGAGCAAGCCCTGCAAACCCCGGATAGGATTGCCGTTGTTTTCGGGGACCACTGCATCACTTACCGGCACCTGGATGAGAGAGCCGA
>JABAOF010018745.1_pt4 | contig 18061 bp, 25 predicted proteins | sample 7062171 | NCBI WGS metagenome assembly JABAOF01 (sample SAMN14538628, study PRJNA623070) | marine sediment metagenome | biome: marine biome [ENVO:00000428]; feature: marine pelagic biome [ENVO:01000023]; material: deep marine sediment [ENVO:00002113] | place: India: Gulf of Khambhat ...
TTTTTTTAAAGTAGGTCATTGATCCGCTCGATCATAAATCGTTTTTCACCTTCACTGATCTCAACATCTAAGACAGGATATACATTTTTTTCTTCGTATGTTTTATGTTTCAAAAGCATTTCCTCCAAATCAAATACATCGATAGATTTACCACTTCTCAACCTTTTTCTAATAAATTCAACTTTTTCTAAAATATTAGTATGTTGTTTAGAAAGATTTGTAAATAATTGATAACCGTCTTCGATATAATCTGGGTTATATGCTGTAAATATCGCGCGCTCTTCCACAAAAAAATGTTTCTCCAAGCTCCATTCAAACGTATTAAACTTTTTCAATAAAACTTCAAAATCGCTTTTAAGATTATTTTCCACATCTTTGAGATATTTCATAAGACGATTATGGTCTTTGACCATTACATTCAACAATTCATTTGATTTCATCTATTTTTCACAGCCATTATAAATTTTAATCATAATCTTATTTCTTTAATACGATCAATAATAACACGTTTTGTGCAATCATCAATTTTCTGGTCTAACACTGGATAAATGCTTTTCTCCTCGAATGTTTTATGTTTCACTAACAGCTTTTTCAATTCATTTAAATCGAAAGGTTCTCTTTTCTGCAACTTTTTTCTAAGTGACTCAACTGTTTCTAAGATTTCTGTATGCTGATCCATAAGATCAGAAAAATAATTATATTCTTTTTCAGGTTCATCAGGATTATAGGAGGTAAATATTGCACGCTCTTCTGCAAAAAAATGTTTCTCTAGATTCCATTGAAAAATATTAAAAGAATTACTTAAAAAACCAAAACCACGACCAAGATTATTCTCAACATCCTTAAGATAATCCATAAGTCGATTATGATCTTTAACCATCAAATCCAAAATCGCAGTTGATTTCATAACAAACTATTTCCTCTTTTAATTACAAATTAAATAAATTCTTTTATTAGCTTTAATCTTTCATTTCTTGAAACCTTGTCTTTAACAGGATTCCAATCCCTATACAACTCTTTATGAAACACTGGTTTTTTCACTTTATAAAAAACACCTATAGGCATCCGATTATTAATTTCTTTTACAAGCATAACTGCTTCCTCAAAATTTCCTGCAGGTTTAGAAATTATCTCAGTTATTTCATTATACAACTTATACGTATTATTGAATACAACACAAGGCTGTAACATATCAACAACAGAAAAACCCTCATGCAATACCGCCTGAACAATAATATCAGAAAGATGATCAATCTTACCAGAATATCCACGAGCAACAAAACTAGCACCAGCCTCCAACAACAAACCAAGTGGATTTAAAGGCTCCTCAATGTTACCCTGAGGTAATGATGGGCCCTTAAAACCCTTGCTACTAGTCGGTGAAAACTGACCTGTAGTCAAAGCATATGTACCGTTATCATGTACTACCACAGTGATATCTGCGTTGCGTTTTGCTGCAAAAATCATATGTGCAATACCTTCGCCATACGCATCACCATCACCAGCAAAAGCTAGCACCTTAAGGTTAGGGTTACCAAGTTTTATACCTTGAACCGTGGCCATACTCCTACCATGAATAGAATACAAACCACTCAATCCAACATAATCAATAATCTTACCATGACAGCCGATACCACCAGAAATCACAAATTTATCTCGGTCCACTCCTTTATCCTCAAGTTTCTTAACTACTTTCTTAAACGCACTAAGAATCCCAAAATTCCCACAACCAGGACACCAGGTAATCTCCGTATCAGTAGAAAGGTCAGCACTCAACTTTTACCACCTCCTTTATCCTGCTTGCTAAATCAATCGGATCAAATGGACAACCATCATATTTCAGAATTGAAGCGCTGGTATTAATACCAGCTTTTTCTCTTAACAAAGAGGCAAGCTGACCGGTACTATTTTGTTCTACTATAATTGCATCCTTTCCCTTAAACGCCTCTAGTTCCCATATAGGAAAAGGCTTAAGATAAATTGGCTGAATAACTGTCATATTTATATCAAAGTAATCTAAGGCTTCCAGAACACTCATCGTCGTTGAACCAAAGGTAAAAATACAAGATTCTCCTTTGCCAAATCTGTTAACAGTGCGCATTTTTTTCAAATAATCAACGAGACTTCTCTGTTTTCTAAGTCTTTTATCATGCATTTTAGCAATTAACTCAGGTTCCTCTGTGGTTAAACCTAATTCATCATGCTCATAACTATTCCATTTGATTAACATCTTACTCGGTGGAAACAACAATGGAGAGACACCATTCTTTGTGTCATGATAACGTTTGTATTGACCACCTTTATGCTTAACTGGTTCAGCCCATTTGGTTTTGCTAGGGTTAAGGGTCACACTCATACTACTTTCGCCTAGATGTTTTTCAGACAACAGAATTGCTGGTGTTTGAAAACGCCATACAAGATTCAATAGTTCAGCTGTCAAATAGAATGCTTCTTCTATACTACCTGGAGAAGCTACAATACGGGGAAATTCACCTTGACCTGGATTAAGAGAAAACAATAACTCACCTTGTTCAGTATATGTTGGTACACCCGTACTTGGTCCTGGACGCTGACCGATATAGAACAATACTGGTGCTTCAACCATACCTGCAAGAGAGAAAGCCTCCTGCATCAAGCAAAAACCACCGCCACTAGTACCAACCATAGATCGAGCACCAGTAAAACTTGCACCAATAGCCATATTAGCAACTGCGATTTCATTTTCAGGCTGAACTGCTACAATACCTAGTTTTTTACCATTATTTGCAAAAAAATGAAGAACAGGAGTTGAAGGAGTCATAGGATAACCAAAATAAAGGTCAAGACCAGCCGCAGCTGCACCAAGACCTATAGCTTCACTACCTGACAAGGATACAAATTTTTTATCACCCTGTTTCAAAATAATCTTGTTTTCTATTTTTCCAGTAACGTTATCATAAATAGCATGTGCAAACTTTATATTATCCTCAACATTACGACCATACTCTTTTTTAATAATTTCATCTAATTTCTTCTTATCAACTCCAACCATTACCATGAGGACAGCTATGCCAGCAACACCCTCAATAAGATCCGAATTATCATATTTCTTAGCCTCAGAACTTATAGGAATTCCAATACCTTCACCTTTAGCTTTATCAGAGTTAAAAACCATTACTCCATTTTTTGCAACATGATCTTTATGGACATCGTAGCTTCGTTGATCTAGAACCACAACAAGGTCTGCTTTCATATAATGACTAAAAATCTTTGAAGTTGAAGTACTGGCAACTGAAAAATTATGACCACCACGAATAAGGCTAGGGTAGTCATTCATCTGAAAAACTTCTCGTTTTAAATCAGCAAAAAAGTTAGCAGCAACAATACCTGCTTTTTTTGTACCTTGACCCGCTTTTCCACCAATTATATAAGTGAAAACATCTTTTTCCATAATCTATCTCTTTTATAATGCCGCGGTCCAACCACCATCTATAATAACTGAATGACCAGTTACATAATCAGAGGCCCTTGATGCAAGATAAATAACTGTTCCAACAAGTTCTTCAGGTTCTGCATATTTGGCAAGAGGAACTTTTGTTTTAATCATATTTTTAAATTGTTGATCTTTTAGATAAGCATCAGTCATATCTGTTGCAAAAACACCTGGGCATATTGCATTTACATTTATGTTATATTTACCCCATTCAGCAGCAAGAGTCTGAGTAATAGATATAACACCTGCTTTACTAGCGCTATATGGAGCAAAAGTTGCATAACCAGATAGACCTGCGATACTTGAAATATTAATGATTTTACCAGATTTCTGTTTTATCATCTGTCTACCAACAGCCTGCGCACAAAGAAATTGACCAGTAAGATTTACCTGAATTACTTTGTCCCAATCTTCTTTGTTTAATACTTCTGCATTGCCAGTTCGAAGAATACCCGCGTTGTTAACAAGAATATCAATTTTACCAAATTTTTTTATTATTTCTTTTACCATTTCTTCTACATCTGATTTATTACTAACATCGACTTCCAATCCAAAAGATTCTCGATGTAATTTTTTAATCTCACCAACAGTTTTTGATGTATCTAAAACATCAGTAACCACAACATTAGCACCTGCTTTAGCTAGACCAATAGCCATAGCTTTTCCAAGTCCTCGGCTGGCACCAGTTACAATAGCGGCCTTTCCATCTAAATTAAACAAATCATTCTTCATTTTTAAAACCTCTGATATTTTTTTATTCCATTTTGATCTGTTTTGAAGACTGCCAAAGACCATGGATATTACACAAAGCAAGTGCAAGTATAGTACCAGGTTTACTAGTTTTAAAAGAAGTTGTTACCGCATGATGAGTGTAAATAGAGCTTTTATTTGGACCGTCTGTAGATTCACCATGGGCATTAAATTCATAATGACCAATTTGATAAAGGAATTTCTCGCCTATAGGATGGAAATATAAGTCAATCCACCTTATATGATGCTCTGTTGTATTAGGATGGGCAATCTCTTTGCCCAAACCCACTTTAACATCAAACATTTCATCCTTTGATACCTCATAAGAGCACTCTATAACTGGTATGTGTTTCTCCTTCTTCCAATCAGCTTCTTGAATTAAATTACCTATTTTTTCTTCATATTTCATTTCCATATTTTTACCTCAATTTTTTATTAATTCACCTTCTTCAAACTCCTCTGAATAAATACAGGAAGATCATGAGGATTACGACTACTAACTAAATTATCATCCTCCACAACTTCTACATCAATGAAAATTGCACCAGCATTTTTAATATCCTGAACAATTGATTTCCAACCGGTGACCTTACGATTCCTGAGAGCATCTGCAGTAATCAACAACTGAGGACCATGACAGATAGAAAACACAGGTTTTCCATTGGCCACAAAATCTTTTACAAATTTCACGGCTTCATCATGAGATCTAAGCTTGTCAGGATAATAAACACCAGGAATCAACAAAGCATCAAAATCATCAACCGAAGTCTCCCCCGTAGCTTCATCTATTGTAACCTTGGTTCCTTCTTTTTTTCCCTTTACTGTTTTTCCTTTTTTTAAACCAACATGAGTAAGTTTGTGACCTACTTTTGTAAAAGCAGAAGCAGGTTCTGTATATTCAGAGTCTTCAAACATGTCATCAATGATTACTGCAATCTTTTTCATATTCTCATCACCTTAAACTCTATCTTCTCCAGAAATGTAGATCCTTTTTTTTCTATCTTATCATAACATTTGCTACAAAAGATCCATCTTCCCCTAAACTTTCGGTTATAATAAGAATTTAAAATTCCTATTTTTTTACCACATTCAGAACATTTCACTTTGATATCTTTTAAACCATTATCCGCTAATTTGACCTCATTTATTCTTTTTATAATCATTTCTTTAGTTGATTCGTCTAACTCCTGATCAAACCTCGGATACACCTGTTCATCTTCAAAATTTTTATGTTTTAAAAAAATCTCTTTAAACTCTTGAAAATTACATACCTTATCTTTTTTAATAATCTTCTTCATTCCTTTCAATTGTTTGTGTATTTTATCATGGTCTAACATAAGCTGAGTAACCATTTTATAACCTTCTTCAAAATCTTCTGGTTCATAAGATGTAAAAATTACTTTTTCTTCAGTAAAGAGGTGTTTTTCAAGCTCCCATTTAAATATTTCAAACACTTTTTTTAAATTCTGTTTATCGAGATCTATACATTCACACAAATCATTGAGTAATTTTACAATTTTATCATGATCCCTTGCCATTACTTCTGATATAGTTTCCGATTGCATTTAAATATCATTCCTAAAACCACATTGTTGTACCCGCTTCAAGCGCAAGATCGTTTAAAGTGCCCGCACCAACAATCTTTAAACCAGGTAACAGCTCAACTTTTTCCCAACCGAGCATCTGCTTTGAAGCCTCACAAACATAGATTTCGATACCCATCTCCATGGTTTTTTTGATCATTTCTGCGACACTTGGAAAACTACCGAGTTTGATCTTTTCAGCAGCACCAGGGCGAAGTATACGAAGGCCTTGCCCGAGATAGTACACTTTTGCATCGATATCCATCATTTTTGCTGTTTGCGCTAAAACCAATGGAGAATACTGTCTCTCAGGCGCATCACTCGTTTGCACATAAAGAATTGAATTCTCATTTTTCATTTTATATACCACCTTTTATTTTAGCAGCTCCTCAACTTCTTTTCGCCCTTCTTCCATTTCTTCTACTTGTTGTTGATCATATTTTAAAAGAAGCGTCTGAAATTCACCGACATGCTCTTTTTCCTCTTTAGCAACATCTAAAAGAACAATTTTAATATCCTTATTTTTTGCCAAAGCAGCCATCTCTTCATATAAGTTTATAGCATCAAGCTCAGCAATTAATGCAACTCTCAAAATTTCTCTATCTACATCTTCTTCCTTTATTTTTTTAAGATCTATTGGTATTTTAGATAACATTTTTTTCTTTCACCTCATTTTTTTTATATTAAACCATGAACGGTATCAACACATTCATCACAAACTTTCTTTGTCTCCCCCTTGATATATACATCCTGGAGATCATTAAGTCCAAACTGTTCTCCACAGACACAACAAATCTTCCAATCATCATTAGATTGTGAACCTCTTGTAGGACAACTTCTTTCATGAGATCTAACTTTAGTACCATCTTTTCTCGTATACTCCTCAACAATGATGTGTTTTCTTCCATCTTTACATTTCGTCATACACAACTACCTCCAAACTCTTATTTCATCCCTTTAACTTTTTAAATTGATCTTTAGCAGCACCACAAACAGGGCAAACCCAATCCTCAGGAAGATCCTCAAAAGTCGTGCCCGGATCAATCCCGTCATCAGGATCCCCTTCTTCAGGATCATAAATAAAACCGCAAACAAGACACTCCCATTTATCCATCATAAACAATTACTCCTAAATTCAACGTATCACCATAATCGACGAACTTGAATGGTGTAAAACCTTTTCACAAACACTACCAATAAGTATTTTACTGAGTGCTGATCTCCCCTTGCAACCCATGATTATTAAATCCTTTTTACCAGCTTCTTTTATTATCTCATCATCTGGTATACCAACCACCAGCTTAGTCTTGACATTTACTCCCATTTTAGTACCCATGTTTTTTACCTTATCAAGAGTTTTTTTTCCATCACTTTTGATAATATCAACCATCTGAGGATATGTATTGCTAAACTCGGGAAATGTAGAACCAGGAATATTAACAACAAATATTGTAGTTACATCTAAACCAGTTTCTCTAGTAAGAGAAAACGCTTTCTTAGCGGCTCGAATAGAATCATCAAAATAATCAACAGGTACAATAATACGATTAAAATCTTTCTTCGGTTCCGTTTTATCTGAACCTTTCATAATTTTTCACGACCTAATTTCACTTAAATAGAGAATAATATAAAATCATGACTTAAAAACAAATAAAAGATAGTTTAAAAATGGTTATTTTTTGGGGTCCAGCACGAAATTCATCACATGCAGTTTCCATTTCAAATCTACAATATCCTAGAGATGAACTACTTGTAGTTCTTCAACTCCTAATCATAATGTTTGGTTACAGAGGCTATAGAGAGCTTAGAGATAATAAAATCATTAGAAAATGAATAAAGAATATTACTGTCCTCAAGTTTACATTAATTTCATTTCTAAAATCATTTAAATTGCAGAAAAATTTGTAGCATTATTACTAGGTGAAAATGAGGTATCTAAGGGAAAATAAAACTAAATTTTCTTTTTAGATAACAAGGTAAAATTTTAATCTACTTTTTCTTATAAATCATTATAACTAGAGGAAGCATAAAAGAAAGATATAATAAATGAGCTATAACCCTTACCCACTCTGCCTTAACTGTATAACCAAACATCACTGAGAATATTGAACCTACTATTCCTTTATGATGTAGCAGACTATCACTAGGTATCATCAAATCATAGGCTGGCTGACCAAACCAGCCCCATAAGGATGTTCCAGTTGCCTCAACAATTTCATGCATTCCATAACCGACTAATCCACCAGCTAAAATCACTAGCAATATACTTGTAAAATAGAAGAATTTACGTATGTTTATTTTCATTCCAAACCTGAATATTCCATATGATAATGCCAATGAAGTCAATAATCCCAACAATAAACCAACAATTGTTAATCCAACATCGGTTAATATGAAAGGTGTCAAAAATAAAACAGTTTCAAATCCTTCACGGAAAACCACGACAAATGAAAAAAAGATTAAACTAAGAATTGCACCGCGATTAGCAATAGATTCTAACTGTTTTTCCATCTCAATTTTAAGTATTTTCCCTTTAGTTGCCATCCAATATATCATTGATGATAATACAAAAACAGCAATTAATGCAGCTATTCCTTCAAAAAGCGCTTGAACAGATTTCGAAAGCACACCATATAATAGCCAAATAGTAATCCCTAAAATAATGCTCGCCAAAGTTGCTGAAAAAACACCATACCAAATATAGCGCGTTAGCGTTAATCTACAAGTTCGAGCTAAATATGATAAAACGATAGACATTATTAGGGCTGCTTCTAAAACTTCTCTAAAAGTAATCAAATATTGGGCTAGCATTATGATCCTTCATTTAGATTTCATATAGTTTTTAATTGATCAAAATAACAATATAACCACTTATATAAATCTTAATATTTATTGTTACATTTGAAAATTTTAAATTATTGTTGTTAAACATAATTTTTTACTTTTCTCTAGGCTTGAGCATTATACAATTAACAGAGAATCCCGACTGGAGCATTTCTCCTTATCAGAAAGGTAATCTATAAGACGAATTTCAAGAAAACTACTGAGGTTGATGTTTTGACTTTTTGCCTGATTTATTATTTCTTTATCAATGCTTAGTGTTAGTTTTTGTTTAGCCATAATATAGGTATAGCTTAAACGAATATAACGTTAATGGTTAGCATGGTTATATTATACAATTATCTCTTACAATGAATTGCCTAATGATAAAAGCAAGAAGGTTTTTAAAAAAATAATTGTTACAAAACTGCAAGAACTTCGGAAGCAATCAAGGACTACACTTTGTATAAAAGAAAATCTAAAGATAAGGACGAACAAGCATTATTTCTCAACAGGTTTGGCAACAGATATGGAGGATCTCTTCTGGTCACCTTTTAAAAGATACCCTGTTGCATTAAGTGAGTTTAGAACACCATCAACTGATATTGCAGATTGTGATGATAGATACGAAGTATGCGCAGAAATGCCAGGTATTCCAAAAAATGATATCAACATCGAAGTGATACCAAATAGTATTGAAATATCTGCTGAACATCAAGAAAGTGGAGAGGAAAAAAAGAAAAATTGGTTAAGACGTGAAAGAAGTAGTATGAGTTACTGTAGATGTTTTGATCTACCTGAAGAAATAAAATCTGATAATGTTGAAGCAGAGTTTAAGGATGGAATTTTAACAGTAATGTTGCCAAAAGTTAAGCCAAAACCTGAATATAAATCTAAAAAAGTCAACATCAAATAAACATTTTTTATTTTTTTAGGAATATAATAAAAGATATTATTTGTTTACTTTAGCTTTTTTCTAAAGAATTATAGGATTTGATTCTTTATCATCAAAACATGATAAAAATGTAGTTTTCTCCCAGTTTTTTCAGTTATTGGAACATTTTTTATTGGACCAATTTTAAAATATTTTAAAAATTCTCAGGTATTTCCTGTTTTGACACGTTTTTCTCCCAAGATGGATTTTTATCACTAAAGCATATTAGATAATATTTACTTCCTTTTTTAAGTGCATCAGAGATAATTTGAGCAAATTTGGGTTTATTTTCTCTTGGATTTAATGAGGAAACCTACATAAAACCGCTCTTCAAATACTGTCTTCCTCTTTTACAGAGGACAGAACCCTGTTGGGCATCCTCCTGCATAGCTATGTTTTGCCACAATTGGTTTACCTGTTTCAAGATAAAGTACTTGCTCAGTTTTACTACCATATCTATAGATTGTAATACCCTTACACTTCAATTTCCATGCAAGTAAATAAATATTTCTCACATCCTTTACTGATGATTCTTTGGGAAGATTAACTGTTTTACTAACCGCATTATCAACATGCCGTTGAAAAACAGCTTGCATTCTCACATGAAATTCTGGTAGTATGTCAAGCGCAGTGATAAAAACTTGTTTCATATCTTTTGGTAGTTTGGTATTTTTAATGCTTCCTTCTTTTGAAATCTTATCAATCAGTTCATCTGAATAAAGACCGCTTTTAATAAATTCAAGCTTGAATCTTTCATTTATTTCTAAAAGCCTTTTTTTCTCCATAACCTCTCTTAAAAATACAAGAGCAAAAAGAGGTTCAATACCAGAAGAACAGCCAGCAATGATACCTATCGTACCAGTTGGTGCAATAGTTGTACAAGTGGCATTTCTCATAGCAGGATATTTTTTCCACCAAATGCTTTTTCTGAAATTTTTGAAAGAGCCACGTTGTTTTCCTAGCTCTATTGATTTTTGTCGTGCTTCTTTGGTAATGAAAGAAATTATTTTTTCGCCAAGAGTTATTGCTTCTTCACTATTGTATGGTTTTTTTAACTCTATTAAAAGATCCGCAAAGCCCATAACTCCTAGTCCTATCTTCCTATTCGCCTTAGTAATTTCTTCTACTTCAGGTAGAGGGTATCTGTTTGCATCGATGACATTATCCAAAAAGTGAACTGCCATCCTTGTAGTATCACGGATTTTATTCCAATTTATCTTGTTTTTATCAATCATTTTTGCAAGATTTATGCTACCCAGGTTACAAGATTCATAAGGTAGCAATGGTACTTCACCACAAGGATTTGTAGCTTCAATCTTTCCAAGATTTTTTAATGGGTGTTTTCGATTAATTTCATCGATAAAAACAATGCCTGGATCTCCTGTTTTCCATGCATTTCCGATAATTAAATCAAAGAGTTGCTTGGCATTAATTCTTTTAGATATTTTATTATCTCTTGGATTTCTTAATGCAATTTTTTCGCCTTTTAAAGCTTTTTTAAGAAATGCATCTGTCGCGGCTACAGATATATTAAAGTTCGTCAATTTTTTTCCAGATTTCGCAATTGCAAATTCTTCAATATCAGAATGAGTACAATGTAGAATGCCCATATTTGCTCCACGCCTTTTACCGCCTTGCTTGATAACATCTGTAGTGCTGTCATAAATTTTCATAAAGGAGACAGGACCGCTTGCAACACCCTTTGTACTTTTTACTATATCACCTTTCTGACGTAGGCTACTAAAACTGAAGCCAGTTCCACCTCCAGATTGTTGAATAAGCGCCATATTTTTTAGTGTAGTAAATATACTTTCAATACTGTCCTCGATAGGTAATACAAAACAGGCAGAAAGTTGACCAAGAGGGGTACCTGCATTCATTAAAGTTGGTGAATTAGGCAGGAACTCAAGATTACGCATAGCAGAGAAAAAATTTTCTTCTGTTTTTTCCGGATCCATATCATATTTTGCATCTACTTTTGCAATCGCTTTTGCTACACGTCTGAAAAGTTGAGTTGGAGTCTCGATTATATTCCCTTCTTCGTTTTTCATTAAATACCGTTCTTCAAGTACTTTGATTGCATTTACTCCAAGTTTCAGGTCATCTTTTATTTTAAAATATTGTTTGATTTCTCTAGCAATTCCTCTAGATCTTCTATATAGAGAATAAGCTTTGTAAAGTCTTTCATATCGTTTTTCAAGGACATTTTCTACTGCATCTTGAATCTGCTCTATATCTGGAATACCGTTTGAGAATGTTGAGACTTTTGTGTGTAGGAATTCCACAATTTCTTTTGTCAGCTTCTCAGCAGCCATGGTGTCTTTTACATCAAGAGCATTCATAGCTTTTTCAATCGCTACAGTAATTCGTTCAGCTCGAAAAGGAACTATTTTACCTGTTCTTTTCCTAATTTTTTCAATACTCATGATAACACCGTTACGACAAACTTTTTTTTACAACTTCGGGTGTTGTTTCACCTTCAATTTTTTATCAGCAAAGTTATGAACCCTATCAGCTACTATATCTCTAATCATATTTGGAATACTTCCAAGATTTTATATTTTCCCCTATCCTTTTTTCAGGTTAAGTTTTAATAATTTTTACATCTGCGACAAATATCTTCATCCGTCTTTAATTCTTCACTGTAAATTTCATAATACCAGTTATAGATAATCTCTCCAATTACAACTATAAAGAATGATTCAGTTATTTAAAGAGCTTTATCTTTACCAATTTTTAAAACAAGATGAAATTTAAACTCGCCAGAATCTCTACGTTATTTTCCACGGACTCAATAAAATCCATTCTTTTTTTTCTTTTTATTATTACATCGTGATATGTTTGCTTAGATAAGAACACATTTTAATGTTTTATATCTATTGACCCATGGTTGTTTTTAGGATTGTTCGAATCGTTGAAAATACCAAAGATATTTTAGCTGTGGGAAATAATAAATAGTGAGCATCATTATTGTTAGTTCAATCTATAATGAACAATCCATTGTGTTTTTCTAAAAAATTTGAAACGACCAAGGAATCTCATCCAACCTAATTTTTCCTCTGGTTGAGCTAGATAAAACCAGTCCTCAAGCAACTGTATCCCAGAGTTCCAATTCTCCAAATCATTGCTGTTTTTAATTCCAAAGTTAAAAGCGGTGTCTTGTCCAAATCGGGCTTTACGTTGCATCATACGTCTCCAGAATCTACGTTTCATCAGGTTTGCAAGAAATAATGCAGCCACTTCACATACAAGTTCACATCCTGGAAACGTTTCTTGTAATTTTAATATGAGTGATTTTACTTCTTCTTCGTGTAGATACTGTAGGACACCTTCAGCAATAAATAAAAATGGTTGATTTTTCTTTTTAGAAAGATTTTCTATCCACTTGAAGTCCAATACCGATGAACTGATAAAATGGTATCTATCACTCTCCTGAAAGAAATGTTTTTTGACTTCAATTACTTCTGGAAAATCAAGGTCATACCATTCGACTTTTCCATCATCGATCCGACTAAATCTAGTATCAAGTCCGCAACCGATATTAACGACAATCCCCTCAGAATTTCGAGTGAGAAAATCAAGAACAATCTCGTCAAACCGTTTCGTGCGTAAAGCCAACATTGCTATAGCCTTATTAGTCGATCGTTTAGGTAGTTTAGATTTCATTGTATTATAATCGTAGCCAAGTTGTTTTGCTATCTCAACTGATTTTGGGTCCTTGATAATAGGATTTTTTGATTCGCTTTCAATCGCTCTAGAAAATAAAGTGGTTAACAAAGTTTCTGAAACATCGGCAAAACTGTTAGTATTTATGCTATCATTATTCATCTACAATCAACATAACAAATTTTTCTTAAAAATATTTCCAAACCTTTATTATACATCCATTAGACAATACGAGATTTGAACTCGGTTTTACTGGTATAAAATTAGTGTTTCCTTCGTTTGATATTAAAAATTTTATGTTAAATAAAATTCTGGATTTGGTATAGAATAAACTGATTTAAATATATCTCAGAAATAAAAAAAACAAAAGAATTGGACTAAAATTGTTTATAGTCCTAATAGTTGTCGCAAAATCGGGAATGCATTTGGAAACCGGTCAAAAAATCCTAATAATCGTGATTTACTTCTAAATGTTGTAATCTGAAATGTTGTTGGATTGCTATTAACACTCGATGGAAAAGAATTAACCTCATGGTTTCGAGTTGTAGTTTTTTCATTATTTGTAATTGTTAGATCTATATCGAGAACTCCATTACTTGCCCAAACAAGTGATATACTTAGATCAAATTCATGAACATCCCGGGCGCCACAGGATTCAATTAAATCTCTATATGTTGGAACAGTACTAGTTCCAACTTCTACTTCATAACCTCCATCAAAGTAACATGTAGGATAACCAATAGTATTATAATCTTCATTCAACCGATCAGCAGCTTTTTGAGCCATATCTTCAATCAATGCAACAAAATAAAATGGATAATCACTAGTATTAAATATAGTGTATAAATCTTCAGAAGCAATAGGGCAATATTTACACGATGTAGCTGTTCCTTCTTCAACAAACACGGTATGAGTAAATTTTTCATTTACTGTATTTTTACCTGTTGTACCAGGTGTTGCCGCCGCTGCTGCATCAACATAATGAGCAATAAATGGATAAAAAAAAGGAGGATAGGAAAACTTTATTTTTCCTTTAGGATTAAAAATTGCTGCAATAACCATAATATTTTGTTCTTCAACATTATCATATCCTGCTTTTTGTGCATCCCAGGTAACCTGTTTATTATATGAATCATTATACTCAATTGATAATTTCTCATCTATTGCTAAATCCAAGAACCCATAGTGATATGGATTTCCATCATAATCGTCCCATCTAGACACAGGTTCAACAATATAAACCCGTAGTTGACCACCATAAGATGTATTTGGAATAGATGGTTCTGATTCTAATATTACATTATTTTTTACATTAATTCCTAATACAGAAAATGTTGATGCTAAAAGTATTGTTATTACACTTACTCCAAAAATTTTACCAACTCTCTTTTTTTGCATTTATACCCTCAAATCTTTTTTCCTAATAATTCAATAAAAAAGTAAACATTAAAAACATTCCATTAAATTTTTGTACATTTTGAAAAAAAATTTAAAAAATATTTCTGTTTTGTTTAAAAAAATAGTGACTAGTTTTATGAATATTTTAATATTTTGTAATTAGGAAGTGAAAATATGAAAAGGAAAATATTAATTTTGGCGATTTGTACGCTATTAATTACATTAGTTCTCCCTACTTCCATTGCTGATGAGGAACCCATTGCTACAACCGAAGATGATGTTGAGATTAGTATAACCGCTGGTTTTTTTGGTAAAGATATTGGATTTGGAATTACAGTAGATATGTTAAATCATAAAACTGAAGAGGTAAATGTTTTTTTTAACTTAACACTCGATTATATTATTCCGAATTTCTTAGATACTACTTCTAAATTTAACTATACAATACCACCAGATATACCCATGACTTACAATGTTGGTCTTGTTCCCTGCTATCCTGATGGAATAAAATTTGTCTCAATTACCGTAGAAGCAGAAAATACAAAAGCTTCGAGAAAAGGGTTCTCAATACGTAACTTTGTTATTCTTTTTAAATAATAATACAAATATAGTGAAAAAGCTTAAATTAACCCTGTTGTTACTCCTTATAAAAACGGGCGAGTAACAAAGTGGTTACCTTCCCCTTTTCGCTGAGAATATCGTCGAAATAATCGTCGAAAATCTAAAAGTTTTTTCTTAAATTCTTTTTTTCTTTTATAATAACCAAAGAAAATGTGATATTTTTTAAATTATATTTTTCAACAAGCTTTTTTAACTACAAAATATTTTAGAATGAAAAAATGGAAGGAAAATCAAAACAGAGAGACAAAACATCAAATCAATTACTCAAATGGATATTAATTACTGCAGGAACTATTTTCGTAGGAATTGGAATCATTGGAATTTTTATACCCATCCTACCAACCACTCCTTTTCTATTACTTGCTGCAGCCTGTTATGCTCGAAGCTCAACAAGATTCTACAATTGGCTAATAAATAATAAATTGATAGGAGCCTATATTAAAAACTATAGAGAAGGAAGGGGAGTTCCATTAAAAGTCAAGGTTTTTACTATTTTTTTACTATGGATTACGATTCTATTTTCTGTATTTTTTATATTATTCATTTCTTGGATTAAAATTATTTTAATTATAATAGCTATTGGAGTTACTATTCACATTCTTACAATTAAAACATACATACAAAAAAGACAACAGTAATATATTTCAAATTGATTAGTTTTTGTTATGAACCTACTAAAAAATAAAATATTTCTAGCAGCATCAACATTACTTATAATTACTTTTATTCTCATTGTTTTTATTCTGATAGAATGGATAGATACAGGTTTCTTTTTAGGTCCTCTTCGTTTTAGTCATTGGATGGTATTGATTGGTACTTTTTTTATAGCATTATATACACCAATCTTTTATATTTTAAAACGCCGTTACCCCAAGGGACTGAAAAATTTACTCAATATACATGTGTTCGGTTTTTTGATTTCCTTTATGTTTATCTCTATTCATTTTGCTGGACAAATAGGTAGACCACAACAGTTTTACCCAGAATTAGGAGAAGGAATTGCATTATTCATAATAATGGTTCTTTTGGTAGCAACAGGATTCGTTCATAGATTTCAGCTTATTCCTAAAAAGCTGGAAAGTATTACAAACCACATTTCAATAGATATTATCATGTAAGCATTACTACAGCTTTTTACATTGTCATAATTGTTCATATTCTAATAAATGTAGAAATATTATAAGAAAAAATATTTTGAATTATTGATATGATAACTTGATTTTCTGATATTGGTGTAGATATTTCTATTTATTTAATATATTTGAATAGCACTCATCACATAGACGTCGGTATTCACTGTTTTTATAATTCTTAAGAGTCTTACCGCATTTATCACAATGGAGTTCATCAATTTCTTCTTCAACCATTTTTTATAACAAAATAGTCCAACCGCCATCTATTACTAAGGAATGACCGGTAACATAATCAGATGCCTTAGATGCTAAATAAATTGCTGTTCCAACGATCTCGTCAGGAGTTGCATAGCGTCCAAGAGGAACATTTTTTTTGATGTTCTTTTTAAATTCTTCATTTTCTAGAAAATCTTCAGTCATGTCAGTAGCGAAAACACCAGGGCATATAGCATTCACATTGATATTGTACTGAGCCCATTCCACAGCCAGTGTTTTAGTTAAAGAGATAACCCCCCGCTTTACTGGCGTTATAAGCTACTGCTTGTGAATATCCACCTATTCCAGCTATACTGGCAATATTAATAATATTACCAGATTTTTGTTTTATCATTTGTTTACCTACTGTTTGAGCATATAGAAACTGACCACTCAAATTAACATCAATTACTTTATCCCAATCATCCTTACTCATTGATTCTGCGTTACCCATTCTTAAAATCCCTGCATTATTCACTAGAATATCAATTCGCCTAAATTTTTCCATGGTCTCTTTAACCATTGTCTCCACAGATGATTTATTACAAACATCAACTAATAGACCAATAGATTTCCGTCCTATTTTTTTAATCTCATCAACAACTTTTGATGTATCTAGAATATCAGTGACAACAATATCCGCACCAGCATTAGCAAGACCAACTGCCATAGCTTTTCCAAGTCCTCGGCTGGCGCCAGTAACAATTGCTATTTTCCCATCTAAATTAAACAAATCATTCTTCATCTTTGTAAACCTCTGTTCCTTCGTTTTTTCCCATTACTATTTTTCCTTTTTTTAAACCAACATGAGTAAGATTATGGCCCGCTGCAATAAAAGCAGAAGCAGGTTCTGTATACTCAGAGTCTTCAAACATATCATCAATGATCACTGCAATCTTTTTCAAAGTCATTCCTCTTTTTTTATTCATCTTTATTTTAAAACCACATTGTGGAACCATATTCCAATACAAGATCATTTAAAGTTGCAGCACCAACAATCTTTACGTCAGGGATCAAGTCAACCTTTTCCCAACCAAGCATCTGCTTTGATGCTTCACATACATAGATTTCAATATTCATTTCTAATGTTTTTTGAATCATTTCAGAAACACTTGGAAAACTCCCAAGTTTTATCTTCTCAACTTCACCAGGTCGTAATATTCTCAGGCCTTGCCCAAGATAATACACTTTTGCTTCGATATCCATCATTTTAGCAGTCTGAGCTAAAACTAATGGAGAATATTGTCTCTCTGGTTGATCGCTTGTTTGAACATACAGAATTGAATTTTCATTTTTCATTTTAAGACCCTCATAATAGGTTATTGAACATTAGTTAAGATTATTTAAATTTAAGGGATTAAAGGTACCCCATCAATCTAGAGTTGGTTTATAAAGGACATTGACTTTACTCCTTTTAGTGGATGGGATG
>JABAOF010022014.1_pt2 | contig 18052 bp, 16 predicted proteins | sample 7062171 | NCBI WGS metagenome assembly JABAOF01 (sample SAMN14538628, study PRJNA623070) | marine sediment metagenome | biome: marine biome [ENVO:00000428]; feature: marine pelagic biome [ENVO:01000023]; material: deep marine sediment [ENVO:00002113] | place: India: Gulf of Khambhat ...
GACCCCCCGCAAAAGCTTTTCATATGCGGAAAGTCATTGTACCCCACCTCCTTACACCTTGCCCCATTGACATCATTTTGCTTCTTTCTATCTTCTCAACTTCTCAACTTCTTCCTTTCTCAGTCTATCCGCCAAAGGTAACTGGCTTTAAAAAACAGCCCGCGCTTCATCGGCAAAAGGTCTCCCTGTCCCGGAACCCACTGGTTATCCGCCCATTGGTTTCTCAAATAAATAGAACCGTAACCCAGGTGAACCACAGTTCCTGGGATTAACACCAAAGGGGAAAGGCAAGTATGATATTTCGGCGTACTTCTCAAAATGAGACCTACCGATTTTCAAGGGGTCTATTGACAATTTCCGGGAAATTCTTTAATATGTCACTCTATGACAGAAAAGAAAGACTCCAAACATCCTGCCGTGCCCGGTTCCCTGCGAGAAAAAATCCAATTCTACCTGATCGACTGCAAAACCATCCCGGGAAAACTGATCGATATTTTTATCATCTTCTTAAATATCGTGGTCTGTATCCTCTTTGTCATCGATACCTACCCCATCCCGGAAGCCACCAGTCAATTTATCTGGAAATTAGAAATTATTATTATTTTCTTTTTTATCATCGAGTATGTCGCCAGGCTCTACGGTTCCCGCAATCGGATAAAACATATTTTTAATATTTTCAGCCTGATCGACCTGGTGGCTATTTTGCCGATCTTATCATTTCTTTTTTTGCCATCTCCGCTGAAAATCGGATTTATTCGCATAATTAGAGTACTCAGGATTTTCAGGTTCTTGAGGTTTACCAAAGACCCGGTTTTCTTCTTCGGAAATATCTCCATCCGCCTACTTAAGGTTATTCGACTGCTTTTTACGATTTTGCTTATATTCTTCGTTTCATCGGGTTTGGTCTGGTTTGCCGAGCACGAGGTAAACAAGCAAATCAAAAACTTCGGTGATGCGTTTTACTTTTCCGTTGTTTCTTTGACCACAGTAGGCTTCGGCGATATTACACCGATTTCAGAAGGAGGACGGTGGGTAACGGTTTTGATGATCTTCTCCGGTATTATTCTCATCCCCTGGCAAGTGGGACAAATTATAAAAGAATGGCTCGGTTTCGCAGCAAAAAAGGAAGCGGTCTGCCCCCAATGCGGTTTAAAATACCACGATAAAGATGCCTCCCACTGCAAAGCATGCGGACAGGTCATCTTCCAGGAATACGACGGTTTGTGAAGAAAATGGAAGTGAATAAAAAATCCATTTCGGAGGGTTGACTTCTCCGTCGGTTTGATATATATATATCAAGAAATGCCTGAATTAAGTAGATTCTACGGAATAGTTATTTATATGTTTGCCAAAAATCATTTACCACCCCACTTTCATGCTAAATATGGAGAACATATTGGTGTATTCGATATCAGAACCGGAGAACTTCTTGAAGGAAATCTGCCAAGGAGAGCTTTAAGGCTGGTCCAGGATTGGGCAGAGATTCACCAGGATGAACTATTAGAAAACTGGGGGGAGGCTCAAAAAGATACGCCCACTTTTTCTAAAATTGAACCTCTGCAATAAAGGAGAATGAGCAATGATTCATTTGATTAAAGAAATAAAAGAGGTTATACCTTATAGAATCAAGTTGAAATTTAACACAGGCGAAACCAGGGAAGTTGACCTGGAAGAAAAACTAAAAGAATGGTCGAAAACTCCCGGGAGTATTTACCGTCAACTGTTAGAACCCGAATATTTTACCAGTGTAAAATTAAATACTGAAATCGAAACGATTTATTGGGAAAATGGAATCGACTTTTGCCCTGATGTTTTATATTCAATGTCAAATGGTTAAGTCACCCACAATTCACCGTCAATTTTAATGATTTATCCCAAAAGGCAAATTGATAGAGGAACCTGCCAACTGCCAAACTTATTTTCCACGGTCTTCGGGGGCTATCTGAGAGTTCCTTCGTAATGGGCAGTTAACTGGCGATTTTTTACCACTTCTGGGGTGTGGAATAATTTACCTGGCACTTAATACATCAACTCTTCGGCAACGGGTATGGCGTTTTCTTCACCGTGAAGGGCCGCATTTTTTACGGAACCGTAAAAATTCCTGGCGTGAGCAAGTGCATCACCACCGGCGGCCAGGAAGATATCATAGAGACTTTCCACCAATGCATCCACATCTTTTAAAGGGGACTTTTCCATAGGGCACTAAAGACAAAATCGCCGGGAAATATTGACTGAAACGCCACTTTTGACTTTTTCCCGGTAACATATTAAAATAAAAAATGGTAAAAAAATGAACAGCGAAAAAAATAAAAAACTGGTATTGAATTATATGCCGCCGGCGATGATAAATTTACCTTCACCTGCTTTTTCCGTGTTGAAAGGTTTCCTGGCACACCACGGTTATGAGTGCAAAATAATCAATTGGAATATCTCGATAAATGAAGTGATGACTTCTTTTTTAAGAAATTTTACCGGTATACCTGACGACCCCGATATCCTCTCACTTCTACCTTTTTTGTATTCGATCGCAGAAGAGTATAACGATTCTGCAGTGACGCAGCGAATCATATCACACGTTCAAAGTAGATTCCCGGACTGCCTTATGAATAGTGAGATCAACTGCAAAGCAAGCATTTCGGATTTGAAAAAAAAGATTTTTGACCTGGTTGATTCCAAATTGAAAACCCTGGACATAGACAATGTTATCCTATTTGGATTTTCAGCAAAATTTTATCAGTGGCTGCCGGGCATGATCCTGGCAAAAAAGCTAAAAATCAATTTCCCCGGGATTAAAATCGTCATCGGTGGATTAAATTCCCAAAATGAGGCCGTCGCAGTTATGGAAACATGCCCTTATTTTGACTTTGGTATTTGGGGTGAGGGAGAATATCCTTTGCTGGAACTTTTAAATGTCCTGGAACATGAAGACCCCAATCTTTTAAAGTCTGTTCCCAGGTTGGCTTACCGGACAAACAAAGGATTGGAGAGTACAGCACACCAAAGCAGATACACAGATTTTTCCGATTATATTTTCCCGGATTACAGCGATTCCATCGAATTACCCGGAAAGGTTCCCGATCTCGACGCCTATTCTCTTCCCTTAGAAGCGTCCCGGGGTTGTTATTGGAACCGGTGTAAATTCTGTTCTTTAAACACCGGGTATAAATATCGTCGGCGGTTACCCCAGAGCGTAGTCAGTGAAATCGAATTCATGCTTCAGCGATATAACATTAAGCGATTCACGTTTCTTGATAACGATATCGTCGGTCCCGATATCGTTCAGTTCGAAACGCTCCTAGATAAGATTATCGAGGCCGGCTGTAAAACTAAAGCGATTTACGAGTTCACAGCAGAAATCGTTCCTCATGGTCTTAATGCGAGGGTAATAGAGAAATTGGCAGTGGCAGGTTTTCGCCATATCCAGATTGGATACGAAGCCATAACCGACAATCTTTTAAAAAAAATAGATAAAAAGACGGATTTTTCAGACATTATCTTGTTTCTAAAATTCGCTTTAAAGTTTGGAATTAATACCTTTGGTGCCAATATAATGAGAGGAATCGTTGGCGAAACGGAACAAGATGTACAGGAAAGTATTCAAAACCTGGCGTTTCTCAGGTTTTTTTTAAATAGTCGACCGGGAAAATGGTTTTTTCGCCATAACTTGATTAAATTCCGGTTAGAATGCAGAAGCCGCTTTTTCAAGGAATTAACCGGTGAAGAGAGAAACAAGTGGAACTATAATCCCATTGTCTATTTACTCCCGGAGTCTTTCATCAAGAACGAAAGCAGGTTCTTTTTTTGGGGGTTCTATAAGAGCCTTGAAAATCAAATCGAATGGGATCATTTCGAGAAGATAGACAAATTTTACCGTGACAGCGACTTTAATTACCAGGTTCTTGAATCCAATGGAGTTCATTATTACATTGAAAAAAAGGGGAGAACGCCGGTTAATTATATTATATTTAATGAACCCGAATATTGGGAAGTATTGAGCGAATCGAATGATGAGGTCACTTCGTTTGAAAAAATATTCGCTAGATTGAGAGAAAAAAATATCGCCGTGAATGAACACAGACTTAAAGACATAATCCATGATTTGAAATCCAATTATCTGCTTTATGCCAATAAGGACTTTTCCCGGGTGGTATCGGTTATAGATGCCCGATAATATCTCGAATTTTCAGACGGAAAAGGATTAAAGAAAGGAGGAAAAAATTTTAATTTTTTTTTATTTTTTCTTGACAATGGGATCCCAATTTGATACACTTAGGCGGTTGGTCCTAAGAAATTAAAGGGGCACTCTTTTAGCCCGATCAGCCAGGAGTTCGAGAGTCAATGAGTATTCATTGGCTTAAGAAAAAGATATAAATTAAAAAGGAGGAAACATGTTGAGAAAACTCACAAACGGGACCAGGATCCTCGATGAGAAAATGAAGAAACACATTTTCGGTGGCAAAGACTGCAGCAAGCAATGCCTGGATGATTGTGGAGGACAAAACAATCAGCTAGAGCGGGAACTATTAAATGGTGATGCTGAAGGCTCGAAAGTTGTCCCCATCGAGTAATTTGGAGATCGATAGGTGTGATTTTAATATCCGTTATCGGTCGTGTTTCCCTGGTCATTGGGAAAACTAAAAATTATAAGACATGAGTTGAGCGATTTTTGGGGATGATAAGAACGTTGATGCGGTTGCCCAAATGTTTCCCGGAATGCACAGGCATACACGGCGGTATGTCGAGGATTCCAGGAAGCCCTATGGCACAACAGGGAGGCACTAATCACCCTGAAAACGCTCAACTCAGGTCAACTAAGTAGAAATACGAATGAAAACCGTACCACTGGAAAAAGAGTATTGCTATTTACCGGGAAACAACTTATTACTAAATCAAGAGACATTGAACAAGTTTGATGCTTATTTCGAAGATAATAAAATCAAGTTAAACGATGTAAATGTAGATGAGGACTTTCTCAGAAAGCAATTAAAAGATATTGAAAAAATAATAATCGGCGTAACCGAAGCTTGCAATCTCAGGTGTTCGTATTGTGTCTACAACGACAATTATCTGTATGAAAAGAAATTGACGGGAAGGCACCTGGATTTTGAGACTGCTAAAAAAGGTTTGGAATATATTTATGGATATATTAAATACAGATTTGACAAACGTTTTAATATTAGCATCTATGGAGGCGAGCCATTTATTAATTTCGATTTAGTGAAAAAAATTGTGTCATTTTCTAAAATCTTATTCACAGGTTGGCAATTATCTTTCGGCGCCACAACAAATGCCACAATGTTGACAGATGAAATTATCGAATATTTAATCGCTGAAGATTTTAATATTTTAATCAGCCTTGATGGGCCCCCAAAAATTCATAATTCAAAAAGGGTTTATAAGAATGGAAAAGGAACATTTGAAAATGTATGGAAAAACCTGGAGCGGATAAAAAGCCGTGATGCCGGCTATTTTAACAGAAAGATTTCTTTTAATTTCGTACACTCGTTTGATCAATCGCTATCTGATATTTTTCATTTTTTTACTGAAACTGAATTAATATATGTGAATAGAATCTACTATAGTCAGGTGGTAAGCAAAAATACAGATTATTATGAAAAAATGAATTACGATAAAACAAAATTTCGTAATGATTTTAAATTAATTTTTGAGAAAATAAAAACAAAACACAAAAACTCAAAAGCATTGAGACCAATTGAAGAAATATTCTACCGGGATTATTTTGTTAATAAAATATTTAACACCAGACCAAAAGACATCTTTTCCGGGACATGTCTTTTTAATACACGTTTATTTATGGATGTCGAAGGTAAGTACCATATCTGTGAAAGCATCAATAATAGATTTCCCATTGGGGATGTCTGGCAGGGATTTGATTTCGGCAGGATGATTGAGATAGCAAAACAATTTGTAAATATTAAGAAAAATTATTGCGTTGACTGTGATATTAACTATTTGTGCAGACCTTGTTATGTAGTCTTTGCGTCAGACGGCACACTTGAATGGGACAAAAAATTTTGTGCCAATGCTAAGAAGAGTGTGATTAAGAACCTAAGACGACAGATTCGTTTCGAAGAGTATACGAGAACTATAAATAAAAAAGACAAATCGAAAATATTTCAATTTCATCAATTCATTTCGGTAGTGAAAGGGCCCGTAAACACCGCAATAGCCGATTTTATAAATGGCGATATTTATCATGTACCCACTGAAATAATCCGACACTTTGAGAACAGGGAATATGAAAAAATTCCTGGGTTTATTAAAGATGCAAAGGAAGCCGGTTTAGTTATTTATGTTAAGAACAACACCTGGATCCCCAAACAAAATTTTTCGATAAATGAACTGGAATATTTTGATGAGATCAGTAAGAAAAATATCGTTTTATGTGTTGAGGAGGGTACTGATCTTTCATTGGTGCGGCATCATGTGTTTTATTTTAATATTTCCCAGATCATTTTTTATGGTTCCGGGGCGCAGCGAATCGATGATTTATTCCCGGGTGTTGAAATACACTGTGAAAACCCGGATTATCATAAATGCAGCAGTCTATCCATCATTAAGAAGACCGATTTTGTAAAAACCGATGAAGAGCTTTACAAGTTTAGCCAGGTTTGCAATAATTGCTGGGGTCATAAAATTTCAATAACAAAGGATGGAATGATCCGTCCATGTATATATAGCAATATCGTAATCGATGATTTAAAAAATCTAAATAACCCCAAAACAATTGAAAAGATACAAAGCTACTGGTACATAACAAAAGATAAAGTGGAAAAATGCAAGGAGTGCGAATTGAGGTATTTTTGCATCGATTGCAGGGAAGTGGCCCAGAAGGAAAGTAATGGAAATGTATATGCATCGAATCCGAATTGCAAATATGATCCCAATACAGGTGTATGGCAAGATGATGAATAATCGAGATATCCATCTTATAAATTTTTTCCCAAAGGGGGAACTGTGTCAGCAGCAGTCTTCAGTAAACTTTTTCAATCCATTAATAATAAGGAGAAAACATGAAAACAAGTATGATTTTGTGTATGATGTGTTTGGTTTTGTTTCCCATAGTATATCTATATCCTGAAGTATTAACTAATTTCTCGGATATGGTAAAACCCAATGAGCTTAGAATAGACGGTGAGTATGTCTACATTTCCGATCAGTGTTCCGTTTTTGTCTATGATATGAAAAATTTCAAGCTTGTAAAAAAATTGGGTAATAAGGGCGAAGGTCCTCAGGAATTCAGAGATTCCCCAAAAATCACTATCGCAAGTGATAGACTTATTTTGAATAGTATCTACAAAATTATTATATATTCTGAAGATTTCAAACTTATAAAAGAAATGAACCTACCTCTTGCTGTAAATGGAATCATTCCATGTGGAGATAATTTTATCCTGGAGCATTCTGAAGTTATTGATAATAATAAATATAGACTTTTTGCAGTTTACAACAGCAAAATAGAAAAGACTAAAGACCTTTTAACAACGCCAATAGACCCAGGCATTACTAAAATTTTAATAGCTCCCTGGACTGTATGTAGATGCCGGGATGACAAAGTATTTATTGCGCAGCCCCATAAAGGTTTCTATATAGATGTTTTTAATAAAAATGGTGTGAAGTTATATCAAATAGAAAAGAATGTGGGAAAGATAAGATCAGAGGAAAAGCATAGAAATTTATATATGGAAGAAATGCTATTTTCTTTAGGTAGAAGGATATTTGAAAGAGCAAGGCAAAGAGGAGTTTTCAAAAGACCGATGAGAGAATTTCTTCCTTCTATCGGTAATTTTTGGGTGCTGGAGGATAGAATATATGTGAAGACCTATGATATTACAGATACAAAACAAAAATATATTATCATGGATTTAAAAGGTAACATACTAAAGACAGTTTTTCTTCCACGGGCATATAAAGAGATTCTTACGTTTAGTAAAAATAAATTTTACTATTTAGAGGATAGGGAGGAGGAGGGATGGGTACTTCAAGCATTAGACTTATCCCAGGAAAAGAAGTGAAACCAGGTATGATTCTGTGTATGATGTGTTTAGTTTTGTTTACCGGAGTATATCCTGAAGTATTAACTAACTTCCCGGATATGGGAAAACCCTATGAGCTTAGAATAGACGGCAGGTATATATATATTACTGATCAGTACTCCGTTTTAGTCTATGATCAAAAAACCTTCAAGCTTGTAAAAAGATTGGGTAAAAAGGGAGAGGGACCGCAGGAGTTCAAAACTTATCCAAAAATTACTTTTACAAGCGATAGACTTATTTTGTGTGATCTCTATAAAATAATCATCTATTCTAAAGATTTCAAACTTATAAGAGAAATTAACCTACATTTTACGGCTGACCGTGTCATTCCAATTGAAGATAATTTTATTTTAAAAATTTCTAAAGTTATCGATAAGAAAGAGTATACAGCCTTTATACTATATAACAGCAAACTGGAAAAAATTAAAGACCTTGTAATAGAACCACCAGACCCAGGTGTTTATGAATTCTTAATAAATCCATGGACTGTATGCAGAAGCTGGGATGACAAGGTCTTTATTGCACAACCCAAAAAAGGTTTTTATATAGATGTTTTTAATGAAAATGGTGAGAAGTTATATCAAATAGAAAAGAACGTTGAAAAAATAAAATCAGGGGAAAAGCATAGAAAGTGGTATATGGATGAAATTCTATATTTTGTAGGCAGAAGACGCTTTGAAAGAGCAAGGCAAAGAGGAATTTACAAGAAGCCGTTGAGAGAATTTCTTCCTGCTATCAAAAATTTTTGGGTGCTGGATGATAGAATATACGTGAAGACCTATGATATTAAAAAGACAAAGCAAAAGTATATTATCCTGGATTTAAAAGGCAACATACTAAAGACAGTTTTTCTTCCACGGGCATATAAAGAGATTCTTACCTTCAGTAAAAATAAATTGTACTATCTGGAGGATAGGGAAGATGAAGGATGGGTACTTCAAGCAGTAGACTTATCCCGGGAGAACAAATGAAAATCAGGAGAATGAATAAGGTGCCATGTACTTTATTCTCTTTTTAAGAAATAGTAAAAAAGAGATTTACCTTATCAATAAAATAAACCAGGATAATGTTAAGGAGGCAAAAACATGAAAGGAAACATTTTAGTTTTAATGATTTTCTTATTTGCTGGTGTTTGTTTCCCGGCAACCATAACCTTAAAATCAAGTAACCTGGATGAGTGCATTGGAATCACTTCTTTTTTGTCCAATAGTAAAGGAGAAATTTTCCTGTTTTCCATGAGAACTCATAAGGTTTTCAAATTCAAGAAAAATGGCGATTTTGAAAAATCCTTCTGCAGGTACGGGGTTGGGCCGGGAGAAATAAAGAGAGTACTGTTTATGTTTCACAATCCGGTCAATGATTTTTTATACTTGCCGGAGATTAGTTCCGGGGTGGGAAGGGTCTCCATTTTTGACAGTAACGGGAATTTTAAAGACTATCTGGAGGTGGAACTTGCTCCCCGACAAAAGGACCACATATACAAATTGATTTTCCTGGAGGATGGTTCGTTCTACACCTTGCTGAGTGAACGGGTGGATTGGGAACCAAAGGGGAAAATTTATATGGCGAAATACAAATTATCAGTCCTGTATTTTGGTAAAAATGGGAAATTAAAATCACCGATATACACAACATTCCAAAATAAAGAGGTGGCAGATAGACCAAGAATGGGAGGTCCGCAGGTGCTTTTTCTTCCCAGTATTTTAATCAAAAAGACCCCGGTGGGAAATATTTGCATTGGGAAGACCGATGAAAATTTGCTGTATATATATGACAAATGCGGCTCTAAACGAGACTCTGTTGAACTGGAAATAAAACGATTGCTGCTGAGTGATGATGAATTCCAGAAGACCAAATCAGAATTGGTAAAAGCGTTTAAAGAAGGCAGCAGGATGCAGTGGCTGGCAAAGCATATGATTAAGTTGAAATATAAACCCATCTTTTATAACTTCTTCGTATTCCAGGATTATTACGTACTGGTTGACATCAAAAGAGATGGATTGCTTGAATATCCGGAAGAAACCACCCTGATCTTTTTCGATAAGAAAGGCAAACGGAAAACCTCGAAAAAAATAAACGGAAATGTGATGAATATCTTGAATACTCAACTGTATATCGTTGAGTACGACCAGGAGGGTAATGAGACGTTCCTGGTTAAAGATTTAGACATGGAAAATCAGGAGAAAGTCGAATGCTTCAGGAAAGAGGATTAACAACAGAGGTAATTGCAAAAATGCCTCCGGCGGGCCCCATGCTGGGGCTCCCCCAAAAAGTATTTGAGACCATGGTTGCAGGGTAAATCACCTGATTGGCCGTGCAAATGGGTGCAGCAGCATGCTCCCTCCGGCGGCCAGTACTCTATTAACTAAGCCAAAAATTCAAATCTAATTATAACAAAGCTTTTCGGCCTTTTCAAAGCCTGAAAATTTGAAAATTGAAGCCAAACGTGACTAAAACGTGTCTATCGTTTTGTTTTAACAGGTAGAGGTGCGTTTTCGAGCTGTTCTCGTTACAGAGTCACTTGACTAATAGATTCTGCAAATACTCCGACGCTTTTCTACTTGAAAATTGAACCGTTATCAAATAAATCCAATCTTTCTTTTTTCCGGGTAATCAAAAATATATTTATTAAAAAACAATTTCTCTTTTTGGGAGTTGAACGAACCAAAGAAACGAAAATCTTCCAGATAGTAATTAGGAGGTGCATCCATTTCTTCCTTAAAAGGGCATACCCATCCACAACTACTCCTGGTTTCACTTACATAATTATACGAAGAATGAAGACTGTCTACAAACTCCTGAGCAATCTCTGAAAAGGGTTTTGGCATGTAAAACACTTTTATAATACCAAATTTTTCCAATTGAGCCAGTTTATGGTTGCGTTCCTCGGTTTCAAAATCGAAGCAGTACCAATGTCCTTGTGTCTTCTCCACTTCTTCAAAATTACATTCCTTTAAAGCGAAATCGAAATCTTTTTGAAGATTTTCCGATTTTGGCATCCCTCGGAAATAATCCAAGAAATTTCTAACATCAGGGGGTACATTTTTTTGAGATGCCGCGTACTGGTCCTGAAGACTCCAATCCTCATGGACAGGAAGTGTTTCAGTAGGCCATTTATAACTGGAAATGGTCTCCTTAAGTATTAGTGCCTTCTCTTTAAATTGTTTTTCTGATGTAGGCTTTTCCCAATTAAATCTGAATGGCTTAAAAAAACCATTTAAAAAAATCCCGCACTCTGGGCATTTGTACTTATCCATATCTGGAAGAGAGCGCCTTGCAAATTTGATAATGTTGGGATTTCTGCAATTACTGCATTTCCACTTGATTTCAAGGAGATGAGGAATCCTAAGCCACTTTTTATAATATAACTTCTGAATCCCGGAAATCTTCTTTGAATGATTCCATATAAGATTTGAAATAACTATATTGACGAATTCCTTATCCTGCTCAGCATCGCACATTCTCACAAATTCATCGTCAATAGACTCTGAAATCCATCTTTCAATATCAGAGCGGTTAAACCGTGATAATTCGCTTGATGCCTTTTTATGCATCTTCTTTGCTTCAGCTTTAAAATCTCTATCAGTTAACAATGCTGACTGCCGAACAATACGTTCTTCATCCAACGCCCTTTGCCGACGCTCATACTGTCCCACTTCATCTGAAAAAACTTTGCGTGCTACTTCTTCAACCACACACTCGACGAAATCTAACCGGTTTTTCTTATGATCGGAGTGTCCAGGCATTTTTCCTCCTATTATAGTTTTCTCAAGTAGTGTCTGAATTATACCAGAGCGGGAGAGCGAACTCAACAGAGCAGAAATAATTGGATAAAAGAAGGATAATATCAATTTATCTGGCATTGGAGTGGAGTATTACAACTACTCCCGGTTTGGACAACTGATAATTGCCTTTTCGCAGTTTTATCGATCGCCTCAAGGGGTTGAAACGTTCGGTGGTTTTATGATAGAATTCTAATAAGGATATACAATTGATTTCTAAAAGACAAAAAGTTTTGTTGGCCCTGTTGGAAGCGTGGGGAGGGGAGTTGCCAAATACGGATATGCAGAAATATTTATTTCTTGTATCAAGGTGCCAGGAAACGAAAAACCGAAGCTATCACTTCATCCCGTACAAGTACGGATGCTTTTCCTTTAATTCTTATTCTGATAAGAGAAAATTAATCGAAAAAAAGGTTTTGAAGGATTGCGAAGATTGGAAATTATCTGAAAAGCAAAGCGATTTTTATTTTATGCTTCCCAAAGAGGACAGGGCCTCAATAAAAAAAGTGAAAGAAGAATTTGGACATCTAAGTGGAAAAGAACTGATCAGGCACATCTATTTGAAATATCCATATTATGCGGTTAACAGTGAAATCCTGGGCGACGTTTTAAGTAATTCGGAAATTACCCAAATAAAAGAATGCAAACCGAAAAATGAAATTCGTGCGCTTTATACTATTGGATATGAGGAAAGGAGCTTAGAAGAGTATATAAACTTTCTTATCAAGGAAGATGTGAAAATCCTGGTTGATGTAAGGAAAAATCCTGTTAGCAGGAAATATGGCTTTTCAAAGAAAACCCTTCAAAAGGCAATCGAAGAAGTTGGAATAGAGTACAGACATATCCCGGAATTAGGTATTTCCGGTGAAAAACGAGCGAATTTGCACAATTTAGAAGATTACAATCGATTGTTTGATTCATATGAAAAAGAAGTCCTGAGCAGCAGCAGTAATTTATTGATGACATTATATCAATTGATACTCGATAATGAACGGATCGCCCTCACTTGTTTTGAAAAGGATTCTGAATATTGTCATAGGACACGCATTGCCGAGAAAATTGTAAAGGACCTCTCCGGGGATTTATCCATAATAAATTTATAGCAATGAAAGAGAAAGTTCTTATAGTAGTCAAAGCATACCCCACTCTTTCAAGTAAATATGGGGAACTTGTGTGCATTGGCGCAATGCGAGAGGATGGCTCATGGATAAGGCTTTACCCAATGCCTTTTAGAAGATTTGAGGATTATAAAAGGTTTTCTAAATATACGTGGATTGAAATACCACTTATAAGACATGAAAGTGACCCCAGACCTGAAAGCTTTAGACCCCTGGGATGGGAGTACGATATTCATGAGACACTTGGGTATGAAAATAATTGGGCAAGAAGAAAACAAATCGTCCTAAAAAAGAAAGCTCACAATGATCTGTTATGGAAGTGAACAAATAGCTTTGGAAAAAGTAAAACAAAAATATCTTGATGAGTTTGTGGCAAAAAAGGATCTGTATTTTTTTCTTGGAACAACAAAGCAATATCACGGATGGGCAAAGAATCCGTTCGTCATCGTTGGAACATTTCACCCACCGAAAGAAATACAGCGGAGATTAGGCTTTCCTGATTTTCCTTGACGTCCCTTTCATATAAATTGTATGATTCATAGACATCGCTTCAATTTTCCGGGGACTAAACCAGGGCAGAGGCGTGCATAATCGCTGCAAAAAGAACCTTAAAGTATTTGAGACCATGGTTGCAGGGTAAATCAACTGACTGGCCGTGCAAGCGGGTGCAGCAGCATGCTCCCTCCGCGAGCCCTATGCTGGGGCTCCCCTAAAAGTATTTGAGAACACTTTTATAGAGTAAATCACCTTACTGGCCGTGCAAACGGGTGCAGCAGCATGCTGCTTATCTGAGAGTTCCTTCGTAATGAGCAGTAAGCTGGCGATTTTTTACCACTTCTGGGGTGTAAAGAGGTAAAAGCATCGGTGAAATACGGTCGGTTTCGATTTTCGCCTCTTTCAACTCTTTCTCGTAAGCATTAATATGCTCCAGGCTCAATGACTTCAGTTTCACGGATTTGACATAATCCACCGCGTATTGACCGGCCCTCTTCCCAAATACATTGTAATCCAACACGGAATTACCCATCAAACGATTTCGGCCGTGAAGACCACCCGAGGCTTCACCAGCCACGTAAAGGCCAGGTATATTGGTTTCGCAGCGGTCATTGATTTCGATTCCCCCATTCTGGTAATGCAGCGTGGGATAAACCAGCATGGGCTGCTTAATGATATCTATACCATAACGATAAAATTGCCGGTGCATGGCGGGAAATTGCCGGTTAATGTATCCTGTGCCGTGAATTAAGTCGATCAGGGGCGAATCGAGCCAGATACCGACCCGACCGCTGGGGGTTTCGATTCCCAGCTTTTTTTCGACACATTCACAGATAAACGCGGAACTCTCCACATCCCTGGGCTCCCTGGGAAAAACAAACAGTTCTCCATCCCGGTTGAGAGGCTGACCACCGGCTCCCCTGATTTTTTCAGTGATTAAAAAACCGGAAATCTGCTCGGGGAAGACAGAACCGGTGGGATGATACTGGACAGAATCCATGTAAAGAAGCTTTGCACCGGCACGGTATGCCATAATCAGGCCGTCGCCGGTGGCGCCGTAATGATTGGTGGTATCGAATCCCCGGATATGAAGCCGGCCGTATCCGCCGGTGGCGATGATAGTAGATTTGGCTTTAACGATAAAATATTCCTCGGTTTCCAGGTTGTAAAGAACCGCACCGGCGCACTGTCCGTCACTGTCAAGGATAAGTTCCACAGCCGGCATAAATTCAAGTACCCGGATGTCGTCGGGGTGGTTCCTTACTTCATCCATCAGGGTTCTCATAATAATTGCACCGGTATAATCACGGCAGGAATGCATCCGTTTCCGGGACGTTCCACCCCCGTGGAGGACCTGCATGGAAGCATCTTCATTCTTGTCCCAGACAACCCCCAGGTCTTCCAGCCATTTGACAATGCCGGGACCGTCTTCGGTAAGCGCACGAACCAGGTCGGGCTTGTTATCGAAATGCCCGCCGCCCAAAACATCAAGGTAATGAATGGTTGGAGAATCCTTCGGCGAAGTTGCCGCCTGCATACCACCCTGGGACATCATGGAATTGGAGTCCCCCAGGCGAAGTTTGGTGGAAACAATGGATTTTATACCCTGCTGCGCAGCAATAATAGCTGCCGCACAACCACCGCCCCCACCCCCGATGATAAGTATATCCGTCTCATAATCGGGGTGCTTTAAATCAAAAAGTCCAGGGTGGATCCGGGAGTGAGCCTCAAGTATATCAACCACTTCAGTGGTTAACGATTCCCCTTTATTGGGGCCGATATGGATTTTACGCTTGGAGTCGGCCCGGTAATCGGGATGAAAATTAGAGAGCACGTGCTCCCTTTCCTCGGCTGTCATCGGGGGAAACACCGGCTTTCCCGTCTTGGTAAGCTCAAGACGTTTCTGCCTCGTCCGTTCTACCATTTCAATCGATTTTAACATTCTTGCAGTATACATCGTTCACTCCTCCTGGAACTTATTCCATATCCCTGGCATAATATTTCTTCTTTAACTCTTCCCTGTCCATATTCATTAATGTTTTATATTCCGCTTCGTATTTCTTATCATCAAGCTCTTGCAACCGTTTTTCCAGTTCCGGGCTTTTTACGGATAAGTATTTTCCATAAAGCCTCCGGCACAGGATGGCAACATTGAAATGAATAATTTCAGCGGGACAGCGGATGGCGCATAAACCGCAGGCGACACAATCGAAAGAGAGGTCCATGACCCGCGCGATATCACCTCTCATGGCTGCCTGTATATATTCCATGACTTCCAACTCCTGGGGGCACACCTTGGTACAGGTATTGCACGCCACACACCGGAAAACCTCGGGATAGAGCTTCTGGATGGTGGCCACATTGGCTGCCAATTCATCCAGGTCGTATATCGCCTTTTTACCGGGTATGGCCGGTAACTGCGAAAGCCACATGCCCTCCTTTACCAGCTCGGTACAGGCCAACCCCGAATAAATCTTGTAATCGCCGGGGAGCCGGTATACCGTACCGCAGGCACCGCAAAAACCCTCGCGGCAGCCCGCACCCCTCTTTATCTGGTAACCGGCATATTCAAGCGCCTTCATAATCGTCGCATCTGCCGGTACGCGGTGGGCATTACCCATGATAAATACCGTTACCATTTCTCTTGTCTCGTTTGTTTCCTCTTTTGCTTTCACTGTTTTTCCTTCTTGTTTGAGGTTCTTTTGGGGACCTTTCTTTGTCGCCATCACACTACCTCCGTTTACATTTTACGTTTATCTTCTTACTTCTTACTTCCTAGTTCCTACTTCTTACTTCCCATATTAATATTCCGTGGGTAAGTCCTTTAATTTGGCCCATGAATACACGGGACCATCTTTACAAATATAATGCGGTCCGATACTGCACCTGCCGCACTTGCCGATACCACACTTCATCTTGTTTTCAACCGTTGTATATATCCGCTCGTCTTCAAATCCCATTTCCTTGAGGGCCATGATCGCGAACTTAATCATAATGGGGGGACCACAGGTGATCGCGATGGAATTCTGCGGCCATTTGACTTTATCTTTAACGTTCTCGGGCACAAAACCCACGAACTCATCCCAACCGGGTTCTTCGGTATCGACGGAAAGATGAACGGGTATCTCTTTCTTGAGCTCCCGGAGTTCCTCTTTATATACCAGGTCATTTGACGTCCTGGCGCCATAAACAAGCATCAGGTCACTGTATTCGCTGCGATTTTGCAGGGCGGTATGGAGGAGTCCCCAGAGGGGGGCCAGCCCGATACCACCGCCGATAAAGATCAGACTCCGTCCCTTCCAGTCACCCATGGGGAAACCGTTGCCATAGGGTCCACGTACACCGATAATATCACCGACTTCCATTTCGTGCAGCGCCGTTGTCACCCGCCCGGTTTTCAAAATACTGAATTGAAGGTAATCCTTTACATAAGGGGCAGACGAGATGGAGATCATGGATTCACCTTTCCCGAAAACCGACAGCATGGCACACTGACCGCAGTTGTAAGAAAATTGACCGCCGTTGATAAATTGGGTCCTGAAGGTTTTGATGGCCCTCTGACCCGTGACTTCTTCTTTAATGCCGATTATCCTGGCAGGTTCCGGTAAATAAGAATTGCTGCTATTCATTATCGTTTAACCTCTCTGCTCTATTGAGAATTTCAATAATATCTATGCCCACCGGGCAGTTGGTTACGCACCTGCCGCAGCCGGTGCACAGGTAATCCCCGTTGGTCCGGACAAAATAAGGATATTTGTGAAGCACACGCCGACGCAGCCGGGCCGCTTTGTCGGGCCTGGGATTGTGACCGGACGAATGCATGGTAAAATCCGGGAATTGACAGTTGTCCCAGGTCCTGACCCGTTTCCCTTTGAGGGGGGAAATACGTTCCACTTCATCGCTCATATCAAAGCAGTGACAGGAAGGGCAAAGATACGTGCAGATACCGCAGCGAATGCAGGCTTTGGCTTCCTCTTCCCACAAGGGAGAAGCGAACATGTTACTTTCACCGAGCCGGTTGCAGCTTTTTTCCACATCGTTTATTTCCCGTTTGATTTTGCCCGGCGCGGATTCGTGAATTTTTGCCGCCTTGCCCCGTTCTTCGGTCCCGGGTTCCCTGAAGAACTCCCCGGAGAAATCCATTATTTTAACTCCACCCGGAGTTAGAGATTCCAGGTAATAATCATCACCCAGGTCGGTGACCAGGATGTCCAGGCCCGTTTTGCCATGAGGTGAGCCGCCGACACTGGTACAGAAACAATTATCAGAGGGAGGCTTCGCACACCCCAGTCCCACCAGGATGGTCGTCTCCCTGCGCTTAAGGTAGTACGGGTCGTTAAAATCTCCGGCAAAAACCTTGTCGATTAAGGCAATGGCTTTGGCGTCACAGGGCCTGATTCCAAAGATAATTTGAGGTTTTTCCTCCGGCAGCGTCTCTTTGATTTCCATTTGTCCAGGTTCATTACCACTTTCCGCGCCGTAAAATTCAAAAAAGACCTCCCTGGGAGGAAACACGGCTTTTTTGGGAGAGGGGGTGGTATTGAGATAGCCCAGGTCAATAATATCCGGGTTCTCGATGACCTCAAAACTCCAATGATCT
>JABAOF010002189.1_pt2 | contig 18036 bp, 13 predicted proteins | sample 7062171 | NCBI WGS metagenome assembly JABAOF01 (sample SAMN14538628, study PRJNA623070) | marine sediment metagenome | biome: marine biome [ENVO:00000428]; feature: marine pelagic biome [ENVO:01000023]; material: deep marine sediment [ENVO:00002113] | place: India: Gulf of Khambhat ...
TCTTTTCTGCCGATCTGGATGGGGATGGGGACCTGGACCTGGCGACTGCAAATGAAGGTACCAACAATGTCTCGGTTCTGCTCAACAACGGGAATGGCACCTTTGCCACTCAATCTTCGTACCCCGTGGGTACGTATCCTTGGTCAGTCTTTTCTGCTGATCTGGATGGGGATGGGGACCTGGACCTGGCGACTGCAAATGTTGGCACCGATGATGTCTCGGTTCTGCTGAACAACGGCGATGGCACCTTTGCCGCCCATTCGGTCTATCCGGTGGGTTCCTTTCCTGTCTCGGTCTTTTCTGTTGATCTGGACGGGGATGGGCACCTGGACTTGGCGGTGGCAAATTCGGATTCTCGCGATCTCTCGGTTCTGCTGAACAACGGGGATGCAACCTTTGCTACCCATTCAGTCTATTCGGTGGGCGTCTATCCTAACTCAGTCTTTTCTGCCGATCTGGACGGTGATGGGGATCTGGACCTGGCGACTGCAAATCAGTTCTCCGACAATGTCTCGGTTCTGCTGAACGAACCTGGAACCGGCGTGGAGACGACACCAGAACTTGTCCCAGCCCGATTTTCTTTGTCCCAGAACTACCCCAATCCCTTTAATCCGTGGACGGCGATCAATTACTCAGTCCCAACTCGCTGCCATGTGACCATCACCATATATAATCTTCTGGGACACAGAGTGAGTACCATCGTGGACGAGGTTAAGCCTGCAGGGAAATACACCACCTATTGGGATGGGAGAGACCAGGATGGCAGAGCACTGGCAACGGGCGTTTATTTCTACCAGATTAAAGCTGGCCATCTGACCGAGACGAAAAAGATGCTCCTTTTGAAATAGCGGTGGCGGTTGTAGGTCGGATATGTCCCGCCTAAGGCGGGATTGTCCGACGCATGTCCACCAATTCGGCAGAACCTCCGGCTTGAGAGGTCTGGCCGTATTTGATCCTGCAGCCTGTCCATCTTAATAAGCCGTCGTTGGAACTTGACAAATATGAAAAAGGCGGTATATTAACTTTAGTAATTGGAGAAAAGTAGACTAAGCGCGAATTTCCAAGTTGCTTTCGGCTGTTGAATCAAGCAGCAAGCTCGTTCGAATTTGCTGAAACTGGCTTTCGCATCGAGTGGAAGTGCCGATCTAATTACAAACCGGGAGGATTGAATGCCGCCAAAGGGAATGATTCATTGCCTGATAATAACCATTCTGTTCTCGTTCCTGATCACTGGAACTATATTTGCGGAAGGGCTGACAAGAGCTGACATTGAGGTTTTGAGGGAGCAGGGCAAGACCGAAGGTTGGACTTTTTCGGTTGGAGAGAATCCCGCCACCCAATATGACCTGGAAGACCTGTGCGGATTGGTGGTGCCGGAGGACTGGTGGGTCGGCGCAAAGTTTGACCCCTGCACGCCGACCAAGTCGTTGCCGCAAACTTTCAGTTGGTGTGATTCAGGCGGCTGTACTCCGGTTAAGAACCAGGGTTCCTGCGGAAGCTGCTGGGCGTTTGGGACGGTTGGCGCCTTGGAATGTAATGTCAAGATCAAAGACGGTATGACTGTTGATCTTTCCGAGCAGTGGCTGGTCAGCTGCAACCGTGACGGTTGGAGCTGCGGTGGGGGCTGGTTTGCCCATGACTACCACGAGTGGAAAACAGACCCCTGCGGCGGAACCGGAGCCGTCATGGAAGCTGACTTTCCATACGTTGCCTATGACGCTCCGTGCAATTGCCCGTATCCGCATGAGTATCTGATCGATGACTGGGCTTACGTCGGCAACGATTACACCATTCCGCCGGTGAGCGCCATCAAGCAGGCCATTCTCGACCATGGCCCGGTATCGGTTGCGGTTTACGCCAACTCAGCCATGCAAGCTTATACGGGCGGAATATTCAACGGCTGTGGAACTGGTACGGTCAATCACGCCGTGGTTCTGGTCGGCTGGGACGACAATCAGGGTACCAGCGGTATCTGGATTATGCGCAATTCATGGGGACCCGGGTGGGGTGAGGGCGGGTACATGCGCATTCCGTACGATTGTTCAAGTATCGGCTACGCCGCCTGCTACGTGAACTATGCAGGCCAAGTATCCCTCAGAATAAACCTCCCCGACGGTGTTCCGGAGATCATCTCTCCCGGTGTGCTCACNNACCTCGTCCCTGACCGCTCTGGGCGAGGATCTGTACCAGGCCACCTTGCCCGCAGCAACCTGCCAGGACACGCCAGAGTACTATTTCAGTGCTCAGGGCGCCGTTTCAGGAACCGTGTATAACCCCGACCATGCTCCTGCCACTGTCTACTCCTCTCTGGTTGGAGAGCTCACCACCGTGTTCTCTGATAACTTCGAGAGCGATCTCGGTTGGACCGTAGAGAACGATCCTTATCTTACTGATGGTGCCTGGGAGCGGGGCATACCTGCCGGCGGCGGCGAACGTGGTGATCCCCCCACCGATTATGACGGCTCAGGTAACTGCTATCTCACCGATAACGAATATGGCAATTCCGACGTCGATGATGGAATCACCTGGCTGATCTCCCCCACCTTTGATTTGAGCAGCGGCGCTGATGCTCAGGTTCATTATGCCTTGTGGTATACGAACAACTTCGGGAACGATCCAAACAACGATCTGTTCAAAGTTTACGTCTCGAACGACAATGGCTCAAGCTGGACTCTGGTTGAGACGGTAGGGCCCGTCACCTCTGAAGGGTGGAAAGAGCGCAGCTTCATGGTTGGCGACTTTGTGACGCTCACTAACCAGGTTAAGGTTCGCTTTGAGGCCTCAGATTTGAATGCTGGCTCTGTCGTGGAGGCGGGCATTGATGATTTCCGGGTTTCGCTGTTTGACTGCGGTGGCATTGTGTGCGTGGACGGTGACGGTGACGGCTACGGTGACCCGGGTCACCCGGAAAACCAATGTCCGGACGACAATTGTCCCCTGGTTTACAACCCGGACCAAGAGGATGCCGACGGTGACGGCATAGGCGATGCCTGTGATAATTGCACAGACACTGACGGGGATGGATACGGCGACCCCGGCTTCCCGGCCAGCACCTGCGATCTTGATAATTGTCCGGCTCTCAGCAATCCTGATCAGGCAGATGCCGACGGTGACGGGACAGGAGATCTTTGCGACAGTTGCACCGATACGGATGCTGACGGCTTTGGCGATCCTGGGTTTCCTGCCAATACCTGCGAGCCTGATAATTGCCCAACCGCACACAATCCCGACCAGCACGATTCTGACGGGGACGAGATAGGCGATGCCTGCGATGAATGCACTGATACCGACGGCGACGGTTATGGCAACCCGGGATTTCCCGCAAACACCTGCGACGAAGACAATTGTCAGTTTACCTACAATCCGAATCAGGAGGATTCCGACGAGGACGGCAAGGGTGACTCCTGTGATCTCTGTCCCTATCATCCGAATGATGACTGCTGCAATCCGGCTGCCATCAATGTGCCCCCTCAGGTCACTTCTCCCGCCAGCGTGATGGCGACTCCATCTCCTGACGTTCCGTTTGTCTACCTCGCCACTGCCTCAGATGCAAACTGCGACGGATCAGAACTTGGCATAAGCTTTTCCGACGTTCCATCCTGGTGCAGCATCTCAGGTGATAGTCTGTCCGGGATGGTGGGCTGCGATTATGCTGACACCTCGTTTAAGGTGACGGTCTCAGACGGCACCGCAAGCCATACTCTGGTGGTGTCGGTAAAGATAGATCATTCAAATGAGCCTCCGTCAATAACACCCGTCGAAGATACGGTCTTAGTCGAGTTCCTGGAGAACTTCATCTACTATCCGGCCATAGTGGACCCTGATGACGACACTCACCTAATCACGTATCTGGAGTACCCCAGCTGGTGTTCGGTTCAAAACGACTCCGTTTACGCGATTGCCCCCGAAGCGATATCCTTGGAAGCCTTGACTGTAACCGCTAAAGACTACTGCAATGCTGATACTCTGTCCTTTGCTGTCTGGACCTATCTGCGCGGAGACTGCAGCGGAGACGGAGTGGCTGACGCCGGGGATATTGTCTGTTTGGTAAACTATTTGTTCAAAGCTGGTACCGCTCCTGATCCGATGGAAGCCGGCGATGCTGACTGCGACCACACAGTGAGTTCTGGGGACGTGGTGCATCTCATAAATTACCTTTTCCGCAACGGTCCGGAGCCCGGCTGCCCGTAAAGCAAGAGTTGTCATAGTTAATAAACGAAAGAGGCCCCAGTTGGGCCTCTTTTTTACATGCATGGTTTGGGCCGTCGGAGCGGGCCGTCCTGAGTACTGCGACTCTCCGTCAACAGGCCCGGCAAACATGCCTCTCACGGCTCCTGGGCGCCTCGCATGAAGAAGCAAAATATTGCCGCAAGGCTCAGTAGCCGCAGGTCACTCAGATTATAATTCACTTCAGTAATGGGTTAGGCATCTACACGTGCTTATTTCCAAGGCCTGCCTGGGATCGTTGATAAAGCCGGATCATTCCCAGAGGCAGATTGAAACGGGGACTCTTTTGGCATCTCGTTCGTATTCCTCTCCAAACTTCTTCCGACAGAACTTCTCTTCGTCAATCGCATGCAGGTAGAAGAAGGTAATAGCGAGTGCTCCAAGCAGCACAATGAAGCAGTTCTGAGAAGTCAGCATGAACCCAGCATTGAAAAGCATGTAGGCAAGATATTGAGGATGCCGAACAACAGAGTAGAAACCTCGATCTACAACCACTGAGGTGTTCATATAACTTTTGCCTTTTTGCACTCGGCCGTATTTTCGAAGGGTGAATATAGGAAGGAAGGCCAGAACGATCGCCCCTATCAGGATTGCCACTCCTATTCTATTAAGAAACAGTATCCGGCCTCGCTGGAGAAAACGATCCAGAACCAGAAGCAGGAAGGTGAACGCGCCCGCGATCCAGTCAAGAATGTAAGGCTTTCCGTGCTCTTCTTGTTGCATGGTCATCATCACTCGTAGAAGGGCTCATGGCCCCGATCAAGTCTTGTGTAGGGGATCGATTCATCGAACCCCAAGCCTTGTGGGCCGCATGAATGCAATCTCTGAAACAATCTTCGGGCAGTCAAAATGCACAGGCCCGCCTACCTCTGGGCTGAATCTTCCCATTCAGCGTAGAGTTCTTCTAATCTTTTCGATAAGTCTTCTTTCTCCTTGTTCAGCTCCAAAAGCTTCTGCCAATCGGTATAGACCTCCTCGGTAGCAACCAGATAATCTATCTCCTCGATTTTCTGCTCAATCTCGGTAATGTCCTTCTCTATCTGAAACAAGCTTCTTTTTTTGACTTTGGTCTCGGTTTTCTTCGTACGGATTTGTTGTTTCTTCTGCCGTCTTTTAATCTCCAGAATCTTTTGCCTTTTTTCCCTCTGCTCTCTTTTTTTCTCCTCATAGTAGGAGTAATTTCCCAGATATTCTTTCAGCGTTCCGTTCTCGAAAGCATAGATCCTGTTTACCATTTTATTGAGAAAATACCGGTCATGCGAGACAACCAGAATCGTCCCGCCGAATTCTGCCAACGCACTCTCCAGGACTTCTCTGGAGGCGATGTCCAGGTGATTGGTAGGCTCGTCTAAGATGAGAAAGTTGGGCTTGGACAAGATCAGCTTTGCCAGAACCACCCGGCTCTGTTCTCCACCGCTGAAACTTTTGACCTTCCGGAAGACATCATCGCCCCGAAACAGGAATCTTGCCAGATAGTCACGCATGTCAGCCAGCAGGATCCGGGGACCTGCTTTCCATACCTCATCCACAACGGTATTCTCCACGTCCAGTCCCTGGTGCTCCTGATCGTAATAGCCCACATCCAGATTGGAACCGACTTTGGCCTGTCCGCATGTTGGGTTTACATCTCCCATAAGTATCTTCAAAAACGTGGTCTTGCCGCAGCCATTGGGACCGATCAAACCTACACGATCGTATCTTTCGATGGAAAAATTAACGTTTCCAAACAGATGCTTGCCGTCGAACTCCTTGCTGAGATTCTCCGTCCACACAAGCGCTCTGGAAGTACGCTGAGTTGGAGAGAAGGAGATCTTTATCTTCTTGGGTTTGGTCTTGGGTTTCTCCAACCTCTCCAGTTTCTCTAACGCTTTTCTCCGGGATTGCGCCTGCTTGGTTTTTTGTCCGGCTATGTTTCTGCGGATGAAATCCTGGGTGCGAAGGATGTATTCCTGCTGCTCTTCGTATTCCTTTTGAGCTTTTACCAGCCTTTCAGCCTTTTGCACCACGTAGGACGAGAAATTCCCCACAAATCTGGTTACGACATGATCCTCAAGCTCCACCACCTCGTGAATCACTCGATCGAGAAAATATCGGTCGTGGGAGACAACTATCACAGTTCCCAAGAATTCAGACAGATATTCCTCCAACCATTCAGTTCCCTCGATGTCCAGATGGTTGGTGGGCTCGTCCAGCAAAAGAAGATTCGGTTCCGACAAAAGAACAGATGCTAACGCTGCTCGGTTTTTCTCGCCGCCACTCAGTACGTTGACGCTTTTGTCAAAATCATCTTTCTTAAAACCCAATCCATATAGCACGGTTTCGATTTTGTTCTCGTAGCTGTACCCGCCTTTGCTCTCGTATTCCAGTTGCAGCTGGCCATACCGCTCCAGCAACTTTTCCGGGTTACTTGCTGACGACATTTCCAGTTCCATCTCCCGTAGCCTATCGTGGAGATTCAGCATTTCAGAAAAAGGTTTAAGCATCTCGTCAAAAAGGGTGAGATCATCCTCTAGCTGGTATTCCTGGCGCAGAAAAGCCCATCTCACCTGCCTACTCCTGGTCACCTCTCCCCTGTCCGGATCAAGCTCACCGGTGATTATTCGGAAAAGGGTAGTCTTTCCAGCTCCGTTCGATCCTAAAAGCCCGATCTTTCTTCCTTTCTCGATCTGCCAGGAGATGTCCTTCAGAACCGGATTGGTGCCATAGGATTTGGAAACATTCTTCAAGCTCAAAAGCGTCATCTGTTCTTCACCTCTGCCCGAAACTCGCAGAATCAGCTCGCATGTCGTTACAATAACATGCATACGCAATTCAGTCAATACCGTTGTTTACATCCAAGGGGCTGACGGTTCAGACTAGGTCGCCGATGAAAAGGGCTGAACCTGAATCCAGGTCACCCTGTGAGCCAGCTGTTGGGGGGGAGATGCATCTCAAGAACGAGTGACTCTTGCGGTGATATTAGGGATAGCTGAGAAATTCAGGCCGGATGAATGCAGCCCACACGTTATATGACCGAAGGGCAGATATGGCAGGCAGGACTTCTTATCCTAACTCTTGTCTTGAGGGACTATATCTTTCTTTCTGCTCCTCGCCAGGAACATCTCAAGGGCCAGAAGACCGAAAGCTATCCACAAAAATGTCTTCCAGAGCTCCTTGCCATGGCGCGACCGCAGGATCGATTCCTCTATATCGTCACCCGGCTCGATGTGAATGAGACTCAGACCCTCCAACTTCTGTTCGATCTCTGAGATCTCTATCTTCTCCGGGTCCGAGTCTTTGGGATCGATATTCACCGCGAACCGCTCCACCACCTCTCCTCTGGCGGACGAAGGGGTGGAAGCCCTTATATCATATATCCCCGGTAAGTCGGCACCGTCTATCTTAAGAACAAGCTTGTCGGTCTGAAAGAACGGTTGCAATGCCGTCTTTCTCATGTTCGGGTTGAACAGTTCGACTTCCTCTCCGGCTAAGTCAGCGGGTAGCTCTCGTGTTATCCTTGACCCCACCAGAATCTCCTCATCCAGTCTGGAAAGATCAGAGGCAAGATATTCGACCGCTCGGTTGATCAGCGGAACGAAGAAGGGGTGTATAACCAGATCGCCCTGACTCTCGTCTACTGACGCTGCCAGAAGCAGCACTTTGCCTGCTCCATAACTCCTCTCCATAAGTGCCGGCTGTCCCACATTGAAACGAACGATGGTTTTGACATCCCGGCCCTCCGGCAACTCGAAAATGGAGTGAAATTTTATCAGTGGGAATCTATCTTTCCCCACGTCCCGATAAACCTGGAAAATGGGATGATCCAGATTGATCCTGTCGAAGCTAAAGAAACCACTCACGTTCTTGGTGGATTGAAGCGGGTCTTTCAGACTCAGATTGAAGAATCGTTTGAATAGCTGATTCGAGTAAAACTCGGGATCGATATTATCTCCCAGAATGAAGAAGACGCCTCCCCCCTTCTGAACGAATCTTTCCAGATTGGCAAGCTGAACCTCGGTCAGTCGGGAGAGATTGGACAGGATAATTGCCTGGTACTTGCTGAAATCAATACCTGACAGCGATACCTTGGTTATATGGGCGACCTCCTTGTCGGCATCCTTTGCATCCCGTGGATTCAACGCCAATCCCAAATGGCGGGTGTCTCTCTCCGTTTCTCCAACCAAGAGGACAGGGATCTTCTCTGGAATTCTGAAAGCAAAATACCTGCGGTTGTCCACCAACAGATCGTCATCGGTCAGTTCAAAAAACCCGGCGTGAATTCCGGCCTCCTCAACAGTTGGCGTGAATTTTACTGTAGACTTTCCATCTTTGTCAATGTCCGTGTCGGTCTGGCTCACCCTCTTCCCATCCAGGTAGAGCCCTATCAAAAGGTTCCTCGCGGGCTGACCGGTGAAATTAGCAACTTTGGCTGTAATCTGGAATGGCTTACCTTTCTCTATTAACTGATTCCCGAAATTGATCTCCTCGATTACCAGGTTCTGTTTCTCGGGCGGAGCGACATCCACCAAGTAGAGCCTGCCTTTCCGCTCTTGAGGCGAAAGAAAACCCCGAGGCAGATCAAGCCATCCTGATTTCTCCGTGTCGGTGACAAGATAAATCTCCTGGTTTAGATTCTTTGAGTCGCCCAGAATTCGGTAGGCTGACTTCAAGGCCTCTCCCACACCGGTATTCTCGGCGGAGAGTCGAGCTTCCTCGTCCAAGTACCGTATCAGATTCTTGAAATCGTGCGTCGGCTGAGAGGTGACGAGCCTTGGCCGCGAGGCGAACGAGACCAAGCTGGCTTCGTCACCTTCCTTGAGCTGCTGGAGTATGCTTTTCGCTCTGTTTTTTGCCAGCTTGAAAACCGGTCCGTCTTTGGTCTCATAACCCATGCTGTAAGAATTGTCCAGAAGGACGACTACGGAGGTCTTGGCATGTGCTCCTACCTTTGTGGCAAATCCTCCTCTTATTGCAGGTCGAGCAAAGGCCGCCACAACTAAAAGGATTATCAAGCTGCGAATTATGAGAAGAAGATATTCCTTGATCTTAACCCTTCTCATCCTGGTCTTCTCCAAAGACCTTAAGAACAGAAGGGAGCTGAAGGAGATCTTTTTCACCTTCTGCCGGTTGAATATGTGAATCAAGAGCGGAAACAGGACCGCGACCCCTGCCGCAAGAAGTATTATGGGATTAAGGAAATTGAACATCGCTCCCCGGTAGGCTCGTCCGAGAGTTATCCCGAAGGGAACATTTCGGATTCGCGTATTTTTTTGTCTGATTCAGCCTTTTAGCAACCACCTCTACATGGACTTCAGAAGCTCCTCTGCCTGCCTCCTCTCATCGAATCCTGAAGGCAGGCTCATAACCTCACGTAAAAGGGCTTTGGCTCTCGGGGTATCATCTTTCCTCTGATATGCTTTCCCCAGGGCTAGAAGCACCCTGCCGCGATACAGAGGCCTATCTTCCAAAAATTCCGCTATCTTAAGAAAATTGATTGCCGAGTCTACTTCTCCCACGTTGAAAAACGACTCACCCAATTCAAGATACGGAATGGGCCTGTCTGAAAATTCGATGACGAAACGTCTGGCATAAAAAAGCGCTTTCTCGAAGTTTTCTCGGGCCTGGTCCGGCTTGTCAAGCTTCCCGTAGATATTTCCCAGACCGGAGTAAATCTCCACTCTGGTTTGACTTCCAGGATCAAGCTTCTCCGCTCGTTCCAGGTGTTCCTTGGCAGACAGCGGGTCGCCTTTGACAAGCTCCAGGCCGGCCAGCTTCACGTAAGATTGGACCGAAGTGGAATCCAGCGAAACTACCTTCCGGTAGTAGCTTTTGGCCTTATCATACTCGCCCTTGATACCCTTTATATTACCCAATATATGAAGGTACTCCAGGTTCAGGGTGTCTCGGGAGAGCACCTCCTGATAATACTTCTCCGACTGATCGTAATCCCCCTTGAGATAATACACGTAGGCCAGGCTGCGAAGGATTCCGGGGCGTCTACCGAAGAGCTTCAACATGTCGCCATACAATTCTACGGCCTCGTCGTAATGACCGTTCTTCATCTTTACCGCGGTCATATAGTAAAAGTCCGCTATAGTGTCCCGGTAGGTTTGGAGGAGGGAGAGCCATTCCTCCTCCAGGGAAGCCAGGCTCTTGTGATATAACTCCTCTATTGCCTGCTCCAGAGAAAGGTCGGTCGCCTTTTCATAGAGAAGTTTGAATTTATCCAATGTGTAGGTTTTGACCAAGAATCTTACGAAGGAACACGACTCCCAGAAAGCCACGTCTTTTGGTTGCCTTCTGTAATCCTTGGCTATGGTAATCATCTTTAAGGGAATCCACTTGTTGGCCGCAATTAGTTTCTTCGTAAAGTGGTGCGACAAAGAAAAGTAACCTCCTATCCCTTCTGCTAGCATGGGAGGGGCATAACCCCATAATCTGTAAAACAGAAGGAAACCCACTCCAGGGGAGTCCAGGCTTCTGTCGAACAGACTGTAGATGGCATAGATTTTATTTCTCACCGGATCGAGGCCGATATCAAATCGGTCATCCCAGACTATTTCATTTGCTCGACACGGCAGAAGAAAGTACTCCATCCTGTCCATTGCCGGCTGGGTGAACCCGAAGGTCTCACGGAAACGTCTGTATTCGCTCTCACCGTGTCCCTTGATGTGCGACCAGTGCAGGTCCGCAAGGGAGTTTAAGATAAATCGGAAGAAGAAGTGTGAGCTGGGTAGCTCCTCCCACTCCTCGCTCTCTTTGTCCCGAGTGTTCAGGCCACATGCGGACTCGGCAATCTCGGCTATCTTCGGAGTCAGGTGTATTCTGTAAGCCCTTCCTGGCTTGGCTTGTACCTCGGCAAAAAGGAAGGTTTTTCCCGTCTTTACCCACTCTTCCCGAAGAACGGCCTGTGGCTTAGGAGGCAGGGTTATCAGATCCAGGTAAAGCATCACCTCTTCACTGTCCACTATGGTGGCCACGACGGACAAGCTGAAATTCGCTTGGAAGGAAGTCCTCTCTTGTCCGTTTAGAAGCTCGATTTGTTTCTGGTCGATAAGCTCAAAACTCGCACTGTCATCTGCAATGCCCTCCTCCACCCTGATATCCAAGAGTACGCCGGACGCACCATATGAAAAGCTTGGCCCCATGGTCGACAGCAGAGCCAAAAGGATTAAACTCGGTTTGAATTTAATTTGTTTCATGTTTACCTCAAATGATTTGAGTCTTGGAGATAGGATCGTGGTTAGCCAATTCATTGGGCTCCATAATTTAGGTCATGAGATAGGAAGTCATTTGACCAGGCTTCGGAGCACGTTCAGATTTCTCACATCCCTTGCCGTTCCTCCTTCTTTGGGAGTCTCCAGAATCTTGGGAATCCTCTCCCATCTTTTATCAGTCATCAACAGACGAAATCCTTCTAATCCGATTTTTCCCTCACCGATGTGTTGATGCCGATCCACCCTGGAGCCTAAATCTTTTAGCGAGTCGTTCAGGTGAATGACCTTGAGCCTGGAAAGCCCGATAACTCTGTCAAATTCCTTGAAGGTAGCCTCATAAGATTTCTTGCTGCGAATGTCATATCCGCCAGCGAAGGTGTGGCAGGTGTCATAACACACGCCCAGGCGGTCACTATCTTTCACCTGCCGGATTATTTCCACCAGGTGCTCAAAACGATGGCCTATGGCGCTTCCCTGGCCAGCGGTGGTCTCTAAACAGATTTTTACCTTGAATCCTTTGGTCTTCCCGTGGAGCCAATCAATCGACCGGGCGATTTTTCTGATCCCTTCCTTCTCTCCGCTGCCCAGATGCGAACCAGGGTGCATAACTAGATACGGCAGGCGAAGCAACTCAGCCCGCTGCAACTCGACCAGCATGGACTGTAAGGACAAATCGTAAACTTCTTCTTTAGGAGAGGCTAAGTTTATCAGATAGCCGTTGTGCCCTACCACTGGAGATATCTGGCTCTCTTTCTGATTCTCGAAAAACTTCTGCACGTCCTGCGGTGTAAGCTCCTTAGCTTTCCACTGATTGTTGTTCTTGGTGAAGATCTGAATGGTGGTGCACTCTAACTCTTTTCCAAACAGGAGAGAGTTGAAGACACCCCCTGAGATAGACATATGAGCACCTATCAACAACCTTTCTCCCATAAGCTCTCAGCCTTCTTCCCATTAATGGCGAATCGGCACCGGACAGCTAACCACTCGCCTCCTCTTAATCCGTTGACAGGGCATCCTACCACAGTCTTTGCCTCTTGCTCAGATAGGAAAACAACGCGTAATCAAAGGGGACAGACGTGTCCAGAAGGACATAGTCGATCAGGCTTTCCCGACACTCGAGGGTATACTTGTTGACCAGTGCATCGAATCTTTCGGTGTATTCCTTTCTAATCTGCCAGGGGGAGGTCATAAGCTCTTCATCTGTCTCCAGATCCTTGAAAATGGCAAGCTCAGGGAAGGCGAAGGTGCGCTCCTTCGGGTCCAGCACCTGGAATACTATGACCTCGTGTTTCTTGTGACGAAAATGCTTGAGGCCATTAATCACCTTGTCAGGATCATCAAAAAGGTCTGAGATCAGGATGATCAATCCCCGCCTTCTTATCCTTTCCGCCATCTCATGCAAGGCAGAACTGATGTTGGTGGTCTGGGAAGGCTCCAGTCGATCCAATTCCTGCAGGATGACGTGCAGGTGGCTTCGCAAGGCGGATTTGGGGGGAATGTACCTTTTTATCCCGCGATCAAAGAGGACCAATCCTACCGAATCTCTTTGCTTCAGCATCAAGTAAGAAAGGGCGGCGGAAAGATAACGGCTATACTCCAGCTTGTTTACGCCGCTGGAGCCGTATCCCATAGAGCCCGAGGTATCCACCAGGAGATAGGCTTTCAGGTTGGTCTCCTCCTCGAACTCCTTGATGAAGAACCGATCTGTCTTAGCATAAACCTTCCAATCCACGTTCTTCAGAGGGTCGCCAGGCATGTACTGCCTGTGCTCGGCAAACTCCACGGAAAATCCGTGATAGGGACTCTTATGCAGGCCGGCAATGAACCCCTCCACCACCAATCTGGCTTTGATCTCCATCCCGGACAACTTGGAGACCACATCCGGCTTTAAGAACCTGCGATAATCTTCTGGCATTACTCTGTTACCTTTCTGACAGAATTCCGTTTTGGCGCCTGGCAGACTCCCCACCCTGCTGAAACGAGACTCTTGCGTTCAACTATCGGGATGGCCTTAGGCGCCAGGTCAAGGCATAGATTCCCTCTCCTTGATTTTCCGTTCCAAGACGTCTCCGAATTCGGATCGCAAGCTCTTCAGAAACTTGACTTCCTCCTGCGCTTTTTCAACCTCCCCTTTATAAAGATAAGCCAAGCCCAGATTATAGTGAGCTTTTGTATCATAGTAGTTCAGTTCCATCACCTTCTTGAAATGATCTATGGCCTTATCATAGTCTTCCTGGCCCAAGAAAACCGTTCCGAGATTCGTATGTGCCTGCGCTAAGTTCGGGTTGAGTTCGAGTGCTTTCTGATATTCTTCTATTGCTTTTTCTGGTTCGCCCGCATTCTGATGTCCAAATCCCTTTTTGAAATGTTCCTGCGCCTGTTCCTCCTTGCTGGCACAACTTACGAATCCGAAGATTAGGAACAGAAGCAAGAATCTTTTGAAAAGGTCTCCCCACCTCATAAGAATCTCGCTTTTTGAGATTTTAACTCTTCTGAGCCTCGGGTTTGACGTCCTCCCTGAGTCTTGGCTTTACTTCTCGCTTGATCAAACTCCATTTTCGACCTCGCCGAGCACTGCCAGATATAGAGAGCGGGCCTCGCCGCAATGAATATCAGATCGGTCCAAGCACCCGTTCATATATTCTACTTGATTTAGCGTTTCTGGATTTGGATTTGTAATTAGCTTAAGCTCAATACTTTTTATGGCCTGATTGGTTCACGTATCGGTTCCGGGGATCACGGAATATCCCTGTTATGATCTTAGCCTTCGTTTTCTTTGCGACGCCCAGGCCTAAACAGTAAGGCGATCAAGAAACTGGTCCCCGAGACCAGAATGATTGTAGCTCCGGATGCCAGATTCAGAGCAGCCGAAAGCCATAAACCGGCGAAGGTGAAAACGATCCCCAGAAGGATGGAGAGTTCCATCATCTTCTTAAGGTTGTGAGTAAACCGGGCGCTGATAGCAGCCGGAATAGTTAATAGAGCTATTACCAGGATGATGCCGACGATCCGTATCAACACCACCACGGTCAGGGCGATCAGACACAAAAGAAGGAGATACAGCTGTCCCACCGGAACGCCCACCACTGTGGCGAACTCTTCGTCAAAGGAAAAAGCCAAGAACTCTTTGTAGAGCAAAGATACCATCACGATGATGATCAAGCACAAGACCAACATCACGATTATATCAGAAAACGGCACCGTCAGGATATTTCCAAACAGGTAGCCAAAAAGATCAGGAGCATAACCGGGAGCCAGACCGATGAATATGACACCTAACGCCATTCCTATGGCCCACAGGATGCCAATGGCGGTGTCCTGCCTCAAGCCGGTCCACCTACTCACCCCTCCGATACTCAGTGCGGAGGCAAGCGAAAAAAACAGTGCCCCCCAGATCGGGTTTACTCCCAAAAGATATCCCAGCCCGATGCCACCAAAGGCAGCGTGGGAGATTCCGCCGCTGACGAAGACAATTCTGTTTACCACCACGTAAGGACCTATAATTCCGCACACCACGCTGGCCAATATCCCTGCCATCAGGGCGTTTCTCATGAATTCAAATTGTAAGAGCTCTATCACTTTCCCCTCTCGTGCTTCTTCAGTACCCGGTGCGGCACTCCATGGGCGATCAGCTCTACGGGACATCGGTATATCTCCACCAGCTCCTCAGCTTTTATCTCCTTCGAATCGTGGTAGAACAGCCTTCGGTTAAGGCAGGCGATCTTGTCTACGTATATGGAGACGGCGCCGATGTCATGCGACACCAGAACTATCGCCATCCTCTGCTTTAATCCTTCCAGCAGCTCGTAAAATCCACTCTGCATGGGTACGTCAACGCTAGCCGTGGGCTCGTCAAGCACCAGCAATCTTGGTTCGCCCACCAGTGCACGGGCCAGAAGCACCCTTTGCTGCTGCCCTCTGGAGAGTTTACCTACCTGCCGGTCCCCGTAGGGAATCATCCCCACGGTCTTCAAAGCATCTTCGGTTATGTCCTCATCACTCCGGGTATATCTTTTAAAAAGTCCTCTGTGCCTGTATCTTCCCATCAACACAACTTCCCGGACGCTAACTGGAAACTGAAAATCGAACTGGCTGTGCTGAGGAACGTAGCCAACGAGCCTCCTGCTCCTCTCCGGCGTTTCACCGAAGACGGTGACCTCGCCTTTACTTGGACTGGTCAGCCCGAGGATGACTTTTAGAAGGGTCGTCTTTCCTCCCCCGTTCGGACCTATGATCCCCAGAAACTCCTGTTGATATAGGGACAGATTTATTCCTTCCAACACCACCAGGCCGTCGAAATCCACCCACACGTTCTGCAGCCTGGCAATCTCCTCTGAACCCATCTTTCACCTCAGAGCGCGAGCCAACCGGTCCGCCACGTTCTGCATATTGGATATGTAGTTTTGGGGTAAAGGATCAAGGAACTCGGCGTAGCCGCCTATCTCTCTGGCGACGGTCTCCGCACCTTTTGTGGCAAGCTGCGGCGAAACAAATACGACCCCGGTGTTCAATTCTTTCGCCATCTCCACGATATCCCTGATCCGTTCGGCCCTTGGCTCTTTCCCCCCTTGCTCTATCGGTATCTGCTCTAAATCGTAATCTTTAGCAAGATAACCCCAGGCGGGATGGTAGGCGATGAACCTTCTGTTCTTGATTCTTTCGAATTTCTCTTTTGTGTATCTGTCTATCTCATCCAACTCATCTAAGTACTCATGCAGGTTTGCTTTGTAGTATTCACTGTTAGCCGGGTCGAGTTTCTCCAAACCCTCACAGATATTCCTTACCATCTTCTTGGCATTCAGCGGCGAAAGCCAGACGTGGGGATCTTTTCCTATGAGTTCAATTCCCTGAGAGCTGTTAACGACCATCATGTCTTCATTGATCTGGATGAGCTTGTCTATCCAGACCAGTTCAAACTCCACACCCGAGCCTGCCTTGATGAGCATCTTGGCCTTGCTCACCTCCTTCAGTTGATCCGGTTTGGGCTCGTAGGAGTGGGGGTTGGCTCCGGGCGGAACCATAACCATAACCTCGATCTTGTCCCTTCCGATGTGCTGAGCAAAATCGGCCAACGGAAGAATGCTGACGACTACTCGTATTTTGTCCGGTTTCCTGTTCTCTTCCACGCAAGAGGACGTTACCGAGAGGATAGCTGCAGAGAGGGCGAAGATCAAGATTAAGGGTTGCTTATCTTTCTGCCATGTCATTGTTTCCTGCGGGTATCTTTAGATCCTGATAATTTCCTTTTTCCAAGCAGGAGGTGCGATCATCTCTGGTGAAATCGTGTTAAGATCGGAGAGCTGGCTTTTCGCTTCGTGGAAATCCGGTGGTACATTTCTGCTCTGCCATACTTCTCACGGCGGGACGCCGTATCACAAAGCAGACTATATCAACTACCGTTGGGGGACTGATTCACTCCTCCTTCACGTCATTCAGCAGTTTTTCTATGATATCCAGAGTACCTACTCCGTCTGCTTCCGCGTTGAACGAGGTGACGATGCGGTGCCTCAAGACCGGCCTGCTTACTGCCTTGACATCCTCTGTGGATGGAGTATACCTGCCGTCCAAGATTGCTCTGGTCTTTGCACCCAGGGTCATGTATTGCGAAGCCCGCGGTCCCGCCCCCCAGTTAACCCAGTTCCTGATATAAGGAAATGAATTGTTCTCGTGGGGCCTGGTGCTTCGGGCAAGCCTGACCGCGTAGCTTACCACATGATCTGACACCGGCACCCGGCGAGCAAGCTGTTGCAGTCTCACGATCTCCTCACCTCCCATCACCCTGTCCAGATCCTGAGTGTACGCGCTGGTGGTGGACTTGACGATCACATTTTCCTCCTCCTCGGAAGGATAGTCTACGTAGATATTGAACATGAAACGATCCAGCTGGGCTTCGGGAAGCGGATAGGTTCCCTCCAGCTCAATGGGATTCTGGGTAGCCAACACGAAAAACGGCTCGACCAACGTGTACGTTTCCCCTCCGGCAGTCACCTCATGTTCCTGCATCGCCTGCAAAAGCGCCGCCTGAGTCTTGGGTGGCGTGCGGTTTATCTCGTCCGCCAGCACGATGTTGGCAAAGATCGGCCCTTTTATGAATCTGAAGGCTCTCTCGCCCGTACTTACGTTTTCCTCGATGATCTCAGTGCCGGTGATGTCGGACGGCATCAAATCCGGCGTGAATTGTATACGATTGAATTTCAGATCCAGTATTCGTGATATGGTGGAAATCATTAAGGTCTTCGCCAGTCCCGGCACACCGATCAGAAGACAGTGCCCGTTGGACAAAAGCGCAATCAAGAGCTCGTCGATCACCCGCTCCTGCCCCACGATCACTTTCTGTATTTCATTTTTTATCTTGTTGCGGGCCTCATTTAACTTCTCCACCGCCTCTAAATCCCTTTTCTCCGTCATGAATTCCTCCAAAGCCTTTTACAATCAGAACGGATGATGTTTCCAAGAACTTTGTCGGTTTTTCAATCCGCCGCTCTTTTTCGGGGAACCGAACTTCGGCAGCCTTATCTAAGTTAAACAAAAAGCAGTCTAATGTAAACGTTTTATTTTCGCTCTGCCCAAGCGCATACTGTCAAGCTAATTGTGTAAATTGGTGATTGGGCAC